>OKUF01000551.1_pt1 | contig 11571 bp, 8 predicted proteins | sample 1606781 | NCBI WGS metagenome assembly OKUF01 (sample SAMEA3882555, study PRJEB24775) | human gut metagenome | biome: human-associated habitat; feature: intestine environment; material: feces | place: Netherlands | collected 2009/2010
GCCGCCAGTGGCGGAAACAGGGAGGAGTTGTTGGGGCAGCGGCCAGCAAGACGCGCGTGCCGTCCAAGGCACGATGCGGATGCTGGGTGCCGCAACCCGTAAGACGCGGAAGGCATTTTAAATCGTCCTTCTTACAATATAAATATACCGCTACTGGGCGGCGGCTCTGCTTACATCACCATGGTGATGATCAGCGCACACAGCGGCAGGGTGACGATGCTGAGCAGGGTAGTCAGCACCACGCTCCCGGCGGCAAAGTGCTCATCGTGGCCGAACTGCACCGCAAATACCGAGGTGATGGCGGCGGCCGGGCAGCATTCCAGCAGTGCGACCACCTGTGCAGCAGTGCCGTGGAAGCCCAGCACCCCGAACAGCGCCAGCGTAGCCGCCGGGATCAGCAGCATACGCACAGAGGCAAGCTTCCAGATGTGCTTGTCGGTCACGATGCTGCGCACGTCACCGGCAGCAATCAGCATACCGGTGATGAGCATGGACAGCGGGGTGTTTACCCCGGCCAACAGTTCCAGTGGCTGAGTGATCAGGGTGGGAAGCGGGATCTGCAGCAGATAGATGCCCAGCCCCACCACAATGGCATACAGTACCGGGGTGCGCACCAGACTGCGGGCAACCTCTTTTACGCTGGAACCGCCGCTGACAAGGCCATAACCCAGCGTCCACAGCAGAATGTTGAACACAGTAACGTAGGCACTGGCATACAAAAGACCTTCGGAGCCGAACAGCGCCGAAATAAGCGGGAAGCCCATGTATGCTGCGTTGGAAAAAATGCAGGCGAACCGGAAAATGGGCATCCTGCTGCCAGTCTTGCGTGCCGTGAGCAGCAGAGTGATCACAGTGCCCAGCAGCACGGACAGGACGCTCATGCCGAAAGCCGCCAGCAGATTGTGCAAGATCTGGGCGCTGAATTCCATGCGGTAAGAGTTTACCACCATGGCCGGTACGACGATGTACACCAGCAGATTGGAAAGCGCCTGCTTGTTTTCCAGCTTGAGCACGCCGCTTTTGACCGCCACCATGCCTGTGCCGATCAGCAGGAACAAGACCACGACCTGCTGCGCGGTGATGAGAGCCAGTTCCATAAAATTCTCCTCCTCTAGGCCATAACGCATATACCACGAAAGATACAACACGGGTATAGCACAAAACCCTGCGGATAGCAAAGCTGAACGCAGGGCTTTGCAAGATTTTGCAGTTAAAGCTTACAAAATAACATTTTTGATCAGCAGGGAAATGCTGCCGTCATCGGCGTGCAGAAACTCTACCTCCGATTCGGCGTTCAATAGCTCGGTGGGAATCTTTACCTCAATGCCGTTGGCGGTGCGCAGACTGCGGCTCTCCATCCGGCGGATGCGGGCAGGGGTCACAGTCACCGGCTGGGCGGCGCTGTCAATGACATCGCTCTTTTCTACATAATCGTCAAAGGGCACGGCGGCAAGAGGATATTCCTCTTCCAATTGCTGGCGCACCTGCTGGATGGACACCTGATTGTCGTTGTCGGCAGCCTGATTGGCAATCATCATGGCCACCTGTGCCTCCACATGGGGCGTTTCAGCGTAGTTCTCCTGCACAGCCTGCACGGCAGCTTCCTGAATGGCCTGCAGCTTTTTCTTTTCCGGCTGGGCGGTGGTGTACTGGAACACCACGGTGGAAAGGTAAAACTCCTTGTGGCCGTCAATATCGTACTTCTTTTCCAGCAGCCGCATGGAGTAATCGGTCAGGTCTACCAGTGCGCCCTCCTCCACCTTGCCGCTCTGGGTAGGCAGGCAGGCGCGCTGTTGGATGATGGAGTTCACCGGGGCACCCTCTACGGTTTCCGTATAGTGGGTGTAGCCGTTTTTGTAGTTCAGCTTCAGGATGCCCAGCCAAGGCGCGCCGTCCCGGGTAAAATCCACCACGGCAAGGTCTGCCCCGGGGATGGTGGTGTGGGCGTGCATATAGTCGAACAGCACCCCGGCAATGCGGCAGGAAAGATCCACAAAGTCCTGATTGTGTTCCAGCTCATTTTTAAAGGCTGAGTCCGGCAGCGGGCGGCACTGGCGGATGTCGTCGCTGGCCAGCAGCTTTTCAATGTGGTTTTGCAGGTAGGCGTTTTTTTCGGCGGTCAGTTCCATGGGCCCGCCGCTGAGCACCGGCGCATCCATGGTGGTATCCAGAACGTGCAGAATGGCCTGATGAATGATGATCTCCATTGTTGCTCCTCATTTCGTGACGTAGTGTTTGCGCCCAGTATAGCACAACCGCCGGAAAAAGGCGAGAGCCGCCCGGGGATTTTGCGGATTCTACAATTTACAAATCCCGCCAAAAGGGCTATACTTATAATATCTGTGCAAAAGGAGGTGGAGCTGGTGGACGAGCAGCAGCTGGAACAGATCGAAGGCGTCGTGGAGGATATCATCTACGAGAACGAGGATAACGGCTATGTGGTGTTCGAGATCTCCGGCGGCGGGGTGCTCACGGTGGTCTGCGGCATCGTAGGCGAGCTGCACGCAGGCGAAAGCGTCATCTGCCGCGGCAGGTACGAAAACCACGCCACCTATGGCCGCCAGTTCCACGCGCAGGAATGCGAGACCGATATGCCCAAGGATCTGGAAGCGGTGTACGCCTTTCTGGCCAGCCGTTCCCTGCCGTATATCGGCGCAAGGACTGCGGATAAGATCATTGATATGTTCGGCGCTGAGGCGCTGGAGGTCATCGCCAACGACCCCGCCCGGCTGACCAGGATCCCCGGCATCTCGCCGGATAAAGCCGACCGCATCCAGCAGGAGTTCAAGCGGATGTTCGGTATGCGGGAGCTCATCGCCTATCTGGCGCAGTTTGAGATCAGCCCCCGCAAGGCCATGGAGGTGTTCAAGGCCTTTGGCGTGGGGGCAATGCAGGCCATCGCGTCAAACCCCTATCTGCTGTGCGGGGAGCCGCTGCAGCTGGACTTCCGCCACGCGGACAGCATCGCCCAGTATTACCACATGGAAGGGGACTGCGCCCAGCGGCTGGAAGCTGCCCTGCTGCGCACTTTGCGCCACAATGCGGGCAACGGCCACACCTGTCTGCCCCGGGCACAGCTGCTGGCAACTGCCTCCAACTTTATCCACCAGCCGCCGGAAAAGCTGGCGCGTGCGCTGGATCATTGCATCGAAACGGAAGAACTGTGTGTAAAAATGTTCGATGCCGTGCCCTATATCTACCTGCCGGATCTTCTGGCAGCGGAGCAGGACATTGCCGATCGGCTGAACCTGCTGGCAAAGCGCGGCAAGAACACTGCCCGGGATCTGGATAAAAACATCCAGATCTTAGAGCTGACGCAGGGCTTTGCCTACGCCCCCCTGCAAAGGGAAGCCATCCGCAAGGCTATGACAGAGAACTGCCTTGTGCTCACCGGCGGCCCCGGCACCGGCAAGACTACCACCGTCAACGCTATTTTGCAGCTGCTGGAAAATCAGGCCGAGCGGGTAGCCTTGTGCGCTCCCACCGGACGCGCCGCCAAGCGGCTCAGCGAGCTGACCGGGCGCAAGGCCAGCACCATCCACCGTCTGTTGGAGGTGGATTATACCGGCGGCGTTGTCAGCTTTATCCACAACGACAAAAACCTGCTCAAGTGCGATGTGGTCATTCTGGACGAGATGAGCATGGTGGACGTTAAGCTGTTTCAGGCGCTCATTGCGGCGCTGCGCTACACCTGCCGTATTATTATGGTAGGCGATGCCGACCAGCTGCCCAGCGTAGGTGCGGGCAACATCCTCAGCGAGGTCATCCGCTCCGGCTGCGTGCCCACCGTCTGCCTGAACGAGATCTTCCGGCAGGCAAAGCGCAGCCTCATCGTGGAAAACGCCCATCACATCATCTCCGGCGAGCCGCTGCAAAAGGGCAGCAAGACCGATGACTTCTTCTTTTTGGAGTCCGACGGTGAGGCCGCCCAGCGTCTGGTGTGCGATCTTGTCACCACCCGGCTGCCCCGGAGCTACGGCTTTGATCCCATCCGGGATATTCAGGTGCTGTGTCCCACAAAGCTTGGCCCCACCGGCACGCAGGCGCTGAACGTGGAGCTGCAAAACCTGCTCAACCCGCCCCAGAAGGGCAAGCCCCAGCTGCAAAGCGCCGCCCGGGTGTTCCGGGTAGGGGACAAGGTGATGCAGGTGCGCAACAACTACGAGATCGTCTGGAACCGCATCGGCGGTGAGCAGGGCGTAGGTGCCTACAACGGCGATATCGGCATCGTGGAAAGCATCAACCTGCGGGAGCGCTCCATGGTGGTGCGGATGGACGATCGGCGTCTGCTCTACCCGGCGGAAAACCTGAACGAGCTGGAGATCGCCTACGCCATCACGGTGCACAAAAGTCAGGGCAGCGAGTTCCCGGCGGTGATCCTGCCGGTGGCGCAGGTGCCGCCAAGGCTGTGCTACCGCAACCTGTTCTACACCGGCGTCACCCGCGCGCGCAAATTGTGCGTTGTGGCGGGCCGCAGGGACGTGGTGAACAGCATGATGAGCAACATCCGGCAGAACCTGCGTTACAGCGGCCTGTGCGCCCTGCTGCAGGCTGGACAGCCGCCGGAGCAGCTCAGTACAGAAGGGAAGAGCTCCTGATAAAACCGCGCAGAACAGCGGTAAAGCTTGTATACTTTTTGCCGCAACTATGTTATACTAAAGCAGTCTTTGTTTTTTGCCCGCAGCTGCGGGCGTTACATACATGATAGAGGAACGCAGAGAAAGGATTCAGGCAATTATGGCACAGAATGATATCGGCATCGACCTTGGTACTACTACCATCATCATCGCGCAGGAGGGCAAGGGTGTGGTGCTTAACCAGCCCAGCGTTGTGGCAATGGATACCCGCAAGAACACCGTGCTGGAAGCCGGCGACAAGGCACTGGCTATGGTGGGGCGCACGCCCAACTATATCTCCGCCATCTTCCCGCTGAAGGACGGCGTCATCAGCGACCACACCATGACCCGGGAGTTGATCTGCCGCTTTGTCAAGCAGGTGTACAGCTCCCACATGGTCAAGCCCCGGGTGGCAGTGTGTGTACCTGCCGCCATTACCGGCATTGAGAGCGATGCCGTGGTAGAGGCTGTGGTGGCAGCCGGTGCCCGTCAGGTGTACCTGATCGACGAGCCCATTGCCGCAGCCCTCGGCTCCGGCATCGACATCACCCTGCCGGACGGCCGCATGATCATTGATATCGGCGGCGGCACCACGGATATCGCCGTGCTGAGCCTTGGCGGCAAGGTCAAGGCCACCAGTGTGCGCGTGGCCGGCAACCACTACGATGAGGAGATCCTCAAGCACGTGCGCAACAAATACAGCATCGCCATCGGCCAGCGCACCGCCGAGGAACTGAAAAAGCACGTTGCCTGCTGCCCCCAAAAGACCGATTTCCACGAGAGTATGGAGATCAAGGGCCGCAGCCTGCTCACCGGTCTGCCGGTGCGCGTGACCGTTTCCACCGACGACCTGTACGAGCCGGTGATGATGCTCAGCGAGCAGATCGGCACCGCAGCCCATCAGGTGCTGGAAAAGACCCCGCCGGAGCTGGCAGGCGATATCTACCGCAACGGCGTCATGCTGACCGGCGGCGGTGCCCAGCTGCACGGCCTGACCGAATATCTGAGTCAGGAACTGAAGGTGGAAGTGACGGTCTCGCCGGACCCCGTGAACTGTGTTGCACTGGGTACGGCACAGAGCCTTTCCCTCGGTGATAAGCTGGAAACCGGCTTTACGGATGCCACTCCGCGCATCGGCCGCCGCTAAGTCAGGCTCGTTTTGTCCATGCCATATCACAAAGCGGCAAAAAGAAAAATTGTTAATTTTTGTTGAAATGAATGGCAAAATACGGTATACTATATCCAAATTGATTTTCTGCTGACGATGTTGTATCGCTTGCAGTATCCAACAAACAGGAGGAAAAACCATGGACTTAGGTTTCGATGTGGTCGTTACCATTACTGGTATCGTGCTGGTGTTCCTGATCCTCGTGCTGCTGATGGCTATCATCACGCTGGAGGGCAAGATCTTCGACTCGATGAATGCCAAGAAGAAGGCCGCCAAGACTGCTGCACAGGCACCTGCCGCAAAGCCCGCTGCCGCTCCGGTACAGCAGGCTGCGCCCGCTCCTCAGGTAGAGGAAGGCATCCCCGGTGATGTGGTGGCCGCCATTATGGCTGCTATCCATGCAATGGGCAACGGCAAGTACACCCTTAAGGCAGTGCGTCGTGGCAAAAATGGCTGGGGCAAGGCCGGCGTGAACGACACCACGGCCCCGTTTTAACACAGGAGGAAGAGCATGACACAGTTTATTGATACTCTGGTCGGTATTTTCCAAAGTTCCGGCTTTGCACAGTTTGGCCAGCCCGGCGGCTGGCTGTACGCCGTGATGATCTGCGTGGGCTGCTTTCTGCTGTACCTCGCCATCGTCAAGGAATTCGAACCCCTGATCCTGCTGCCCATGGCCTTTGGCATGATCCTTGCCAACCTCCCCGGCAGCGGCATCATCCATATGCAGTACTTCGTTGGTGACGGTCTGGAGCACCCCATGTGGGTCGAGATCCTGAACAACGGCGGTCTGGCCGATATGCTCTACATGGGCGTCAAGCTGGGCATCTACCCGCCGCTGATCTTCCTCGGCATCGGCACCATGACCGACTTTGCACCCCTGATCTCCAACCCCAAGAGCCTGCTGCTGGGCGCTGCCGCACAGTTCGGTATCTTTGGTACTTACATGGGCGCCCGTCTGCTGGCCGCTACCGGTCTGGTGGACTTCACCCAGAAGCAGTCCGCTGCCATCTCCATCATCGGCGGTGCCGACGGCCCCACCGCTATCTTCGTTACCTCCCGTCTGGCACCTGAGCTGCTGGGCAGCATTGCCGTGGCAGCGTACAGCTACATGGCACTGGTGCCCGTCATCCAGCCGCCCATCATGAAGGCGTTGACCACCTCCAAGGAGCGCTCTGTTGTCATGAAGCAGCTGCGCACCGTCTCCAAGACCGAGAGGGTCATCTTCCCCATCATGGTCGCTATCATTGTTTCCCTCATCGTGCCGGATGCCGCCGTTCTGGTCGGTATGCTGATGCTGGGCAACCTGATGAAGGAGTGCGGCGTTGTGGATCGTATCCAGAAGACTGCCGGTAACGAGCTGATGAACATCATCACCATCTTCCTTGCTCTGTCTGTTGGCTGCACCACCAGCGCAAACACCTTCCTGAACACCCGCACCCTGTTCATCATCGTGCTGGGTCTGATCGCCTTCTCCTTCGGCACCGCAGCCGGTGTGCTGTGCGGCAAGGTCATGTACAAGCTGACCGGCGGTCAGGTGAACCCCCTGATCGGTTCTGCCGGCGTTTCCGCTGTGCCTATGGCCGCTCGTGTTTCCCAGAAGGTCGGCCAGAGCGAGAACCCCTCCAACTTCCTGCTGATGCACGCCATGGGCCCCAACGTGGCCGGCGTTATCGGTTCTGCCGTTGCTGCTGGTATCCTGATCAACATCTTCGGCTAAGCAAAACCTGAAGCACTATCCAAAAGAGCCATCGCACAAGTCTGTGCGGTGGCTCTTTTTGTTCACGAGAGGGAGTTAAGGCGTCCCCTTGGGGGAGCTGGCTGCGAACGCAGAGAGCAGACTGAGGGGGTAATCCCGCCGCGGAGAGTATTCGAAATCGTGTTAGAATTGGCTCTTTTCCTGTTTGTGTTTGTCAGCTGCTTGTGCTATCATAGAGAAAACAGGGCACGAAATGCCCTAAAACAGGAGGAAGCCGTTATGGAAAAAATCAAGCTTGAGGTTGCAGGCATTCCGGCTGTCCTGTACGGCAAGCGCAGCCGCAGGGTCTATCTCTATGTCCACGGCAAAAACGGCAGCGCAGCCGAGGCCGCCCGCTTTGCCCGCACAGCCTGCCCAGCAGGCTGGCAGGTGCTGGCTGTCGACCTGCCGGAGCACGGCGCCCGGAAAGACAGCCCGGAAAAGCTGGTGCCGTGGGTGGTCACCCGAGAGCTGCAGGCAGTCTACGCCCGGATGCAGCCGGTGTGGAAGCATATCCGGGTGTATGGGGTCAGCATCGGGGCATGGCTTGCCATGCAGGCGTTGCAGACGCAGCAGCCGGAAAAGGCGCTGCTGGTGTCTCCGATCGTGGATATGGAAAAGCTCATCCTTGACCTGATGCAGCAGGCAGGGGTAACGGAGGAGCAGCTGCGCACGGCAGGGGAGATCCCCACCGCCATGGGCGAGACCCTCTCGTGGCCGTATCTGTGCTGGGTAAGGGAACACCCCTTGCACTGGAAAGTGCCCACACAGGTGCTCTATGCCGATACAGACCCCCTTACCGGGCACACCGCCATTGAGCAGTTCCGACAGCAGACCGGGGCGCACCTGACCATTCTGGAGGGCGGGGAGCATTGGTTCCATACCGAGACCCAGCTTGCCGCCCTGCAAGGCTGGGAAAGCTGTCACATATAATAAGCAGCTTCTCTTTTCTCTAGCCTGTGAAAACGTAAGCCCGGAAGATCCGCAGATTTTCCGGGCTTACAATATGAAATACGCTTCCACAACAAAACGCCGCTGACGGCTTTGTATATCGTCAGCGGCGTTTTGTTTATTGAAAACAGGATTGTGAATGGTGGGATTAAATCAGACCTTTGCTTCGCTGTTGTGCTCAGCCTTCTTATAAGCGGAGAAGGAGTGGAACACAATATTCAGACCCAGCACGATCAGCAGCACGGCAAGGATCAGCTGCAGGCCGTTTGCGATGAACACAGCGCCCCAAGTGGTCTCACCGGCAGGGATAGTAACAGAAGCGGCGGTGCTGATGGCCTTGACCATAGCGATCAGGCGCTGCACCAGAGCGGTGAAGGTGACGCACAGCATGATGATCAGCGGGGGGAACAGCATCTTGTTGCTGCGGCCGGTCACCTTCAGGAATACGCACAGGGTAGCCAGCACCAGTGCGCTCAGCAGCTGGTTGGCAGAACCGAACAGCGGCCAGATGTTGGCGTAGCCGATCTTGGTCAGGATGAAGCCGAACACCAGCGTGATGAAGGTGGAGAAGTACACATTGCAGAACAGCTTGCGCCAGCCCTCAGCGTGCTCCATGTCGTCCACGCTGAACAGCTCCTGGAAGCTCATGCGGCCAATGCGGGCCACGGCATCCAGACTGGTCAGAGCCAGTGCGGAAACGCACATGGTCATGAACACGGTAGCAGCGTAGGCGGGCACGCCGAACATCTCAAAGAAACCGGCAACGCCGCGGCTGAAGATCTGGAACGGGGTACCGGCGGCAGGGGTGCCGTCGGCAGCTGCGGCAGCACCGGCAACGCACAGAGCCAGAACAGCCAACAGGCTTTCAAGAATCATGGCACCGTAGCCGACCTTCAGCATATCCTTCTCGTTCTCAACGGTCTTGGAAGAAGTACCGGAGGAAACAAGGCTGTGGAAGCCAGAAACTGCACCGCAGGCCACGGTGACGAACAGGATGGGGAACATGGTGCCCAGCTTTTCGTTGGTAAAGCCGGTGAATACAGGCAGGTTCATGGTGGGGTGTGCAACCAGCAGGCCAACCACAGCGCCCACGATCATGGCCACGAACATAAAGGTGGTCATGTGGTCACGGGGCTGCTTCAGCAGCCACATGGGAAGCACGGCGGCAAAGAAGATATAAACGAAGGTGATATAGCTCCATGCGGCCTTGCCCAGGATGATGGGCAGATTTGCGCCAATGACAAAAGACAGCACGATGAAAACGATGCTGATGACGCTCTCCTTCCAGCCGGAGAAGTTGAACTTCTTCTGGATCAGTCCAAAGACCACAGCGAAAACCATGAACATGATGGAGACCATGCCGGCAGCGCCGTTGGTCTGAGCAGCGTCCACCAGAGCGCCGTCCGCGCCATAAGCATTGAAGGTGCCAGCGACCATGTCAGCAAACGCTGCAATAACGATGCCGCAGAACAGCCAGCAGAACAGCAGGAACAGCTTGCGGCCCGTCTTGCCGATATACTTTTCAATCAGCATACCCATGGACTTGCCGTCATTCTTTACAGAAGCATACAGAGCGCCGAAATCGGTAACAGCACCAAAGAAGATGCCGCCCAGCAGGACCCACAGCAGAACAGGCAGCCAGCCAAAGGCAGCAGCCTGAATGGCACCGGTAACAGGGCCGGCACCTGCAATGGAGCTGAACTGATGTGCAAAAACGGTCCAGCCGTTGGTGGGAACGTAATCCTTACCATCGTTATACTTAACAGCGGGGGTCTGTGCGTTCGGGTTAATGCCCCAGGTTTTTGCCACCCAGCGCCCATAAAACGCATAAGCACAGACAAGAACCACAGCAGCGATCAACACGATGACGAGTGTGTTCATGATAATCCTTCTCTCCGTTAATAATAAAAATTTTCCACTCCATCCAGCCAAATGCGATAAACAAAAAAGCCTTCGTCTTTCTTTGTTGGCCCATTTGGACCAACGCAAAGACGAAGGCATACACTGCAATCATGCGCTGCACCATTGCAACTTTTACTTCCGCGTTACCACTTTGCTTTGCCGGCTCAATGCCGACCGCTCACCCGCAGCCCCACACCGCACTGTGCCGGACTGCGCACCCCATTAACGGAGGGTTCCCGGCTTGAACTACACGGCGGGCGGTTCTGCCCGCTTTCCCCCAAGCTGCTCGCAGGTGAGGGCCAGACCGCGCCTTGCTGCCGTCTTGCACAACCAACGGCTTTCTGTAAGCGGTGATACGGATAGGTCATTTCCTGTTCATTGCATTTGGCTGATGAATTGCTATTACAATAAACCTTTTGGCACACATTTGTCAATACTGTACAAAGCGCTTCACTCATTTTTGGTGATGCGGATAAATTTCACGCAGTTTCGACCGGCTATTCTTGGACAAATTGTAAACAAAGTTTGAACAAATTCGCAAGGTTTGACGCAATCAGCAAGGCTTCTCCGCGGCAGGATGAGGGCATCCCACCCTACAGATCATTTGTATGTTTGCACCGCAATATAAAATAAGCTGTAGGGAACGGTCTTGACCGTTCCGGGGCCTCGCTGTATATGCCATAATGAGATATACGGCAAGGTTCACCTAAGGGACGATGCCAGCATCGCCCCTTACGAGTTCCACTTTATCACGCACCTTTTTGTCTCCCCCCCAAAAAAGACAAAAGAATGCAGCGATGTATTTTCCCTCTACATCTCTGCATTCTTATTTTTTATGATTTTATCTCTATATTTTCCGCCCGCAGCCTATATCCCGCCTCAAATTCCTAACTCCTAATCCCTAACTTCTAACTATAAAAGTTGCCCCCGCCTGATTGCGGCTTCAGGCGGGGGCGATGGGGTATCGTTTTGGTGTGAGGAGGAATCATGTTCCACGGCAACGGTTGCGGCTCCGTTCCGTGTGATTATAGGATACCCAATACTTGAGAAAAATATATTATAACGGTGTGAACTTTCTGTTAATTTCCCCCACGCCGGGGGCACGCCGTTAAAAAGTACGAAATATAGTAAAAATTATAAGGGCAATACCGCATAATTCTAAGTGCCGATACGGCGAGCGAGGTGCGGCAGATGCT
>OKUF01000559.1_pt1 | contig 11449 bp, 8 predicted proteins | sample 1606781 | NCBI WGS metagenome assembly OKUF01 (sample SAMEA3882555, study PRJEB24775) | human gut metagenome | biome: human-associated habitat; feature: intestine environment; material: feces | place: Netherlands | collected 2009/2010
GAGTTCGGCTTCTTTTAATAAGGATTTGAAGTAATCTACCTGTCCGACACTGACCTGAAATTCTGTAAGACCTGCTGCCAGAAGGCATTCCACTGTCATGGCAAGAAGTTCTGCATCTGCATCTGCGGATTCATCACCGATCCGTTCTACTCCCATCTGTGTGGTTTCTTTGAGATGTCCTCTGTAGCTGGTGTTATTAATAAATGTGTTTCCTGTGTAGCAGAGGCTTACAGGTTCTTTGTCCGGGGAAAAGTAGGTTGCACAGGCTCTGGATACAGACGGGGTGAAGTCAGGTCTGAGTACCAGGGTATTGCCTTCTCTGTCAAAGAATTTATAAAGTTCTTTGGATGGGATGGTTCCTACTTCGCGGCTGAATACTTCAAAGTATTCGAATGTCGGGGTTTCTATGTCTTCATAGCCATACTGGTGGAAGACGCGATGGATTTTCTCCTGTACCTTTCTTTTCTGGCTGCATTCGCCGTTGTAGATGTCTCTTACACCTTCAGGGGTGTGGAAAATACGCTGCATGGGTGGTCCTCCTCTTGGTTATGTTGTGATTCTTTTTATTATTACTTTATATTTGCTTTAGTATAGTAACGTGTTACTAAAGTAATGTGAAACTAGATAGAATTATAATAGGTTTTCAAAAAAATGTCAAGTACAGTTAATGTTATTATATTGTTGTTTTTGTCTATTCGTTATGTGTGTTTAGAGGGACGCTCAGAAACATATTGTATTTGAGGTGCGGTTTCGGTATCTAAGAGCTTCTAAGTCTTCAGGAAATCTGCTAAAACCATGAGAAGAAAAGCCCGGAATTACTCGCTGACGCTCAGACAAGGGGCTTTTCTTCTCATAACGCAGATTTCCTGAAAACTAAGAATCTCTAAGACACCTGCAAATGCACCTCAAATACAATATGTTTCCGAGCTGGTTTTCGCAATGTGGAAGATTATGATGGCTATAGCAAGTCTATTAACTAATGCATTTAAGACAGTTCAGCCGAGTGCGAAAGACAAGGAAGATACCTACAGGCGTGCTGACGCACGTCAAGGATATCTGACGCAGGATTTCGCGCTCTGATAAGCCGGATCAATATACATTATTTATGAGGATTGCTATAGTTAAACGGATTGAATAAACTTCTCTACATAATGCAGAGCTGCTCCGATTGCCGGTGTATATTGTCCGTTGGTACCGACCAGAATCTGTGTTTTATCCAGTATGAATGGTGCGGCTATATGGAGATGCTCTGCCAGATATTCAATATCTTCTTCTGTAAAATAAGGTGCCAGATATCCGCTTAGGATGATCGGTGCATCAATAACAAGGTTAAGATTTTTCATGGCAAATGCCAGATGGTTTAAATAATCTTTCCAGATCTGTATGATTTGGGGAGATTTTTTTTCGCGCAGAAGAGGGAAAAATTCTTTGGCAGGAATACCTGCAGCCTGTTCCAGTGCATTGGCAGAGCAGTAGGTTTCCAGGCAGCCACGGCTGCCGCAGTAGCAAAGTGGGCCGTCGGGATTAATACATATATGTTCAAGAGTTCCGCTGTGCATGGAGATCCCCTGATGAATCTGATGATTGGTAATGATGCCGCCGCCCAGATTTCGGTTCAGCAGGATGATAACAGCACTGTCAAGCTCAGGATGATTCCATAATTCAAGGAACGCAGCTGATTTCGAATCATGTTCCAGATAACAGGGATAAGGAAGATATCTGGAAAAATCATCCAGCTTCATGCCTGCGTTATTCATGATATCTCCATATAGTACAGTGGTATGATCCGGGGATGTGATACCCTGTGTGGCAATGGAGATGCCAAGAACTTTGTCATTGTCATACTGGTGCGATGAGATGAATTCTTTTACTGCGTCAGTAACCTGTTTATAGTAATTCGGTGTGTTGGAATATGGAAGCGGAAAGGTATCTGTATAGAAAGCATTTCCATACAAATCTACAGCAGTAATATGAAACATCCCTTTTAAAATACCGATACCAATGGAAATTTTAAAATCTGATACAATCTGAAGGGCGTTTGCCTTTCTTCCACCGGTGGATTCAAAGAAACCATTTTTTTCAATAAGACCTTCCTGCTCCAGAAGATTCAGATTCTGACTGACAGTGGATAAACCCATCTGCAGTTCCTGAACGATCTGCTGCTTGGAGGTCTTTTTCTTTCTGTAAATATATTGGTAAACCTTTGATTTATTTATTTTTTTGAGACTAATATTGGTCAATCCCTTTTCGCTCATGTTGTTCTCCTGATTACGTTGCAAGATAATGTTAAGTTTATTGTAGCATAGAACGAAAAAAAGCAATAAAAAGGATATGTATTACAGAAAGCTGACGGAAAAGCAACAACGATACACAAATATGTTGGAATGATTCCCGGAAAGGGTTTACATATCTTCAAAATGCCATTAATATAAGGAAGGGATCTTCCCACCCATAAAAAATAAGATACGGAGAATTAACATGAAAAAACAACTGAAGGATACTCAGATTCTGTTGGAAATCCTGATCCTGACAGCAGCTGTTGCTATTATTGCAGCGGCAGTCTATTTTTTTCTGGTACCAAGCCATACTTCTGTCAGCAGTATTTCGGGTCTTGGTATCGTACTTTCCAACTTTGTACCGTTGCCTCTTTCCGCCATCACCATGATTCTGAACGTAGTACTTCTGATCATCGGCTTTTTTACCTGCGGAAGAGAATTTGGTGTAAAAACCGTCTACACCAGTATCATGCTTCCTGTTTTTCTTGGACTTTTTGAAAAAATCTTCCCGGATTTTGGTTCGATGACAAACAGTCAGGAGCTGGATGTTCTGTGCTATACACTTGTAGTCAGTGTGGGACTCAGTATTCTTTTTAACAGAAATGCTTCTTCCGGCGGACTTGATATTGTAGCAAAGATCATGAATAAATATCTTCATATGGAGCTTGGAAAAGCCATGTCTCTGTCTGGTATGTGTGTTGCTCTGTCTGCAGCACTCGTTTACGACAAGAAAACGGTAGTTTTGAGTATTCTTGGAACGTATTTTAACGGAATCGTTCTGGATCATTTTATTTTTGACCATAATATCAAACGCCGGGTATGTATCATCACTCCAAAGGAAGAAGAACTTCGGGAATTTATTCTTCATGAGCTGCACAGCGGTGCTACGATCTATGAAGCCTATGGTGCCTATAACATGCAGAAACGCAAAGAAATCATCACGATCGTAGACAAGACAGAATACCAGAAATTGATGAATTTTATCAACAAACTTGATCCGAAAGCGTTTATCACAGTTTATAATGTATCCAACATGAGATATCAGCCTAAAATGTAAAAAAGTTCCGCAGCACCTCAATCACAGAAGTGCTGCGGAATTTTTTTACCGTAATTTCCTGTGAAAACGTTTCTTGAATTACCCCATGGAGCAAAAACTCCGGCGCGGCTGAAGGAGAAGAAGAGCGAACGGATGCGAATGGATACGATCAATGACATCGTTATAGTGCAAATAAGGACACTTTTTTAGACAAAGCGTGTTCTTTTTTTACCACATAAAGTTATCTATAATTAGAGACAGAAAATGGAGGAAGGGTATGGAAAGATATTATTTAGCAATTGATATAGGAGCATCCAGCGGAAGACATATTCTCGGCCATATGGAAGATGGGAAAATGGTTCTTGAGGAAATTTACCGTTTCTCGAATGGAATGCAGAAACGGGACGGTGAGAAGGTATGGGATATCGAGGCACTCTTCGAAGCTGTGCTGGCCGGAATGAAAAAATGCAGAGAACTTGGAAAAATCCCGGTGAGTGTCGGAATTGATACATGGGCAGTTGATTTTGTCCTTCTGGACAAGGATGATCAGCGGATCGGAAATGCCGTTGCTTATCGCGATGACCGCACGAAAGGAATGGATGAGGAGGTTTATCGCACAGTGCCGGAGGAAGAACTCTATGCATCGACCGGTATTCAGAAACAAATTTTTAACAGTATTTATCAGCTCATGGCGTGGAAGAAGAAAAAACCGGAACAGCTGGAAAAAGCAGAGACTCTTCTGATGATTCCGGATTACCTGAATTTCCTGCTTTGCGGCGTGAAAGCGCAGGAATATACCAATGCGACAACAACCCAGCTTGTCAACCCGGAAACCGGAGACTGGAACAGGGAGATGATTCAAAAACTGGGATATCCGGAAAAAATTTTCCTGCCGATCCGTGAGCCGGGGACTGTGATCGGCCATCTGAAAAAAGAAATCCGTGAGCAGGTCGGTTTCGACTGTGAAATTGTTCTTCCCGCAACACACGACACTGGCTCTGCGGTAGTCGCTGTGCCAAGCAATGAGGAGCACGTGCTCTATATCAGCTCCGGAACCTGGTCTCTGATGGGAACAGAATTAAAAGAGGCCGATTGCGGAACAGAAGCTATGCAGCACAATTTTACCAATGAGGGCGGCTACAACAGAAAATACCGTTTTCTGAAAAACATCATGGGTCTGTGGATGGTCCAGTCTGTGAAAAAAGAAATCGCAGAAGATTTAAGCTTTGGAACGATCTGCGAAATGGCATCGAAATGCACCATCCAATCTATCGTGGATGCAAACGACGACCGTTTCCTTGCACCGGAAAATATGACAGCCGAGGTACAGAAGGCATGTGAAGAAAGTGGCCAGCAGATACCACAGGGAATTGCAGAGGTTGCAGCAGTGATCTATAACAGCCTGGCAGTATGCTATGCAAAGACGTTAAAAGAACTGGAAGAACAAACGGGTTGTCAGTACCGGAAGATTCATGTCGTAGGCGGCGGCGCCAATGCCGGTTATCTGAACCGGCTGACAGCAGAAAAGACCGGAAGAACCGTACTGGCGGGACCGACCGAGGCAACTGCTATCGGCAATCTGGCGGTGCAGATGATCACCGGAAAAGAATGCAGCAATTTGAAGGATGCGAGAAACTGCATTTTCCATTCCTTCGAAATCAAACAATATGAGCCATAAAAAATGAGATGAAAGGTTAAAGGGGCGAAAAACATGTTAGTTGAAACAAAAGCAAAAGTAGGTGTATTTGCAATCGCACTGGGTGCATATCTGCCGCAGTTCCCGACGCTGGTTCCGGAATTTGAGGCACAGTATGATGCGTTCAAAAAGACGATTCCCGATACCGTTGAAATGATCGATGGTGGAATCGTTACAACGAAAGAATTATCCATGGAAGCAGGAGATAAGTTCCGTGCAGCGGATGTAGATCTTGTTATTTTACAGCTTCTGACCTACGCGACCAGCTACAATATGCTCCCGGCAGTCCGTGATCTGAATGTGCCGGTTGTACTTGTGAATGTGCAGAAACGGAAAGCACCGGATTATGCCAATACCGACACACCAAAATGGCTCGGTGAGCTGTATGCCTGCGGTGCTGTGGGAGAGATGGTTGCGGATCTTGAAAGAGCCGGAAAAAGACATGCAGTTATAACAGGTGTTGTTGAGGGCGGTGATGATTATGTGGCAAAAGAGCTTGACCAGTGGTGCAGGGCGGCACAGGTGCGCAGACGTTTCCGCTACACAAACATAGCGCAGATCGGACGTCCGTATCCGGGAATGATGGATCTGTATATTGACGAGACAAATCTGTATAACCGCATTGGACTTTACACGAAGCAGTTTGACTGGGAAAAAATGTGGGATATAGCGGGGCACATCACAGATGAGGCTGCTATCAGGGAAAAGGCAGAGGATATTCTCGATACATTTGACATTGCACCGGGAAAAGACGGAAAAGCAGCTACTGTTGAGACAGTCTGGGATATGGCAAGATATGTTGTAGCTTTTGAAGAGTGGGTAAAAAACGAAGAACTCGGAATGGTTGCATCACACTATGACGGTTTTGCACAGGGAATAGCAGGAAAACTTGACAGTATGCTTATTCCGGCATTCTCGATGCTCATAAAGCAGGGAACAGCCTGTGCAGTTGAGGGCGATATCAAAGTTGCAATGGCTATGAGTATCTTAAAAACGATTGCAGGAACAGGACAGCTTGCAGAGATGTATTCCATTGATTTTAATGAGGATATCTGTATCATCGGACATTCCGGATCGGGAGATGCCGACATATCACAGGCAAAGAAACCTACTATGAAAATCGTTGATGTGTTCCATGGAAAGACAGGTGGCGGATATCTCACACAGTTTTATCCACCGGCAGGCGATGTAACATATCTTGGTATCACGCAGGATAAGGATGGAAATTTCAAGTTTGTTGTCGCAGAAGGAGTAAATGAGGACGGACCTATATTTACCTTTGGAGATACAAATATGAGAACACGCTTCTCAATCGGAGCAAGAGCGTTCTGTAACAGATGGAGCGAGGCAGGACCGACTCATCACATGGCAGCGGCTGTAGGCAGATATATAGACACGATATTAAAGGTCGCAAAGATACTTGATGTACCTGTGGACATAGTATGCAGGTAATCGTACTTGTATTGATGAAAGCATAATGCGCAGCATATAAGGTATTTATTGGAAAATTTAGCTTTAAAATAAAGAAAAGAGGAAAATATCATGAAATTTTTAGACGCAGAATTTGTAAAAGGATTTATCCGTATGGCAAATGACGGATGGGAGCATGGCTGGCATGAGAGAAATGGTGGAAACCTTTCTTACCGTGTTAAACCGGAGGAAGTTGAGTCAGTAAAAGAGAATTTCGATGCAAAGGAATGGCAGTCGATCGGAACAACAGTCCCAAATCTCGCAGGAGAATATTTCCTTGTTACCGGAAGTGGTAAATATTTCCGAAATGTAATATTAAAACCAGAGGATTCCATATGCATGATTGAGCTTGATGATAAGGGAGAAAACTACCGTATCGTATGGGGACTTGTAAATGGAGGCAGACCAACAAGTGAGCTTCCAAGCCACCTTATGAATCTCGAGGTAAAGAAATTAAAAGATCCTGACTATCGTGTGGTATACCATGCCCACACAACAAATATCATAGCACTTACTTTTGTGTTACCGCTCAAGGATAAGGTATTCACAAGAGAACTGTGGGAGATGGCTACAGAGTGTCCGGTTGTGTTCCCTGATGGTGTCGGAGTGATCGGCTGGATGGTTCCGGGCGGAAGAGAAATTGCTATCAAAACAGCAGAACTGATGAAAAAATACGATGTTGTCATCTGGGCACATCACGGAATGTTCTGTTCCGGAGAAGATTTTGACCTGACATTCGGTCTGCTCCACACAGTAGAGAAATCTGCAGAGATCCTGGTCAAGATCCTCTCCATGTCACCAAACAAGCTCCAGACTATCACACCGGATAACTTCCGTCATCTTGCAAAAGATTTTAATGTAACGCTGCCGGAAGAGTTCTTATATGAAAAGTAAATAGGTAGAGTAAATATATTGTATAAACGTAGGGGCTGTCACTTTTTCGAATTGAACTTCGTGAAGTGTTAGCTCCATTTTGTTTTTTATATTGAGTTCTAGTTGAGTTAAAAAACATAGAGTATTCTGCTGACCTTGACATAGCAATGGTAGATAGTTATAATCTCATCTTTGACAGTTGATTAGTTAAAAAAGTGCCACAATCCCTGTAAATACAAGGGGTGTGGCACTTTTATCTGCATACACGAAATATAGTAATGTTTTATCTCCGCTTACTTTTTTTCTGAATTCCTTTCATTTTCCGTTTTGTTATGAATTGATAGTCCGTTCTGAATCCGCAGGTTTCATGGAGATCATCAGTGATTTCCTGACGTTCATATACCGGCATGAAGCCCTGTTCTTCTATATCCGTAAATTTTATGTCTTTTAAAGTGTGAAGTAATTGTTCTGTGGTATAAGTCCCTTTCAAGGAGCGGTTTAATAACCGGAAATGTAACAGAGCAAGAAAGCAGGTGAGGAAATGAGCTTTAATCCGATCTTCACGGTTTAAGTAAACGGGTCTGGCTTCAAAGTCTGTTTTCATAGTTCTGAAACAGTCTTCAATCTGCCATCTTCCTTCACTGACTTTTAAGATATCTGCAACGTCATCATCAAGCAGGTCTGTACATACCGCATAAAGTCCGTCATACATTTCTTCTTCAGCAATCTTATCCGTATCGAGATAATAGTGGATCTTAGCTTTTTCTCCTTCGTTGGTTACAGCTACCTTATTTACAAATCTTGCAGGATCATTTGGATTTTTACGCTGTTTTTTTAGAGAGCCATTTGCAACCATTTTTTCTGCCCGACAGATCTGCTCCGCACGGATGGCTTTCTGATAAGCGGCATATTTAGGGGAGTAGGTTATGATTAATTTTTGATCCAGTTTTTTTGTTGTCAATGGTTCGTCTTTATAATAAAGCTGGTTCTTGTCATCATCTGTCAGTTTTGTGAGATCAACAGGTTTATCATCTGAGAGACGTTTGAAGCCAGTTTTCTTTAAAGCCCATGCCCGGTCTTCAGCAGGCAGCTTTTTGATGGACTGAGTGACAATAAATGCCCTCTGTCCCATGTGATTAAGAACACGGTTATCCTCAGAAGCAAGTCCGGCGTCACTACAATAGATAAACTTATCACAGCCGAATTGTTGGAGAATCTTTGTTTCTAAAGGTTTTAAGGATTTCTGCTCATTTTGGTTTCCAGGAAAGAGTGAGAAAGCCAAAGGTATTCCGTCACCATCTGTAAAGAGTCCCATTTGAATAATGGGATTCGGACGGTGCTCTTTGCTTTTTCCGTATTTTTTATCTCCATCTTCCTGTTCGATTTCAAAGTAGTAGTTTGTGCAATCATAATAAAGGATCCGATCCATTCTGTCACCAAGAAAAAAGCTGTTTTTATAAACTTCTGATTGAATAAAATCCATTTCAGAAGCAAGAACAGAAAGAGCTCGGTAAACATCATGAAGTTCATAAGTTGGAGGCTCAAGGAACTGTTTTGCTGCTCGAAAGGAAGAACTTTTGCTGGAAGGTTCCAGAACCCTTGTATAAATTAAATCAGATAAAATAGCATTAAGATCATACTCGAATTTATGTCGGCTTTTGATTTTTCGGCAGACAGAATCGAGCTTAAGTCCATAGTAAATAGACTGAAGAAAAAGATATCCGCCAGAAAAAAGTTTCTGCTTATTATAGTCCATGAGTCTGTTGGAATGAAATGGAATCATGACAGTAGCATCCTCTTTTTCACTTTTATATTTCAGTGTTTCAAGACGAGCCTGTTCATTTGCCCATTCAACAACTCCGTCACGATCCGTGTGGAGCTGCGCCGATAATTCAGCTAACGTACCTAATTTTCGGATGGTTTTGGAAGTACTTTTCCCATTGGCATTTGTATAGGACTGAGTGATGTAAAAGGACTCAGAATTTTTTGATTTTGATGTTGTTATACGCACAATAATCACCTCTGTCACTATTATACCACATATCACCAAATATTACTATATAATAAAAATAAAAATTTGACAAAAAAATAAGCCTATTTCAAGGCTTTGTGGTACTTTTTTGGATTTCAATGTGTCAAACTCCCGATAAGAAAGTGTGCGGCAGATGCCGGATATGACAGGTAAAGGATGATGGAGATATAGATGATTTTCATTTATAACGGAAGAATGTGCATTCTCATGTTGGAAACAACAGAGTGATTTGATTGTTGAACAGAGTGCAATGTTAACTTGATGAAAATAAAAAGTTGACATTACACTCTTTTTTGAGTAATATTGTTAACTATAAGATGAGCGGAGGTTAACAAAAAATGAAAACGAAGGGCGTAATTTACTGTGGATTATTTACTGCACTGATTGCAGTCGGGGCATTTATCAAAATTCCGATACCGGTCGTGCCATTTACCCTGCAGTACCTGTTTACGATGCTGGCAGGTCTGCTGCTTGGTTCAAGACTGGGAACGGTGTCTGTACTTTCGTACATGCTGCTTGGGCTGGCTGGTCTTCCAATTTTTTCGGAGGGCGGCGGACTGTGGTATGTGTTTAAACCCAGTTTTGGATATATCATCGGATTTGCAGTGGGTACATTTGTGACTGGATGGATTGCGGAACATATGGAAAAAAAGACCATTGCACGGTACCTTCTGGCAAATCTGGCAGGACTGTTTTGTGTCTATGCAGTCGGTATGATTTATTACTATATCATCTGTAATTTTGTGATTAATACGCCGATTGCGGCAGGACCACTGTTTTTGTACTGCTTTGTTTTAGCGGTGCCGGGGGACATTGCCTTAAGTATTCTTGGGGCAGTGGTGGCAAAGCGTGTCAGACCGGTGCTTGCTTATGAGGCAGTGCGGGTAAGATCTTAAAGATGTTGCAGCAGATATGGTTCATGAGATACAAATACATGGATCTGCGTTGGGATTATGCGCAGTATCTGAAAGATAAGCGGGAGAAAAAGAAATGAATGCATTTACATTAGCGGAAGAAATTATTAACGGAAGAAGAATCACAAGGGAAGATGACCTTTCATTTTTCCTGACCTGTGATCTTTTAGAGCTCTGTAAGGGAGCAGATAAGATCAGGGAAGCACGGATTGGGGATAAAGTAGATCTGTGTTCAATTATCAACGGGCGCAGCGGAAGATGCCCGGAGGACTGCAAATACTGTGCACAGTCGGCGCACCATCATACAAACTGTGAGGAGTATGATTTCCTTCCGGAGGAAGATATTCTGGCAGCATGCAAAATGAATGAGCGGGAAGGCGTTGATCGTTTTTCTATCGTTACAGCGGGAAGAGCACTGACGGGAGAGGAATTTGACAAGGCGCTCCATGCATATGAGACGATGAAAAAAGAGTGTAAGATCGATCTGTGTGCCTCCATGGGATTTCTTTCTGCAGAACAGCTGCACAGACTGCACGAGGCAGGTGTCACCAGTTATCACCACAATATTGAGACATCCAGACGCAATTTTCCAAACATCTGCACGACACATACCTATGACATGAAGATCGAGACATTGAAAAAAGTAAAGGCAGAGGGAATGTGCGCCTGCTCCGGCGGAATCATCGGCATGGGAGAAACGTGGGAGGACAGACTGGATATGGCGGTCAGTCTTGCAGAGCTTGGAATCGACTCGATTCCGATCAATGCGCTGATGCCGATACCGGGAACACCGTTAGAAGGTCTGCCAAGACTGTCTGAGGCTGATATTTTGCGCACGATCGCATTTTTCCGCTATATCAACCCGGATGCCAATATCCGTCTTGCTGCGGGAAGGGCACTTTTGACAAACGATGGGGAAATTGCATTCCAGGCAGGGGCATCCGCATCCATTACCGGAAATATGCTGACAACGGTGGCATGCGCAACGATCCGCAGCGACAGACGGATGTTAGAAGATTTAGGCCGTGATGTGACACCGGTGTACTGGACAGAAGAAAAGTCAGAGGCATAGTAAGAATCGTCATATGGAAAAGAAATGTCCTTGTTATGTGGAAGGAAAGAATACAGAAAAGAGGATGGATATGAGCAAAG
>OKUF01000560.1_pt1 | contig 11434 bp, 9 predicted proteins | sample 1606781 | NCBI WGS metagenome assembly OKUF01 (sample SAMEA3882555, study PRJEB24775) | human gut metagenome | biome: human-associated habitat; feature: intestine environment; material: feces | place: Netherlands | collected 2009/2010
GTTGGTTATTATAATGCAGCTGTAAAAATTAAAACGATTCTCGTCAGTATAGTGACTTCGCTTGGTGTAGTTCTTCTTCCAAGAGCTTCGTATTATATCGAGCATAAGATGATTGATGAGTTTTATCGGATAGCTCACAAAGCAATCAATTTTGTGTTTCTGATTGCGTTGCCGATGATGCTCTATTTTATGATTTTTGCAAAAGAAGGCATTTTCTTTCTGTCCGGCAGTGCCTATGAAAAATCAATTCTTCCGATGCAGGTTATTATGCCAACGCTCTTGTTTATTGGGCTAACCAATGTCATGGGCATCCAAATGCTTGTGCCGCTTGGAAAAGAGAAAATCGTGCTTTATTCAGAAATCGCCGGAGCCGTGGTTGATTTGATCGTGAATTTTGCTTTGATTCCAAGATATGCTTCTGTTGGTGCTGCGATTGGAACGCTTGCGGCGGAAATTGTAGTGTGGATTGTACAGTTTGGTGCATTAAAGCAAGACATTATACCAGCGTATAAGAAAATTCAATATCCACAAATGTTATTAGCGCTGGTGATTTGCTGTGTTGCTTCGGTATGGGTAAAAATGCTGGGCTGGAATAGTTTCTTTGTGCTGCTTTTGTCGGCAATTTTGTTTTTGTATTTGCGAAGCTGGCGTTCGATCACTTCCTCTACCAGATCGATGGATACGTACATATCGTTGCTTACCTGCTCGGAACGGATGATGTTTCCTTTTACCGGAATGGTAACCTCAATTTTCTGTCTTTCTTTCTCTACGCTTAAGGTTACAATGACATTTGTGTCAGGCGTAAAATATTTCTCCAGTTTGCCAAGTTTTTCGTTGACCGCGGCTTTTAATCCCTCTGTCACGTCAATATTTTTTCCGCTGATGGTAATTTTCATTATGCCCAACCCCTTTGCTTTCAAATTTTACAGGTTCTTCACTTCCCCTGTAAGTAACTCTAATTATAGCAATAGTTGTCTCTATTTGCAATAGTATTTAGAAAATTCATGAATATTTTAGAGTTTTTTCCTTCAATTTTTGTGATTCTTTCTTTCCGTCCATTTTTTCTCGCATCTATATGAGGAAATCAAACACACTTTATCCTGTCATGTTATTTTCTTTGCTTGTTATCTTTTTCCTTACCTTCTGCACATTTCCAGTACGTCTTCAAATTTCATGTTTCCGCCAAACAGATCCAGTGCGCTTCCGATCGTCACATCCACATGATCGTTCCCAACCTTTTTCAGCAGTTCCAGATCCGCAAAGTTTCCGACGCCGCCGGCATATGTAACAGGGAAATCTTTCATTTTCGCAAGTAATTCCACCAGTTCTGTCTCGATACCGGATGCTTTTCCTTCGACATCTACCGCGTGGATCAGAAATTCATCACAGTATTCCGTCAGATGATGCAGGAGCGGTTCCGTTACTTCTTCCTCTGTAAACTTTTGCCAGCGGTCCGTTACAATATAATATTTCCCGTTTCGTTTCCGGCAGCTTAAGTCCATGGTCAGCCGCTGTTTTCCAACAGTCGTTACCAGTTTTTCGAGATTTTCATAGAATACATGGCCATCCCGGAACACATACGATGTCACGATCACATGGCTTGCACCGGCCGTCAGAAATTCGCAGGCATTTTCCGCGTCGATACCGCCGCCAACCTGCAGTCCGCCCGGATACGTAGAAAGTGCCAGCAGCGCCTGCCGCTTTGTTTCCGGATAATATTCGGAATCTTTTTTGTTCAGAAGAATCACATGACCTCCGGTGATCCCTTTTTCTTTATATAACTGCGCATAGTAAGACGCATCCTGCTCCGAAACAAAATTTTCATTTGCCTGGTTTCCCTGATCTTTTAAGGATCCCCCAACAATCTGTTTTACTTTTCCATTGTGGATATCAATACATGGTCGAAATTTCATAAATAAAGTCCCCTGTCCCTTTCCTGTTCATCGAATGGATATCTGTAGTTAGCGATGATTCGGTTAAAAAATTTTTATCTCCCTCAAATTTCTCATATTATATCAAATTTCGGACTTCCTGTGTGCAAATTCACTCTTTTTTCACTAAAAAGCTCCCCTTGGATCTTTTGTTCGTGTGCATGACAGCAAAAAAATGCCGCAATCCGGATTTTTTCCCGAACTGCGGCATCCCATTATACTTTATCTTATGTTTTGTCCTATCCCGTGCTTATGCCTAGACTCATGTTTCAGTCTATCCTTGGGTTTATGCCTGGAATCATGTTTTCTACTCCTGTACCACAGAATAAGAATAGTCAGAAAGATTGACACGGATCACCGTTTCTTCTCCGGACGGTGTACCGTCCATTTTCACATCAACATGATCACCTTCGTAATGTACTTCATATGCCCAATAGTATCCCGGATAGAAACTTTCTACTTCATACAATTCATTTCCGTCTTTATCAATTGCGCCAAAATCCGGTCCATAGAAAGAGCAGTAATAAAGTGTTCCGTCCGGTCCGAAATCCGTTCCTGTCATGGAACCATGTGATGATGCACTGTGCCAGATTTCTTTTCCGTCCCGGAGGCGTACGGCATAAATAACTCCACAATGCGCATAATAATACCTGTCTTCATAAATTCCAATTTCTGTATTGGCTGTTATCTCCGCTGCCGGAGATTTTTCTGTCTCAATGGTCCATACTACATTTTCATCCTGATCCAATCCGGTAATCACAGCATACTCCTGATCCCGATTTTCTTCTGAAGCAAACAGGTCATGCGTTTTTTCTCCGTTATTATAAAAGGTTTCCAGTATTACATGTGTTGCATCTTTTTTTGCCACCTTTTCCAGAGCAGCTTTCAGATTCAGCATCGGATACTCTTCCCGCTTGTCCTCCTGACAGGTTGATCTTGCGGTTCCGGCTGTGGAGATCAGTGTCTCTTTTACCTCCTCCGCCGAAAGTTCCGGAGCCACAGACCACAGAACAGCCGCAGAACCGGAAACCAGTGGGGCCGCCATGGATGTTCCAGACAGATTTCCATATTTAATCCCGTTTTTCACTGTTCTAAGATTTTTATGGCCTGGATTTTCTTCGGTATAGGAATCATCTTTTTCTGTAATCGTGCTGTAAACATCATATCCAGGTGCAACAATATCTATATTGGAACCATAATTTGAAAATTCTGTCATTTGATATCCCTTTTCTGTTTCCTGCACTGCACCTACAATCAGGATATGATTTCGAATTTTCTCATAGGAGTATCCGCTTCTGCTTAATCTATGCGTTTCTCCATCCAGTCTGTTATAAACCTCCTCATTAATTCCGCAATAATCTCCTGTCTTTTGAGCATCAAATCCCACACCACCGTTATCATACCCATTGCCTGCACTCTGGACAATTAAAAATCTTTCCTGTTGATTTAAAAGCAATTCAAAAAGCATCACTGTCATCTGACTGGAAGTGCATTTTGCGCTCGTTTCTAATTCCTTTTGATAACTTTCGTACAACTCATATTTCTGATCAATCTTCCCTTTTTCTATGAGAAACTCCGCTATTTTTTCTTCCCATACCGGTCTTTCCCCGATTAGCGTATCTTTTAAATACTGCTCTCTGGATTGTATCACAGTTGCCCATGAATTATTCACCACGCAGGCCGTATGTTCACTTAGCATCGTTTCAATCATCTGTTTTGTTACATTTACATATTCTCATGTACTGAAGAGATCTTCTTTCCACCAGCTCACAAAATACAAATCCGTCCGATCTGCCACACCACGGATTCCGGCCTGATTATTTTCCGCACCGATCAATCCCGTCACATGTGTGCCATGGTCAAATGCCAGATTTTCTTTGTAATCTTCCAGCCAGTGAATTTTACTTTCGCCGTTTTTCTGAAATTCTTCGTGTTCCGCATCAACTCCATCATCCATAATGCCGACCGCCACATTGGCAAGATCCTGCTCGTGGGAATCAACATAGTCCCATGCAGAAAATGCTCCAATTGCCTCTGCCCACCAGTCATTTCCATCTGGTTTGCTTTCATTATGGTCATTATTCTTTTTATCCTGTTCTCCTGCCTCCCATGGATTCTCATCTGCAGTATTTTCCATCATCATCGGAATTTCCGTCGAACTGTAGAGCACATTTTCTTCTTCCATCAGAATTTCAGCCTTCTGTTCCAGATCCGCATACGCGGTGTCCTCCACCAGGATTTCAATCACGTTCATGCTTCCGCTCATATTTCCAACCAGCGTTCCATCTACCTTTGCTGCAAGTGCTTCCCGCTCTTCCTGGCTGCTGTTTTCTATCAGATAAACAATCAGCAGATTTTCGTAGTACAACAGGCCGGTATCTTCATCATAAGAAACGGTACTTACCGACGGCTGATAAACCGTATCCCCATTGGCACATTTTTTCATTGTGCCTGGCTCTTTCACATCCTGACTATCCTGCGACTGTTCTCCATTCTGATTCTTGTTCTGTTTTTGGCTTTGGTCACCTTCATCTGCCTGCACTTTTTCCTGTTTTTGTTTCCATTCTTCCAGTTGTCTTTCTTTCCATCCCTGTATTTGCTTCTTCTGTGATCCAACTGCAATGGCAAGCAGGATACCTAAAAACAGCACAATCACAATGACAAGTACCAGAAATCTTCGAATTTTCTTTTTTCTCTTCTTCTTTTTTTCTTCCGCCACATGGCAGCCACAGTACTGGCAATAGGCATCTTCTTTCTGAATCCTGCGTCTGCACCTGGGACATTTGATTTCCTTTTTCATTTTCTGCTCCTCTTATTGCAGTTTTGATCCGCAGCGCGTACAAAACTTTTCTCCTTCTTTCGGAATTCTTCCGCAGGAGGGACACGCTGACCGCATCTTCGAAGCTGCCGGGTTCTTTGATACGGTTTCTTCCGGCTTGATTTTTCTTGAAATACTTTTCTTTGAAGCACTTTTCTCTTTAGAAACCATTCCCCACAGTGCAAATATAAGAATCAGAACATGAAGTGCTATCCACACCCACACAAATTCCATGCGAAGCGGCATTCCTGTCATCTGGCCGTTATAATCAACCTTGTTTTTCCATCCCCAGCTGAGTCGTTGCATTGACCACGCAAGACCTCCGTTTGTCACGATGGATAATACAATTGCCAGAACATATGTCTTTTTTCCATTTAACAGCGTAACCAGAACTGATCCCACAAGCGTTACTGCCGCTGTTCCAATCAGCCATGCGTTGATATTTTCAAAGACACTTTCCTGCATCAGTTTCCAGATCATCCCTCCGACAAAAGAGTCTCCTTCCTGGCTTTCCATTCCATAGAGAATCACATCGTAAAGCCGGATGGCATCATCTTTCCAGCCGATCATTCTGCAGAAATATAGTGGTATCGTACATAAAAACAGAATTACAATGACGTATTTTGCTTTTGTTTTCATCTGAAAATTCTCCTGTTCTGCTCTATTTTTATACTTCTTCGGATGGTTCCAGCACCATTTTGCTATCTGCTGTATCCATTTCCGAAAATAACTTTTTGCCTTTCAGATCGTAATAATCTGTCTTATCTACCTCGACATATTCCGACTCACCATCCACAGTCTCTTTTTCTTCCTCGCTGTATGTTACCTGCAGGATTCCATCACTGACCAGTTCTCCTTTTTTTCCATCCTCAACGGTATATAACAGATTCCCGCTTAAATCATACAATTCTTTCTGATCGATCAGTAATGTCTTATCTTCCATGGAAAAAGATTCTCCGGCAATCGGATCGGCAATTTCTTTCATGGTATCCGCATTGATCAGGCAGACATAAAACTGATTATCTTCCCCATACATGGAAAGTGCAAGAACATTATCCTCGATGCAGCTTGTTGTAGTGGAATAATATTTAAAATACGGCGCATACTTTCCTGTATATTTTTTGATATCGCCTGTCTCCAGATCACACAAAAAATAAATGTCCTGGTCGTCCTGTCTTACCGTAAAAAGTGCATATTTTTTTGTCCAGTCGAGCAGAGTCGGATATCCGCCAAACGGGCCAAGATACTGACTCGGGATTTCAATTTCTTTTTCTTCTCCATTCCCGATCACTGTAATATGAAACGGATTTTCATCCCCTGCCCAATATCCATCGTCCATTGCGCCCGTTTCTATGATAAGTCCGTCCCGCATTCCATGTTCTTCTGCTTTGTCAAACGAAACGTTTAACTCTGTTTCTTTTCCCAGTTCCGGCTCAACCAGAACACAGACTTCTTTCGTACCGTCCATTTTTTTATACAGAAATTTTCCATCACCCATGTAGGATCTTTTAAAACTCAGATTTTCCAGGTCCTGATTGCTGACTGTATAATCACACACTTCACCCCCTTCCGGACTATACAGTGTATATTTCCAAAACCCGGCATCATCCCAGGATACATTTTCTTCCTCCTCCAGCCAGGTATAACCACCGCCGTAATCTGCCACTTTGTCTGCATCATACTGGCTTTTTATCATTCCATCCGTGTCAATCACATAAAAAATATTGTCATAGACGAACCAGTTATAACCATTATTAAAATTCACATCGTACCGATAAATATCTGCATCAATTGCATCTTCATCAAAAGGTATATAAAACTTTAACTTTCCCTTTTTATCCAGAAAGCCTTTGTAAGATTCCCCCTTTCCGTGAATTCTTACAAAGGCAAGTCCATCCTGAAATTCTCTTGCATCAGAAAATTTCATATTTTCCAATGTATGAGACGTCTCCGCATTTGAACTTATATCGTCTTCATCATCCGACCATGTATCATCATCATCTTCTTCTTCGTCGTCTTCGTCGTCATAGTTTTCTTTCGATCCATCGTCCCAACCCTCAGAGTCGAGATACCATTTTCCGTCAATTTCAACAACCGCTATCTCCATTTCTTCCGGTTCTATGCCGGATGCACTCACTTCCACAAACACATTTCTTGCATCGGTGACCGTATCTCCTTCTTCTCCATAATGACTTTTTATTTTTTCCATGTTGCCTTCGGACTGTTTTTCTGATCTGACTGGCCAATGGGTAATTTGTATATCCCCAACTTCATCTTGCAGTTTCTGAAGTTCCTCTTCCACTGCATTTTCTATGATCCACTGTAACGTTTCCCCATATTGGCCAAAATACCGCTCCGGCAACAGGCTCAGAAGCGTATCGGTATCTCCTGTAAATAATACTTCGACTGCACGATCTGCCACCTGCATATATTCCTCATCGGACTCCTGGCTTTCCGCTGTTTTTCCAGCTTTTTCCCTTGATTCCGTCATCTGGAGTATTCCATATTCCGGAACAAACTTCCATGGATATAAAATTGCTATAGCCGCCATAATTCCAAAAGTAATGATCAAAATTCGGCTTCCTGCTTTTTTCATATATTCTCTACTCCTTTTTCTCTCATCGTATCTTTACTTCTGAATAGAGTCCTAATATAATTTTCCAGATTTTTTGCACTCTCTTACTCTGTAAGGACACTGCTACTCTGCTTTCCACAATAGGTAATAGGGATCTCTTCTCACCAGTCCAGCCCATTGTCTGTAATGGTTATGGTATGTCCCAGTTTTTCTTTCGTGAGAATTTCATAACTGTCCCCATATAATTCTACAAATGGGTGTTCCATGTTTTCCCCGGACTTCACACAGAAAACTACTGCTCCGACTGCCACTATTGCAGTCAGGCCAAGTGCTGTCGCAATTTTCCATCCTTTTTTTCTGCGTTTTACCGGCAGCACGGCGTCCGATTTATTGTATTCTGCTCTTTTACGTTCAGCTGTGTTTTTTTCTTCTTCTTTTTCTTCTGCTATCTTTTTATTTTCTGCTGTTTCCCTCGTTTTCGTTCTGACAGGTTCTATCGTTTTTTTCACACTCGGTTTGACCGGCTCTGTTTTTTTTCTCTGCTCCTCTTTCCCATCATCCGGCACTATATCTGGCACTACAATATTTCCATCCTCCAGTTTTGCTCCACAGCTTCCGCAAAATCTTGTCGCATCTGACCACTCTTTTCCACATACCGGGCATTTTTTCATACTTGTTTTCCTCTCCTGTCCCTTTTTATCCACAAATCTTTTTTCTTTGCAATAAATGATCCAAAATCCACCTCCCTATTTTGGATCATTTATCTTTTTGCTGTCTGATTTGATCTTCTCTTCTGTGCTTTGCTTTTTCAAACACGCTCTCGATTTTACTCGTCAACTTTATGTCCACAAACCGTACAGAATTTCATATCCGGTTCCAGCGGTGCTCCGCATTCACTGCAAAAAGCCGGCCGTTCCTGTTCTTCTTCCACCGTTTCCTGTTCTTCACTCTGCAGTTTCATTCCACAGCTGCTGCAGAACATCATTTCCGGTTTGATTTTTGCACCGCAGCGCGGGCAGCTGTTCATTGCATTGATTGCCTGGATCTGCAGTTTGCATGCTTCCATAGCCTCTTCCAGCTCCCGGATCTGGCCAATTTCCTCTTTGACTTCTTCCAGCGGATTTTCCCGATATGCACAGTAAACTTTATATCCTATTTCACTGTAGATTTCATTGATTTTCGTCTCTGATTCAGAAACCGCCATATTCAGTTTCGTAATCTCCGACAAATCCTTTGCTTTTTGCATAGTTGAATATCCTGCTTTTGAAATTTTTCCTTTTACTCCATCTAAAAATGCCATTTTTCTTCCCCTTCCATTTCTTTTTTGTACTTTATGATCTGCTTTTTTTAGATCTGCCGTCTTCTCTCTTATAAGGGGCTTTCCCCTCCTGATTCACGCAATTCCCCGCCTCACTGCTTATTGCTTTCCTCAATGAAAACAGGGATTTCCTTGATTTGATTAAATTTTTCCGCTCAGCGCGCATCACTTTTCGATTCGTTTTTCTATTTTTCTTCCTTATAGCTTTTCAGGACACGGCTCAGACTCTCCGGCGATAAATGCAGATAGGAAGCGATATCTTTCTTACTCACAACGTCTACCAGATCCCGATAGGTATCAACAAAATATTGATATCGTTCCTTTGCCCTGTGGTTTGCAACAATATCCTCATGTTCAATTAGCTTTTTATATGCAAGGCTGAGTGCACGGTTATATAAACGCATCATTTCCGGCGATTGCTCAATCAACTTCAACAATTCTGGTATCGGGACGCACAGCATGGTACACGAACTGATTGATTCTATCGTCAAAAGTGATTTCACATTTACGGATAAATTGGAAATTCCTACAACAATGTCTCCTTTTAAATAACCAAAGCAGGAAACATGCTCTTTTCCATCTCCCTTGCTTTCACAATACCCTTTTACAATGCCCGATACCAGAAAAGGAACGCATGGCAGCGGTTCCCCTTCTCGAATGATAACTTCCTTATCTTTCACCTTCCAGACATACGCCATTTGTTCCAGACTGCTCAGCACATTTTTATTTTTGATACCTAAATAAGTTTTGAAGAACTCCTGTTTTTCTGTATTTTCATTTTCCAACCGCTCTATTTCCTTTCTGCCTTTTTATTTTACATTACATAACATCAATCTTTTTTATTCCTATGCAATTTTGTTAATTATATCATGAACAGTTTTTCACATCTCATCATTCTCTTGATTTAGATCAATATTTGCAATTTTCTGAATATTCTGTATTTTTAAATTTTGTCAAAAAAGAAGAACCTGTTTCTCCTGCAGGTTCTTCTTTTCATTTATCTCATATTTTCTATTTCTTTCATATTAGAGCGTGTTGGAAAAGACTTTTCATATTCTACATGCTCAAGTCTGTGAGAAATTTTGTCCGAATGAGAACAAAAACAGATAGATTTTTTATTTATCAATATCCTCAAACGCTTCCTTCACCTTATCCATAAACCCTTTTTTCTTCTTCGGCTGTTCTGCGGTATTCTCACCATCGGCTGCTTTTGCTTCTGGCACCTGACGGTTTCCGCAAGCTTCATCAAAGGCACGAAGGGCTTCTTTTGCTTTTTCGTTCAGCTTGGTCGGGGTCTGCACGACAAGTGTTACATAGTGATCGCCGCGTACATTGCTGTTCCGGAGGGATGGAACGCCTTTTCCTTTCAGACGGATACTCTTGCCGGTATCAATACCTGCCGGAATATGAATCTGAAGTGTCTGCGGTGCACCGGAGCTTCCGTCCGGACCGGACAGAGAGATCCTTTTATCTGCACCAAAAGCTGCCTCATCAAAGGTAACGTTGATGCTGGCCTTCACATCAGAGCCTTTTTGCGGAAAATCCTGTTGATGGAATCCGCCGAAGCCGTTGCCACTATGAAAGCCACTTCCGCCAAATCCACTGTGAAAGCCGCCACCGTTACCGGTGAAATGCTCATATGTGCCATTGCTACCGAAACCGTGGCTGCCGTGGAACATATTTCCGAAGATATCACCAAAAATATCGTCCATATTTTCACCGTTAAAATGAAATTCCTGATAGCTGTCATTGCCGCCACCCTGGAATCCGCCGAATCCACCGGCACCTGCGCCGAATCCCGTGCCTTGCTATGATACGCCGCCAGCTGTGCTGCCTCTTCCAGTACCTTCTGCGTTGGCTCTTTTCCGCCGGTCTCCAGAATCACGTGGGAACCGGGGATGTTCTGGGTGTGCAGCCAGATGTCATTTTTGTTGGCGGTTTTCAGAGTCAGCTGGTCGTTCTGGCGGTTATTTCGTCCCACCAGAATCCGTGTTCCGTCCGATGCCGTATACTCCATGGGCGGCAGGGACTTGGGCGGTTTGCCCTTGCGCCGCAGCAGGCGCAGATAACCCTGCTCCGCCAGCTCCGCACGCAGCTGTTCCAGATCGTTCTCATTTTCCGCACGGCTCAGCGCATCCAGCACGCTGTCCAGATACATCAGTTCCTCCCGTCCCTTGGCAATCTGCTCCGTCAGGATCTTCTCCGCCGTGCATGCTTTCTTATACGCCTGATAATAGCGCTGGGCGTTCTGCGGCGGCGTCAGACGGACATCCAGCGGAATGTGTACTGTGGGACACTCCGGCTCGTAGAAGTCCTCCAGAACGGCTTCTGTGTCGCCCTTGTGCAGACGGTAGAGGTTGGCGGAGATCAGGTCTGCCTTTCGGCGGTCGTCATCCTTTTCCGCACACGCCTCCAGATCTGCCGACTGGGTGGCGATCCGGCGCTGAATCCGCTCCGTGGCGTGGAGCAGCAGGTGGAACAGATCATTGGCACGCTGTTTCAGGCGTGCAGCGTGGTCACGGCTGGCGAAAAATTCGTCCAGCAGCGCACAGGCGGAGGGCATGGTCTTGGTTACCATCAGTGCGCCGTACTGGTGCAGCGGCAGGAACGAGAAGTCCTTGGGCTGCCCCTCCCGTGTGCTGACCATGGTGTACACCTCGTTCCCCTGTTCCAGCAGTTCCCGTGTTCTGGCGATGGTGTAGCAGAGCCGGTCTTTCTGGTCGTCTGTGAGGGACTCTGCCCGGCAGGATTGTCCCTTTCCCGCATAGTATGCCCACTCCCGCACCAAAACC
>OKUF01000566.1_pt1 | contig 11322 bp, 10 predicted proteins | sample 1606781 | NCBI WGS metagenome assembly OKUF01 (sample SAMEA3882555, study PRJEB24775) | human gut metagenome | biome: human-associated habitat; feature: intestine environment; material: feces | place: Netherlands | collected 2009/2010
GCAGAACAGTCCTGCCCACTATGCCAACATCACCAACGCCAGCTTTACGAGCATGGGTGTCGGCTGTTGGTTTTGCTCCACCGCCGAGGGGCAGTATACCTACTGGACTGTCACATTCAACTAAAACTCCTACTTGTTTTCATACACAAATTATGATATAATTTCTGTATGAAAGAGAGGTGCTATCTATGCCGAACATTCGTTCCAGCGCAGATTTGAGAAACAACTACAATGACATTTCCTCTTACTGCCATGCCTACAACGAGCCGGTCTTTATTACCAAAAACGGTAAGGGCGACCTTGCCGTTATGAGCATGGAAACCTACGAGGAAATGGCGGGCCGCATTGAACTGTACAGCAAGCTGCAAGAGGGCCTTGCCGACGTGGAAGCCGGGAACACGCGCCCCTTTGCCGATGTTATGGCTGATTTGCGCCACCGCAGGGAGCGCAGATGAAATACAACATTCACATTACCCACGCTGCCGAGCGCGATATGGCGAACGCCTACGACTATATCGACCTTGTACTGAAAAATCCAACTGCCGCCGACAAGCTGTTGGATGTGGCCGACGAAAAAATCGGAGCACTGGCAGAATTCCCGCACAAATTTGAAGTCGTTTCCGACAAACTGCTTTCCCTATGGGGAATCCGCTTCACCATCGTTATGAACTACCTTGCGTTCTATACGGTGGACGATGCCACGCAAACCGTGCATATCGTGCGGTTTCTCTACGGCAAAAGCAACTGGATCACCATTCTGAAAACAGATGCAGCAAACGGCAGTTTGCCGATGTTCTCATAACCGAATATTTTATCTGGGCGCTCACTTTTGTGGGCGCTTTTTTTATTGGAGGAAAACATGATTTATGACGAACTTATTGAAGAATTAGCGTTGACCCTGCTTACAAAGGCAAGGTATGAGGGCTGTATTAGCGTTATAGACGGTTTCTCACAGTGCGAGGAAGATAAAACTCGCATAGAGTATCCTGTTGACGCTGTTATGCGCATCATGCCGGTGGGCAGCGAAATCTGGCCGGAAGAGTGCGAACCGTTACTGAAAAAAATCGGTGCTGAAACGATTGGAGACGTTGCCGATTATCTGAACAAAAGCAAATCCGAAAATTCAAGTGCCGATGATGTTCTTTTTACTGCATTGCTCAAAATCTGCTATGAAAATATGGACATGGACGGCAAGATGGTATTTTGGGAAGATATGCTTGAAAACAACTCCTTGGAATGGAGAGATGTTGAATGATTTGCAAACACGAAGTAATTTATTCAGTATGCAGTCGTAATTTTTGCGGAATCTTATCTGCTTCGGAGGATTTTATGACGCACGATGAAATGATGAGTCTGCTGGCAAACACGCTGGCAGATGCAGCCGGGAGTTCCGGCTGTTTACCTATTTTGGACTGTTTCAGCCCACATCCGGGAGAGGAAGTAACCGTAAGCATTCCTATGTGTGACGACACGGTGGATATTGTGCTGGAAGATCTCAATTTTCCGCACGAGTGGGAAGAATTGTTGGAGAACAGCGGTGCAGATACTATGGGCGACCTTGTTGATTACCTGTGCTATTGTTCGCAAAACAATATTTCTCTTGCCATTTCCCCAGAAGATGAGGAAAAGCTGTATGCAACGCTGATTGATGTCTGCTATGAAAATATGTCTTATGACAGGCAGGTCGATTTTTGGCGTCATGTGCTGGAAACCAATTCTTTGGTGTGCGAGGTAAAAGAATGACCCCGCAGGAGCAGCTCTGCGAAAAAATGCGGGTGGAGCAGAGCGCCTATTGCCTATGGCTGACCGCACAGCCGCCAGAAGAAATTCTACACCACGCCTACGAGTACAGCGTCCGTGAGGACATTATTCTGGCAACGGAAGAAATGAACCTCACCCCTGCACGGGTGCGGGCGCTGCTGAAATCTCCCGCGCCGCTGGCGGATGTGTATAAGGATTTTTCCAAGCTGGAAACCGATTATATGAGCATTGTGGCTCAGTGCGTGGAAGACCGTGCAGATGACTTGCTGAAAAAGGAGCAGCAGCAGAACCCACCCAAAGTATATCGACAGTCCGTCACTTATGCCCGCGAACACGGCGAATTGCCACAGTACCATGCGTCTTGCCACTTGAATGAAAGGTGTCGGGACGAGATTGACGCAGCGCTTGCACAGCGCTTTGATGGTATGCGGCTGGGCGCTGGCGCTGTTGAACAGGTAGTGACAGAATATGGTTTGGAGCGCACAAAATATGTGTTGGCAGCGGCCATTCAAACCCGTGATGGAGATGGTCGTATTTCTCGCACAAATAGACAATGGGCAGATTCCATTCGCACGATCAAAGATATGGATCGCCGTGGATTTGACCGTTCCTGTTACTACGCTGACCTACAAGCGCATACCTGCCTATTGGACGGTTTTGTAAACCAAGTGCGAAAATTTGAAAAAGCCAAAGCCCAGCCCGATCAGGATACCCCCGAAAGATAACCGCAGCGTCTGCATTTTGCAGGCGCTTTTTTTCGTGAAAAAATCTCTGTTTTGAAAGGATTTCACAATGAAAGAAACACATTACAAATTGAAGCATCGCGTTACCGCGCTGTTTGCGGCGGCGGTAATGCTCTGCTCCATGCTGCCCGGTGCAGCGTTTGCGGAGGGACCCACACCGCAGCCCACCGAGGAAACCGTGCAGATGGAGCAGCAGACCGAGCCGTCTGAAACAGACAACGGCCAGACCGACGAGAGCAGCCCCGACCCCGGTGCAGCTACCGAGGAAAACGCGGTACCAACTGCGGACGAGCAAGCTGAAGAAAAAGAGCCTTACACCTTTGACGGTGAGGTTTTGTATCAGGATATGCCGGATGCCCCCACAGGCTCCTACCTTGGCAGCTATGGCTTGCCGGTGGCGACTGGCGAAACCAAAATCGGGCTTGGCGCGTGGGATGCCGATTTGTAACAGGATAGCTATTTGAGCGCCGAGGCGCTGGATAGTGACAATCATACGCTGGCAACGCCCTTGCTGGAAGATACCGACTACGCCATTGTGCCGATTCTGGCGCAGGTGGAGTACCCCACCGACGGCAGCACCGTTGATCTGGTTCTGCCGGACGGTGTGACTCTGCTGGACTACTACGGCGAGCCCGCCAAAGATGCCGAAAGTCTGCTGCATAGCGAATACAGCGAAACCTCCGCTGTTGCGCTGGGCGTGTATGTGCAGGCGGATGCGGATTTTACCGCGCAGTTGGTTTACACCGCGCCCGACGGCAGCACGCAGACTAAAACGCTGTATGTCACCATTGACCGTGAACACACGGTGGCATCTCCGTTTGCTGATGCCGGTATTGCTGCCTACGGCGAACGCCCTATCCCCGACGTAACAAGCGGCAAAATCACCAAGGTCGCCAAAGTCAATGGCACTTGGCTGATTTGGTTCAACGGCGAACCCGCCTACTGCTGCACCCACGGTGCCAACGGTCAGCCTGCAGGATGCCCGACATACACCTATGTGAACACTTCCACGGTTGGTGCAGACCAGTGCATCCCCGGCGACCACTACGGCAACCAGATTCGCATCTGGGGCGGCTTGAACCAGCTTTCTTTGGGCGATGCAGACGATCTGCCCGCTGTTTTTTCCGCTGACGAGGGTGAAGAAATCTCTCTTTTGGATTTCTGCGCATCAATTTATGACGATGTACAGATGTATATTATCGAAAACTTCCCTGAAAGCACTGCCGCGGAAATTTATCTTGCCTCTGCCGATGAGCTGCTGAACGGAGTGGAAACCTACGCCTCTGCCCGCGGTTACTACACCTACATCTATAATCCCGGTCGCGCAGGATGGCAGACCGTTGCCCTGATCGGTCCTGAGATCGGTGAGGAGGAACCTGCGCCGGAACCTGTTGTGCAGGAATACTACGCCAGCTGGGAGGCACCGGCCCAGACTGCCAGCGGCAGTTTTGATTTTTCCTATGGAATCAGCACGGATAAGATCCAGCTGAAAACGCAGGAAAAGGTGGACGGCGCGACCATCGAGATCGAGCCCATCACCAAATCCGGCAGCATCGAGGGCGGCAGCTGGTCTATCAGTCCTGCCGGAAAGCAAACGGTGACCACCAGCGGTCATACCGCCGATGACAACTACCAGAAGAACGGTGGCGATGCCAGTGCAAGCTGGAGCCTGCACTATGCCGTTACCAAAACATCGGGCACTCGCAATGGACAGGTTGGTCCTTTCACCACGCAGGAGGCTGCTGATGCGGCCGCCAACAGTGCCCGCGACACCGCCATTGCGGAATTGCAGGGTGAGGCCCAGAACGCTGTCAACAATGCTATAGCAGCGGCTAAAGCGCAGCTGGGAAGCATCCAGTTCCGCTATGAGGAAATCACAGTACCGTATGGATTCGGCAAGTACTGGGGCACGAACGGCAGCAGCCAAACGATTTCGGTACCCGCAAACACCAACAATGACTATGTCATGAAAAATGACGAGTGGAGTTTGCAGGTCAACCTCAAGAAAACCGACAGCGAAACCGGCAGCCAGATCGCAGCCGATGCCCAGTATGAGATCTATCAGTGGGATGTGGTGACCGGCAAATACCAGCCCACCGGGGGCTACAACACCTACAGCGTGCAGCGTCAGGGCGACGGCAGCTATGCAGTCATCAACAGCGCCGCCTATGCCGTCAATGACGCGATGCGCCACACGCTGTATTACACCCAGCGCAATCAGGGCAAGTTTATCCTTGTGGAAACCAAAGCCCCTGCCGGGTATTTTGGTGACTGGACGGACATCGACCACCCCGGCACGGCAGGAACGCCCTTGGGCAAGCGTGCCTATTATATCGAGATTACGCAGGACAATGACAGTTCCGTGCTATGGCTGGACGATGCCGACTACAATGCCGACATCCTGACAGCCGACAAGGGCGGCACCAAGCTGGTTACCAGTGGCGGCGTGGAAACCACTGTCACGATTTCCAATGTGTACAAGAACCCTAACCGCAACTACAACACCGACAACAGCGGCAAAGCGGCCAACGAGGACAGCTACACCACCACCGCCACGGACGGCGTTATGAAAAACGACCGTAACTTGGGCGAAATCAGCATTTCCAAGGTTGACTTGGACGCTGCAAAGTACGTTGAAAATCACGGCAACGCCACGCTGGACGGCGCTGTGTACGACCTCTACGCTGCTGAGGACATCACCCATCCGGACGGTGTGACCGGCGTTGTGGACTATTCCAAAATCGTGGATGCAGACGGCAATCCCATCTGGCACACCACAATCCGCGACAACAGCGGGCAGTGGGTATCTGATTATTTACCCGTTCTGAAGAAAGACCACCTTGTAGCCAGCGCTAAAATCGAGAATGGCTGGCTGTGCTTCAGCAATTTGTACCTCGGCAAATATTATGTCGTAGAGCGCTCCACCGGCGTGGTTATCCCGCTGCGTGACGGCGCTCTTGCTGTTTCCGGCACCTATCCCACCGTGGACAGCCGCACCAAGGCAGCCACCGGGCAGACCGCCGCGCTTGCCAAGAACGGCAGCGGCCAGTACACGGATTGGGTGTATCGCAATCAATTCAGCACCATTTCCAAGAGTAAAGCGCTGGACGGAAGTTGGACTTACGATGCCTACTACCTGTCCTTTGCAGGCGGCTACCTTTGCGATGAACATAACTACTACATCACGCCCGCCTATTCTGATGAGGGTTGGTATGTAGAAAAGACCACCTTTGCCGACAATCGACAGGCAGCCGGTGAACAGATCGACAAGACCAGTTACAGCGCCAATTACCACATCCATGCTGATAACGCTTTGGCCGAAAGCCAAGACCAAGTTGCCAAAGGCAATGTGGAAATCAGTAAAATCGTATCCTCCAGCGGCCAAAGCAACGGACTGGAACTGGAGGGCGCGGGCTTTACGTTCTTCCTTGTGTCCGACCTGTCCAAAGCAGAACAGTTTGAACAGACCCGCAGCGGCAGCTACACCCTGCAAAGCATTTTGGATGCCTACATTGATAAGACCTACGATAACGAGCATCCGAAGTGGGATTTTTCTGCGGAAACGCAGGCCATCGCAAAGACCTATGAGGTCAACGCTGACGAAATTGTCGAGTACAACAAAACGCTGACTGCCGTAGGCGAAAACAAAAACGGCAAGGGCGATGGCTGGCAGCCCACCGGCAGCGCCAACGAATACCAGCTTGCCGAGATTTTCAGCAATGACACCGGGAATATTCGTGTGCAGGGCTTGCCCTATGGCACTTATCTGGTCGTGGAAACCACCGTACCGCACGACCTGTTCCAAGCTGAGCCTTTTATTGTTACCGTTGACCCCGAACAGGATAACAACCCGTGGGGCGCTATGGCTACCCCCAAGGACAGCGTAATGACAGGCTCTGACAGCTATCAGAAATTCACCGTACTGGACGAGGAAATCGAAGTTTATCTCCGCATCACCAAAATTGACGAGGAAACCGGCAAACCGGTACTGCTGCCCGACACCGCTTTCCAAATCTATTGGCTGGATGAGCAGGGGCATTACCGTTATGACAGCAACGGCAACCCGAAGCTCGTCACGATGACCGATACCGTCAACAGCCATCTGACAAAAGATGTAGACACTTTCTACACCAACAGCGAGGGCATCTTGACGCTGCCTGAAAAATTGCCGCTGGGTAAATATCGCATTGTGGAAGTCACCGGCCCGAACGGATTCTACAACGAATGGCTGGATTCTGCCGGATATGAAAACGGCATTTTGACCGACGATGCAGATGGCATCTACTATGTGGATTTTGAAATCACCACAGACCGCATTTATGCAGCCACCGGCGACAAAAACGAGAACGGCATGGATACCCTTGTGATTGGTGAAAACTACTCTAACCATGAGACGCTGGGCAAATTGACGATCCGCAAAACAGGCGAAGTCTTAGCTGGCTGGGAAACAGAAGCGGGCGCACTTGACCCGTGGATGACCGGTGAAGCCGACTCCGACTTTGCCTATACGCTGCGCCCGCTGGCCGGTGCGGAATACACCATTACGGCTGCCGAGGACATTTACACGCAGGACAGCCAGCTGGATGCCAACGGCAGCCGCACGCTCTGGTATGCCAAGGGCGATGTAGTCGCCGTAGTCACTACCGGCAACGGCAGCGCGGATATTGCCACCTTTGCCCCGGCCCGCACTAAGGCCACCTACGATTTCCTGTCTGTAATCCATGACGGCACGATTGGCGAAGTCAGTGTGACCCTGCCGCTGGGCAGCTACCATATCGAGGAAACCAAACCGCCTTACGGCTATGTCGGCACTTCTGACAGCTATGATGTCACTTTCGTTTGGGATGCCCAGTTGAACGATGTGGTTATGGCCACGAGCATTGCCAAATATGATGGCGCTGCATCTTCCCAGAGTTTTGAGGTCGTGCGCAGCAAGGATGCCAACGCAGATTTCACCGAGCAGCAGACCTTAAAATTCTACAATGACCGCGAAAAAGCCAAAGTCGGCGTTTACAAGGTTGACCGCGAAACCGGCAAATACCTTGCCGGTGCCGTGTTCAACCTGTACACCGCCGATGACATTTACGATGCAGACGGCAGCCTTGTTTTTGCCGCCGGTGAGCTGGTAGCCACCAGCCCCGAAACCGGCGCAGACGGCTACACCTATTTTGACTGCGATATTCCCATTCGCGGCGAGTATTACGGCAGCAGCATCCGCAAGGACGCCACCACCAACAGCGGTAATTACATCGTCAAGGAACTCCGCGCCCCTCTCGGCTATTATGTCAACGAGGAGCCGATGGAGGTTACTTTCACCTATGACGGACAAGCTATTATGGTGCTGGATAACACTTGTTCCAATAAGCCTACGGAAATGTGGGTAAGCAAGCGCGACCTTACCAACGATGAAGAACTGCCCGGCGCTACACTTGCTATCAAGGACATGGATGGCAACATCGTAACCACATGGGTGTCCACCGATGAACCGCATCGCGTGACCGGGCTGCATTTCGGTGAATCAGAAAACTGACGAGGGCGGCAATCCTTTGGAGGAGTGCCAAGTTTACTATCTGACCACCAAGAACATTTTGTTCTGGAAGTGGGATGACTGGAGACTGCTGGACGATGCCACCGTTATTATGCGGGATGATATTACCAAGGTGCAGATTTCCAAGAAAGACCTTACCACCAAGGAAGAACTTCACGGCGCAGAACTTACGCTTACCGATGAAAAAGGCAACGAAATTGACCGCTGGGTTTCTACCGATGCACCGCACTACATGGAAAGGCTGCCTGCTGGCAAGTATACTTTGACCGAGGTGACTGCCCCGGACGGTTATGCCATTGCGGAGCGCATGGAGTTTGAGGTGCTGCCCAACGGTGAGGTGCAGACCTTTGAAATGTTTGATGATACCATCAAGGTGAAAATTTCCAAGGTAGACATCACCACCAACGAAGAACTTCCCGGCGCAGAACTGGTTATCAAGGACAAGGACGCCACCGAGATTGACCGTTGGATTTCCACAAACGGACCACATTATGTGGAAAAGATGCCAGCAGGAGATTATACACTGACGGAAATCACCGCACCCAACGGCTACAAGGTTGCAGAAAGTATCGACTTTACCGTTCTGCCCACCGGCGAGATGCAGACCGTGGTAATGAAAGATGCCCGCGAGGACACACCGACCCCGGACCATACTCCGCAGCCCACGCCGAACACGACCCCAGCGCCCGCTGCACCCACTGCACCCCCCACGCCGCTGCTGACGATTCCTAAGACCGGCGATAATTCTCCGCTGGGGTTGCTGCTGGCGATTGCGGGAATCTCTCTTGCAGGGCTGGCCGTTCTGGTCCACAAGAGCGCCCGCCGCAAGGAATTGGCTCCCCGCACCGATGAGGATAATGACACCGAGGAATAAGCAAAAATGAAGTACACTTATCAGACGGACGGTCCACGCGGACCGCCCGCTTTTTATTGGAGAAAAAACATGAAACATATTTTAAGTTGCAGTTTCGGAAAAGACAGTATCGCCACCGCGTTGCTGGCCTTGCAGCATGGTGAACCGCTGGACGAACTTGTGTATTGCGAGGTCATGTTCAACGAGGAAATATCCGGCGAGCTGCCCGAACACAACCGATTTATCCACGAAACGGCAATCCCGTATTTTGAACAGCGCGGCATCCCGACACGGGTTTTGCGCTCCGAAAAGACCTATCTATCCTGCTTTTACCATGTTGTCACACGAGGAAAAACCAAGGGGATGCTTTCGGGATTTCCTCTGAGCGGGCGCTGTACAATTCAGCGGGATTGCAAGCTGCCGCCGATCAAGGCATATCAGAAGGCATTGCCCCCGGACACGGTGCAGTACATCGGCATCGCCGCAGATGAACCCAAGCGACTGGCACGATTAAAGCCCGGTCAGATTTCTTTGCTGGACAAGTACCATGTGGCCGAACCAGAAGCGAGGTCTATGTGCGCAGCTGAGGGGCTGCTGTCCCCGCTGTATGACTTCACTAAACGCGGGGGTTGTTGGTTTTGCCCGAACGCATCAATCAGCGAACTGCGGCATCTCTACAGATACCACCCCGAACTCTGGCAGCTTTTGCTTGAATTACAGGACGTGCCGAATAAACCCACCGAACGTTTTAGTTGGCGACGCACTTTTCGTGAGATAGACGAACGCTTTCGGCAGGAGGGCGAACAACTAAGTTTTTATGAGGAACGGTGAACAATGGACGAACAGAAAAGACCCCGCGCGTGGGTGTACGCGAGAATTCCCGGCGACTACGATGGCACAATGAACAGCTATAAAGTTTGCTCAATGCAGGCGCTGCATGACGGCTGTGATATTGTCGGTGGAAGCATTGACGAGCGCGGCGGCTGGCTGCTGCGCCCTGGCTACCGTGATATGCTGCGGCAGATTAAGGCCGGAAAAGTTGACCGGGTTTACATCTGCCGTATGCGGCAGGTCAGCGGCAAGGAGCGCCACTTGTACTCTTTTTTCAAGCGGCTCATGCAGCACGGTGTACAGGTCATGGCTACCGAGTACAGCCTGCGCGACCGTGTGAATATGTTTCGGCTGGCTCGTCGTGTCGAGCGTTATGCGACCCGAAAGGGGTTGCAGCTGCCGTGGTGACTTTCAGCGGGCGGCGTACTGTGCCTATGGCACAGTACGAGCAAGCACGGCAATGTGATATCACATCGCCCACTTGTTAGGGGAATACCCCTAAAACCCCTGCATCGGATGGTGAATTATGAAAGCAAGAACCTATAAAAAACTCCTACGGCTCAATCAAGACGAGTGGGAACGACTGCGGTATTTAAGTAAAAGCACAGGGCTAAATCAAGAGCAAGTGCTGCGCAAAGTATTGATGGACTCTCCACTTCTGGAACGTCCGACAGCCGACTACATAAAAATGTCACGCCAAATTGCAGCAATCTAAACCAGCTTGCCCACATTGCCAACGCCAGCGGAAAAGTAAGTAATACCGACTTGCTGACTGCAAAACAAATCATGGAGCAAATATGGAGGTACATTAAGGGAGGTGGGGTCCAATAGCTTATACAAAAATCAAAGCAGTAAAGCATCATCTGCAACGATGTCTGGATTATACCAGCAATCCAAACAAAACTGAAAAATTTGCTGATGATGATTTAAGGCGGCTCTTATCCTATACGCAGAACCAAGATAAAACAGAGCATCAACTGTATGTGACAGGCTTTCATTGTGACCCGGAGACAGCCTGTATGAGCATGGAATTAACCAAACGATTGTGGGAGCAACCCACGGATAAGGGAGTTTTGGCCTACCACATCATTCAAAGTTTCAGCCCCGGTGAAGCCACGCCCGACCAAGTACACGAGATTGGCTGTGAATTTGCACGGCGGTTTCTTGCGGATCGGTTTGAGTGTACGGTCAGCACCCATTTGGACAAAGGCCACCTGCACAATCATATAGTCGTCAATTCGGTATCCTATGCGGATGGCAAAATGTTCCGCAACAACTTTGACACCTACTACCACGGAATCCGACAGGTATCGGATAAACTTTGCAGAGAGAATCGGCTGTCCGTAATCGAAACGGACGGCAAGGGAAAATCTTATGACGAGTGGCTAAGCGGTCAGGCCGGCAAGCCTACCATTCGTGGTATGGTACGCAAAGATGTGGAACAGGCTATTGCTGCCGCCGACAGCTTTGATGGTTTTATTCTCGAATTGCAGAACATGGGCTACACAGTCAAATATGGCCCGCGCGTGGAACACATGGCCGTGCGCCATAAAGACGCTCAGCGAAATATACGCATTGACCGGCTC
>OKUF01000567.1_pt1 | contig 11318 bp, 9 predicted proteins | sample 1606781 | NCBI WGS metagenome assembly OKUF01 (sample SAMEA3882555, study PRJEB24775) | human gut metagenome | biome: human-associated habitat; feature: intestine environment; material: feces | place: Netherlands | collected 2009/2010
ACCTTAATGTTTAAAAATTAGACAAACGGCTATCCTTTTTACAGTGCTTTTCGCTGTCTCCAGCCAAGCTGTCTGGCCGGAAATTCTGCTGCTGCACTCACCAGCTTTTCGACAATCTCAAGCTTATCGCCTTGTTCAGCGTAAGCACAAAGTATAACGGCTGCCGCTATTATCTCATCCCTATCCGCCACACATACCGTGGCACCGGTTACCTTTGACAGGCTCTGTGCATATGCCTGTGATATATTCTTCAGGCTTCCCACCTGCGAATATTTCTTTAGCACTATCGTCTCGTCTGCATCCATATATATTTCCAGTGGGCTTCCCTCTTTTATATGCAACATCCTGCGAAGCTCCTTTGGTATGACTATTCTGCCGAGGGAATCTACTCTTCTGGTCAATCCTGTGATTTTCACTTTATTGTCCTCCGGTTACTTTTTTGCATTTGCATTCATGCTTTGGAGGTAGTATATGGGAATTTGAGTAAAATATACATTTGGTATGCACTGATACAGTGCTCTTTCATAATAGTTTTTATAATGTCACGGTATGTTTTGAATTTGATAAGGTATCTATATCCATCAGCTCACGCTCATCTGCGATATCCACATATACACAGTCATACTTCTTTGCCACACTTCTGCCACCCTTATCACCCTCCAGTGATAAAAGCTGCGGGATAAGCGATGAATGAAATACACACGGATTGCCTACGGCATCTCCACAGCGAAGCGAAAATACTAATCGCATATTCCCTTTATTTTCAAGTACTTTGTCTATTAATTTAATCACGCTTTGACTTTTTAAATATGGCTGGTCAGCTACTGCAAACATGTAATATTCCTCTTTTTCGGCAGTATGATGCGTCACTTCACTGCTTTTCTTAAGCTTTTTCTGCTCCTGCACCGCCATAATTCCTGCCTTTATAGTGTAGGATATGCCTTTTTCGCTGTCCGGACTTATGACTGCATGGCAATCTGGGATACATGCGCAGTAGTCCAATATTTCCCGGTAACGGGTGACAACTGTTATATCTATGGTCTGGCTGTCTGATTTTGATTTATTATATCTATTTTTAATTTCCGTCAAGCGATCAAGCAAATGCCTGTACATAGGTTTTCCATCCAGCTCATAAAACAGTTTGTTACTTCCAAAACGGCGGCTGTTTCCAGCCGCCATGTATATGATATGAATCATTTCACTCTTAGGTCCTTTTCGTGCCAGTCAGGGTCTGCCATTCCCATAAGTATTTTCTCAGGGGTAAACGGAACTGTCCTGTGCCATACGCCTGTTGCGCGATAAATGGCATGTGCCAGCGCAGGAGCCGGTGTATTGATAACTATCTCGCCGATTGACTTGACTCCGAATGGGCCTGAAGGCTCATAGCTTGTCTCAAATTCGACGTTGATATGTCCCACATCCTGTCGTGTCGGTATCTTGTACTGCATGAAATCATTTTCTGCGATTTTACCACCGGCATTGTAGGTGACATTCTCATAAAGTGCCATGCCGATTCCCTGACCTATGCCACCCTCTGTCTGTACACGCGCAAGGTTTGGATTGACCGGAATTCCACAGTCCACAACAGCCTGATAATCAAGTATTTTAACTGCTCCTGTCTCCTTATCAAGCTCTATCTCGACCATTCCTACCATGTATGGTGGCGGTGAGACAGGTGATGAATATGTGGCGGTGACATCTACAGGTATCGTGTTGTTGACCTGTGATTTTGTTGCTATATCGGAAAGACTTACGGAAACTGCCCCATTGTCTGCACCGTCCGGATTTATGATATACACCTCTTTACCGTCGAAATCCACCTCTGATGCAGCACAGCCCAGCAGCTGTGCACCGATTTTCTTTATATTTTCACGAAGCTCAAGTGCTGCATTCTGTGTGGCCATTCCTGTGATGTAGGTGGTTGATGAGGCATATGAACCCGAGTCATAAGGAGAAGCATCTGTATCCGCTCCAAACACTGTTATATCATCCGGCTCACAGTCGAGCACCTCAGCCGCCATCTGCGCAAGTATTGTATCACAGCCTGTTCCCATGTCTGCCGCACCTATCATCATATTGTAGGTGCCACAGTCTGAAAGCTTTAATGTACACGAGCCGACATCTACATTGGATATGCAGGAGCCCTGCATTGCAAGTGCCATGCCTGCTGCACGAACCTTGCCATTTCCCATGTCGCGGACAGGATACTTTTCTGCCCAGTGGAAATTGTCCGCACAGTGCATTATGCATCTGTCGAGTGCACATGCATTGGCTGTCTCGCCAAAATATGCCGGCATAAACATGCCCTCACGGACGATATTTTTCAAACGAAGCTCAACCGGGTCTATATGCAGCTTTTCTGCAAGCTCATTGACGGTTGATTCAAGTGCAAATATACCCTGTGTGGCTCCATAGCCTCTATATGCTCCTGCCGCCTGCACGTTTGTATACACAACATCGCATGAAAATCTGGTTGCCTCGCAGCCTCCTGTATAAAGCGGAAGCGATTTATGACCGGAGAGTCCTACTGTTGTAGTGCTATGCTCTCCGTATGCTCCACCATTTGACAGCGTATAAAGATCTATCGCCCTTATATGACCATCTTTCATCGCTCCAAGACGCACGGTGACTTCCATCTCATGACGCGGTGACGCGATAGTCTGACACTCTTTTCTGCTGTAGATTATCTTGCTCGGACGCTTTGTCTTCCAGGTAACAAATGCCGGATATACCTCACAGACCGCTGTCTGCTTGGCACCGAAACCTCCTCCGATACGCGGCTTTTCAGCACGCACCATGGACTTAGGAATATCGAGTGCATTGGACAGTATTCGGCGCAGGTGGAAAACAATCTGTGTCGAGCTGATGCAGTGAAGCCTGCCGTATCTGTCTATCTCACAGTATGCTCTGCAGGTCTCCATATATGCCTGCTGCGCTGCCTTTATGCGATAGGTGTGCTCAATAATCTCATCGCACTCCGACAGAATTTTCTCTACATTTCCATGCTCATCCTCCTCATGATGAATGAGATTGCGCTTTACATCGCCTGTATTTATGCTGGATGACCAGTCATCCTCAGGATGCACAAGCACCTTGTTGTCCAGCGACTTTCTGAAGTCAAGCACCGGCTCAAGAATCGTGTACTTTACTTTTATCATGTTAAGAGCCTTGTCTACAGCCTTTTCCGATTCACCTACCACAATAGCGACAGCGTCACCTACACTTCTAACATGACGGTCAAGGATTAGTCTGTCGTACGGTGACGGCTCCGGAAATGTCTGGCCTGCGATAGAAAAACGCTTTTTCGGAACATCCTCCCAGGTGTATACTGCGACCATGCCCGGTACCTTAAGAGCAATATCTGTCTTTACCTCCTCGACAATTGCATTCGCATAGGGGCTTCTAAGAAGCTTTATGACAAGCGCATCACGCGGTGTGATATCATCAGTAAATACCGGCTTTCCGAGTAAAAGCTGGCTCGAATCCTTCTTCGGTATACATTTTCCAACTGCGTGGTAATCCCTTCTCGCGCGGTTGAAACTGTTTACATTAGTTTGATTTGTGCTCATCCTGCCACTCCTTTCCGATATCCTCTCCGTAGACGCCTGCCTCAAGATTAAGAGGTGCGCCCTCCTTCTTACTGTTTAAGAAATTTCTGATTGAGCGGAGCTGACTCTGATATCCTGTACAACGACACAGATTTCCTGAAAGATACTCAAGAACTTCCTCATCAGTCGGGTCAGGATTTTCTCTTAAAAGTGCCACAATATTTACAATATAACCCGGATTACAGAAGCCGCACTGATCCGCTCCCTGTGCAGCAAAAAATCCTGTAAACTGCTTAGCTTCCTCCTCAAGTCCCTCGAGGGTGTCCACCGCTCTGCCGTCTGCCCTGCCTATCGGCGTGCTGCATGACAGCACAGGCTTTCCATCCAGAAGCACTGTACAAAGACCGCAGTTGCCTGACTCACAGCCCCTCTTCACTGAAAAGCAGTTGTGCTTGCGGCAGAAGTCCAAAAGCACCATATCCTGGTCAACCGAGTCGATTATTAACTTTCCATTTAATTTTATTTTAACATCCATATACATGAATTCCTTCCTACTTAATGCTCGTGCATTGATGTCATCACACTAATAAAGCTTCCAAAGTTTCCTGCATAACTTCCATGCATCCGGTAGCGATTACCTTATATCATCGCAGATGTCAAGCGACTGTGTGACAGCGCGGCGTGTAAGCACCCGGCAGATCATCTCTCTGTACTCGGCTCCTGCTCTGATATTGCTTCCAAAACGGATATGCTCTGCAACATATTCTGCAAATTTATCTATTTTTGCATTGTTCTCGGAGTTCTCCGTCAAAGCTACATTACCGTGCGTCTTTGCATCTACTATACCATCGAGTATGCCGTCCTTATCCCACACAGGCTCTGCCATATATGGTGATGCTCCGATGACCGCCACATACCTGCCGTTTCTATTTGCCACTGCACATGTGAGCACCGGAAAGTCTGTTGACTGATTTCTCTGGCTTAAGTATACTACGCCCTTTGCATTTTTCGGTACTATTACTGACACAAGCACATCGCGCGTTGTTCTTGGAAGTGCCGCAAACTCGTCCAAATCCATAATTCCTGCCTTGTGAAGCTGCACCTTTGCTCCCAGTGCCCTGAAAATCGTCATGACATCTGAAAATCCGAATCTGCCCCAGATGCTTCCTCCGACAGTCGCCACATTTCTAAACTGCACTCCGACGATATGTCTGACCGACTCTGCGATTGCACCGTGTGTATATGCATTCAGGGTTTCATGTGTCTCTATCTGCCTGAGTGTTGCATATGCACCGATTCTAAACTCGTTCTCATCCTCATCAATTTGGTCAAGTCCGAGGTCACACAGGTCAATTGCCGTGCCAAGCGTCTTATTTTTCATTTTGAGCCAGAGCATGCCGCCCAGCACAAAATTCGGTTTTTTCTGATAAAGCTCATAGGCTTCATCAAGGCTTTGCGCCCTCACATACTGATTGTAATAAAACATATTTTTCTCCTATATCAATACATTTCAAGCTCATACATGGCTTCCCACCTAATGTCCTGCTCCTTCATAAAGGCTATGAGGCTCTCCCTGTCTGAAAGCTCTGCACGCCATGCCAGACCACAGCCCGCCGATATAGCAGACGGAAGAGGAATCGTGCGCCCCGGAATACCACATGCCTTGCCCTTGATATCAAGCTTTAATGGTGCTGTGGTAGTCTCGAAGGTGATGATTAGCCGTTTTTTCTTTTCTCTTGCCAAATTTTTATCCATTGCCTCACACCTTGTATAACTCTAAGGACTTACAATAAGAGATGCCCCAGCCATCTTTTCTGCGATATCATACATGTTGGTCACCTCTCCGACTGCAAGCTTATCTGACAGCTCATAGTAATTCAGACATGTTCCGCAAGTAAAGATTTTCACGCCACGATTCTTAAGCTCCTTTAAATCCTCAAGTGACTCTGAGCCCTCACATGTCAGCTTCGCTCCTCCATTGTAGAAAAGCATGGTTTCAGGCGGATTGTCCTGCTGCGAAAGTGCATAGATGAAGCCCTTTATGAGTACACTGCCCAGCTCCTCGCTGCCCTCTCCCATATAGGAAGAGCGGATTACAACGACTCTGTTATCTGTAGCCGGCCTGCATGTGTACTGTGAAGCTTCGTCTGTATCCGAAAGCTCATCGGCATTTACAGCTTCAATTGTCAGCTTTACGCTATAGCTTCCGTCGTCGAGCTTACTGCTATCGCAGCTATAGCCTTTCTGTACAGCCATCTTTTTTAAATTTTCCACTGCAACTTCATTGTCCACAAGTGTCTCCACCGTATCCGGCTGTGTGAGAGCCTCGATTGCTTTCTTTGTCTTTACTACCGGGATTGGACATGTATCCCCTATTGCATTTACTGTTATCATATTTATAATCCTCCCTATGTTATTTTAACTCGTCAGCCCTCAGAATGCAGGGCATGCAGCCTGTCAGCAAATTTGCATAAGCTATGGCAGCTTAAAATCAGTTCACATATATCGGCACATCGCAGCGCTTAACAAATCGTCCCACCTTTGCAGCCGGAAGCCCTGCGGCTTTAAGCTCATGCAAAAAGGTATCTGCCTCAAAGGCTTTTACTGCAAACAGCAGTCCTCCTGAGGTCTGCGGATCGAAGAGCACCTCCTCCATTGAGAAAGGTATATTTTTTGCAAAGCACACCTTATCACCTACATGGTTTCTGTTGCGCTGCGCCGCTGCCGTGAGGAAAAACTCATCTGCGCATCGCAGTGCTCCGGTAATGACCGGTATGGAAATCGAGTCTATAAGTGCTGTTATATCATCATTTAACATCTCACTCAGATGTCCTAAAAAGCTAAAGCCCGTGACATCTGTGCATGCATGTATATCGAAAGCATGACTGATTTCGGATGCTGCCTTATTCAGTGTGGTCATAGAGCTTACCGCATCCTCAATTGCACCTAACGGAGCCTCCCCTACGCGGTTTGCGTTGCATACAAGCCCCACTCCGAGTTTCTTTGTAAGTATAAGCACATCTGACGGCTGCCCTGTGTTGTTGCTGTAAATATGCTCCGGGTGGACCGTACCCATGACTGAAAGTCCGTATTTTACATCACTGTCTGCTATAGAATGGCCGCCCGCAAGTGTACCGCCTGCCTCTATCACCTTATCGGCTCCACCTTGCATTATTTTGCCGAGTATATTCAGGTCCATTTTCTCCGGGAAACAGACGATGTTCAATGCGGTCTTTACTGTGCCGCCCATCGCATAGATATCACTGAGCGCATTTGCGGCCGCTATCTGTCCAAACGTATACGGATCATCAACCATCGGCTGGAAAAAATCAAGCGTCTGGACTACCGCCGTGTCATCTGAAATTTTGTACACTGCCGCATCATCACAGCTATCATATCCGATGAGCAGATTGCTGTCTTTTTCACCCCTTGGCAGCTTTGCTAAAACATGACTTAACAAATCCGGACCAAGCTTTGCAGTACAGCCACCACCCTTGCAAAACACTATTTCCTGTGGCATTTTTGCTCCTTTCAATTGTTTAATACTATTTATCGCAATGCCGCAATCTGCATAAGCGCTTCAGCGGCCTCATTTATCTCATCATTTGTATTATAATATGAAAATGAAAATCTCACCATACCCTGTTTTTGTGTTCCAAAGAATTTATGCATCAGTGGTGCGCAGTGTATGCCGCTTCTTGTTGCAATGCCATACTCATTCATAAGTATATCCGACACCTCAGCAGAATCCATATCAGCTATATTTACTGAAACAATCGCACAGTGCAGACCATTGTCGGGCAGCATATCGAAATCTCCATATATCCTGATTCCCGGGATTGTCTTTATTTTTCCCATAAATACCTGCATCAGCTCATGCTCTTTAGCGTATATATTGTCGATGCCGATTTTCTCAAGCTCCATGACACCTGTTAAAAGCCCTGCGATTCCCGGACCGTTTAAGGTACCGGCCTCAAGTCTTGTCGGAAGCTCCATAGGCTGGTTCTCAAGAAAGCTTAGCACGCCGGTACCACCGCTCTTAAACGGCTTTATATCTGCTCTCTCTCCCACATAAAGTCCTCCGGTGCCCTGCGGTCCCATCAACCCCTTATGACCTGTGAAGCAGAGCACATCAATATTCATGTCTTTTACATTTATCGGAAGCACACCGGCTGTCTGCGATGCATCGACTATAAATAAAAGGTTATGCTTTCGTGCGATTTGCCCTATCGACTTAATATCCACCACGTTGCCTGTGAGATTTGAAGCATGTGTGCAGACGATGGCTTTTGTATCCGGACGGATTAAAGCCTCTATGTCCGACGTGGAAATTATCCCCCTTTTTATGCCTACATCGCTGCATGGTACAATATCCACACCCACGCCCCGCTCCCTTTGCATATAAAGAGGTCTGAGCACCGAATTGTGCTCGAGCTGTGTCGTAATCACATGCTCCCCCGGCTCAAACAGTCCGTGGATTGCAATGTTTAGTGCCTCAGTGGCATTTGCCGTAAAAACGAGTCTGGCCGCATCATCTCCGCCGAAAAATTCTGCAAGGCACATTCTGGCCTCATATATTTTCCTCGACGCATCAAGCGATGCATCCGATGCCCCGCGCCCGGAATTGCCGCAGTGCTTCATTGCATCAAGCACAGCATCATATACCGCATCCGGCTTTTTAATTGTTGTGGCAGCGTTGTCCAGGTAAATCATAGTATGTCCTCATTTACTTCTCATCCAAGCAGATAAAAATTCTTTATATAAAGCTCATCATTTATATTTTTGCTAAGCATATTTGCTTCTGTATGCCTCGGAAGGCTTGCGTAAATTATTGAATCGTTATCTAATTTGCACAATACTTCCCAGCTTTTCAATTCTTCAATCATTTTATAATCTTTAATCCTGATTATATTTTTATTGTTATATGCAAGTACCGATTTTGCTTTACTTGCAGATATTATTATATCCTGAGGGAAAACACCTATGTGTGATATGTTGTCCGTATCCATCGCAAGCTGTTCAATCTGCTCATCAGTGACCTCAAATACGCTATCCCATTCCACGGCAAGAACATGATGCTTATCCTGCCATTTTACCTCTGATATATTGTTGCAGCCCACAAGCAGTGCCTGCTCCACAGACATAGGCCGCATGAAGAAATCTTTTTTGTCGCGGACTGCACTCAGCATGCCGCTCTCAATACTTCCGATACGCTCTGCCAGACGATACACCTCATCGCGATTGTGTGACACAAAGATAACAGGATTGTGAAAATCGGAAAGCATCTCCATAAGCTCTGATTCCATGCTTCTTTTTACATGCTCATCCAGTGCCGAAAAAGGCTCATCGAGCAGTATACACTCCGGTTTAGCCGCAAGCATGCGAAGCATTGCCACGCGCTGCCTCTGACCTCCCGAGAGATGATCCGGATATGTGTCTGCCATGCCATCAAGCCCATACCGCTTCAGCCAGACCTTCACCTTTTTTTCATCGCGATGTCCCATTGCTATGCATATATTTTCCATCACGGTCATTGTAGGAAAAAGTGCATAGTCCTGAAACAGATAGCCTACCCTGCGCTTACCGGGGTGCAGATTTATGCGATTTTTTGAGTCGTACAGCACTCGGCCGTTTAATGATATAAAGCCTGAGTCCGGTGTCTCTATCCCTGCTATGCACTTTAATGTCATACTCTTTCCTGAGCCCGACATACCGATTACGGACACAACCTCGTCCGTAAGCTCCATGTCAACCGAGAGCATGAAATTATCCAACTGTTTTTTTATTTTTACTATGAGCGACATTATTTTTTCTCTTTCTCTTTATGCCCTTGCTTTTGCCGCATATCATATTTATCGATACAAGGCATGCAAACGAAATCGCTATGATTACTATGCACCAGAAGCCCGCTGTGGCATAGTCACCACTTTGGATGACCATTGCTATCTGCTGTGATATGGTCGAGGTTTTTCCTGCTATATTTCCGGCAAGCATCGATGTGGCACCGTACTCACCGATAGCTCTGGCAAAGGCCAGTGTGACACCCGAAATAATGCCGGGCTTTGCCATCGGCAGACGTATCTTCCAGAAAATCTTCCACTCACTTATGCCGAGAGTGCGCGCCGCATATATGACATTTTCATCTATCTGCTCAAATGCCGCTCTCGCATTTCTGTACATGAGAGGGAGTGCAATGATGGTTGCTGCCACCACACAGCCAAGCCACGTGTGTACTACCTGTATCCCCATGCTATGGCTTAAAAAGCTTCCAAAAGGACGCCTTGTGCTGAAAATCCTTAAAAGAATGTATCCAGCCACGGTTGGCGGCAATACCATAGGAAGTGTCAGCAGTCCATCCCAGAATGCCCTCACTCTGCCCTTTGTATTTATGACAAGCTCAGCAAAAGCTATTCCTATAAAAAAAGAAAAAACTGACGCTACTATTCCTGTTTTTAATGTTACCCAAAGCGGTGAAAAATCAATCTGTCCCATTATTCATTTACCGAAAAATGATATTTCTCAAATACTGACATTGCCTCATCTGTCTGAAGGTATGCGATAAATTCCTTTGCTGCTTCAAGCTCATCTGATGTAGTGCTGTCTCCCTTTAAGGCTGCTACCGGATAGATGACATCGCCTGTTAAGCTGTTTGGAAGCTTTTCTATAATATCAAGCTGGTTCTCGTATCCGAATGTATCTGAGTAATAAACTGTTCCTATCTCATTTGCGCCCTCAGCTACGGCAGATGCAACCGCACCTACATTGGCACAGCTGTTTATTTCCAGACCATCAAGTGCCTTTGAGATATCAGAATCTGAAATAGCCTGTGGATTTGAAACATCACCTTCAACCATTTTTGAATTTACAAGTGCTACTCTGGTGTACTGTCCTACAGGAACTGTTCCGTCAGCAAGCGCCATATTTTTAGCCTTTGAGATGTCTGCAAAGCCGGTAACTGCCGTGCCACTATTCTTATATGTAACAAGGCACACCTGATTATTTAATAGTTCAACACGAGTACCGTCCACCACGCTTCCTCCGTCGTAGCCATTCTGAAGCTCATCCATCTGTGCCACTCCTGCTGAGAAAAAGATGTTGCACTTCGCACCCTCTTTAATCTGTGCCATCAGAGTTCCGGAGCTGTCATAGTTGTTTTGGAAGTTTACATTTGGATGCGCCTTGGTGTAGGCTGCGCAAATTTCATCCATAACACCGTTTAAGCTCTTTGCCGCAAAAACTGATAAATCGACATCTGCATCTGCTGTATCCTTTTTTCCACAGCCTGCAAAAAGTCCTGCTATAAGGATAAGTCCAAACGCAAGTCCTGCATATGCTTTAAATTTTCTCTTTAAGCCCTTGCGCACTTTTCTTGGTCCGTCAGTGCCTGTCGCTATTCTTAAGCTCATACTTTTAACCTCTATTTTCGCTTATTTAAATTAAATATACATGTGATTAATATTCATATTCAGCTTATCTTGATTTATTAATATATGATAATTTCATCATCCAATCTGCTCCAGCAGCACCGAAATACTGCCTCCGCACACCATGCCCTCTTTCTCGGCATCGTCAGTGTTCATGCTCACATCCATCAGGCCGCATTTAAACTCCTGCTTGCGAAACAGTCTCCTGCAATGGCTTATAACCTCTGCCTCCGCACAACCGCCGCCTATAGTTCCGATGATCCGATTGTCTGAGCTCACGAGCATCTGTGTTCCGACTCCGCGCGGTGCACTGCCATTCTTTTTTATGATGGTACACAGTATGTAC
>OKUF01000571.1_pt1 | contig 11275 bp, 9 predicted proteins | sample 1606781 | NCBI WGS metagenome assembly OKUF01 (sample SAMEA3882555, study PRJEB24775) | human gut metagenome | biome: human-associated habitat; feature: intestine environment; material: feces | place: Netherlands | collected 2009/2010
CCACCGCCGCCGACAAAATGGCGCGGGTACTGGAAGCGGAAGCCGCTGCTACACAAAAACCGGCAATTTGACAAACCATAAAGAAGCAGATTTTACACTTTTGCCGCTATACAGCCCCCGCTATTCCGTGGTACAATAAAGCTACGGAATAGTGGGGCTGGCTGTCGGAAACGGAGGATTTTATGTTAAGACAAGCCACCCAAAACCTCATTACCGCCCTTTATCCGAGATTGTCCCATGAGGACGAATTGCAAGGCGAGAGCAATTCCATTTCCAACCAAAAACGGATTTTGGAAGCCTACGCCAAGCAGAACGGCTTTACCAATCTGCGCTGGTACACCGACGACGGCTTTTCCGGCGCAAACTTCCAGCGCCCCGGTTTTCAAGCCATGCTTGCAGACATTGAAGCCGGGAAAGTGGGTACGGTCATCGTCAAGGACATGAGCCGGTTAGGGCGAAACTACTTGCAGGTAGGGTTTTACACGGAAATGCTGTTCCCTCAAAAGGGAGTGCGTTTTATCGCTGTCAACGACAATGTGGACAGCGCAAACGGCGGCATGGACAACGATTTTACCCCTCTGCGAAATCTGTTCAACGAATGGCTGGTGAGAGATACGAGCAAGAAAATCAAGGCAGTTAAGAGAGCAAAAGGCATGAGCGGCAAGCCCGTTACCAGCAAGCCGGTCTATGGCTACCTCATGGACGAGGACGAGAACTATCTCGTTGACGTGGAAACCGCGCCGGTTGTCCAGCAGATATACCAGCTTTGCCTTGCCGGGAACGGCCCGACCAAGATTGCCCGTATGCTTACGGAGCAGCAAATCCCCACGCCGGGGACGCTGGAATACCGCAGGACGGGCAGCACACGCCGCTACCACCCCGGCTATGAGTGCAAATGGGCGACGAACACCGTTGTTCATATCCTCGAAAACCGGGAGTACACCGGCTGTCTGGTAAACTTCAAGACGGAGAAGCCCTCTTACAAGGTCAAGCACAGTGTAGAGAACCCCGTGGAGAAGCAGGCCATTTTTGAGAACCACCATGAGCCTATCATAGACCGGGAAACATGGGAGCGCGTGCAGGAGTTACGCAAGCAGCGCAAACGCCCGAACCGCTATGATGAAGTGGGGCTGTTCTCCGGTATGCTGTTCTGCGCCGACTGCGGCCATGTGATGTACCAGCAGCGGTATCAGAACAAGAACCGCAAGCAGGACTGTTACATCTGCGGCAGCTACAAGAAGCGCACCCGCGACTGTACGGCGCACTTTATCCGCACCGACCTGTTGACCGCCGGTGTCCTCTCCAATCTCCGGCAAGTGACCGAATACGCCGCCAAGCATGAGAGCCGCTTTGTGAAGCTGCTTATCCAGCAGAACGAGATCGGCGGCAAGAGAAAGACCGCCGCAGCCACGAAGCAGCTTGAACAGGCACAGGAGCGCATTTCCGAAGTGAGCCGCATTATCAAGCGGCTGTATGAGGACAATGTGAACGGCAAAATCAGCGACGAGCGTTTCATGGAACTGTCGGCAGACTATGAGCAGGAACAGCGGGAACTGAAAGACCGCGCCGCCGCTTTGCAGGCCGAACTGGACAAGTCGCAGGCCGCCACCGTCAACGCGGAAAAGTTTATGGGTATCGTCCGAAAGCACCTTGCCTTTGAGGAACTTACCCCCACCCTCTTGCGGGAGATGATTGAGAAAATCGTCGTACATGAGTGCAGCTATGACGAGAACGGCACCCGCAGGCAGGACATTGAGATTTATTACAGCTTTGTCGGCAAGATTGACTTGCCCGAAGCCTAACGCCCGACCTATCCGACACAATGGCCAAGTGCCGGATAGGAACGGCAAAATTTTTTACACTTCTATTACTTCTTTATCGCACATCAGTAAAGAGTCAGGGCATGAAGCAGCTCATGGCTGGCGGCGGCGTTGCTCTGGTGGGCATCACCCTGATTCCTCTGCTGTCTGGTCTGTTCGGCTAAGAGCCGCAGGCGGGTTTTCCCGCCTGTACATACGCAATCGCTCCATCTCTGCTGTGGATAACAGCCCTTATTATAATAGGAAGCGAATTGCAGACGAACATCCACCCATCAACGAAAGGCGGTGTCTTATGCAGTTTTTGACCCACATTATTTTTCTCCTGAACCTTCTCAAGACCCTTATCAACCACTTCAGCTAAGGACGGTGACTGAATGGAAACCGTTCTCAAAGCCATTGCCGACTGGATCAAAGGCATCCTGACGGCAGGCATTATGTCAAACCTTTCCGGGCTGTTTGATGATGTGAACACGCAGGTGGGAAACATTGCACAGCAGGTGGGCACCAAGCCCTCCAACTTTGAACCACGGGTGTTCGCCATGATCGAAGCCCTCTCCCGGAATGTGGTGCTGCCCATTGCAGGCATCATTCTGACCTTCATCGCCTGTTATGAGTTGATCGAAATGATCACCCAGCACAACAATATGGCACAGTTTGAGCCTGCCCTCATCATGCGCTGGATCTTCAAAACGGCAGTGTCCGTCTGGCTCATCAGCAATACTTTCGATATTGTGATGGCGGTCTTTGACCTGACACAGAAGGTGGTGTCTGATTCCAGCGGTATCATTGCCGGAAACACCCGTGTCAACGACATTGGCTTGTCGATGTTGGGAGCCAGCCTGATGCAGATGGATGTAGGACCCCTGTTCGGGCTTTTCCTGCAAAGTTTCTTCATCGGCATCACCATGCGGATCTTGAGCATCATCATTTTTGTGATCGTCTACGGGCGTATGATTGAAATCTACTGCATGGTGAGCCTTGCGCCCATCCCCATGGCAACATGGGGCAACCACGAGCAGTCGCACATGGGGCAGAACTACCTGAAATGCCTGTTTGCGCTGGGTTTTCAGGGCTTTCTCATCCTCATCTGCGTAGCAATTTATGCGGTGCTGATCCAGAGCGTGGCGATTTCCGGGGATGCCATCAACTCCATCTGGAGCATTGTGGGCTATACCGTTCTGCTCTGTTTCAGCCTGTTCAAGACCAGCTCCGTGACAAAATCTGTCCTCGGAGCGCACTAAAGGAGGTGCTTTATTGGCTGCGTATATCTCTGTGCCCCGTGATTTGACCAAGGTTAAATCCAAAGTGGCGTTCAATTTGACGAAACGGCAACTACTTTGTTTCGGCACAGCGGCTCTCATTGGAGTACCGCTGTTTTTTGTTCTCCGGGATTCCGGCGGCAACACTGCCGCCACCCTCGGCATGATGGCGGTGATGCTGCCGGCGTTCTTTCTCGGAATGTACGAAAAGAACGGTCAGCCCATGGAAAAGCTGCTGTCGTACTATGTGCAGTCCCGGTTTCTCCGCCCGAAGATTCGCCCCTACAAGACCAACAACTACTATGCACTGCTTATGAAGGGAGGCGTGACCCATGATCCCGTTTTGGAAAAAGACCGGTAAGCACAGTAAGCCGCAGTCTGTGCAGAAGCGCAGGCAGAACGCAAAGCCTGCTGTGCCCCGGACCGCCCAGCAGTCCATCCCCATGCAGCGAATGTTCGAGGATGGCACCTGCCGGGTGAAGCCCAACTACTACACCCGCACCATCCAGTATCAGGACATCAATTATCAGCTTGCCCAGCAGGAGGACAGGACCGCCATTTTCGAGGAATGGTGCAGTTTTCTGAACTTCTTCGACAGCTCCATCAAATTTGAGCTGTCCTTTGTGAACATGGCAACCGACAGCACCGAGTTTGAAAAGAGCATCCGCATTCCGTTCCAGAAAGATGGCTTCGATGATGTTCGTGCCGAGTATTCGCAGATGCTGCGCCAGCAGCTTGCCAAGGGCAATAATGGTCTGACCAAGACCAAATTTATCACCTTTGGTGTGGAGGGCGAAAGCATGGCACAGGTCAAGCCCCGGCTGGACCACATTCAGAACGATCTGCTGAACAACTTCCACCGGCTGGGTGTGCAGGCAAAGCCCCTGAATGGTGTCCAGCGGCTGAAACTCATGCACGATATGTTCAACATGGACGGCGCATCCAAGTTTCATTTCGACTGGAAAGACCTTGTGAAAAGCGGCCTTTCGGTGAAGGATGCCATTGCGCCGACTGCCTTTGCGTTTAAGAACAGCCGCACCTTCCAGATGGGCGGCATCTTTTGCGCCGCCAGCTTTCTGAGCATCACGGCATCCGACATCAGCGACCAGCTTTTGAAGGACTTTCTGGACATGGATTCCAGCCAGATCGTCACCATGCACATCCAGTCGGTTGACCAGAACCGTGCCATCAAAACGGTCAAGCGCACCATCACGGAACTGGATCGCAGCAAGATCGAGGAGGTGCGCCCAGATAGGGCATTGTGTAGTGTAGCGTAAGGGACTACCCCGTAGGATAACGCGGGAAACAACCTGCCTAACCGAAAGGCGAAAGCTGAAACGGGAACAGAGCACGGCAGGAAAGCGGTAAGTCACTGAAAGACAGTATTGTGCGACTGAACCGCCATGTTAAGCGAATACGAGGATGAAGTTGGGTTTACTGATACGCAAGTTTCTAATTTCTGTTATTTTCAGGCGGAGGAAAATGTCTGAAACCTCTGTCATGAACGCGATGGATGATGCTCTTCCATCCATCGGTTATCTCAATGTTCATGGAATCTGTAGGAGAACCTATGGCAAGGAAACGAAAGCGCATACCGACAATCCGCATTTCCCTACACACAATGTTAACTGGGGATACCCTACACAGGAACGCCTGAAAAGGCTATGGCTGTAGAGCCTGAAAATCCTGCATGGGTACGGAACGCTCATAGTAGTCCGAGAGGGATAATGACCCTTACATGGCGAAGGAGCGTAGTTATTGTGTACTAAGATAGAACGTTGATTAGGGAGGAAAACCTCATTGCAACCAACAACCGAAATTTTAGAAAGAATCAGCAAAGACTCATTAACCCATAAGGAAGAAGTATTTACTAGATTGTATCGCTATCTGCTGCGCCCAGATATTTACTATCAGGCATACCAGCGTCTGTACACGAACAAGGGTGCATCGACAAAAGGTATCAATCAAGACACAGCAGACGGTTTCAGCGAAGCTAAGATTGAAAAAATCATTCAGTCCTTGGCAGATGAAACCTATCAGCCCACGCCAGTACGACGAACTTATATTGCAAAGAAAAGCAATCCGAAGAAGAAGCGTCCATTAGGTATTCCGACCTTTACGGACAAATTGGTTCAAGAAGCACTCCGTATGATATTGGAAGCAATTTATGAACCGCTCTTTCTGGACTGCTCGCATGGATTCCGCCCGAAAAGAAGCTGTCACACCGCATTAGACAAATTGAAGTACCAATTTGGTGGTGTGCGTTGGTTTGTTGAGGGGGATATTAAAGGGTGCTTTGACAATATAAATCACGATGCACTGGTTGGATTTATCGGCAGCAAGGTCAAAGATGCACGCATCGTAAAACTGGTCTACAAATTTCTAAAAGCAGGATATTTGGAAGATTGGGTTTACCACAAAACCTACAGCGGCACACCGCAAGGCGGTATTCTTTCACCGTTGCTGGCAAACATCTATCTGCACGAACTTGATAAATTCGTCATGCAGCTAAAAGACGAATTTGACACTCCTGAAAAAGGGAAAATCACCCCGGAATACCGTGAACTGCACAATAGAATCAAAAATCTTTGCTACCACATCGACAGAAAGAATGGAGTAGAAAGAGAAAGCATGATTGCAGAGTGTAAAACACTCCGCAAACAACTTTTGAAAACTCCTTGCACAGCACAGACGGATAAAAAGCTCAAATATATCCGCTATGCAGATGATTTTATTATTGGTGTAAAGGGCAGTAAAGAGGATTGCCAGTGGATTAAGAGCAAACTCTCTGAGTTTATTGGGCAAACACTCAAGATGGAACTCAGCGAAGAAAAGACACTTATTACCCACAGCAGTGAATGTGCCCGGTTCTTAGGTTTTGATGTTCGTGTCAGAAGATGTGAGAAAGTAAAGCGGAACAAGAAAGGCACAAAAGCGAGAACTCTCAACAACCATGTTGAACTGCTAGTGCCATTCGATGACAAAATCCACAACTTTATTTTCTCAAAGGGTATAGCGATACAGAAAAAGGACGGAAAGCTATTTCCCGTTCACAGAAATTCCCTGCTACGGCTGACAGACCTTGAGATAGTCACAGTTTACAACGATGAGTTGAGAGGTATTTGTAATTATTACGGAATAGCCAGCAACTTCTGTAAACTGAAATATCTGTCTTACCTTATGGAATACAGCTGCCTAAAAACGCTTGCAGCAAAACACAAAAGCAAAATCTCAAAAGTTGTTGCTATGTATAAAGACGGAACTGGCGAATGGGGTATCCCCTATGAAACGAAAAAGAAAGCCAAGCGCCGCTATTTCGCCAACTATATGGACTGTAAAGATGCGAAAATTTCAACAGACTGCATTAGCAATGCCGCAATTATTTATGGTCAGTCGGTAACACCGCTTGAGAAGCGTTTGAAAGCAAGAATTTGTGAACTCTGTGGCACAACGGAAAGCGAACGTTACGAAATCCACCATATCAATAAACTGAAAAACCTTAAAGGAAAAGAACCGTGGGAAATCGCAATGTTAGCAAAACGGCGAAAGACACTTGTAGTGTGTGAGCATTGCCACCATCTAATTCACAATCAATGAGTTTTTCTGACCGAACAATGACAGAGCCGTATACTTCGAGAGAGGTAAGTACGGTTCCCGGAGAGGGTGATGCAAACCTGCTATTGCAAGATAGTAAGGCGGCAGCTCCCTACTCCACCAGAAAAAGGCAATCCGTGCCGGATATGATATTGACATCATTCCGTCAGATTTGGCAACCTACGGCAGAGATGCAAAAGCCCTGCTGAAAGAATTGCAGAGCCAGAACGAGCGGATGTTCCTTGTCACCTTTCTGGTGCTGAACACCGGGCGCACGGAGCAGGAACTGGAAAACAATGTTTTTCAGGCATCCAGCATCGCCCAGAAACACAACTGCAACCTGTGCAGACTGGACTACCAGCAGGAGCAGGGGCTGATGAGCAGCCTGCCGTTGGCAGACTGCCAGATCGAAATTCAGCGCGGGCTGACCACCAGCAGCACCGCCATCTTCATTCCGTTCACCACGCAGGAACTTTATCAGTCCGGCAAAGAATCGCTGTACTACGGTCTGAACGCCCTGTCCAACAACCTGATCATGGTGGACCGGAAGAAGCTGAAGAACCCGAATGGCTTGATTTTGGGCACTCCGGGAAGCGGCAAAAGTTTCTCGGCAAAGCGGGAAATCGCAAACGCTTTTTTGGTGACGGACGATGATATTATTGTGAACGATCCCGAAGGCGAATACTCGCCGCTGGTGAATCGGCTGAAAGGTCAGGTCATCAAAATTTCGCCCAACAGTACCCAGTTCATCAATCCCATGGACATCAACGCCAACTACTCCGAGGAAGATAACCCACTTTCCTTGAAAGCCGACTTTATCCTTTCGCTGTGCGAACTGGTGGTGGGCGGCAAGGAAGGGCTGCTGCCGGTGGAGAAAACCGTCATCGACCGCTGTGTGCATCTGATCTACCGCAAATATTTTGCGGACCCCTGCCCGGAGAATATGCCCATCCTTGAGGATTTGTACAACGCCCTGCTCCAACAGGACGAGAAAGAAGCCCATCATGTTGCTACTGCACTGGAGATCTATGTGAAAGGCAGTCTGAACCTGTTCAACCACCGCACGAATGTGAACGTCAATAACCGCATCGTCTGCTACGACATCAAGGAACTGGGCAAACAGATGAAGAAACTCGGTATGCTCATTGTGCAGGATCAGGTGTGGGGGCGTGTCACGGCAAACCGCAGCAGCGGCAAGTCCACCCGGTATTATATGGATGAGATGCACCTTCTCTTAAAAGAAGAGCAGACCGCCGCTTATTCCGTCGAGATCTGGAAGCGTTTCCGTAAGTGGGGCGGCATCCCGACTGGATTAACGCAGAACGTCAAAGACCTTCTTTCTTCGCGTGAGGTCGAGAATATTTTTGAAAATTCGGACATGATCATCATGCTGAATCAGGCGGCGGGAGACCGGCAAATTCTCGCAAAGCAGCTCAATATTTCGCCCCATCAGCTTTCCTATGTGACCCACTCCGGCGAGGGCGAAGGGCTGCTGTTTTTCGGAAATGTCATTCTGCCGTTTGTGGACCGTTTCCCCACCGATCTGGAACTCTACCGCATTATGACCACCAAGTTGGGTGAAGTCTCGGAGGGCGCGCAGAAATGAGTGAACCGAAGCTGAACATCAAAGAGGAAACGTCCGCAAAAAAGACCCGTTCTCCCCCGAAAAAAGCCAAGGTAGAGCAGACGGTGCCCAAAAAGAAAAAGCTGAAAACCGATGCAGATAAAGCTGCGGAAAAGGCACAGCATCTGCGGTTTGGCAAGGCGGAACTGACCCCGGACGAGTTGAGCCGGTTGAGCAAGGCGCAGAAGCGTGAAATGTACGCCGCCCATGCCGCCCGCTCTGCGGTGCACCGGGAAGTTGACCAGTACGAGGATGAAAACGTCGGTGTGCAGGCTCTGAGCGAGGGCGAAAAAGCCGCCGAGACCGCCCACGATATTGCCAAGAGCCGCTATGCCCGGAAGCTGAAAAAGAAAGCCAAGATGCAGGGCAAGAAGGGCACCAAAACCGCAAAATCTTCTGCACGAGAGCCGACTGCGGCACAAGATGCAGGCGCATCCGGCACCGGTGAGGGCGGCTCCAACTGGCTTTCACGTTGGAAACAGCGGCAAGAAATTCACAAAAGCTATTATACCGCCGCCCGGTCGGGCACGGCGGCGCAGACCGCAGGCGGCAAGGCGGCATCCAACGGTGCATCTGCTGCCCGGTCCGGCGTGGAACAAGCCGTAGAAAAAGGTAAAACCGCCGTCAGCACTGCCGTGAAAGGGCTGGCGAATGCCGCCAAGAGCAACGCACACGTTCTGGTGATCGTGGGCGTTTTTCTTTTGCTCATCCTCATGGTCATGTCTGGCTTTTCCTCCTGCGGCATCCTCTTTTCGGGCGGCACACAGGTGTCCGGGCAGACCATGTATTCTGCCGAGGATCGGGACATCCGAGGTGCAGAACAGGACTACAAGAAGCTGGAAAAGGAGCTGGACAAAAAGATCAAGCGCACCCCCACCGACCACCCCGGCTACAACGAGTACCAGTATCACCTTGACCCCATCGAGCACGATCCGTGGCAGTTGACCTCATTTCTCACGACTCTGTACGACGATTACACCCGGTCAGAGGTGCAGGGCAAACTGAAGGAAACCTTCAAAAAGCAGTACAAGCTGACCACATGGGTGGAGGTGCAGATACGGTATAAGACCGTCTGGGTCATCAGTCCGGCAGGAATCCCGGTTCCTACGCAGGTGCCTTACGAGTATCGAATCTTCCACACCAAGCTGGTGAACCGTGGCTTGGAGGTAGTCATCCGGGAGGAACTGGACAACGACCAGTGGAAACGGTACGAGATCTTTCAGGATACCTTGGGTGGCAGACCCTACCTGTTCAACGGCGGTCTGCCGCCCGGTGGCTCCGATGGCTCCGGCGCACCGGGCATCGACTATCAGGTACCGGCAGAAGCCCTGACCGACAGCGAATTTGCAGCCATCTACAAGGAAGCCCAAAAGTATGTGGGTACGCCCTATGTGTGGGGCGGTTCCACCCCTGAAACCGGCTTTGATTGCAGCGGCTATGTCTGCTGGGTCTACAACCAGAACGGCTACGATGTGGGCAGAACCACCGCCAACGGATTATGGCAGAAAAGCCAGCACATTTCCGAAGCAGAAGCAAAGCCCGGAGACCTCGTTTTCTTTGAAGGAACGTATGATACCGTCGGGAAGAGCCACGTCGGAATCTATCTTGGAAATGGAATGATGGTCAGTGCCGGAGACCCCATCAAGTACGCAAACATTCACTCGTCCTACTGGCAGAAATATCTGTCAGGATTCGGGCGGCTATCCAAATAATAGGAGAACACTATGAGCGAAAAACTCGACAAACTGCGCGCTTCTCTGGAAAAAGAGAAGGAACGGCGCATCAAAATCAACAACCGCATCGAAAGTCTGGAACGGCGGATTCAGGAGGCTGAGGCCGCCGAGGTCAACGAGATGGTGCGCACGGCCAAAGTGACCCCGGAACAGCTCGCCGCCCTGCTGCGGCAGTCTGCCACCAGCACCCCGAACCCGGCTGCACTGTCTGCGGTCGGTGCCACGTTCAGCAAGGAGGATTCTGATGAAGATGATGAATAAGGTCGGCGCACTGCTGCTGTCGGCAGTGCTGTGTATCGGTATGGCGGCTCCGGCGTTTGCCTACGGCGGCGAGCCTGTTGAAGAAGTCGAGCAGCCTGTCCTGACGGACAACAGCGAAGAAGATGCTGTTACCGTCACGGATGAAACCTCCGGCGCACTGACCCCGGAGGGCAATCTGACGCTGGTGGACGATTACCACACAAGTTACTCGGATGGCAGCGGTCAGCAGTTTATCACGCTGGTGTCGAAGTCTGGCAATACGTTTTATCTGGTTATTGACCGCAACGCCAAGGGTGAAAACACCGTCCACTTTATGAACCTTGTGGACGAAGCCGACCTTCTGGCTCTGATGGAGGAAGATGCTGCCGATGCTTATACCGCTGAAAAAGAAGCAGCGGCGCAGGCTGAACAGGATAAGCTGAAAGCCGAGGAAGAAGCCAAGAAAGCCGCAGAAGAAGCAGCGGCATCCGGCGAAGAACAGCCCAAGGAAAACAAGGTCACAAAGATCGCATCCGGCTTTCTGGGCGTAGTCGTGCTGATCGCACTGGCGGCAGGCGGCGGCTTCTACGCTTTTACGAAGCAGAATCAGAAAAAGCAGGCGGAAAAAGAAGCCCTTGATCCCGATGCAAACTACACCGAGGACAAGGGCGATTTTGAGATTCCTGTGGAGGATGAACCGGAGGAGAACGACGAGGAAGATACCGAACCCATCTGATTTTAAGGCGGCATTTTGCCGCCTACATATTGCAATCCAAAACAGAATGGAGGGATTCTTATCGCAAAATTGATCGTGGCGGAAAAACCGTCCGTCGCCATGGCTTACGCCAAAGTTCTCGGTGCGACCAACCGTCAGGACGGCTACCTTGAGGGCAACGGCTATCTCGTCAGCTGGTGCATGGGGCACTTGGTGGAGCTGGCTCCGCCCAATGTCTACGATGCCAAGTACGTCAAGTGGAGCATTGCAGACTTGCCCATCCTGCCGCA
>OKUF01000575.1_pt1 | contig 11213 bp, 7 predicted proteins | sample 1606781 | NCBI WGS metagenome assembly OKUF01 (sample SAMEA3882555, study PRJEB24775) | human gut metagenome | biome: human-associated habitat; feature: intestine environment; material: feces | place: Netherlands | collected 2009/2010
ACCTGTATCACAGAGAGCTGCCGGTTGGTGTAAAGCAGTATACAGCTTCAGGAACTATCCTCTGCGAGCAGTGCACTGAATTTTCATAGTAAGTGTCACCGGTATTCTACCGTTATTTAGAAGCTTATTGTTGTAGGCATCTGCCCACAAAGATAAGACAGAGAGGTCGTATTTTACGGCAAACAAAGTGGTAACGCGGAAGCTTAAGCCTTCGTCTTTGAGATATGAATATATCCGGAGATGAAGGCTTTTTTTCATGCCAGCAGACTGTGCGCAGGACGTGAATCCCATTGTTTCCACTTTGCACAATGTATTTTGTTCCCAGAAAAAATACATTTTCAGAAAGGAGCCGCCTTAAGGCGGAAAAAAGTTATGAATGGTTTAGTTATTGTTTTAATCGGTATCGTTGCACTTGGTGCAGGCTACCTCTTCTACGGACGCTGGCTTGCAAAGAAATGGGGACTTGATCCGAAAGCTGAAACTCCGGCAGTGAAGTACGAGGATGGAGAAGACTATGTTCCATCATCCAAATTCACGGTATTTTCACATCAGTTTTCATCCATTGCAGGTGCAGGCCCTGTAACCGGACCAATCCTTGCATCTGTATTCGGCTGGGTGCCGGTATTGCTCTGGCTGTTGATCGGTGGATTGTTCTTTGGAGCCGTACAGGATTTCGGTGCTTTGTATGCATCTGTGAAGAACGAAGGAAAATCGATGGGTATGATCATCGAGAAGTATATCGGTAAGGCAGGAAGAAAGCTTTTTATGCTGTTTTGCTGGTTGTTCACATTGCTTGTTATCGCAGCATTTACGGATATGGTAGCCGGAACCTTTGTTGGTAAGGGTGTTGCAGATATGGCGAAGGAGACAAGCTACGCAAATGCATCCGCCGCTTCTATCTCTATGTTGTTTATCGTAGCAGCAATTGTATTTGGTGTAATTCAGAAACATGTAAAGAATATGAATGAGGGCGTCAGAGCTGTCATTGCAATCGCACTTTTGGTAGGTATGTTTGCGCTTGGTATGCATTTTCCATGGTATGCTACAAAGAGTGCATGGATCTACATTGTTATGGCATATCTGTTCCTTGCATCGGTTATGCCAATGTGGTTACTGATGCAGCCACGTGATTACATGACGACATTCATGCTGCTTGGCATGATCATCGGTGCGGTTGTCGGTGTTGTCGTAGCACATCCAACGATGCAGCTCAATGCATATAACGGATTTAATGTCGGTGGAAATTATCTGTTTCCAACATTGTTTGTCACGATTGCCTGTGGTGCCGTTTCCGGATTCCACAGTCTGGTATCTTCCGGTACATCATCAAAGACGATCCGGAACGAGAAGGATATGCCGATGGTTGGTTATGGTGCCATGATTGTAGAGTCCTTGCTTGGTATCATCGCGTTGGTTGTTGTTGGTGCTGTTGCAGTCAATGGTACGAAGCCGGAGGGAACACCATTTGCAATCTTCTCCAGTGGTGTTGCAGGATTCCTGGAGAAGCTTGGTCTGCCGGTTCAGCTCGCAACTGTATTTATGACAATGTGTGTATCTGCACTTGCACTGACATCGCTTGATTCCGTTGCGCGTATCGGTCGTATGTCTTTCCAGGAGCTGTTCCTCGGCGATACAACCGATACATCCAAGATGCCTGTATGGCAGAAAATTTTGACTAACAAATATTTCGCAACTGTGGTAACATTATTCTTTGGATATTTACTGACACTTGGTGGATATACTAATGTATGGCCTTTGTTTGGTTCTGCAAACCAGTTGCTTGCAGCGCTTGTATTGATTGCGCTTGCAGTATTCTTGAAGACAACCGGAAGAACCGGCTGGACACTGTACGCACCAATGTTCATCATGCTTGCCGTAACATTTACTGCATTGGTACAGAAGACAATCGCACTTGTAAAGAACATCGCCGGCGGAAATGCAACAATGCTCGTCGATGGACTGCAGTTTATCGTCGCAATCCTGCTGATGGTACTTGGTGTGCTGGTTGCATTTAGTTGTCTGAAGAAGCTGTTCACGAAGAAAGCAGAGGCTGAAAATTAGGAGAATTGCGAAATAAGAAAGTGTAAGCATATATTTCAATATGATTCATTTCATATACGATGTATTGAAACTAAGAAGTTCTAAATGTTCTTGGTTTATATTTAGAAATTATACGCCATCGCCGCCGATTCGACATCCATGTCTCAGCGGCGGCTTGTTTGAACATCGTGTTCAAACATGGCTGCGATTGATTCAGAACATTAAGAACTTCTATGATTCAAACATATCGTATATTAAAATAAATCAATATTGAAATATATGATTTACATTTTCTTTCTTGTTTCGCAATGACAAATTTTTGACTTTGGAAGGAGATACAGGATGTGTACAGCAGCGACGTATAAGACGAAGGATTTTTATTTTGGACGGACGCTTGATTATGAGTTTTCGTATGGCGATGAGGTGACGGTGACACCGCGGAATTTCTGTTTCCGGTTCCGGCACATGAGTGAAGTGAAGACACATTATGCTATGATCGGTATGGCGTATGTGGCAGACGATTATCCGCTCTACTATGATGCAGTAAATGAGAAGGGACTTGGTATGGCGGGCTTGAATTTCGTTGGGAATGCGAAGTATCAGGACGTGCAGGCAGGGCGTGAGAATGTGGCACAGTTTGAGTTTATCCCATGGATTTTAAGTCAGTGTGCAACGGTGCTCGAAGCACGCAAAGTGTTGGAGAAGATGAATCTCGTTGGAACGCCGTATAGTGAGAAGCTGCCATGTGCATCGCTGCATTGGATGATTGCAGATAAGGATGCCGCAATTGTGGTAGAATGTGTGGAAGATGGCTTGCATGTCTATGACAATCCGGTTGGAGTGCTGACCAACAATCCGCCATTTCCGGTGCAGATGTTCATGCTGAACAATTACATGCATGTATCACCAAGCCAGCCGGAAAATCACTTTGCGAAGGAGCTTCCGCTTGCTACGTATAGCCGTGGCATGGGTGGACTTGGACTTCCGGGTGATCTTTCGTCAGCGTCGCGGTTTGCGAAGGTCGCATTTACAAAGCTGCATGCAATCTCCGGAGAGTCAGAGGCGGAGAGCGTGAGCCAGTTCTTCCATATCTTAGGTTCGGTAGAGCAGCAGCGTGGCTGTTGTGAGGTGGAACCTGGGAAGTATGAGATTACGATTTATACGTCCTGTGTCAATGCGGACAAGGGAATCTATTATTATACAACTTATGAGAATCATCAGATTCAGGCGGTGGATATGCACCGGGAGAATCTGGATGGAGATACACTTCGACGGTATCCGCTGATCAACGAAGAGCAGATTCGTGTGGTGAATTAAGAAGTGTGGATAAAATAATGAAATAGTTTGCTTTTTGCAGCAGCTAGGGATTTAGGCAGTCGATGAAAGTCGGCTGCCTTTTTTCGTTGGTTTGAGTGGTAAGATGGGGGAAAAGTTGAGAAATCGGGAAAATCCCCCAACCGGAAGCTAAAGGGAAGCAAGCAGGTTGGGGGAAAAGTTGTGAAATCAGGAAAATCCCCCAACCGGAAGCTGTTGGGAAGCAAGTGGGTTGGGGGAAAAGTTGGAAAATCAGGGAAATCCCCCAAATTAAAAAATAAGGGTTGACAGTTGGCGCAATATACGTTAACATAACGGTGTTATGTAAGGAGCCTCCTACAGGCGAAGCCTGTATTAAGATGGAGGCGACGACCTGCCGCATCACGAAGTGATGGGGTGAAAACCATGAGAAGCATATATCAGGATGGAGCGAAAAGGAGCAAGTAAAGTGGAAAAGGAAACAAGGGAGATGCTGCTGGCGAGTGCCAAGCAGGAATTCTTGGAAAAAGGATATCAGGGAGCCTCGCTTCGATCAATCTGTAAGAATGCCGGGGTGACAACAGGTGCATTATATTTTTTCTTTCAGGATAAGGAAGATTTGTTTGCGGCAATTGTGGAGCCGGTTTTGGAGAAGCTAAAACATATGCTGCAACAACATATGCGGCAGGAACTCATGGAACTGCAACAGCTTCCGGCTGCAAGGGAAGATAACATGCAGGATGATATGTTTGCAAGTACGCAGATTATCCATCTTCTATATGCGAACTATGATATGTTTACCTTGATTTTGACGAAGAGCCAGGGATCTCGGTTTGAAAACTGCGTCGATGAATTCGTTGCAATCATGGAGAATGGATATCAGATCTTTGCTGTAGAACAAGCGAAAGTGCTGGGCGTGGAACCACCGGATGAATATACGCTGCACTGGGTGGCACATGTACAGATCAATGCATTTTCTCACTTACTGCTGCATGAGAAGGATGAGCAGAAGGCATTGAAGCATATGGAACAGGTTATGAACTATCTGTTGGGTGGATGGAACGCCATGTTCCAAAAACGTTAAATAACAATTAGCTATGTACACACACATGCACATAGCTTTTTATAAGGCAAAAACATAACGCTGTTATGCTGAGCCGAACATGCAAAGACAAATAGAGCTATTAGGAATGAAAATCAAGATATAATGAAGCTCGCTGATGCGTGCGTAGGTCATCACACTGTCGTGTGGTGACTTATGACATAATTTGATTATGGCAATGATTGTAATAATGTAATAATGCTGATTGTATCCATAAACGAAATACAACAGCGTTATAACTGAATGTAATCAAAACATAACACTGTTATGTAAAAAGAAGATACAAATAAAATACAAAGAAAACACAAGGAGGATCAATAGGATGTATGTTGAGGTATCAGATGTAAAGAAAAGCTACGGAGAGGGTGGCAGCTATATGCAGGTATTGAAAGGCGTGTCGGTCGGTATCGAGAAGGGAAAGATGTGTGTGATTCAGGGAACGAGTGGTTCCGGTAAATCCACATTGTTAAACTGTATCGGTGGACTGGATGTGGTAGATTCCGGTTCGATTCAGGTCGACGGACAGGAGATGGTAGGACTTAAAATGGATGCGCTCTCTGATTATCGTAGAGATTATCTTGGATTTATCTTTCAGTTTTACAATCTGGTTCCGAACCTTACCGTGCGCGAGAATATTCAGGTATGCGAATATCTGACTGATCAGCCGTTAGATATGGATGAGCTTCTGGATGTGCTTGGACTCACCGAGCATCAGAACAAATTCCCATCGCAGTTGTCCGGTGGACAGCAGCAGCGTTGCGCGATTGCCCGTGCACTCATCAAGAATCCGAAGCTTCTGCTCTGCGATGAGCCAACTGGAGCACTGGATTCAAGAACTTCCCGGGATATCCTCATTTTGTTAGAGAAGATCAATGCGCAGTATGGCACAACGATGATCATCGTCACACATAACAACGCAATCAAGGATATGGTTGATCAGGTAATCGTCCTGAAGGACGGACAGATCAAGAAAAATTATAACAATGAAACGAAGGTGCCGGCAGCAGAATTGGAGGATTTGTAAGATGCAGAAAGTATTACGCAAAAGAATTTTCAGAGATTTCAAAGAGAACCTGCCGCGTTATCTGGCACTCGCATTTTTGTTGATTCTCAGCATGTACATGGTTGTGAGTGTTGTTGGAGCAGCAGAGACGGTTATGCGTGGCACAACAACCGAGGCGGAGAAGCAGAACGTCGAAGATGGTCAGTTTTCCCTCTTTGTTCCGATGAAGGAGAGCGAGTGGGACGCACTGACGGATAAGGGAATTACATTGGAGAAAATGTTTTTCTTAGATTATGCTGTCGATGGGGATAAGACAATTCGAGTATTCCGCAATCGTACCGAAATCAATACGATTGCGATTTGCGCGGGTAAGCTCGCACAGGCAGACGATGAGCTTGTTCTTGAGCGGCAATATGCGGAGAAAAATGCTATACACGTGGGAGATACAATTGTTCTTGGTGACCGCACATATAAAGTAAGCGGTATCGGCACGGTGCCGGATTACGACAGCCCATTGAAATCACTCAGCGACACAAGCTGTGACAGCCTGAATTTCGGCTTGGCATTTGTGACAGATGAGGTGTACACGACACTTCAAAAGGAAGGCAAGAGCGCGAAGTCTGAGGAATATTATTATGCATATAAGTTAAATGACGCGATGACCGATGATGAATTAAAGGCAGAGTTAAAGAAGCTTTCCTTCTCATCCGACGATGTGGATGATGTGTATTTTCAGGAGTATTGGGACCGGACGCTCGGCAGGGAAGAGGAATTTCGCGATGGAATTAATGAGCTTGCTGACGGTGCAAAGGAGCTTGCTGAAGGACTTTCTGAGCTGACAGACAATAACCCCGCTCTTCAGAACGCAGCCGACGGTGCATCTGATGTACAGGATGGCATGCAGGAATTGAAGGATGAGACAGAGGATATGCTTGATGAGATCTTCACTGCCGATGCCGATAACCTGCTTTCCTTTGTAACTGCAGAGGACAATGTGCGTATCCATGCAGCGGGCGATGATGTGGAGATGAACAAGACAATTGGAATGATCGCGGGCGTTCTGCTCCTTGTGTTGACCGCTTATGTACTTTCTGTATTCGTGGTACATTCTATCGATCAGGAGAGTGCCGTGATCGGAGCCCTCTATGCACTCGGTGTAAAGCGAAAGGATCTGATGAAGCATTATATCCTGCTTCCGACTTTGATTTCCCTGATCGGAGGTGCGATTGGAACAGCACTTGCTTACACAAGGATTGGCGTGTGGTATCAGATGCAGGATGCATATAATTATTATTCTCTGCCGGATATAGCGGTGCAGGTACTGCCATATACAATCATATATGGTGTTGTGATTCCGCCAATCATATGTCTGATCGTGACGAGCCTGGTTATTCGTAAGCACCTGTCCCGTCCGGTGCTTATCCTTCTGAAAAATAAGCAGAAGGCCGCAAAGGGCAAGGATGTGAAGCTCGGAAATATGAAGTTCATGAAGTTGTTCCGTATCCGTCAGATCCTGCGTGAGAGACGGACGGCACTTACCGTTTTATTTGGTATGTTTGTAAGTATCCTGCTTTTGGTAATGTCCATGGAGATTTATACATATTGTCATGCTGTACAGGACGATTATGTCGCAGATACGAAATTTGAATATATGTATACCTATAAATATCCAGCCGAACAAGTGCCGGATGGCGGCTATGAAGCTTATGCCAAGACGTTGAAGAAGGAAATCTATGGATATAACTTCGATGTAACAGTGCTTGGCATCAAGGAGAACAATCCGTTCTTTGATGTGATACTATCTGATTCTGCAGATAAGGTAACAATCAGCTCATCCATTTCTTACAAATATGGATTGAAAAAGGGGGATGTGATCACCCTGAAGGATGAGGAAAACGGAAAGATCTACGCATTTGAGATTGAGGCAGTGACACAGTATGCCCCAAGCTTCATGGTGTTCCTTCCATATGATAAGGCACTTGATCTGTTCGGCGAGCAGGAGGATTATTACAATGTCGTATTTGCAGATCATGATCTGGGTGTCGAGGGTGGACGTCTGTATTCGACGCTGACACGTGACGACGTGAAGAAAGCAGCCGGAATCTTCTCCGACCAGATGCGGTCGATGATCATTACGATCGGTGCTGTATCTGCCTTGATCTTTGCCATTGTCCTGTACCTGATGATGAAGGTTATGATCGATCGTTCTTCGTTCAGCATTGCGCTGATCAAGATCTTCGGTTACCGGAACAAGGAAGTGAAAAAGATGTATCTGGATGGAAACTTCTATATCGTTTTGATCGGTGCGCTTGTTTCGATTCCGCTTGCGAAGGTACTGCTTGATGCGACGTACGAGCCGCAGTTCGTGCCGAACATTGCGTGTGGTGTCGACAAGTCCTTTCCGGCATGGCTGTATCTGGCGATGTTCGCAGGTGTACTTGTATTGTATTTCATTATCAATCATTTACTTGTGCGGAAAATCAAGCAGATGCTACCGGCCGAAGTGCTGAAGAATCGCGAGTAAAATGAGAAAAAAACGCATGTATCCTCATTGAGAAGCATGCGTTTTTTTGGTACAATATACATATCTGAATTATGATACGAAAGGGGATTATGACATGGGATTTTTAGAAGGTAAAGTAGCAATTATCACAGGTGGCGGACGCGCGGTTTTGAGCGACGGAAGCTGCGGTTCGATTGGATATGGAATCGCAACTGCCTATGCGAAGGAAGGGGCAAACCTTGTCCTGACCGGACGGAACGTGCAGAAACTTGACGATGCAAAAGAAGAAATCGAACGCAAATATGGCGTGAAGGTGCTTCCGGTACAGGCGGATGTAAGCGCCGGCTCTGACAATGAGGCAGTCGTAGCAAATGTTGTAAAGCAGACGATCGATACATTTGGAAGAATCGATGTGCTGATCAACAACGCGCAGGCTTCTGCTTCCGGTGTGACGATCGCCGATCATACAACCGCACAGTTTGACCTTGCAATTTATTCCGGATTGTATGCGGCATTTTATTATATGAAAGCATGCTATCCATATCTGAAGGAGACGAAGGGCTCCGTGATCAATTTCGCATCGGGCGCCGGCTTGTTCGGAAACTTCGGACAGTGCGCTTACGCTGCAGCGAAGGAAGGCATCCGTGGATTGACGAGAGTCGCAGCAACCGAGTGGGCTGCCGATGGCATCAATGCGAATGTGGTATGTCCGCTTGCATGGACTGCACAGCTTGAGAATTTCGAGAAAGCATATCCGGATGCATTTAAGGCAAATGTCCACACACCGCCGATGGGACATTTTGGGGATGTAGAAAAGGAAATCGGACGTGTCTGTGTACAGCTTGCGTCACCGGATTTCAAGTATATGAGCGGTGAGACACTGACATTAGAGGGAGCGCTTGGTCAGAGACCATAAACGGTTAAAAAAAGTAAAATAGAAATTAACAGTTGCCACATAATTCGCTATGATTTGCCATTGAAGAAACGAGTTCCAACGAGGAGTTAAGTATGAGACGATGTGCAGATCACAAGCGAATTATTGTGGCAATTTTAATTGCAGCCTTAAGTATTCTGTGCGCAGTATCTTAGATCTTTTCCAGGGTATCGGTACGATGTTTGCGCAGTCACCACAGATTGCGATTGCGAGAGTCGTGTTGATCTTCTTAGGATTCTTATTGGTGTATTTAGGCGTGAAGGGAACGTTGGAGCCGCTCATCATGGTGCCGATGGGACTTGGTATGTCTGCGGTCAATGCGGGCGTTTTGTTCCTCGGTGAAAATCAGATCGGAAACCTGATCATTGATCCGCTGCTTTCTACGACGGATGAGCTGATGACATACATGCAGATTAATTTCCTGCAGCCGATTTATAACCTGACGTTCAGTAACGGATTGATCGCGTGCCTCGTATTTATGGGAATCGGTATCCTGTGTGATATCGGTTATGTGCTCGAACACCCATTTATCAGTATGACGATTGCGCTTTTTGCGGAGCTTGGTACGGTTGCAACCTATCCGATCGCGCGTGCGATGGGGCTTGACGCCGGTTCTTCGGCAGCCGTTTCCATCATTGGCGGCTATGTTGTATATTTCTTTAAGAAAGGAAAGTTCAATCCGACGGTTGGCATCGCAGGTGTGTCGTGTGTGCCGTCTACGGCGAAGGTTGCACAGAAGGCTGCTGCAAAGGCAAATCCGGCAGCATTTATTCTGGATTATGCTCTTGGCGCGAATATCTGCGGCGTTATCACAACGGCAATCCTGACCGGTATCTATATTACGTTACTTAGTTAAATCAAAATCCCCTTCTGTGCCGGAAGCAGTCGAAATATGCTCTGGTGCGGAGGGGATTATTTGGTTGAGATTGAGTTTTGTTTGACATAAAATATGATACATAATAGAATTGGTTTAAGAGATAAAAAGAGGTTAACAAATCGGAATTTGTGGAGAGATTTCTTGAACTTTCCTTATTTTACGGGCTTTCCAGCCCCTTAAATAGTGAAATGATATGTATTTTCCCTTATTTTTGACCTTATGCGGAATCAGCAAGGGAAATAAGGGAATTTTTTATTTAGTCGTTGCCTGCCACTTTATCAAGAAGTCTGGCGGAGTTCCGCTTTGCCTTTCTTGTAGAGTGGGCGTAGACATTCATTGTGGTACTGACATCAGAGTGCCCTAACAGTTCCTGCACATCTTTTGGGGCAGCTCCGTTTGAGAGGAGGTTGCTTGTGTAGGTGTGTCGCAACTGGTGGAAATGGAAATTCTCAAATCCGTCCAGCCTTTTTGCAACTGATCGGCAGGCAATGCTGAGTGTGCTTGGCAGTTCCAGACATCCGTCCGGTCTCAGGCAGACAAAGGAGATTTCCTTGTAATCTACCGGGATTTCTTCGGTTCCGTCCAGATGATAATATTCATAATACACTCTGTTTTTGTCCTGTGCTTCCTTGTAGAAATTGCGGTGGTAAAGTTCACCATACTGCATCCGGCTTTTAAGCTGTTTTTTTCTGGCGGTTTTCAGTATTTCAGTCAGAGTATCGCCAAAATCAACAATCCTTACTTTCTTTCGCTTGGTCGGTCCGATGATGTTTTTATGTTTTGTGCCATCATAGCGGATACTTCTTTTAATGGTCAGGCATTGTTCTTCAAGATTGATGTCCTGCCATGTCAATCCGCAAACTTCACCGATACGAAGTCCCGCATAGTATGCGATCTGGATTGGCAGGATTGCAGGTGGATTCTTTACTTTGAGGTATTCTATCAGTCTCTCATAATCTTCATGGGAAATAGGCTGTATGCCTTCTTCTACCTCATCATCTGAGAATAAATCCACATCCTCTGCCTGTTTTTTCAGCTTAATATACTGCATAGGATTAAAAGTAATCAACTGTTTTGGAAATACTGCAAACCGGAAAGCCTGTTGTAATACTGCTGAAAAGGAATGGATGTAATCTTTACTGTATCCTTTTCTCACTTTTCCATCTGGAAATTCCCCACCGAATGTAAGCAGATCGAGAAATGCCTGTAAATGTTCAGCAGTAACGGTTTTTAATTTGCGTTCTGCAATCGGATGTTTCTTGATACAACGGATTGCACCAAGATAATTTTCCACTGTACCATTGCTGAGTGTTCCGACTTTCAGTTCTTCTTCCGCCCACATATCAAGAAGTTCTCCTACAGTAAGATTATCTGTCTTTGCGACAAATTTCTTGCTTTCGTAATCATCCATTGCCTGACGGAGCAGTTTTTCCGTTTCACTTTTACTTTCTGTTCCAGCGT
>OKUF01000587.1_pt1 | contig 11064 bp, 9 predicted proteins | sample 1606781 | NCBI WGS metagenome assembly OKUF01 (sample SAMEA3882555, study PRJEB24775) | human gut metagenome | biome: human-associated habitat; feature: intestine environment; material: feces | place: Netherlands | collected 2009/2010
CACCGCACCCCTGTGCGTGGAAGCCGGCGCCGACGTGCTGGTGGCGGGCAGCGCCGTGTTCGGCGCTGCCGACCCCGCTGCGGCTGTGGGCGCACTGGCCAGCCTATAAGGAGGGCTGTATATGGATGAAGCTTTGATCCAAGAGCAGGAGCGGCAGCTGCAAAAGACCGGCCGGTACTACCAGCACGTTTTCTGGCTGTGTGTGCCGCTGCTGTGCATGGCCTGTTATTTCTACGGCGCACGTCCGCTGCTGCTGTGCGGCATCGCCCTGCTTACCGGCAACCTGTGCGACCGTCTGGTGGCGCTGCTGCGCCATCGGGTGTACACCAATAAAGATCTCTCTAACGAGAGTTTCAGCCTGATCATCGCCCTGCTCATGCCCGCCACCGTGGACATCTATGTGCTGGTGGTGGCAGTGCTGGCGGGCGTGCTCATCGGCAAGGAGGTCTTTGGCGGCTACGGCAGCTATCCCTTCAACCCCGCTGCCGTGGGCTACGCCGTGGCGGCGGTATCGTGGCCGGAGCAGGTGGTGCGCTACCCGCAGCCCTACACCCCGCTGCCCCTGTGGGACGCTTCCGCCGTGCCGGTGAGCAGCACCATCGAGGATACCCTGCGCAGCGGCGGCATCCTGAATCTGAACTCCCTTGCCATCGCGCTGGGCGAGTTTGCCGCCCCCATGGGCACCGGCGCGGCGCTGGTCATTCTGGCCTGCGGCCTTGTGCTGTGGACCCAGAAGGACGTGCACATCGGCGCATCAGCGAGTTTTCTCATCACCTGCGGGCTCATCGCTTTCTTCTTCCCGCGGCAGGTAGGTCTGGCAGACAGCACCCTCTTCAGCAGCCTGCTGCCCCGTCTGCAGGGCGTCCGGGACGAGCTGCACACCGGTGCAATGCTGTTCTGCGCGGTGTTCCTGCTCAACGAGCCATACACCTGTGCGCATCACCGGCTTGGGCGCATCCTGTACGGCGCACTGGTGGGTGCTGCCACCATGGGCTTCCGCTATTTTGGCGTGTACGAGACCGGCGTCTGCTTTGCACTGCTGGCCGTCAACAGTGTGTCCGCGCTCATTGACCGCACCGAGGAGCGGCTGTACCGTCTGCTGCACCGTCTGCCGTCCGAACGAAAGGAGGCTGCGGAATGAAAAAGCGTACTGCGGAACTGATTTTAAAGGACCCCGAAAAGTTTGCCCATCACGACCGCGTGTTCCTGAATAACCCGGTGGTCATGCAGGGCATGGGTCTGGCACCGCTGGTGGTCGTGGCTACCACCGGTCAGAACAGCCTGATGCTGGCGGTGGCGGTGGCGCTGCTGCTGGTGCCCTCCCGCGTGCTGGCCTGCCTGCTCAGCCGCCTTGTGCCCCTGCGGGACGAGGAACCCTCGCCCGCACAGCTGCAGAAAAAACTGCTGCCCCGCGCTATACTGTACGCAGCCAGCGCCGCTGTGGTGTATCTGGCAGCGTATCCCATTCTGAACCTTGTGTTCGGCACGGGTCTTTTGAACCTTGGCATCTACCTGCCCATGCTGGTAGTGGAGCCGCTTCTGACCTACCGCTTCGGCCGCGTGCAGGAGACGGTGCACAAGGCAGTTTCCAAGGGCGTGCGCATCACCGTGGGCTACGCGCTGCTGCTGCTCGTGATCGGCATGGTGCGCGAGTGGCTCAGCCTTGGCACCGTGTTCGGTGCCCCGGTGGGGCGCTGGGCGCTGCTGCCGCTGGCTAAGATGCCGGCGGGCGGCTTTATCGTGCTGGGCATCCTGTGCGCCATCTGGCGCGCCGCTGCCGCAAAGCGCAGGGAATTTCTGAAAAAGGAAGCGCAGGATACCCTGACCGTGCACTACCAGAAGGAGGTGGACCGCGAACCGTGAAGGAAGTTGTAAGCAGCTCGGCAGTGTTTTTCAGCTATGCACTGCTGGCTATTTTTGCACAGAACGCTGTCTTTACCCGTGCACTGGGCGTGTCCCGCATGGTGCAGCTGGTGGGGGATGACCGCACCAGCAGCGCGTTGTTCGGCATGATGCTGTGCATCACGCAGGTGCTGGTAGCACCCGTGGCTTTCATTGCCGGCGGATTCATCGCCCCGCTGGATAACCGCGCCCAGCTGCGCCCGCTGGTGTATATCGCCAGCATCGCCGTGGTGTGCTTGGCAGAGCATCTGGTGCTGTGGCTGCTGCGCAGCCTGCCCCGCCGCGCCCAGCTGCTGCGCATCGTGCCGCTGGCCGCGCTGAACAGCGGCGTGCTGGGCACGGTGCTGGTGGAGCGCACCCAGAGCTTTACCCTTGGCCAGAGCCTTGGCTTTGGCCTTGGCAGCGGCCTTGGCTATGTGCTGGCGGTGCTGCTGGTTACCGAAGCGCGCCACCGCCTGCGCAGCAAAGCCATCCCCAAGGCATTCCGCGGCCTGCCCATCACGCTGGTGTATATCGGCGTGCTGGCGCTGGCGATCTATGGCTTTACCGGACATTCCGTTATCCTGTAACGCAGACAGGGAGGAAAGGATACCATGGCTAAGTATAAACGTCAGAAGGTCAAGCATTATCACCGCAGCTTTTACAGCCGGGAAACGCGCGTAAAGCGCGGCATCGGCATTGTTGTGCTGGTGGCGGCAGTGCTGGCAGCCGCATGGTTTGCCGCACCCCATGTGCTGGATTGGGCCACCCACACATGGTATACCGTGGTCAAGGATCGGGACTTGGAAGCCGAAAGCGCTTCCCGCGCCGAGGCGGCAGCTTCCTCTGCGGCGGCAAGCAGCGCCGCCGCTTCGCAGGCAGCGTCTGAGCCGGAGCCGGAGAAGGAAAAGCCGCTGGACGGCAAGGCCATCACCGGCGGCAGCTGGGCAGAGCTGGACGTGACAGCCCTGACCGATGAAGCCGCCATCCGCGCCGCTGCCCGGCAGCTGAAGCAGCAGGGCGCAGATTATGCCCTTGTCACCCTGAAGGACGCCGCTGGCACGGTGTACTACGCTTCCGGGGTGGCAGCTGCCGCCCAAAGCATCACCGAAAGCCCGGTGGATGCGGCAAGCATCGCCGCCATCCTGCGGGAAGAAGGCATTATCCCGGCGGCACAGCTTGCCGCCTTTACCGACCCGGTGTCGGTGTACACCGACCGCAGTATGGGCGTGCACTACGACGGCAACAGTCTCTGGCTGGACAACGTCAGCGCAGCCAAGGGCGGCAAGGCGTGGATGAACCCCTTTGCCGCAAGCGCGGTGCAGTATGTCGGCGACCTCATTGAAGAGGTGCAGGGCATGGGCTACGAGCAGGTGGTGCTTACCGGGGTGCAGTTCCCCAATATCATCACCCGCAAGCAGGACTTCGGCGCTTCCGGCGGCAAGAGCCGGGAGGGACGCGCCGCCCAGCTTACCGCCGATATCGCTGCGTGGCAGACCCGCTTTGCAGGCAGCGTGACCCTGTGGGTCAGCTACCCGGACGCATTGTGCACCGCCGCCACCGATGCCCTTGGCACCACCGGCGTGTCCCTTGGCATGGAAAATCTGCTGGTCACCAGCAGCACCGCACTGGACGCAGACAGCCGCGCTGCACTGGAGCAGGCCGCTGCCGACGCCGGTGTGCAGCACGTTGTGGTGCACGACGCCGCAGCATTCCGCTGAGAAGCGGCATTTATCGCAAGTCAAAAATTAGCGCAACATTCAAACAGCATATTTGCGATATGCAATTCAACGTTGTTGCTGTTGCATTAAAAAAGTTGAATTGCAATAAAGAGGGGAGGAAACGACTATGAAACCGACTACCTGTTTTGCACCTGCACACATCCTGCTGCCTTCGGAGCAGGTGCCGCTGGAGCAGTGGGGCTGCATCGCCTGTGACCAGTTCACCAGTGACCGCAGCTATTGGCAGCGGGCAGAAGAGACCGCTGCGGGTTCGCCCAGCACCCTGAACCTGATCCTGCCGGAGGTGTATCTGGAGGACGGAGATGCCGACGCGCGGGTGAAAAAGATCCACGCCACCATGCAGGATTACGCCCAGAACGTGCTCACCCGGGCGGTGAACGGCTTTATCTATGTAGAGCGCACCGAGCAGAGCGGCCGGGTGCGGCAGGGTCTTGTAGGACGTGTGGACTTGGAGGCTTACAGCTACCGCCGGGGCGAAAAATGCACCGTGCGCCCCAGCGAGTGCACCGTGGAAAGCCGCATCCCGCCCCGCATGAAGGTGCGCACCGGCGCTGCGCTGGAAACGCCCCATATCATGATGCTGGCGGACGACCCGGACTGCACCCTCATCGAGCCCATTGCCGCCCACAAGGACAGCCTGCCCAAGGTGTACGAGGGTGAGCTGATGCTGGGCGGCGGCCATGTGGCAGGCTGGGCAGTGGAGGACCCCGCCCTCATCGCACAGATCGAAAATGCGCTGACTGTGCTGGGCAGTCAGGAGGAATTTGACAAGAAATACCCCGATGCCACCCGCCGCGACCCGCTGACGCTGGCCGTGGGCGACGGCAACCACTCGCTGGCTACCGCAAAAGCCTGCTGGGAGGAGCTGAAAAAGACCCTGACCCCGGAGCAGGCAGAAAACCACCCTGCCCGCTGGTGTCTGGCAGAGGTGTGCAACGTGCACTCCCCGGCTATCGAGATCGAGCCCATCCACCGGGTACTGTTCAACGTGGACTGCGCCACCGTACTGCTGAGCCTGATTACATGGAGCGATGCCAACATGGTCGGCTGCTGCTTTGGCGGCAGCAAAAAGCAGCCCTTTACGCTGGCAGGCCCCCACATGGCCAATGTGCTCAGCTTTGAGGACCCCACCGAGCCGCTGACCGTGGGCACCATCGACGATTTTATTTCGGATTATATCGAGCGCCACCCGGAAGCAAAGGTGGACTATGTGCATGACGAACCGGCTGTGCGCGCTTTGTGCAAGCAGGGCGCCGTGGCGTTTTTGATGCCGCCCTTCGCCAAGAGCGACCTGTTCCGCGGCGTTGTGATGGGCGGTGTGCTGCCCCGCAAGACCTTCAGCATGGGACACGCGGAGGAAAAGCGCTACTACATCGAGTGCCGGAAGATCACAGAATAATAGGAGAACCATGACATTTAAAGAACTGAATCTGTCCGCCCCGCTGCTGCGCGCTGTGCAGGAAGCGGGCTACGAGACCCCCTCGCCCATTCAGGCGGCGGCGATCCCGCCGGTGCTGGCTGGCCGGGATCTGATGGGCTGCGCCCAGACCGGCACCGGCAAGACGGCGGCTTTTGCGCTGCCCATGCTGGACCGGCTCACCGCCAACGCACCCCGCCGCAAGGGCGCTGTCCGCGCCCTGATTTTGACCCCCACCCGGGAGCTGGCTTTGCAGATCGGCGAAAGCTTTGAAGCCTACGGCAAGTATCTGAAATTGCGCAGCACCGTCATCTTTGGCGGCGTGGGACAGGCACCGCAGGTGGAAGCGCTGAAAAAGGGCGTGGACATCCTTATCGCCTGTCCGGGACGGCTGAACGACTTGATCGGGCAGGGCTTTATCGACCTGTCCGCTTTGGAGATCTTTGTGCTGGACGAGGCCGACCGGATGCTGGACATGGGCTTTGTCCATGACGTGAAAAAGGTCATTGCAAAGCTGCCCGCCCAGCGCCAGAACCTGATGTTCAGCGCCACCATGCCCGCCGAGATCGAGCAGCTGGCCGCCGGCATCCTGCACGACCCCGCCTTTGTCAAGGTGGACCCGGTGTCCAGCACGGTCGACCGCATCCAGCAGAGCCTTTACTATGTGGAAAAGGGCAACAAAAAGCTCTTGCTGCCGTGGCTCATCAAAAATTTGCAGCCGCCGGTGGTCAACGCACTGGTGTTCAGCCGCACTAAGCACGGCGCGGATAAGATCGCAAAGGATCTGACAAAGCAGGGCATCCCCGCCGCCGCCATCCACGGCAACAAGAGCCAGACCGCCCGCGTCACCGCGCTGGAGGATTTCAAATCCGGCAAGACCCGGGTGCTGGTGGCGACCGACATCGCCGCCCGCGGCATTGATATCAGCGAGCTTTCCCATGTGTTCAACTACGACCTGCCCGAGGTGCCGGAGACCTATGTGCACCGCATTGGGCGCACTGCCCGCGCCGGTGCGGACGGCACCGCCGTCAGCTTCTGCGCCCCGGAGGAGCAGGAGTATCTGGCAGGCATCGAAAAGCTGAACCGCCGCAAGATCCCGGTGGTATCCGGTCATCCGTGGGACGGCGTGCCCGCCCCGGTGCGCCCGGTGCTGCCCGTGCGTGGCAAAAAGCCCCGCCCCGAAGCGGAAAACTTGGCCGAAGCGCCGAAAAAACAGGCCGAAACTGCGCCCGCAAAAGCTGCAAAGACAGCTGCGCCCGCGCCGAAGCAGGAGCCGAAGGCCGCAAAGAACGCGGTGCCTGCAAAACCGAAAAAAGAGGAAACACTGATGCAAGACAGCAACGCAAAGCGCGGTGCACGCAACGACCGCCGCGCCAACAACCGGGGCGCAAACGCCCCCAAGGAGACGGCAGCGCCCCGCACCCGCCGCGAGAATGCCGCCCCCGCCCGGGGCAGCAACGCCCAGCCCAAGTTTGACCCCCATTTTGTCAGCGCCCCGGAGGCTACTCCGCTGCGCCCGGCACGCAAGACTCCTGCCGCCCCGGCAGCACCCGCCATCCGCAGCGCACAGGAGCCCCAGAATAATCAGAACGCAAGCCGTAGCGGCAGCCGCCGCAATGACCGCAGCGAGCAGCGCGCTGCCCAGAGCAGCAACGCCCGCCCTGCCCGTAACGAGCGCGGCAGCGCAGGCAATCAGAACCGCACCGGCAGCGCACCCCGCGCTCCCAAGGCCGAGCCTGCCCGCCGTGGCCGCAGTGCCGCCGCCCGGGACGAGGACCCGGGGCTGATGCTCATCAGCCGCCGCCCGCCCCAGCAGAAGTACACCAGCTTTGAGGAGTATATGGACGCCCACGGCGGTGCTACCGCACCCATTGAGGATCACAGCGAAGAAGTATGAGCCGGAACGAAGCCTTTGCCCCGTGGCAGTGCCCCCTGTGCGGCGGCGCGCTGCAAGGGGAAACCGACCTGAAATGTGAAAAAGGCCACTGCTTTGACCGTGCCCGGGAGGGCTACTGGCATCTTTTGCCGGTGCAGAGTATGCGCACCAAAGCCCCCGGGGACAGCAAGGAGATGGTAGCCGCCCGCCGCGCCTTCCTGAACGCCGGATACTACGGCATTTTCGGGCAGGCGCTGGGGGAGCTGTGCCTTGCCCACGGCGTGCCCGCCGCGAAGGACGCCCCGCTGCATCTGCTGGATGCAGGCTGCGGCGAGGGCTGGTACGACCGCTGCATCGCGCAGCAGTTCGCGGCGGCAGAAAAGCCGCTGCAGCTGGCGGGGTTCGATATCGCAAAGCCCGCCGTGCGGCTGGCTGCAAAGGCGCTGCCTGCCGCGCAGTATGCGGTGGCGTCCAGCTTCAGCCAGCCGGTGCGCACCGGCTGGGCAGATGTGCTGCTGAACTGCTTTTCGCCCTTTGCACAGGAGGAGTTCAGCCGGGTGCTGCGCCCGGGCGGGCGCATGATCTATGTTGTGCCGGGGGCAGAGCATCTGTACCAGATGAAGGCCGTGCTCTACGAAAAGCCCTACAAAAACCCGGTGCAGCAGGTGGAGTACCCGGGCTTCCGCGCCATTGATGAGCGTGAGGTGCAGGGAACCATTACCGTGCCCGCCGCCCAGCTGGAAGCCCTGTTCGCCATGACCCCCTACTACTGGAAAACGCCCCGCGACGGTGCCGCCCGCCTTGCGGCTCTGCCGCAGCTCACCACCACCATCGCCTTCCGCTTTCTGGTGTTTGAAAAGCTGTAATAATACAAAAAAGGACTGCCGTGCGCTGCACGGCAGTCCTTTTTTGTGCCCGTCCAACGCCTGTCGATTTTCACAAGAACTGGCATACTAATATATCAATTTTGCTCAAAAGCGATGAAATCTATTTACAATCCATCGGATTTGTGATACGCTTTGCACAGATTCCGACGGCGCGATACTGTCGAAATGTCCGTTGGGCCCGGCAGCAGGGCGTTTGCTGTACAGCTTCGGGCGGCTTTGTTCTGCACAAATGAGCCGTCTGCATTTAAAAGGAGAAATGATGATGAACAGAAGAGACTTTATGAAGCTTTCCGCCGCTTCTGCCGTGACCATGGGCGCAGTGGCTGGCATGGCGCCCGCATCCTTTGCTGAGAACGCTGGCGTGCACACCGATGCTGAGGTGCAGGCCATGGTGGCAGAGGAACTCCGTCTCTCCCGCGAGGTGGCCTTTTATCCGGCTGCTTTCCGGGGCGATTTTGATAAGTTCTATGTGTTGTTCCACAAGCTGTCCCGCGCTCAGTACGAGAAGGTGGACGGTGCAGCTGCGCCCGGCATCAATGCTTCTCACTACGATATGTGTGTTGCTCTGACCAATGCCCGCAAGGCGCTGCGCCAGATCAAGGACCCCAAGAGCACCGTTTGGGAAATTTGGGGAGATCAGATGGCCGTGGAATCTCCGCTGCCCACCAACTGGGAAAATTGCTACGATAACGAGGGCTTCCGTCCCTTCCTGAACCCGTACCTGCTGCGAGATCAGGGCAAGGTGAAGGGCAACGTGATCATTATTGCAGGCGGCGGCAGCACCCACCGCAACAACGTGGTGGAAGGCTACCCGGTGGCCGAGTTCTTCAACAAGAACGGCTACAACGCCTTTGTGCTGCAGCGCCGCGTCAACCCTTATGCCGCTGTGGATCAGCAGCTGGATCTGGCCCGTGCTATCCGCTACATCCGCCACAACGCCTCTGAAAAACACATCGGCAAGACCGATATCATGATCGCTGTGGGCTTCTCTGCTGGCGGCATGAATGTGATGCAGGTGGTGGCCGACCAGTTCGGCACTACGAATACCCCGGATAAGGTCTACCCCAGCTACGTCTGCGATGCTGTGGACTATGAGAGCGCTGACCTGAATGTGGCGATCCCCATCTACGGACTGTTCGTCACCGGTCTGGACTTCACGAAGAACCCCAACCTGCCCCCGGTCTTTGGTGTTGTGGGGCAGAAGGACGGCCTGAGCGCTATGATGCTGCCCTCTCTGCCGGAGTGCGCGAATACCTTCAAGGATTTCAGCTTCTATCTGGCACCCGATGCGCCCCACGGTGTGGGCTTGGGCACTGGCACCAAGGGCTATGTGGATTACTACACCCAGATCGCCCAGTGGCCGGATATGGCGGTGAACTTTATCGAGAGCCGTCTGGGTCTGGTGGAAAAGAAGATCGACATGGACTCCGTGGGCTTTGCATGGTAAGCTGCCCCGACAGAAGTACCTGAAAAACAACGACCCGCCGCATCTCTTTCAGTGCGGCGGGTCGTTGTTTGTAAAAATGTTATGTATGATACTCCATCCACTTACCCTTCCATGCATACAGGATCATGAGCAATGCGCCCAGACCCCAGCTGACGGGGTAGAGGATGAACACGCCCTCGATGCCGGAGAAGAAGGGCAGCAGAAACTGGATCCACACCACCCGGAACAGGCACAGCGAGACCAGCAGCACCACCATGGGCGGGATGCTGGCACCCGTGCCGCGCACGGCACCGGCAAGGCCGTGCAGGATGCTGAGCAGGAAGTAGAACGGGCAGAACCACCGCATGGCCAGCTTGCCGTAGGTGACCACGGCCTCGTCGGCGGTGAACAGGTGCAGGATGGCATCCTGCCCGGCCAGAAGGGCAGCGCCGGTGCAAAGGGTGTAGATGACCCCGATGGCAAGGGTGACCCACACCGAGCGCTTTACCCGGTCCAGACGCCCCGCACCGTAGTTCTGCCCCACAAAGGTGGTGGCGGCCATGCTGATGCTGCTGACCGGCAGAATGTTGAAACCATCGATCTTCATGTAGGCTGCAAAGCCCGCCATGGCGGCGGCACCGTAGCTGTTCACGCTGGCCTGCACCAGCACGTTGGAAAAGGAGATGACCATGTTCTGGATGCCGGTGGGCAGACCCACCCGGATGATGCGGCCTGCCATTTTGCGGTGCAGCCGGATGGCAGAAAGCTCCACCCGGCAGGCGTCCTCGCTTTTCATCAGAAAGCGCAGGCTCAGCACGCAGGACACCAGCTGGCTCAGGTCTGTGGCGATGGCAGCGCCTGCCACCCCCATCCGCAGCCCTACGATGAACACAAGGTCCAGCACGATGTTGGTCACCGACGCCCATGCCAGATACACCAGCGAGCGCCGGGAGTTGCCGGCGGCGTTCAGGATGCCGGCGGTCATGTTATACACCACGCTGAACAGCACCCCGCCAAAGTAGATGCGGATATAGGTCACAGCGTCCGCCAGCACCTCGGCGGGGGTGTTCATGGCCACCAGCAAAGCGCGCCCGCAGGCAACGCCGCCCACGGTCAGCAAAAGCCCCATGACCACTGCAATGGCAAGGGCGGTGTGCACCGCCTCGCGGGTCTCCCTGTGGTCGCCCGCGCCCAGATACTGCGACACCACCACGCCCGCACCCACGGCAAGTCCCTGACTGAAGCCGATGAGCAGGTAGATGGGCGACCCACTGGAGCCCACAGCGGCAAGGGCATTACTGCCCACAAAATTGCCCACGATGATACTGTCGGCGGTATTATACATCTGCTGCAGCAGGTTGCCGAAGATCAGCGGCAGGGCAAACAGCAGCAGGCTTTTTACAATGCTGCCCTCGGTCATAAGGGTAGCGGTATTCCGTGTTTTTACGGCGGCCATGGGGTTCCTCCTCTCAGCGCAAAAAATCGCTTATACCCCTTAGCATAGCACAAACCCCGCCTTGGGACAAGGGGCATCTCCCCCGAAAGCGTCCTCGCCCTCTCAGGCGCTAACGCGCCAGCTCTCCCAAAGGGAGAGCCTCTGGCGAAACCGGTCACTTGGCACTTGAGCCGGAAGCTTTACCGCCATGCCAAGGCCTCTCCCTTTGGGAGAGGTGGATGCGAACGTAGTGAGCAGACGGAGAGGGCGAGGTTGCTTCCCGCAGCACCGCGCTTTCGCAGAAAGCGGCGCTGCAACTGCCGCTTTTCTCTACGACCCCTCTCTGTGAAAAAGTAGTTCCGAAACGCCCGCAGGCGTTTCGGAACTACAAATAAAAATA
>OKUF01000600.1_pt1 | contig 10899 bp, 8 predicted proteins | sample 1606781 | NCBI WGS metagenome assembly OKUF01 (sample SAMEA3882555, study PRJEB24775) | human gut metagenome | biome: human-associated habitat; feature: intestine environment; material: feces | place: Netherlands | collected 2009/2010
GAAGCTTGCACAGCAGGCTCAGGAATTTATACTGTGCACCGGCAACATAAACGACTGCCGGGTTCTTTTTCTCCACAATACCGGCGATGTACCGTCCAATGCGTGCCGGGTCCATGCCGTTTTGCTCGTCATGCTCCATCTGACTGACGCTCCGGGAGATGCGCCCGCCGTATTCATCATCGCCGAGAATGCTTTTCTGACGTGCTTTTGTAAATCCGGTGCAGATGTCACCCAGTTCTACGACGGTAACATGGATGCCGTAGGGCTTGACTTCGTTTGCCAGAGCGTAAGAGTAAGAAGAAACGGCGGCTTTGCTTGCAGAGTAGAAGGTCTGGAACGGAATGTGCGCTACGGTAGCAACAGAGCTGATGTTCACAATATGCCCCTTCCCTTGATGGCGTAGGAAGGGGAGAACCGCTTTATTTACAGTGACTGTCCCGAAAAAGTTCACGTCAAACTGTGCTTTGGCTTGCTCCATGGACGTAAACTCTACCGCACCGGAAATGCCAAAGCCTGCGCAGTTGATCACTGCATCAATTTTGGTCTCTTTTTGGATGACCTGCTGCACAGCGGCGTTGACCGCATCTTCATCGGTCACATCGACAGACAGATGGGTAACGCCCTCCATAGGGATATTTCTGCGGCTGAACTCATAGACGATGCAGCCGTTCTCTTTCAGCGCAGATGCGGTGCACCGTCCGATGCCGGAGCTTCCTCCGGTAACAATGACGACCTTGTTGGTTTCTCCCACCATGATTTTCCTCCTGAAAATGTTGATCTGGTTCGAGTATACCGCATCGCAGGGCGACTGTCTATACGGATAGCCGGATCGTGGAAAAGTACAGGGATCAACCTGCGTAAATTTTCACGCAGATTGGCCTCTCTTTGTTTTACACAACCAATGCCAATTAGCGCTTGAAAACGAAACGCTGCGCAAGTATACTATACTAGTTATACTGTACAAGCTTGATCACAAATCAGTATGCCAGTTGACCATAAAAGGCATACCAGAATTGAAGCGTGCGGCGGGGTCAAAACCCTACGAGGATGAAAATGAAATTCGATAGAAGACTTACAGATGAAATCTACACTTCCGATACGGTAAGGCTGGGAAAAAATGCATTTCAGGCCATGCAGGAGACGATCTATCATAATGGCGGTGTCGGAACCATTACCGGGTACTATGATGCCGAATTGTCGATCCTGTCGGTCAGTGATCTGTTGCTGCATAATCTGAACCACAGCTATGCATCCCTGATGGAGCAGACAAAGGGTTCGCTGAAGAATCTTTTCTATAAGAAAGATGCCGCATTCCTTGACAATGCACGCTTTTGTCAGCTCCAAGGCGAAGGGGAAGGCCGGATCCTCACGGCAGATGGGGCTCCCGTCTATGTGCGTCTCTACAAAAAAGATGCAGTCGATACGGATGGAACACCGATCTGGATCATGTCAGTACAGATGAACTGGGCGTATGAGAACCTTGCGCTGGTTAATGAATCCATCCATTCTGCACTATGGTATTTTGAGTGTAATGAAAACGGTGAGATCGTTCATGTGAACTGGAGCCATGCGTTCCGGCAGATCCTTGGTTATCATGACATTCTGGATTTTCCGAACAAACTGGATTCGTGGTCGAACCTTCTGCACCCGGAGGACTATGACCGGGTAATGCAGCTGCTTTTGGAAACGATTGCGGACAAAACCAATACTACAAAATATAATGTTGAGTACCGACTGAAAATGCAGGATGGCCAATACCAGTGGTTCCGGGCATCGGCGGAGGTGATACGCCGTCTGGATGGCTCGGCCAATCGAATTGCCGGAATCATCAGCAACATTGACGCGGAAAAAAGAAGCCGGATGCAGGCGCAGCGGGCAGCGGCATTTCACCGTGCATTTACCAGCGCAAACCTCTGCGAATACTATGTAAATCTGGAAAAGAACACCTTTGACACTTTCAAAGTGGAGCCCTCTTTGATGACGGCCTTTGAGCAGAACCACACATGGGATGGACTGGTCAGATTCTTTGTGGACAACTATGTGGTTGAAGAGGACAAAAAGTCTGTAACGGATTTCTACAATCGCGCCTACATCACGGAAAAACTAAAGGGGCTTGAGACGGAGCTGCGTCAGGAGTGCCGCATCGTTCTGGATGGGGAGGAACGATGGGTCAGCAACGTGGTCATGCGCGGTGAGATCGAAGATTCCGAATATGCGATGATTTTTCTGCGGGACATCACAGAGTCCAAAGCAGAGACGGCACGGCGGATGCAGATGGCCTCAGATAACGCATCGATGGATCTTTTGATCAAGAGTATGGTGCGTCTGCTGGACCGCTTTGTCGTCTGCGATCTGGAGAATGACCGGTATCGGTTCTATAATCTGCAAGGTGACATGATCTATGCGCCGACGGGGGCTTACCATGATTTTGTGGAGCAGGTGGTTGCAAAGTATAAGACACTGGAACCGCTGGACGCATTGGCTGCTTTGATTTCGCCGGAAAATATCCGAAAGAATCTGCAGGGCGAGAACGACATCTACAAATTTGAATACTGCTCCATAGATGAGAACACCTATAAGATCGCTTCCTTCATTCCGCTGGAGTGGGATGGCACAAAGCTGGTCAAAGCACTGTTGGCATCTATGGATGTGTCACAGGAGAAAAAGGCCGAGATCGAATCCCATAAGGCACTGAAGGATGCGTACCGGGCGGCGGAAAACGCAAGCCGCGCCAAGACAGAATTTCTCTCCAATATGTCCCATGATATCCGTACACCGATGAATGCAATCGTTGGCTTGACCGCCATTGCGGGTGCGAATATCGAGAGTCAGGACAGGGTGGTCGAGTGCCTTGGCAAGATCACAAAGTCGAGCCGTCATCTGTTGGGACTGATCAATGAAGTGCTGGATATGGCCAGAATCGAGAGCGGGCGAATAAGCCTTGCCGAGGAGGATTTCAGCCTGCCGGAGCTGGTCGATAACCTGCTCACCCTCACAAAACCGGCAATCGACGAGCACCACCATCAGCTCGAAGTCCATGTTGAGCACATCGAGCACGAAGCTGTCTGCGGCGACAGCCTGCGCATCCAGCAGGTCTTTGTGAACCTGATGAGCAACGCCGTCAAGTATACCCCGGATGGAGGAAACATCACCCTTACGATCAAGGAAAAACCGAACGGCTTCTCGGAGCTTGGCTGCTACGAGTTTTCCATCGAGGACAACGGCATCGGTATGACGCCGGAATTCCAGAAGATCATGTTCGAGCCGTTCAGCCGGGCAGACGATCACCGGACGACCAAGGTGCAGGGCACCGGTCTTGGCATGGCCATTGCAAGAAACATCGTCAACCTGATGAATGGTGACATTCAGGTCGAAAGCGCTCCCAACAAGGGAACGAAGATCACGGTCACGGTCTATCTGAAGCTTCAGGAGAACGAGAAGGAACAGGAAAAAGAACTGCTCGATCTGCCGGTACTGGTCGTGGACGATGACAAGACCTGCTGCGAAAGCACCGTTGCAACCCTTCAGGAGATCGGCATAGCGGGCGAATGGGTCCTGACCGGTAAGGAAGCTGTGGAGCGCTGCTATGCGCGTCATGAGACCAACAGTGACTATTTTGCGGTGATCCTGGACTGGAAGATGCCGGAAATGGACGGTATTGCAACCGCCAGAAAAATCCGGGAACGGGTAGGAGAAGATGTCACGATCATCATCCTGACTTCCTTTGATTTCAGCGAGATCGAAGAAGAAGCCAGAGCAGCGGGCGTGAATGCGTTTATGGCAAAACCACTGTTCCGTTCCCGTCTGACGGCAACTCTGCGGCAGTTTACATCCGGGAAGAAGGAGGAAAACGCCCGGAACTATCTGGAAGACTTTGCGAAGGAAAACTATGCGGGTAAGCGGATCCTTCTTGTGGAAGATAACGAGCTGAACCGTGAGATCGCAACCGAAATTATAGGCATGACGGGCGTGACCATCGACAGCGCCGAAAACGGAAAAATTGCAGTCGAAAAGGTGATGGAAGCGCCAGAAAAGTGGTACGATCTCATTTTTATGGACATCCAGATGCCCATCATGAATGGTTACGAAGCCACTGCTGCGATCCGTGCGCTTGCCGGCAGCCGGGGCAAAGTGCCCATCATTGCCATGACGGCAAATGCCTTTGCCGAGGACGTGCAACTGGCAAAGAACACCGGCATGAACGAGCATATCGCCAAACCGCTTGATTTGAATAAGCTGAACGATGTGCTGAAACAGTGGCTGTGATCTGTGCATTGCAGTAAGGCGCGTGATACTGTTGACCGGGCAATCAAAAAGCATGAAATGAAGAACGCCGAGGAATCCCTTCCCATGTGGGAGGAACCCTCGGCGTTTGTATAGGCGGACGCACTGCTTGCTGGTACAATGATGTTTCTTTTTGAGTCGGCTTATCTGTCTGTTTGTTAAAATTCATGTTGTGGTTATGCATTCATAAGTGTGGTGCTAAAGATTTATGGCAGTAGCACATTGCTTTTATACAAATAAAAGTGTACAATAATAACAACTTTGCAAGCAATCCCCTTCAAGGAATCAACTGGAACATGGGTGGAGACTGTACCTGTTAAGCGGAATTGTTTGAATGAATTCAATTCAACCTAAAAGACAGTTGCTCATTTGTGAGTAGGAGGAATATATGATGTTTGATTGTGGTTTACAGAATATTTTCCGGCTGAAAAACGGACAGTCCCGTTCCATCAACTGGGAAAACCGGAACGGAGAAAAAGGAAAAGGCGGCATGGCATCCAGCGATCTTGGTCCGTCCAGAAAAGGTTCCCCGTGTATCCCGAAAATAGAAGCAGGAGAGACCGTAACACTTGGTGAGATCCAGGGAGAAGGCATGATTCAGCACATCTGGATCACCGTTACAGACCGTACCAGTGAACGTAACCGTTATGTTCTGCGGGATCTTGTTCTGCGCATGTACTGGGACGATGAAGAATTCCCATCCGTTGAATGCCCGCTTGGCGATTTCTTCTGCTGCGGCTTCGGTGTTTCCTACCAGGTAAACTCAGTCCCGATTGCTGTCAATCCGACCCGTGGTTTCAACAGCTATTTCCCGATGCCGTTCCGTAAAAACGCCCGTATTACCATTGAAAATCAGTGTGATGAGCCGATTTCGGCCTTCTTTTATCAGATCGACTATTGCCTGACAACGGTTCCGGAGGATGCTGCCTATTTCCATGCCCAGTGGCGTCGTCAGCGCATAACGGAAAAGGCAAAAGACTACGTTGTCCTCGACAATATCAAAGGGAAAGGCCAGTACGTTGGAACTTATCTTGCGCTTACCAGCCTCGAACGCTACTGGTACGGAGAAGGTGAGATGAAATTCTACATCGATGGAGACAAGGATTATCCAACCATTTGCGGAACCGGAACAGAAGATTACTTCGGCGGTGCCTGGAGCTTTGCAACACAGCAAAATGGCCAAACCGTTGAAAATCAGTACTGTACTCCGTATCTTGGCTATCCTTACTACTCTAGCCACGATACCTTCCTTCATAATGATTACCACAATGATGATCAGATGCCACAACGCAGTTTCTACCGCTGGCACCTTCTTGATCCTATCCTTTTTGAGAAGGACCTTAAGGTAACTCTGCAGCAGATTGGTGTCAGCCACGGAGGTCTTTTTGAACGTCAGGATGATGTCGCTACCACAGCTTACTGGTACCAGACGCATCCTCATGTACCATTCGCGCCACTCATGTCCAGAAAAGAGCGCTGGCCAAGATGATTTTTGACGCTTTTCCTATTTTATATGTTTTATGACTTTGCATATCGGCTGCAAGAGTCCGTTCCGAACAAATCCGCTTCCAACGAATTTGTCCGGAAACGGGCTCTTTCTTTTTTTATATGGTATTCAAAAAGCGATCCGGATTACAGAGGTCCGTCTTTTCACAAAGCTTTCACATTTTCCGTCCATTCTTTAAGGTTCCTTTAAAGTTTTCTCATTATACTTAAAAGTGTAAAAAACATTTCCGGAAGTAAATCAAACGAAAGGATCAATCGATTATGATGCAAAGCCAACAGATTCCCATGACCTTCCAACGGTATGAAACAAAATACATGCTTTCCCCGATCATGGCTCGCAAGCTTCGCAAGAGCCTTCCGGGTCATCTGCAGATGGATGAATACGGCCTTGATACCATCTGCAGCCTCTATTACGATACCCCGGATCACCAGCTCATCCGCCGTTCGCTGGAAAAACCCGTCTACAAAGAAAAACTGCGACTCCGCAGTTATGGTCCGGTCAAAGAGACCAGCCCCATATACGTAGAACTAAAGAAAAAATATGAAGGAATCGTCTACAAACGTCGCGAGCGCATGATATTATCAGAAGCGGTTCCCTATCTTGCGGGAAAATCAGAACCGGGCTTCGACATTAAAACGGCGGATATGCTCAATCTTCCTGTACCGGAAGTGGAGTACCATAATATTGCGGTGAAGCCGTCACAGGTGCAAAAAGAAATGGTTGCTTCTCTCGGTGAACGAGCCGAAAGAATAAGAGGAGGCGGTGTTGATTCCAGCGTTGATAATATGCTGAAGGTGACAAACGACGGGCGAAAACTCGCCCTTGACCAGCGAATGATGAATCCAATGCTGCCCGATGAAGAAAGCAGCAAAGTCAACGCCTGCGTAAATGAGGTGTTCCGCATATGGGAGGAAAACAGTGATAAAAAGCTGACGCAGCTTCTTTTTTGCGACCTCTCTACTCCAAAGGGCGAAGGCGAATTTTCCGTCTATACAGACATAAGAAAGAAGCTGATTGAGCGTGGTATTCCCGAAACTGAAATCAAGTTTATCCACGAAGCGGATACCGAAGTCAAAAAGCAGGAGCTATTCAAAAAGGTGCGTCGTGGTGAAGTACGAATCCTGATGGGCAGCACACAGAAAATGGGGGCTGGTACAAATGTTCAGAATAAGATTATCGCTTCCCACGATCTTGACTGTCCGTGGCGACCTGCCGATTTGGAGCAGCGAGCCGGAAGAACGGTGCGGCAGGGTAACGAAAACCCGACTGTTGGCTTATACCGCTATGTAACAGAAGGTACTTTTGACGCATACTGCTGGCAGCTCGTAGAGGGAAAACAGAAGTTCGCAAGTCAGATTATGACGAGCAAATCGCCAGTGCGTTCCTGTGAGGATGTGGACGCTACCGCACTTTCCTATGCGGAAATCAAAATGCTTGCGGCAGATAATCCGCACATCAAGGAGAAAATGGACTTGGATATTCAGGTGCAGAAGCTGCGTCTTTTGAAGTCCAACTATCTTTCTGAGAAATATGAGTTGGAGGACAAGATCATCAAATACTACCCGACAACAATCGCTCGGACGAAAGAGACGATTGCGGGGCTGGAAAAAGACATATCGCTTGCAAAAGAACACCCGAAGCCTCTGGACGATACCTTTGTAGGGATTGAGGTTAAGGGTGTTTCTTATTCCGAAAAAGCGGAAGGCGGACAGAAAATCATTGACGCCTGCAAGGAAATGACTTCGCCTGATCCCATCCCTCTCGGCAAGTACAGAGGCTTTGATTTGGAGCTTTCCTTTGATACCTTTGAGAAAGCCTATCAGGTAAAAATCAAGGGCTGTCTTTCCCGTTCCGTTTCTTTAGGCACGGACGCTATCGGCAATATTACCCGAATCGACAATGCCATTGAGAAAATTCCTGAACGGCTGGAGGCAAAAAGCAGGGAGCTTTCAACCCTCGAACAGCAATTCGTTACTGCGAAAGCAGAGGTGGAAAAACCGTTTGACAAGGAAGAAGAACTGACCGAAAAGACAAATCGGCTCAATGTCTTAAACGGCTTGCTTAATGTGGATAAGCGGGAAAATGAGCTTGTAGACGGTGCGCCGGACGAGGGCGACAGCGTACCCGCTCCAAAGGAAAGAGCTTATGAGAGATAACCTTTTTGCGGTATGGGAGAAGTCTCATACCGCCTTTACATATCACGGCAAGGTGGAAAAAGACACAATTCTGTGATATAATAATCAAAATACAAATTGATATTTGTGGAAAACAAAACGGGAGAATTATTATATGACGATAGAAGAAATGTTTGGAGATTTATACTCCATTGATATTATGGCAGAAAAGAAAACAGGAGAAATTGTACTGTTCTTGATTTGCTATGGTTTTATTGATGGAGAAGAAAAAACTCAAAGAGCATTGTTGACTAAAATTGAAGCATATTTGAAGTATACTAAGAGTGCAGAATTTCAAAATGAATATTTGAAATGTCCAATTATTTTACGAGTTACTTTTAAAGAAAAACCAGACCAACTTATATTAGACTTATTAAAAAATAGTCAGTCATGGATTATGGAATATGATGTAACATTGGAAGTAGAAATCAACAACAAGACAATAAAACTTCTGCCGTAAAGGCACTAACAAATCCTAAGTTGTCGAGATAAATGGCTTACAGCTTGCAAAACAAATCGTTCTAAAAACTGAACATCTTTTTTACATAGCCGCTCGGTTTTACAAAAAATCAGGCGGCTATATCTATCACGGCAAGGTGGAAAAAGACATAGTGCTGTGATATAATAAAGTGGCTCTTTGAGAGTCAATGTCAAGAAAACTGAGGTTATTTTCCTATGAAAAATATTTTGATTCACGGCTTGGGACAAATCAGTAAGGATTGGGATACCATTAAAAATGAGTTGGAAACGAGGGGAATTTCCTCTGTCGCTCCTGATTTATTTGACCTTGCAAAAGGCAGGAAATTAGACTATCCCACAGTATATCAGGCATTCAGCGAGCTGTGCGAGTCTTACCAAGACAAACTAAATCTTTGCGGGCTTTCCCTCGGCGGTCTGCTTGCGCTCAATTATGCTATCCAGTATCCGAAAAAAATAAACTCTCTTGTTTTGATCGGAACGCCGTTTGAGATACCGAAAGGACTGCTGAAATTTCAAAATATTGTATTTAGATTTATGCCCAAAGCCGTATTTCAGAATATGGGCGTAAGCAAAAAAGATTTTATTCGTTTGAGCAAATCAATGGTTGATCTCAATTTTATGGATTCGGCGACAGCGCTTGATTGTCCCGCCCTTATTCTTTGCGGCGCAAAGGATAAAACGAATATGGAGAGTGCTAAGCGGTTTCACGAAGCAATGAAAAACAGCAAGCTGGTCATTGTGGAAGCTTCCGGTCACGAAGTAAACAAAGATAATCCGAATGAGTTAGTTCGTGTTTTGCAAGACTTTTGGGCAGACAGGTAGAGATGAGGTTTTTAATAATGAATGAGAGAGAAAGAATTATCCGGTTATGGTTTGATATGTGGCTGAAACAACAGGATTTGGGCATAGATGATATTTTTACAGAAGATGTGGTTTATACAGAAAGCTGGAGTCCAAAATATCAGGATCGAAAAACTGTTAAGCACTGGTTTGACGAGTGGAATACACGGGGCAAAGTCCTTATTTGGGACATTAAGCAGTTTTTCCATAAAGGTAATCAGACTATCGTGGAATGGTACTTCAAAAATGAAATGAACGCTGGAAGCATAGAAGAATTTGACGGCATTTCACTTGTAGAGTGGACGGATGATAACAAAATTAAGTCTTTAAAAGAATTTGGCTGCAACCGTAATAACTATAATCCGTATCAATATGGCGATCAACCTCGATTTAGAGATGAAAAGGCAAATTGGTTTTGATATGTTGATTATCGTGGTAGATTTCCGTCACGAATTTAATAAAGGAAATATGGAGACAGAAAGATGGAATATATAGTAGATGATAAAAAACTGGACGCATTTACCTTTATTGCGTTCGTCAAACAAGTATGGCAAGGCAATTATGATATTGAAAAAACACAGTGTGCATTGTCTCAGACAATCAATATTACTGCTTATGAAAATGAGGCACTGATTGGCTGCTTGCGTATTCTTACAGACGGATATTATTTCGGTACGATTACAGAGTTGCTCGTCCTTCCTGAATATCAAAAACAGGGAGTCGGCAGTAAACTCTTGCAACTTGCAAAGGATAATACCCCTACTATGCTGTATTTTGGAGCGCAGCCGGGGATAGAAAAGTTTTACGAAAAGAATGGTTGCAAAAGAAGCTTGCAATCCTATGTGATCGAAAAGGAACGGTCATAACGAAAATTTACGAGGTGCTTAGTATGGAAGTCAAAAAAATAGATGATACTCAAATTACAAATGCCATTGACTTGATTTGGCAAACTTTTTTACAATTTGAGGCTCCCGATTATTCTGAAGAAGGAGTTAAGTCGTTTCAGGATTTTATTGAGAACAAAGAGATCATCAAAACATTAGAATTTTGGGGCGCTTATGACGAAGAAGAACTAAAGGGAGTTATCGCAACAAACGAAAACCGGAAGCATATCTGTTGCTTTTTTGTGAAAGCACAGTATCAAAGACAAGGCATTGGTAGAAAGTTGTGGGACTTCCTACGAGAAAATAGTTCAAGCAAAACCATTACAGTAAATTCTTCTCCGTATGCAGTTCCCGTCTATCATAAACTGGGTTTCGTAGATATTGATACGGAGCAACTTTCGGATGGCATACGATATACACCTATGCAATTTATAAAATGATTGATTTGAGAGAGGTGATTTGTAGGTGAAACGCTGCATTGTAGTAACCGAAATAGTCTAAAATAAAATATCAGGAGGTTAATAATGACTATTTCGGAAACTAAAATCTATCCTCGTACCGGGGACAAACAAACGGTATACTTAAAGAGCGTAGTAAAAAATCCAAACATTATTGTTGGCGATTATACGATGTATAATGATTTCGTAAATGATCCAACGGATTTTGAAAAAAACAATGTTTTGTATCACTATCCAATCAATCACGACAGACTAATTATTGGAAAGTTTTG
>OKUF01000602.1_pt1 | contig 10884 bp, 8 predicted proteins | sample 1606781 | NCBI WGS metagenome assembly OKUF01 (sample SAMEA3882555, study PRJEB24775) | human gut metagenome | biome: human-associated habitat; feature: intestine environment; material: feces | place: Netherlands | collected 2009/2010
GATTGCAATATCTATTCCAGTTACTTGTTCACTGGATTCAATCAATCCTCTTGTGGCAAGATAGTTACATAATTGTTTCTTTGTTACTTTTTTCCCTTTTTGGAATAAATCTGTATAGATATCCTGCTTCAGAGTAACTGGAATGCGTTCACCATCAATTCTTAAATTATTGATTTCGTTTAATACACGGAAGCTTTCATATTCCAAAGAAGCTTTTGGAAGCACTTGTTTTCCGTTCATATATGTGCAGCGTCTTACCATTCGGGATATAAATGCCTCAGAGGTTGCTTTAACGTCGATTTTTTCTTCTATATTCCAAGGAAATACGCGACCATTGTCCTTGCGGATTACCCAACCATTTCCGCCATCGCGCTGGCTCTTTTCTGTAACTGGACCAATATAATATGGAATCTGAAATTTATAAAGTTGTAAAATCCGATTGGATATAGACAAATTATTTTCATCTGTTTCTTTTAAGAATGGCAGATAATTTTCAGCATTTGTCAGAATTCTAGCCATTTCTTTGGAATGAACCTGATTTGGGATAATTCCATTTGATGCAGTAAGTTGTTTTGGAAGAAAGCTTTCAGTTTCAATGGACGTGAAAATTTCATTTATTGCAGGATCACTTTTGTTTGCGCCTTTTAAAAGTTTTTTGATCTCTTTATATAAATCTTCAGAAGTCCTTTTAGATCCAACTCTTCTTTCTTTGTTACCAGAATTAAACGAACCTATGTATGAAGCATAGGAACCATCTGCATCACTATTGAAAAAATTGTTATATTCCTCTTTTGTACAATATTTTTTTATACTGGATTTCAATAATTTTAGGTCATGTTTATGTTTATCGTAGGCAGCTACTCTTGCCTGTGATAAATACGTATATCCTTTTAGAATACCTGCAAGTGAACCAATATCATAGATTTCTTTTATGTTAAGGATAATCTGAAATAAATCTTCTCCGATTAAAGATACTAATTCTTCACTCTTTTCATCAAATGATGCGTCGGATACACATAAATCGATTTTAGTTGTGTCATCTGGTAGTTGGTCAGAAAATAATGTGTAAGCATTTATTTTTAATCCGCAGATAGCACGCAAATATTCCTTATATTTCTTGTTTTTAAAGTCGATTCCTAATACAGTCGATAATTCTTCTGCTTTTTTTGTTCGATTTAAATCTCTACTTGATAGAATTCCTTCAATGGTGGAATAATCGACATCCTGGTTAAAATAATCTTCTGTGAGTTCGCTTACGCTTATTGCAAAATTAATGTATGCATCTTTGAGTGAACGTTCGTTATTTCCATCACTGATTCCGGAATTTAAAAAATGTCCCCGGTGTTTAAACATATTAAGTAATGCAAGGTATACCAAACGAACATCATGAGGCTTTGGATTTTCTAATAATTCTTTCCTTAAATGATATATAGTTGGGTATTGTGTGTAGTAATCGGCATCAGTATAATCAGGATCGTTAAAAATATTATACTTATAACGTACATTCTGGTCTTTATCTTCTAAATGATATTTGCTGTTTTCAAGTCGCTGAAAAAACGAAGGGTCTATTGCAATGATTGCATCATGAAAATAGTCATTTAATAAACCAATCCGTGCCTGTTCTCGTTGTCTCCTTCTCCGGCTGATTCGATGAGTCCTTCGCTCAACAGAAGTATCAGCTTCTATAAATTCGCGGATTCCCCACAAATCTTTTCCTTTTGCTTTTAACAAGTTATAATGTTGGTCAGTTACAGCCCATCCGACAGAGTTTGTACCCATGTCCAATCCTAAATAATATGGTTTTTCTTGCATAAATTTTTCTCCCCCTTCTTGTATATGAATTGTTATGCATTTTATAGAATCATAAATTATGTAGCTATGAATATTATAATATTACAAATTTTTCTCAGATATTTTATAAAAAGTCTTGACTTTGCTAATTCATTGTGATTATAATAAAAAAGAATTAACAAAGCGAGTGCAAATAAGGATTTATCCGGCATCGTCAATTGACTCTGCATGGTGCAGAACTTTTAAGAAAAGGCTTTAAGCCTTTTTTTATTGCATCTATTCAATTATCAAAGAACAAAACAAATTTTTATTGTGGATTATTTTAGTTTTTTCAACTATATCATTTATACAACATATACATGTCATAATTAAGTACTTGCTTTGAAAATTTTTTGCTTGGGCTTTTATTTGAGAAATTCAGATAATTTTAAAATCTCCCCCATATCATCCCCACCAATATTAATTAATTTTACTACAAATATTTACAAGAAACAACAAAAATATCCATGGAACACAATAAGTTCATAAATACAATAAAGCCGCGTACCCATAACAGATACACAGCTTTATTGCGTGTGATTAAATTAATTTTGGATGCAGGTTAATCAATCCCAAACTTTCGATCCTCTTCCACCACATCCAGCTTCCTGACATCCATCCCTGTGATCTGGACAAATCGACGTCCGGCGAGGAATGTGACCAGCTCATCGATGGCTGCTTCCGATCCCTGCACTTCCATCTCGACATCTCCGTTATAGAGGTTCTTTACCCAGCCGGTAAGCCGCAGCTGGTTTGCTTTGTGCTCGGAATAATACCGGAAGCCAACACCCTGTACGCTTCCGTGAAATATGATATGTTTTCTGACGATATCTGTCATGTTGTTCTCCATTTATATATGTTTTTCTTGCTTGCTTTTCTGCTTCAGAATCAATAATAATTTAATTATAAGCCATTTTTCTTGCTGGTGCAATGAAATAAAAAAGAGATAATCATTCCAATAGAAATAATTATCTCTTTCCGTGTGTATCGTTATTTACATTACAGACACTTCTTCACATCATCCACAATCTGTTCCACAGTCAGATGATTGTCCTTTAATACGTCATTTACATCGTAACGGTCGAGGAATTCCTTCTTGATACCGAAGTTCAATACCTTCATATCAGAAGCTCCGTAGAACCGGGTGATCTTCTCACCGAAACCACCGTCCAAGATGCCATCTTCGAGTGTGATAACCACATCGTGGTTTGCCTTCAGGTCTTCGAGCATAGCCTCATCAAGACCGGTAATATAATATGGATTGATGATGGTTGCTTCGATGCCAGTTGATTCTTTCAGTGCTTCGGCTGCTTCTACACCAAGTCCGTAGAATGAACCAAGACCGATGATTGCAACCTTGCTGCCCTGCTTTGTGATCTCGTACTTGTTCAGCTTCGAGAAGTCCTTTGTGACAGCCTTTCCGTCTGAGACAAATGCGCCGCCCGGTACGCGGATTGCAACCGGATGCTCTGTCTGGGCGATGCTCCAGTCTAACATGGCAAGGTACTCTTCCTTTGTCGTTGGTGCAAGGTAGACAAGTCCTGGGATATTTGCCATCATAGGGATGTCGTAGATGCCGAGGTGTGTGACATCGTTCATACCATAGATGGACGCAGAAAATGTCAGGATCGTTGCCGGATTGCCGTTTACACACAGATCCTGCGCCAGCTGGTCATAGGTTCTCTGGATAAATGTGCTGTATACGCCGTAGACCGGTTTGCCACCGCTTTTCGCAATACCGGAGGCGAGTGCCACAGCTGTTTCCTCGGCGATTCCGACATCCACGAATTGTCTGCCCGCTTCTTTTCGCTTATCTTCCGTGAAGCCCATTACCGTCGGTGTGGCAGATGTGATGGTCACAACACTTGGATCTTCTTTCATTTTCTTCATCAAGTAGTCACAGGTAACGCTGGAATAATCCTCACCACCAAAATCTGCGATTACCTCGCCGGTCTCGATATCGAACGGCAGATGCCAGTGCCACTCTTCCTTGTGTGTTTCGGCGAGCTTGTAGCCTTTTCCTTTCAAGGTACGAATGTGTACCACAACTGGTTTTACGCTGTCCTTGACGCTCTCAAACGCCTTGATTAACGCCGGAATATCATTCCCATCATGAACATACACATAGTCAAGTCCCATCGCCTTAAAAAGGTTACATTCTGCCTGTCCGTTTGTCTCGCGCAGGAGCTTTAAGTTCTGGTAGAGGCCACCGTGATTTTCAGCAATCGACATATCGTTATCGTTTACGACAATGATCAGGTTGCTCTGCAGCTCAGATGCAAAATCAAGTCCCTCTAATGCTTCGCCACCACTCAAGGAACCATCGCCGATTATCGCGATCACATTTCCGCTCTCGCCTCTCACATCACGTCCCTTTGCAAGACCACATGCTAAGCTGATAGAGGTAGATGTATGCCCAATCACGAAATGGTCATGGTCGCTTTCCTCCGGGTTGCTGTAGCCGGATACGTCATCGTAATGCTCCTTGTAGAGATACGCGTCCTTTCTGCCTGTGAGCATCTTGTGTGGGTAGGTCTGATGGGATACATCAAACACGAATTTATCCTTCGGAGATTCAAATACATAGTGCAAAGCAATCGTTGCTTCTACCATACCGAAGTTTGGACCGAAATGTCCGCCGTGGATGCTCGCACGCTTCAAGAGCGCCTGACGCATTTCCGCCGCTAAGCTTGTAAGTTCGTCATTTGAAAGCTTCTTCACATCCTCAGGACCGTTGATTTTCTCAATGTACATAACGTTTGTTCCTCCTGAAAATTTCTTCTTATTTCTCGTACAAAAAAGAATGAATACTATCTTTATTCATCCTTTCTGTGTTTACTATACAACCTAAACTTAACTTTAGGTCAAGAAAAATTTTTTATAAATTATAAATCGTTACCGGATAATTGTGTTCATAAAAATCCCTTCTTATATCCTATAAGCGTCAAAAAAGTCCGTTTATCGAAGCCGCTTCAAAATCCCCTGAAAATAGTCTGGAAGGTCTGCATGCCATTCCATATATTCTCCGGTGATTGGGTGGTCGAATCCGAGTACCCCTGCGTGTAATACCTGCCCCTGTGTGGCAAATGGCTTCTGCTTTGGTCCATACACCTCATCCCCAAGCAATGGATGATTGATGCTTGCCATATGCACCCGGATCTGATGTGTCCGCCCGGTTTCAAGCTCACATTCCACAAGTGAAAAGTTCTGCTTTAAGCGTTCAATCACACGGTAATGTGTGACGGCATGTCTGCCGTTTGGATCGATTGCCATTTTCTTGCGGTCGGTTTTGTGTCTGGCAATCGGTTTGTTAATCGTTCCCTCATCTGTGGCAAACTGATTGTAGACGATCGCTGTGTAGACACGGTGAATATCATGTACCTTGAACTTATCGGACAATACACGATGCGCCTGATCGCTCTTGCAGGCAACTAAAAGTCCGGTCGTATCCATATCAATCCGGTGAACGATTCCCGGTCGTAAAACCCCATTGATGGAGGATAAGGAATCCTTACAATGGTACATCAGGGCATTGACGAGTGTTCCGCTTGTATGTCCCGGTGCCGGATGCACAACCATGCCCTTCGGTTTGTTGATGACAATGATATCATCATCCTCATAGACGATATCGAGTGGAATATTCTCCGGTTCGATGTCTAATTCTTCTGCTTCCGGGATCTCTACTGTGATCGTATCGCCTGCCCGGAGCTTATAATTTGATTTGGCAGATTTGCCATTTACAGTTATGAAATTATCATCTAACAGCTTCTGGATATACGAACGCGATTGGTCAGGTATTTGTTCAGTCAGATATTTGTCCAGTCGCGTGCCGATGTCTGTGGAAGCTAGGTCGATTGTAAATTCGTAAGTTTCCATATTGTAATATCTTAGTCTTTTTTTGATTTTGAGAATAACACATCAATTTCGTGGTCGTGATAGTAAAATGCACACAGTAAGATCAACACGATCATACTCACGGTCACATAGATATCCGCGACATTAAAAATCGGAAAATTGATCAGCCGGAAATCAAAGAAATCCACTACATAATGTAAAGAAATACGATCAATCATATTTCCGATTGCGCCAGATACAAGGAACACCAGACAGACACGAATTGGGGTAAAGCGCCTGTTCTCTGGAATTTTTGCGTAAATACCTGCACAGACAAGCAACACAAGGACGGTCAGAATCAGGAAGATTATTCTGCCGTTTTTGAACATGCCCCATGCGATTCCGGTATTCTGAATGTATGTTAAATGAAATACATTCTTGATCAGCGGGTGTGATTCATATAACGCAAAGGATGTGCGCACGATGAATTTTGTAATCTGATCAAATGCAACAAGCAGACCGATACATAGAATCGGTATTATATAGATTTTGATTTTCTTCTTAGTATTCATCCTGATATCTTTCCTGTAATTCTTTGAGTGCCAGAAGCATATCCTCTTCGCTTACATCCATGTCGATATACGCGTGTCCGATTGTCTCTAACAAGATAAATTTGATTTTACCACCGATGGCTTTCTTGTCGTTTTTCGTATAGGATACGATTGTTGCAAAATTCGCGTCGGCTGGCAGCTTTGGTACATGGTACGGTTTCATGCTGTGTAGGATATCTCGCAGCTCTGCCTGTGTAATATTCCCTTTTTTGTAGGAAATGATACTGGCAAGTGCACATCCGATCAGCACGCATTCTCCATGCAAAAATTCAAAATTCATGTATTTTTCGATGGCATGACCAAGGGTATGTCCAAAATTCAACAGTGCACGCTCTCCCTTTTCGGTCGGATCGTTTTCGACGACATTTTTCTTTACGACGTTGCTTTCGTAGATCATCTCTCCAACGGTAGGAAGATCAAGCGCTGCAATCTGTGCTTCGTTTTCCTTCAACCATGTAAAATAATTGGCATTCTTGATCAGACCATGCTTGATGATCTCGCCCATACCAGAACAAAACTGGCGGTTCGATAATGTCTTTAACACAGACAGGTTCATATACACCAGTTTCGGCATATGAAAGGCGCCGACCATGTTCTTGTAGGAGTCAAAGTCCACACCGGTTTTTCCGCCGATGCTGGAATCAACCTGTGATAACAGGCTGGTTGGAATCTGGATAAAGTCGATACCACGCAGATAGGTTGCGGCCGCATATCCGGTCAGATCACCGACCACACCGCCGCCGAGGGCGATCAGTACATCGTTTCGATCGAATTTTTCTTCAATCAGATGGGTGTACAGGTCTCTGACAACATTCAGATTCTTGCTTGCCTCTCCTTCTGGAAAGACAAAGGATGTTGTATATGTGCAGGCATCTTTGATAGAATGCAATATAGCATCCAAATACAAGGATGCTACATGACTTTCGGATACCACACAGATTTTACGGTTACTGTAGCCAAGTTCTTTTATCATACTGGGAAGTGCATCAAAGCTCTCTTCATATACGATATCGTAGATTGGCTTATCATCAAGATGGACAGTTAAATTCTTCATGGTAACTCTTCTTTCTGTATGTAATACGATATTTGATTAGATGAACTCAAATCCATCATCGTCGGTCTCGGCATCATCGTCTTCGCCTTCTCCGATCAACGCTGGTCCGTTGTTCTTTTTTGCTTCTACTTCGCCTTCGATGCTCTCTGCAGATTCTTCTGTATCTGTATCATCGTCGGACACTGATAAATGAGAAATCGTTGGAATCTCATCAATATCTGGCTCTTTTGGAACTGGCTCTGGTTTTACTTCCGGTTCCAGCTTTCTTTCTGGAGCTGGTTCCGGTGTCGGCTCCGGTTTTGCTTCCGGCTCTGGAGCACGTTCTGGTTCTGGACGCGCTTCCCGTTTTGGTTCTGGTTTTGGTTCCGGCTTCGGCGCTTTGGCTGCCTGAGCAGCGGCTTCCCTTGCTTTTTGAACTGCTGCTGCAGCTTCGGAGCTTCCGACAGTTGCCCGCTTCATTTTTTTACGTTCTTCCGCGGAATTGGCAACCTTCAAGGAAGATTTTTTCTCTTCTGAACCTTTTCCCTTTGCGTCAAATGGATTATAATCCTTTTGCTCCTTTGGCTTAAAAGGATCAACAAAATTCTCTCCGGCACTTAAAGATTGTGTATATACAGCGCTTGTGCTGGTTGTATCGCCACTGCCAAATCCACCATTAAATCCACCCAATGTAGATTCATCGCGCAACTGAGGATCTCCGGTGTAGGCACCAAACCCGTCACCTGCAGAGGCGGAAGCCTGTTTCTCCTCTCCACCCATGAGTGTCCATGCACGATCATCAATCATAGAGGATGGATCAAAATCCTGCTCGCCTAAGAACTCAAACTGCTTTTTCAGTAACGAACAGAAATTAGATTTGTAAGCGGTGTATTTTGCTTCTAATAATGCAATCTCATCTTCCAGACGCTCCAGACGTTTCTCTGCGTCAGACACAATGTTGTTTGCCTGAATTTTGGCATCACGAATAATCTCCTTTGCTTCCTTTGTTGCATTGGAGATAGTCTCTACGGTGTCTTTTTCCGCACGCTTCAAGCTTTTCTCAAGATGTGATTCTTTGGAACGATAATTCTGTAATGTATCGTTTAATATGGAGACCTTCTCTTTTAACTCCGCATTTGAACGATACAAGGATTCATAGCTTTCTGAAACACTGTCAAAAAATGTGTTTACATCTTTCTTGTCGTAACCCAAACCGACATGAAATTTCTTCTGTTGAATATCAACTGGTGTAAGCAACTTTCCAACCCCCCTATTCGTTTAGTACTGTACGTATGGTGTCAGGGCATCCTGACCAACCAATTCCTCTCTCAAATCTCCGGATACTTCGATATCCTGAGGTGTTGCAATAAATATGTTGGAAGATACCACATTCAAAGAGCCTCCCATTGCATAGCATGCACCGCCAACATAGTCGATGATTCGCTGTGCGACTGCGACATCCAAGCCCTCAATATTTATCACGATTGTTTTGTTTGCACGAAGGAAATCAATGACGGACTGTGCCTCATCTGTCTCCTGTGGTTTAATTACAAATACTTCACTACGGTTGCGGAAATCTGAGCTTCTGCTGTAAGACTTCTGGGAGTCCTTGAAATCAACCAGTTTGCCACTGGATGAACTGCCTGCTGTACTCCGATGTGTAGTCGATGCCTGCTGTGTAGCTGCTTCGTATTTGGAAGCGGAACGTGCAGCTGGCTTGCTGAAAGATGGTTTTGATTTCGATGCACGTGGTTTTACATCTTCGTAATCATCGTCGTCATCGTCATCATAATCATCGTCGTCAAACAGATCGTCATCGAACTCATCTTCATCATCATCTATATTTTTGACTTTGAAAAAATCCAGAAAACTCTTTTTACCTGCATCCTTTGCCATAACCTTATTCTCCTTAATTAAATATTATAATTTCGCGCACCGAAAATGGCGGTTCCGACACGAATCATAGTCGCGCCCTCCTCGACGGCGATTTCATAATCATTGGTCATTCCCATTGATAAAACACTCATATCAATATTATCAATGCATTTGGATTTTATGTCAAGCGATAATTGATGCATTTTACGGAAATAAACACGATTTTCTTCTGGATTTTCCACAAATGGAGCGATCGTCATGAGTCCCATAACATGAACATGCGGCATATCCTTGATCGCGTCAATCAAAGCGTAAACCTCATCCTCCCGGATTCCAAATTTTGTTTCTTCCTGTGCAATGTTGACTTCGAGAAGAACCTTTGCAACTACCCCTTTTTTAGCAGCCTCCTTCTCAATTTCTTTTGCCAGATGCACCGAATCCACACTGTGGATCAGACATGCCTTATCTACAATATATTTTACTTTGTTTGTCTGCAGATGTCCGATCATATGCCAGCGGATATCTTTTGGAAGAACTTCCATTTTCTCACACATTTCCTGAACTTTATTCTCTCCAAAATCACGCGGCCCCAGATCATATACTGTCTGAAGCATTTCGATTGGCTTGGTTTTGCTGACAGCAATCAGTGTCACATCACTGCGTTTTCTTCCTGCGTTTTCGCATGCTTTGCATATATTTGCTTCTACCTGTTGCAGGTTTTCCTGTAAATCCATCATGTATACACTCCTTTTATTTTACAACCAGCTGGTTTTCTTTTATTTTACTGCCGTCTAAGGCAATATGGTCATACAGGGCGACTCCGTAGGAAGTGCCTGTATCAACGATGGTATATTTATTGTTTTGTGCAAGAATATCAATTTGTTTAAATACGGCATATCCTTTGTTGATATTATAAACACCAGTGAGCTTGTCCACATCACTGCCGATGGTATACGTCCCGGAAGAATTGTTTTTTACCACAACATCGCCGGCAGAAACGGTTTCATCATCAATATAGTAAAAATCATCCGTTTCGTAGTATATCGTTGGCTGAACCAGTGTTACCGAACCGGTATTTCCGGTATGGTTTTCTATCATAAGTCCGGGATCGGATGAATCGCCTCCCTGTGTAAAATACTCTTTTGGAACCGTATAAAACTGTTTTTTTGTAATGGCCGAATTCGGAATTTTCAGACCGGTTTTTTCGGATACGACAAGTTCCACATCAATGAAACGATCATTTACATAACGGATCATTGCCGTTTTTAAACTCAGGTTTACATAATAACTTCCGTCTTTTTTGGTCAGGGAATAAGGGACTGTCAGTGTAAAATCATCCTTGCAGAAACGGATTTTAATATACTCATTATCTTTTAGCTGTTTTGCCATATCCTCTGATACTGGCAACAGAATATTCCATTTTTCACTGTCAATCCGTTTGTAGGCAGGGGTATTTGCCGTGACCTGTTCCTGGTCATCCAAGGAATTTCTTTTGTAATCTGCCATGTTAAACTGACCAGAAGTAAAGTTGTCTGTGGTGACACTTTCATAACCGTCCGTGTAATATACAATAATTCCCGGTTTTTCCGACTTTTTTTTATAAAATGTATTGTTTTCTACAGCAGTTTTTACATCTTCATTTAAAGAACTGAGGGCATTCATGCTAAGGGTCTGTGTCAGCTGCGCATTGAGTTCGTTTTT
>OKUF01000603.1_pt1 | contig 10882 bp, 7 predicted proteins | sample 1606781 | NCBI WGS metagenome assembly OKUF01 (sample SAMEA3882555, study PRJEB24775) | human gut metagenome | biome: human-associated habitat; feature: intestine environment; material: feces | place: Netherlands | collected 2009/2010
GCTCACCAACTGGCGTTCCTGACCCGCTGCGCTGGTGATTCGTCCGGCGTATTTTCCTGCCTGGCGTTCAAGGTCGGCTTTGGTAATCATCAATCCTTTCTGCACACTCAGGATGGTGGTCTGCACGTTGCTGCGCATGGCACGGATGCTGGCGTCCAGGTTCACCACCACGGGGTTGCTTTCCGATGAGGTGCGGAGGAGGCGTTTGCGCTCCAGCAGCATTTCGTTGTAGCGGTTGATGAGTTCGGTCAGGCCGGTGTCTGTCAGACCCACGTTGACCGGCAATACCTCGTAGGCATGGTCGGGGTTATTGGCATACTCTGACAGGAATTGCACCAGACGGAGCTGGGTGCTGTTTTCGGCACGTTTCTTTTCGTATTCCGAGTTTTCACTCAATGCCAGTTGGGCGTCGCTTTTCAAGTCGGTAAGCCCGGCATCGCGCTTGAAGGTTTCCAGTTCCTGTTCCGTGGTTCCCAGTTCGCCGTTGATGATTTTGATACGTTCATCAATAAATTCCGCGGTCTTGGTAGCCACTTCGTTTTTGTCATCGTTGGCATCCCGGTTGTAGACTTCCACCAGCTTGTTGATGAAATCCATGCCGCGCTGCGTATGCGTGCTCTTGACAGAGATCTGTGCGATAGTGGTGGATTTGGAAGTAGGCTCTATGCTCAATGCTCCCCGGTAGGCGTTTGCCACACTGCGGGGGGAAGAAACCGTAGCCATGATTTCCTGCGTGCTTTGGACGGTTGCGGAGTCTTTAGGGGTAAAGCTGAACGTGCCCGACGGGGTGGTCAGCAAGGCGGGCAGCTTGTCGAACTGCTTGTTGTATTCCTCTTCTCCTATCCGGAGTTTCACATTCAGCTTGTTGCCCGGCTGCAAGGTCAGGTGAAGACGCGCGGGGGCGGGCAGTTTCTGGGCTTCTTCGGGGGTAATCCATACTTTCACAGGGGAACTTTTGTAAAGTTCGATGTCATGGAAACTGCTCTTTGTGGCATAGCTGATGTAAAGATCCAGCTCTTCCACCACTTTTTTGATAAGCGTGCGTGATTGCAGGATTTCCACTTCATTGTCAAAGTTATTGATGGAGGAGTAGAAGCCCAGGTCTTCCAGGTCGGCCATGCCGCTGCTTGCTTTGCTGTTCTTGTCATTGTCCTTGATGATGACGGATGCCGAGATGTTGTACACCGGCGGGGTGTAACGTAAATAAAGCCAGGCTCCTGCTATGCACAGCAGGGTGCATGCCACGAACCAGGGCCAATGGATGGCGTATTTGAAAAGAATCGCTTTGAAATCGGTCTTTTCTTCTTTTTCTTCCAGATAAAGGTCGTCGTATAAGTCTTCTTTCATAATTCTGTTTATTTGGCAATGGTTACTATCAGGCTGGCCAGTGCGACCAGAGTTCCTACTACCGAGAACCAGATGGTGGTGCTGTTGCTGATACTTGCGTTCTTGGCTTTGGTCTTATTGGGGGTGACATACACCACATCGTTCTGCTGGAGGTAGTAGTAAGGAGATACGATGATGTCGGCATCGTTCAGGTTCAGCGGAATCACCTGGCGGTTGCCTTGCGCATCTTCACGGATCAGTTTCACTTTGTCGCGTTGTCCGTATACGGTCATGTCTCCCGCCATGGCGAGCGCTTCCATGATGTTTACTTTTTCATTGGTGATGGTGAATGTGCTGGGGTGTGCTACTTCTCCCATCACGGAGATTTTGTAGTTTGCCATGCGTACATTCACAATGGGGTTTTCCTTGATATAGGTTTTCAGTTTTTCCTTTATCATGTTTTCCGCCTGGCTTTTGGTGAGACCGCCGATGTGCAGTGTGCCCAAGACCGTGAAATCAATGTTCCCGTTATTGTCTACCAGATATTGTTGCAGGGATGGTTGGCTGGTAAGGCTTTTGCTGTTTGCCGTGATGGGGGTGGCTACCGTCAGGTTAAAAGGAATGGCGGCATCGGGATCACTGGTGTTCACCGTGATGGTCAGCAAATCTTTGGGCATGATGTGTGCATCATACAGGGGTGTTTGGACATTTGCCATGTTCAGGTACTCGGACCCTTGCAGGTAGGGTACCTTTTTGTAGGCGCTGCAACTGCATAGCAGCAGGGAAGCCAGCGCGAATAGGGTAAATTTCAATCTTCTCATTTTTTGGCTCTCTGTTATTTAAAAAATTTCAGTTTTCAGGTCTTGTTCTAATAAGCTTGCTTGTCTTTGTGCAGCACGTTTGCCACGGTTTTGTACATAATATAAAGGTCGAGCAGGAAAGACCAGTGTTCCATATACCATATGTCGGCTTTCACACGTCCTTCCATGTCTTCCAGTTCGCGGGTTTCGCCACGGAAACCGGTCACCTGCGCCCATCCCGTGATACCGGGCTTGATGAAATGGCGGACCATGTATTTATTGATTATCTTGGAATATTCTTCCGTGTGTTTCAACATGTGGGGGCGTGGCCCTACAATGGACATATCTCCCAGCAATACATTGATGAATTGCGGAAGTTCGTCAATATTGGTCCGGCGCATGAAATCGCCGAATTTGGTTTTCCTGGGATCGTTGAGGGTGGCCTGTAAGGTGTCCGATTCCTTGTTTACTTTCATGGAACGGAATTTATAACACCAGAATTCCTTGTTGTTCAATCCGTTACGTTTCTGACGGAAGAATATGGGACCCGAAGAAGTGATTTTGATGGTCACTCCTACAATAAGGAATATAATGGGGAATAATGTGCATAAAAAGAGCAGCGAGAAGATTACATCGAATATGCGTTTTATCAGCCTGTTCTCTATTTTTCCCAAGGGTTCCTTGCGGATGCTGAGGATGGGTACGCTGCCTATCATTTCAAAGTGCATGCGGTGACGCAGGTAGTTGCGCACATTGGGCACGCTGTAGAAATGTATCAGGTTGTTCTCGCAATAGTTGATGACCGGCACGATCTGTTCGCTCAATGCCGAGGGCAGGCAGCAGTAAAGCTGGTTCACCTTGTGCTGTGCCAGGTAGTCAATGGCTTGCTCCGGTTTTCCCAGATAGGTACAGCTGGCGGGGAACTTGGCATTGGGGGTGGTGTCGAAGTAGCCCAGTACCCGGTAGCCGGTAGTGGCATCGGAGGTCATTTCATGGTACAGCTCGGCTATATTTTCGGTGCTTCCCAAATAGAGGACCGTACGGAAATTTCCTCCATGGCTTCTGTATAGCTGTATGCAGAAACGGAAAAGCAGGCGATAGACAGTGATACAGAGGATGAGCAGAATGAAATAATAGATAAAAAAGCGTTTGGAATATATCTCAAGTTCGGATAATACCATCAGTCCGGTCGATAAAAAAGAGAAATAGAACACGTTGCGGAGTACCCGGAATACAATTTGGTCGGCACGGGCTCCCCGACGATGCAGTATGACACCTCCTGAAATAGTGCATGCAAAATAACATACGCTGAACAGAGTTAGAATTTGGGGTAAAGTGCCGCTACAGGCTCTTTCCCCAAACAACTCGTTCCATATTGAATTAAATGAGATGAAAAGTACATTCAGAATGACTAAATCTCCTAGAATGACTGCTAATTTAAGTACTTTGTTAAATCTCTGGACTTGTATCATAGGTAAAACTTTTTATATGTCAGATCTATATGATGTTTTTTTCAACTATGTTTCAACTATGTCGCTTTTTTTCTTTTTTCTGCTCTTCTGTTACTTTGTAAGTAACAGAAAATTTATCAATAAACATATTGTATAATTTATATCTCACTATTTTATAGCGGATAAGATATAATATTCTGAAATATAATATTTTAATGCATTGCGTTGACTGTGTAAAACGTGATGTGTGTTACTATATTTTCTCTTTTTTATATAATTAAAAATGTTCTTTTTATTATTACTTTTTATCTATTAGACCGTCTTTTTTATTAATTTTAAAAAAAAGAAGCGGGTTGTTTCTTGTTTGCTATCGATTTATTGTCTATTTTTGCTGCCGAATAAATTCTGTTACTTACAAAGTAACAGTCTTGTAATTTGTTGTTTTATAATGTAATGTGAAGTTTTAAAATTGATTATATAGAAATATTAATGTGATTAATTATTACTTTGTTTGCTCTGTCTAATTCATCGTTTTTAAAGCTTTTCAAGTAGGTTTCGGTCACCTTTGTGGAGGAGTGCCCCAGGGCATCACAAATCAATTGTTCCGAAAAGTGACAGTATTTAGCCAAAGTGGCCCAAGTGTGGCGGCTGGTGTAGGAACTGACGTTGAGTTTGATTCCGCAGTATACCGCCAGTTGTTTCAGGTCATAGTTCAGTTTCCGCAAGGCATGTTGGTATTCTGCATATTCTTCTTCGCTTTTTCGGTTTCCACTGAGAATGGGAAGCAGGTAGGGGGAGGCGGAGTCTGTATTTTGATACCGTTTGATAAGGTTCATGGCAGCGGGAGGAATCTCGACGGTGAGCAGGGCTCCTGTTTTGTGGCGGCGGTAGGAGATAACGGAATCTTGCAGGTCTGTTTTGCGCAGGTGTGCCAGATCCACAAAGGCAACAGGAACATCAGGGTAATCCATGCCCGGCTCTCTTTCATGCTTTGCGGCAGGGGGCGTGGAAGGGAGGCACTTAATAATTTGCTCATGTCTTTGGCATCGAGGGCACGTTTGGTATTGGCTTTTACGCCAGTATATACGTGACGGAAAAGACGGGGCTTTTCTTCCGCCAGACCATCGTCCACGGCTTTGTTGTAGATGCTTCGCAAGGTACGCATATAAGTGGAAACGGTGTTCCAGGTACATCCCTTGTTGCGCAGGTGGTTCTCAAATTGTTTCAGGCGTGAACGTTCCATCTGGTTGAACCGGATGGCATCGGTCTTGCAGAAGAGTATGAAGGCGTTCAGGGTGCTTTGGTAGATGTGGGCGGTACTGAAACGCTCTTCTTCTTTTAGCGACCGGATAAGTTGTTTCATAAATAGGGTCAGGTTAGATTTCTTTTTCATTGTTTTTTTCGTTTTTAATGTTAGGTAATTCTGTTCCACAATACATTTCCTTTTAAAAGTTGGGTTTGCCCCCGTTTGTTCATCAGCTTTTTTCCTTTTTGTGATAGCTTGTGCTTTTTCTTCTCTTTTTGACGATTGGCGGAGGTCTTGTGAGTACGTCTTGTCGTTTTTTTCGTCTAACTGTAAATAATTTATATGAAAAGAATGAAAAATATCAGGCTAGGAACACTTGTCGCATGTATGTGCGTGTTATGGGGGTGCGAGAAACCCAATGTGAATATTGTGATGCCGCAGGAGGCGTCGAACCGGGTGCTGTTTGCAGGAGAACATTTGAAGAAAGCGCTGGAAGATGCGGGGTATTCGTCTGTTATGTTGTCGGATACTGCCGGTGTGGATAAAGATGAGGTATGCATCCGTCTGGAACAGGCTGCTGATACAGCCGGACTGAAAAAGGAGGGGTTTACCATTTCTACCCGTGGAAACATGACTACGGTGACAGGAAACGACGGAAGCGGTGTGATTTACGGCTGTCGTGAATTGATAGATCATGTAGGGCAATACAAGGATTTGAAGTTTCCGGCACAACTGACGGATGCTCCGGAAATGGTGCTTCGCGGAGGTTGTGTAGGGATTCAGAAAATGGAATACCTGCCCGGAAGAGGGGTGTATGAGTATCCTTATACGCCGGAGAGCTTCCCTTGGTTTTATGACAAGGAGCAATGGATAAAGTATCTGGATATGCTGGTGGAGAACCGCATGAATTCCTTGTATCTGTGGAACGGGCATCCGTTTGCTTCCTTGGTGAAGCTGGAAGAGTATCCTTTTGCCGTAGAGGTGGATGAGGAAACTTTCAAGAAAAATGAGGAAATGTTCTCGTTCCTGACTGCTGAAGCGGACAAACGTGGTATCTTTGTGATCCAGATGTTTTATAATATATTGTTAAGCAAGCCTTTTGCCGAGCATTACGGATTGAAAACACAGGATCGTAACCGTCCCATTACTCCGCTGATCAGTGATTATACACGTAAGTCGGTGGCCGCGTTTATAGAAAAATATCCCAATGTAGGTCTGCTGGTTTGTTTGGGCGAGGCTATGGATACCTACGAGGATGATGTGGAGTGGTTCACCAAAACCATTATTCCGGGAGTGAAGGACGGACTGAAGGCACTGGGACGTACGGACGAACCGCCCATTTTGCTGCGTGCGCATGATACGGACTGCAAGATGGTGATGGATGCGGCACTGCCGTTATACAAGAACCTCTATACCATGCATAAATACAATGGTGAGTCACTGACTACTTACGAACCGCGCGGACCTTGGTCCAAGATACACTCGGACTTGAGTGCCTTGGGAAGTATTCATATCAGTAATGTGCATATTCTGGCAAACTTGGAACCGTGGCGCTGGGGATCTCCCGACTTTGTACAGAAGGCGGTGAATGCCATGCACAATGTACATGGAGCCAATGCCCTGCATTTGTATCCGCAGGCTTCTTATTGGGACTGGCCGTACACGGCTGATAAGTTGCCGGACGGCAAACGGGAGTATCAGCTGGACCGTGACTGGATATGGTACAAGACGTGGGGACGCTATGCATGGAACTGTCATCGGGACCGTTCATCCGAAGTGGAATATTGGGACAAGCAGTTGGGCGATTTTTATGGTACGACTCCTGCCGAAGCCGGAGATATTCTGGAAGCATACGAGCAGAGTGGAGAGATTGCTCCGAAGTTGCTCCGCCGTTTCGGTATCACGGAAGGTAACCGGCAGACTTTGTTGCTGGGTATGTTTATGAGTCAGTTGGTGAATCCTTATAAATATACTATCTATCCGGGATTTTATGAGAGTTGCGGGCCGGAAGGTGAGAAGCTGATAGAATATGTGGAAAAAGAATGGAAAAAACAGCCGCATGTGGGCGAATTGCCGCTGGATATTGTGGCGCAGGTGGTGGAACACGGTGACAAGGCGGTGGCGGCTATTGACAAGGCTGCCGCAGCGGTGACTCGTAATAAAGAGGAGTTCGGACGTTTGCGGAATGACATGCATTGCTATCGTGAATTTGCTTATGCCTTTAACCTGAAAGTGAAAGCTGCTCAGCGTGTCTTGAACTATCAGTGGGGAAAGGATCTGAATGAACTGGATGCCGCTATTCCATTGATGGAACAAAGTCTGGATCATTACCGCAAGCTGGTGGCATTGACGGATAGTACTTATTATTATGCCAACAGTATGCAGACCGCGCAACGCCGTATTCCTATCGGTGGTGACGGTGGCAAGAACAAGACCTGGAAAGAGATGCTGGTGCATTATGAAAATGAGCTGGCTAATTTCAAGGCGAACTTGCAGTTGCTGAAAGATAGGGCGGCAGGTAAGGTGACGGAAAGTGCAGCTGAGATAAAACCTTTGTCCGCCGCAAATGTGAAGATCCTGAACGGACTGGCTCCGGTGAAACTGGCGACGGGGGCAAGCCTGTTCTCCAATGTACCGGGCAAGGTGGATGCACTGGCCGCCGAGCTGGAAGGGCTGACTGCTTATAGAATGAACGGGGATGTGCAGCGCAAGGAAGGTACGACAATAGAGTTTGAAGCGGCTGCTCCGGTGAGTTTGTTGGTAGGTTATTTCCGTGATGACCAGAAGAAGTATGCGAAAGCCCCGAAACTGGAAACGGACGCTTCTGCCAATGATTACGGTCAGGCGGAACCGAAACTGACCAATGCCATACGCATAGCGGGTATGCCGCTGGCGAATGTACACGCTTATCATTTTGAGGCCGGAAAGCATACCTTGTTGCTGCCGAAAGGATATACGATGGTGCTGGGATTTACGGACGCGCAGGTGACTCCGCGTAATGCGGGACTGGCCGGTGCGGAGGAAACGATGGACTGGATGTTCTATTAAAAAGATTATAGGGATAGGGTAGCCACTTTGTCTATGATAAAGCTTTTTATCCTATCCCAATCTATTGCAACAAGCATTTCGGGCATGAATTGTTCTTCAGCATCTTCAAAATAAGTTAAACTCATCAAAGCGCGGAATTGGGAATTATCGGGGTATTTATCAGCATAGAATTTTAGAATGTTTTCCAGTGGATAGTGTTGCAGTAGGAAATAAATATCTATAAAGTCTTTTTTGGTTCCCCGTCCCTCTATTGCATTTATTTTCATTGCTGCAATATCTCTGGGGGAGGCTAGTCTTATACCATTTTCTTCAATAGCAGGATCCAGCCAATTATATCTGTAATTGACAAAATCTATTTTAATATCATCAAGTATGTATATCTTGATGTTTTTAGACTCTTTGATAACAGATAATTTCCCTATGTTGATCAGTATTTCTTTTATAGTTTCATTATCTTCCTCTATATTCCCGAAAAAATCTAAATCAATTGAAATACGATGGCCGTATTGAAGTGCTAAAGCTGTTCCACCTACTAATCTGGCTTTTGAAAGAAATTCTTCATTGGTCAGCTTTTTTAGCAATTCCAAAGTGTGGGAGTTGACTGTTTGATATGATAACATCTGTATTGTTCTTTAGAGGTGTTTGAAATACAGCAAATATAAGACAATGCTTTTTTGTCCAATGTGCGTAATGATTGGCAAATAGAAACGATTCTATCCAATCCATAATATGATAATATAAGTTGCCAGTCTTTTAAATTGCCATATTCCAGTACACGTTGGATAATTTGTGCCGGGCAGGTATCTAAATTAACTTTATTTACGTCCATATCCCAAAATAAATGTCGGGATAATAGAGAAATATATTCTTTTTGTGACATTACATTCATAATAACTTTAATTTTTTGTTGGTTTCTTGCTCTAATATTTCATAACCAATTTCTTTTTGACAAAAATAGCTGTTTTGCTTCGGAATATCAAATATTACGGCTTAATTTTGTATGCTCAATCCTAGTACATTTTACTTTCTTATCCGTCTTGCTTGTATATAAAAGGTGATTATGAAAAAGATCTTAATATTAGCATTTTCTTTGTTCACGTTGGGAACATACGCCCAACGTGAAGTTCCGCAATCGCGCATGGAGCAGATTTATGAGGAAGCCAAGACTCCTTATAAATATGGGCTGGCTGTAGCTCCTGCCGACAACAAGCATAAAATAGACTGCCCTACCGTGTTCCGCGAAGGGGATAAGTGGTATATGACCTACGTGGTTTATAATGGTAAGAGCGGACTGGACGGGCGTGGATACGAGACATGGATAGCCGAAAGTGATAATCTGTTGGAATGGCGTACATTGGGACGTGTCTTGTCTTATCGTGACGGATTTTGGGATTGCAACCAGCGTGGTGGTTTCCCTGCATTGCCGGATATGGAGTGGGGAGGAAGCTATGCCCTGCAGACGTATAAAGGCAAGCATTGGATGACTTATCTGGGTGGGGAAGGGACCGGATATGAATCGGTGAACAAGCCGCTGTATATCGGTTTGGCCTGGACAGACCGGCCTTTGGGTTCCGCTCATGAGTGGCAGGCACAGGACAAGCCTGTGATGAGTATCCATGATAAAGACGCGCAATGGTGGGAAAAGCTGACCCAGTACAAAAGTGTGGTCTATTGGGATAAGGAGAAAACACTGGGCGCTCCTTTCGTCATGTTCTATAACGCGGCAGGACGGCATCCGGAAACGGATTTGAAAGCGGAACGGGTGGGTATCGCCTTGTCAAAGGATATGAAGAAGTGGAAACGATATCCGGGCAATCCGGTCTTTGCACACGAAGCGGACGGAACCATCACGGGGGATGCGCATATCCAGAAAATGGGCGACGTGTATGTCATGTTCTACTTCTCGGCTTTTGAACCGAGCCGCAAATACAAGGCATTCAATACATTTGCTGCCAGTTATGACCTGGTGCACTGGACCGATTGGAAAGGAGCGGATTTGATTATCCCTTCCAAAGACTATGATGAATTGTTCGCTCATAAAAGTTATGTGGTGAAACACAATGGGGTGGTGTATCATTTTTATTGTGCCGTGAATGACGCGGAACAACGTGGTATAGCCATTGCTACCAGCAAGCCGATGGGACGTTCGCAAGTGCATTTCCCGGAACGGGAGGTGAAGAACCGCCGGATGGTGATGGAACTGGATAAAGGATGGAAAACATGGCTTTGTGATAAAAGTGCATACGGGCAGGCGGACAATGCCCCTACAGTGGTGGATATCCCTCATAACTGGGACGATTACTATGGTTACCGCCAACTGACGCATGGTAACTTGCACGGTACTGCCATGTACGAAAAAACCTTCACGCTGGATAATTCTCAATTTCCAATTTCCGATTTTTCATTCGGAAAACGTTATTTCCTTCGTTTTGAGGGAGTGGGAACGTATGCCACTGTTACATTGAATGGAAAGGACTTCGGCCGTCATCCCGTAGGGCGTACTACGTTGACACTGGATGTGACGGAGGCGTTGAAGCCGGGAGAGAACAGACTGGTGGTGAAAGCGGAGCATCCTGAAATGATTGCCGATATGCCTTGGGTATGCGGTGGTTGTTCTTCGGAATGGGGATTCAGTGAAGGTTCCCAGCCTTTGGGCATTTTCCGTCCCGTGGTGCTGGAGGCTACGGATGAAATACGCATCGAACCTTTCGGAGTGCATATCTGGAATGATGATAAGGCGGGAACTGTCTTTGTAGAAACGGAAGTGAAAAATTACGGGAAGACTGCCGAAACGGTGGAAGTGGTTAATAAATTCAGTAATGCGGATGGCAAGCAGGTGTTCCGCCTGACGGAGAAGGTGACTTTGCAGCCGGGTGAAAGGAAAGTGGTGAAGCAACAATCGCCGGTGCAGAATCCTGTCTTATGGAGTACGGAGAATCCTTATTTGTATAAACTGGCCAGTATGATAAAGCGTGGCAAGAGTACGACGGATGAGATTAGTACGCCCTTTG
>OKUF01000607.1_pt1 | contig 10861 bp, 9 predicted proteins | sample 1606781 | NCBI WGS metagenome assembly OKUF01 (sample SAMEA3882555, study PRJEB24775) | human gut metagenome | biome: human-associated habitat; feature: intestine environment; material: feces | place: Netherlands | collected 2009/2010
CCGCCGAGCCGCATATTTATGAAGCGGTTACGGCGGTTTTCTCATGCGCTGATACGGAGTTTACGGCGCGGGGAAAGACGGTGCTTTCTGACGGGTGGAAAGAGATTGAACACAGATACCGGGCGACGCTGAAAGATAAACCCGACCCAGAGGACGGGGAAAATGAGGGCGTGACGCTGCCGGAGCTTTCCGAGGGACAGAACTTTCCTAACCCCGCCGCAAAAGTAACGGAGCATACCACAACGCCGCCGAAGCCCCACAGCGAAGCGTCGCTTCTCTCTGCTATGGAGCGAGCCGGGAACGGGGACACCGACCCGGACGCGGAACGCCGGGGGCTTGGCACTCCCGCCACCCGCGCCGCCGTCATTGAAAAACTGGTAAAGGGCGGCTTTGTGGAACGAAAAGGCAAGCAGCTACTTCCCACAAAAGACGGTATCAACCTTGTGTGCGTCCTGCCGGACACCTTGACAAGTCCGCAGCTTACCGCAGAATGGGAAAACAATCTGACGCAGATTGCAAAAGGTAAGGCAGACCCCGCCGCATTTATGGAGGGTATCGAGAATATGGCGCGGGAACTGGTAAAGACCTATCCGTTTCTTTCTGATGATAAAGCGCAGATGTTCAAGCCGGAACGGGAAGCGTTGGGAAGCTGCCCCCGCTGCGGTTCTCCTGTCTATGAGGGAAAGAAAAACTACTATTGCAGCAACAAAGAATGTATCTTTACCATGTGGAAAAATGACCGTTTCTTTGAAGAACGAAAAGTAACCTTTACCCCGAAGATTGCCGCTGCACTCTTAAAATCCGGCAAGGTAAATGTGAAAAAGCTCTATTCCCCAAAGACAGGCAAAACCTACAACGGAACTATCGTATTGGCTGATACGGGCGGGAGATATGTCAACTACCGCATTGAACTGCCGAAGAAAAAATAACTGAATAGCAAGCATAGGAAAAGAGTACCCTTTTCCGTAAAATCCCTGCTTTCTCTACCGAGAACGGCGGGGATTTTTGCTTGTTGGGAAGTTTCCCAAACCCTCTGAAACCGAAGAAAGGAGGTTACACATGGCAAGTTTACGGGACACCGTAAAGGACTATCAAGAAGAATTAAGGGACGGTATCGCTTGGGTGGCGTTTTGGAAAACGGGACGCTCTTGGAACGCAGAATATTTCCACCTTGAAATGAGCGATATTCTCTACCCGGAGGACAGAAGCCGCATGGAAGAAATCAAACAGGCTGACCCTGCCGCCGTTGTGGTAAACGGCTATTACTCCGGCTATCTTGGCGAGGATATGAGCCTTGACGAGCTGACCGCCGGAGTGCGCCACCACTACGAAAACGGATATAGAAATATCGGGGAATTTATCGAAGCCCACGACGACAGGCTGCCGCCGGAGCTTATCGAGGAAGCAAGAGCCGCCGCCCACGCTGCGGGGCTGCCTTTCTCTGAAAAAGCCTACCGGGACGGCGAAGAACCCGACCCCTATCTATTTGACGGGAGCATGAGCATGGAGGACTACGAGCTTATGCACCGCATGATTGAGAAAGAAAGGAGCGAGCGCATGGAAGAAACGATTTTAAGCGGGTATCTTTCTAATCTTGGAAAGTACACCGAGGGCAGACCTGCGGGCGAATGGGTATCATTCCCCACGACTGTCGAGCATTTGAAAGAAGTCTTTGACCGTATCGGGATAGACGGCAAAAACTACGGGGAGCTGCATATCACAGAATACCAGTCCTCTATTGCGGGACTGGCAGGAAAATTGACCGAGCTTGAAAGCCTTGACGAGCTGAACTATTTGAGCGAACTTTTGAAAATGCAGTTTGACGACGACAGGGAAAAATTTGTTGCAGCTATGGCATACGGCGACCATACAAGGGACTTGCAGGACATTATCAACCTTGCACAAAACCTTGATTGTTACTGGCTTTATCCGTCCGTACAGAGTGAGGAAGATTACGGGCATTATCTGATTGAAGAACTGGACGAGTTGGAGCTGCCCGAAGAAGCAAAAAAATATTTCATGTATGAGGAATACGGGCGGGACGCTGCTATCAATGACGGGGGCAGATTTACCGAGCAGGGCTATATCTACAATAACCGTAATACCTTTACAGAATGGTATGACGGGCGCGACGTGCCGGAGGAATACCGGGTAACGCCGCAGCCGCCAGTACAGGAAAAGGAACAGGCAGACCTTGACGCTTCCGCAGCTATACCGACCACCGCCACAGAGCAGCCCCCGGTTCTCCCGATTATCCTATCTTCTGAAAAGCCCGCTGACAAGATGAAAGAGATTACCGACCGACTGGAACAGGGGATTTTAGGACTGTATGAAAGCGACCGTTACGCCGACTATCTGCGTACTATGTCAAAATTCCATGATTACAGCCTTAACAATACAATCCTTATCGCCATGCAGGGCGGCAATCTTGTGAAAGGCTATAAACAATGGGAAAAGGAATTTGACCGCCATGTAAAGCCGGGAGAAAAAGCTATCAAGATACTTGCGCCGTCCCCGTTTACCGTTAAGAAACAGGTGGAAAAAATCGACCCGGACACCCAAAAGCCTGTTTTCGATAAGGACGGGAAACCTGTTACCGAGGAAAAGGAAATCAAGATACCCGCCTTTCGTGTGGTATCTGTCTTTGATATTTCACAGACCGAGGGAAAGGAGCTTCCTGCCCTTACCTATGAGCTGACGGGCAACGTGGAACAATACAAGGATTTTTTCGCTGCCCTTGAAAAGACTTCTCCCTTTGCTATGGGATTTGAAGCACTAAGCGGCGGCGTAAAAGGACGCTGCAATTATGAGGAAAAGCGTATCATCATCAACGAGGGCATGGACGAATTGCAGAATATCAAGACCGCAATCCATGAAATCGCCCACGCCACGCTGCATGATACCGCCCTTGCTATGCCGGAACGCCCCGACCGCCGCACCCGCGAGGTACAGGCATTATACTCAGCATTCCAAAATGTTAATCATTTTAAAGAATGCTGAGAAATAAGACGTTTTTCTACTAAAAGATGAGCATTATTCGTTAGCGCAATCCACAAAGTCTTGCCATTTCATCTTCGTTACCCTCCCACATTGGTGCTTCATCAGATACAGGTGTTGGAACAGATTCCATTGCGTCTCTAAGCTGTTCAACAGATGGCTTTGCATAGTAGCTTTTGGTTGTATCAGTTCTGGCATGTCCTAACACTGTAGAAACCAGCTCAATGGCGATTCCATCCTGATAAAGATTTGTGGCTCTGGTTCGGCGGAACATGTGACAGTGAACCGAATCCGGAAGACTAACCCCTTTTTCACTGACCAGAGCTGCATATTTTTTTATAATCCGCTGGACATTTCCAACGGACATCCTGTCTGTTACACCTTTTATTGTTGTGGAAAATAAGTATGCTTCTTTGGAAGAATTACTGTGATATACAAGTATATATTCCCTAAGGTGTTCGACTGCTTTAGCTGTTAATTGTATGGTTCTTTCTTTATTACCTTTGCCGGTTATGAAAATATTTGGATATTTTGATTCCATTGCGATATCACATAGGCGAATATTAAGCAGCTCACTGATTCTTACAGCTGTATCGTAGAGAAGAATCAAAATAGCACGGTCTCGTACACCGAATTTCGTATTCGGCGGTGCAGACAGTATTGCAGCAAGTGCATCATCGGACAGAATAGGTTTTTCCTTTTTAATGGTTTTGCATGGTGAGATCTGACTGATCGCCAGGGCAACTGACTGGACTGATATGTCCATATCCGAGGCATAGTTCAGATAGGCACGGATAGCCGCGACTCTTACATTTACAGTTGATGGCTGGCTGCCATTTGCAAGCAGATATTCTCTGAAATTATAAATACATTCTTTGGTACAATCAGAAAACTGAAAGGTGCTTATGGATTTACCTAATTCACCTACAAGGTAGTTTTTAAATATTGTAAGGGAATCTCTGTAGGATTCTGCTGTAGCCTGACTGCGTCCGACCTGCTTTACCAAATAAACATTTAGAAAGTTCCATGTGTGAGAAAAGAACAGCTGGTCAGTTGATATCTTTGCTGATTTATTCTTCATAGGGAATCACCTCCGGAATGACCTTTCCAGACACTGAATCTTTCTCTCGGATAGTATCAAATGCCTTTTCTACAAGATGATAGTAATAATACGTTTCATCAGGACTTTTGTGTCCAAGGTATCTGCTTAAATATGGGAGCATAGTGTTTGTATCAATTCCCTGATGCATCCACTCATTAAATCTCTCCACTACAAAAGCATGGCGTAAACAGTGGGGTGTCGGATGTTTATCAACTGTCCTGGCAACCGGAAGCATGGCCCAATGGCGGTTAAAACTTGATTCTACTCCAGAGCACGAAACAGGCTTATGTGGATCTTTTCCCGGAAAAGCCCAGTCAATTCCGGGGAAAAGCATTTCCTGACGTTCTTTATAGTTTTTAAGTACCGGAAGGCTATCCTGTGGAAGATATACAAGGCGATCTTTGTTACCCTTTGAGCCAAGGACAGTAAGGATTCCTTTATCCAGGTCTATGTGCTCCCATTTTAGCAATCGCCCTTCTGACAGACGCAGACCGCAGCAAAAATATAGGAGAAAAAGAATCTTGCACTCTCTATCGAGTCTAAATTGCTCTGAATTATGAGACGTGCGGATATCCATTTTCTGCAGCAGTTCCTTAACTTCCTCTTTTGATGGAATGTAAAGAACAGGACGGTAAGCCTTGCAGAAAAAATTAGGAATGTATGCTTCCTGACCAAGGGAAAGGATATATTCACTCAGCACCTTCACCATCGACATACAGCGATTATGATAGGCATCTCCTTCGCCCGGTCTGGCTTCTGACCATTTGGCTGCCATTTCATAGGTGACTGTTGTTAGTTCCGGATAATTCTGTACGCAAAAGGTATCAAAGCGTTTTAATAGCTTTTCTTCGGAATTATAGGCATATCCATCAGCACGTTTTTGCTGTATAAGTCCTTCGATATGATGTGCCAGACCGCTCTCAAAAATGTATGTCATGATAAAACACCTCCAAATTCCAGAGGGCAGAGCCTCATTTTATCTTCGTCACGTTCAAGATATACCTCTGCTGTTTCCTGACGTGCATGTCCGAGAGCATTGGAAATATCATCAAGTTTGTTGTCTGCCCGAAGCATTCTTGTGGCAAATGTTTTTCGTGTCATATGAAAGCCCTGACCAGCAGATAATTCAAATCCATATTCAGCAAGTATTCTTTTTAAAGCTCCACGGCACGCCGTTGTAACTTTAAGCGGAATATATGGTGCCTGATGGCGGATAAATATATAACCGTTGCCTGTGACAGCCGATTCCGGACGTCCATTCATGATGTATTTATATACTGAATTACCTACATCCGTTGGGACTGGAAGCGTTATTGCTTTGCTTGTTTTCTGCTGAATGAAGGAAACAGTTTTGTTTTTCCAGTCAAAATCATTTACCTGAAGCTTTAGGATGTCTGCTCCCCTGATACCCATTCGAAGTCCAAGCATGACCATGGCTGTGTCCCTGAGCTCCATGGGAGTAGAAGCTTTCTCACGATATTCATATATTTTCTCGACCATAGCATCGCTCAGAACATCAACTATGCTGCGATGAGGCGCACAGCTTGCAGATACTGCAAAAGCAAGTGTTGGTGAAATCAGATCCTGGTCAGCCATGTACCGTAGAAGCTGACGAAGCTTGGTTCCATATGCATTTTTACTTTCCGGGGTTGAGTGGACATCATGGTTATGAAATGCTTTAACCACATCGGGTGTTATGGAGACTGGATTATCTATTCCATTATCTTCAAGATATTTGAAGAAACTGCATCCGGCTGCCCTGCACATGGTAAGTGTCTTATTGGTCATTCCATCCCGCCTGCGGCTTTCTATGAAACCATCAAGGATGCTTTTGCTCCATGATGGAAGATGATCAGATGCACGCATCGGCTCAGCGATTATATTGGATTCCATTATGCCCTGGAGATACTTTTCAAACATTCTGATAGTGTGTGAACGATGAGTTGATCCGGAACTGCTGGCTTTGATCTGATTCGGGCAATCCGGGAGTATATCTATCCATGATGTCACAGTTTCTGCCGAGTGTTCCAGATGGTTAAGTTCCAGGAACATGAAATACCATGTGAAATCATTGCGATAAACAGCTTTTGATGATTTCATGTATTTCCAATCGTCCAAAGCGTCAAGATATTCATCAGCTTTAAGAGCGAGAGGTATACTCGGATGAAATGCGGTACCTGTTTTAGAAAGTCTCATCTCAAGCAGTATTTCAACGTTCTCACCAAAAAGAACCCGCTGGTAACACTCTGGCACATCACCTCTGCGGTGAAGATATTTCATAAGTGCTGTCATGGCACATACGGCGTTCTGACGTCTGGCAAGAGATTTACAGGATTTGCAGTAAGTATTCCAGTATTCGATAAGAGTATCTATGGTTATTGCTTCCGGCTCTGTAACTCCCAGGGAAGTAGCAAGCCTGAAGAACTCCTTGATGGCAACAGAATACGTATGGTAATAGCAGGGATTCTGTGTGGTCGCATAGTATTCTTCCAGCTCATATGTCAGGCGAAAAAAGGATTCCGATATTCCGCTCCGGCAGAAAAAACTGTCTTCTGAGCGGCAGAAAGAACTTTTGATATCTCCAAAGAGCAGGTAATGCTCGAGGCGGAACAGGGCATTTCTATATTGAGAACACGTCTCATAGGAAATTTCCCGTTTTTTAATCTCAAGCCAGTCCAGTGCGGCATCCATTGAAAAAGGAATGCCCTTATCCATCAGGTACTTGAAGAGTGTAGTATAACAGGTTCTGTGCATGTCTATATTTTTACATGCACTGTCTGGCTGTTTCATCATATTGAGAACTGATGAAATAGCATCTAAATAGTTTATTTGCATATCAAATGCGCTCCTTTCCGGCTTCCCATTCGAGGGGAAAACCTGATAATAGCATATCTGATAATGCTCATCTTTTTTACAAGAAAGTGAGGATTTATGGAAAATAATTTAAAAGATCAATATTATAAAAACATGAGTATAAAGCCTCAAATGGAAACATTAACATTTGAGGCTGAAAGCGTTGCCTATGCTGTCTGCCAACATTACGGGCTTGATACGTCGGACTATTCTTTTGGATATATCGCCGGGTGGAGCAGCGGAAAAGAACTTGCAGAACTGAAAGGCTCTCTTGAAACAATCCGCAGTACCGCCGCAAGTCTGATTGATACCATAGACGGGCATTTTGCAGAAATCCAAAAGGCACAGGATAAAGAACAGACCACCGAACAGGCACAACCCGCACAGGAAGCTACCAAACAGCCCGAAGCAGAAGCCGCCACGCCGGAGCTTCCCGAAGAAACAGCCCCGGTACAGGAAAAAGAAACACAGCCGGAACAGGCTGCACCCGCCGCCCCTTATTATCCTATCAATGAAGCTGCCGCCAAACGTGCAAAGGATATGAACAGCTTTTCCGATTATAAGCAAGGCAGCGCGACGGCTGAATACAGGCATTACGTTGATGAAGCCATACAGCTTGCAGAAAGGCAGAAACAGCGGGTAGACCCGATGTACCATGAGAAAATCGACAGCCTGCTTGACACCTATGCCCGGAAACTGGCGGCGAACATGAATAAAGGCTATGAGATTGACGCGCGTGTTCCCTCTATCCTGATTGCGGGCGGCTCTAACTTCCCCACAAGGAAGAAAGAAAAGCAGAACGCAGCCCGCGACAGCAATTACCGGGAATGGCAGGACATACAAGGGCTTCTTGATAAAATCCGCAGTACCGGCATGGGCGGTATCAGCGCAGACGACCCGCAGGCAGTACAGAAGTTAGAAAAGAAACTGGAAAGCCTTGAAAAATCACAGGAAACCATGAAAGCCGTAAACGCCTATTACCGTAAGCATAAGACCCTTGACGGCTGCCCGCATTTACCGCCGGAGGAACTGGAAAAACTGAAAGCAGACATGGCGAGCAGTTGGCATTTGGAGGACAAGCCATTTGCGACTTGGGCGTTATCCAACAACAGTGCAGAAATCCGGCGCGTGAAAGACCGTATCAAATCTCTTTCACAGCAAAAAGAAATCGGTTTTGTGGGTTGGAAATTTGACGGCGGCAAGGTGGAAGCAAACACCGAAGCGAACCGACTGCAAATCTTCTTTGAGGATAAGCCGGACGAAGCCACGCGGGAAGCCCTAAAAAGTAATGGCTTCCGTTGGTCGCCAAAAGCAGGGGCATGGCAGCGGCAGCTTACCAGTAACGCCTATTATGCGGCTGATTATGTCAAGGCGATTGTACCCCTTACGGGGGAAAAGCCTACCGAGTTACAACGGGCGCATATCCGGGCGCAAAAGGTAGATGCACAGGAGCAGCCGGAACAGGAAGCCCCACAGGACAAAGACACCTTTTCCATTTATCAGATAAAAGGCGGGAACGAAACAAGGGACTTGCGCTTTGAACCTTACGACCGTCTGACTGCCACAGGACACCGGGTAGACCCGAAAAACTATGCCCTTGTCTATTCCGCAGAGCTTACGCCGGGGACTTCCCTTGAAGATATTTACACCCGCTTTAATATCGACCACCCGAAAGATTTTAAGGGACACAGCCTTTCCGTTTCCGACGTGGTGGTGCTTCATCAGAACGGGCAGGACACCGCCCACTATGTAGACAGCTTCGGTTATAAGGAAGTGCCGGAGTTTTTCAAGGAGCAGGAAAATGCCCTCATTCCCGCCGACTTGGAAACGGGCGAAACAATCAAAACACCGAGAGGGACTTTCTATGTAACCGCCATGAGCCGCGAGCAAATGGAAGCTGCCGGATATGGATTGCACCACCAGTCCGACGACGGAAAATATCTGATTATGGGGAACGGCACTAGGGCTTTTGCTGTTCCCGTTCAGCCAGAGAACTATCTGAAAGCTGCCGAGCAGACCACAGAGCAAAACTACAACATGATTGACGGGCAGATAAACAACACCCCGACTACCGCAGAACTGGAAGCAAAGGTAAAGGCAGGAGAAACCATTTCCCTTGTTGACCTTGCGGAAGCTGTCAAGGCTGACAAGGAACGCGGCAAGGCAGCAAAAACGGAAAAGAAGCCCTCTATCCGGGCGCAGCTTAGAGCAGACAAAGAAAAAACCGCACAGAAAAAAGCGGCAAAATCAAAAAATCACGAATTGGAGGTATGAGCATGATTAGACTGACCGTTGAAGAAACAAACCTGTTGAGCATTTACAATGAGGGCGGTAAGCGCGGGCTTATGGAGAACATCAACGCTGCGCTGCCGTTTATGGACGAGGATATGCGGGAACTGGCGAAGCGCACCCTTGCGAAAATTGCACCTCTGACAGAAAATGAGTATACGGAGCTTGCCATTTTCGCCGCTGATGAGGTATGACCGGGCTAAAGCGGCTTACGCCGCCCCAAAGCCGGAAAGTCAACAGCCTTGTAAAAAAGGAGTGCTGCAACTGCGAGCGCGGACACTGTATCTTACTGGACGACGGGGAGGAATGTGTCTGCCCGCAGCTTATTTCCTGTTCGCTTTTATGCAAGTGGTTTCAGATTGCCGTACTTCCTCTTGATAAGCTGCTGTATGCAGAGCTTTTCAAAACCGAGGACAAAAAGCGTTGTACCGAGTGCGGCACATTTTTTGTATCAAAATCAAATAGCGTCAAATACTGCCCGGATTGCCGGAAACGCATTACCCGCAGACAGGCAGCGGAGCGCATGAGGAAACGACGTGCGGCGGTTACGCAATAAGGGCGAAAAAAGCCTTGATTTACAGGGCATAAACGGCGTGAAACTGGCATAGGCGATACAGAATACCTTTTCCCTTGAAATCAGGGTTCTACTGGTAACAATTTAAAATCAGTACCTATAAAAGAACAGGGTGCGGGAGGTCATTACTGGCTTCCTGCGCCCTGTTCTTTTTGTGTCTGACTGTCTTTATCCTGCATTTCCGGCTTCGGCTGTAATTCTTTTTCTATCCGGTTCCGGTAATGGGTTTTCCTGCGGTAAAAATATTTTGTTACTTCCTGTTCCGGCAGCCATATCCCCGCAGCTTCTATCCGTTCCATAACAGCGGCAACGATTTCCCGGTTGTTGCGTTTATGCGGCTCCTGTCCCTTTTCTATCCAAAGGCGGCGGTATTCTTCATAAAGCCATGTACTGATAGTTTCTTTTTGCCGTTGTTTCAAATGTCGAAACTGCTTATCTGTCCGCAGCAGCTTCCCGTCTACCTTTTTATGATTTTTTGTCCCGATTTCTTTTTTCCTCTCTTTCCATTTCTTCAAGGAGAAATTGGGGGAGGGCTTCTATCAGCTTCATTGTGATATACTGGCGCATATCTTCATCAATTTCCAGTTTGAATGTTCCGTCCGGTTGACGTTTCTTTACAGTTGCCTGCCTGTCGATTTCGTCCTTGTAGCACTCCACGACTTTCTCCACCGCCCATTTTTCCCCGGCAACGGCGGCGCGTATGGTTTCATATTCCGGCATTTTCTGGTTTTCCATGCTCAACGCTCCTCTGCTTTTTGATAGCCCTATCATAGCACAGCGGCGGGGATTTTGCTATCCTTATCCGCGTTCTGTTTCCTTTTCCCGTTCCGGCTGTCTGTCTGCCTGTAAAATGCTGTCAATGTTCTGCTTGATAATATCATATTCCCGGACTTTCTTTTTCAGCTTCCCATAGTCGGCGTAAAGGGCTTCTTTCTGCGCTTGGAGGGCTTCATACTCCGATTGCAGCGCGGCGAGGTTCGGGAGCTTCGCAATGCCCGCCGCTTTCAGTGACCTTACGGCGGCTTCATGGAGGATAATTGCCTGTT
>OKUF01000618.1_pt1 | contig 10773 bp, 10 predicted proteins | sample 1606781 | NCBI WGS metagenome assembly OKUF01 (sample SAMEA3882555, study PRJEB24775) | human gut metagenome | biome: human-associated habitat; feature: intestine environment; material: feces | place: Netherlands | collected 2009/2010
ACAACATCCTGTCGTACTACAACACATTCGGCAAGAACTACCTGAACCTGATGGCCGGCATGACCATCGAGGAATTCAACTACTACAGCATCGGATCGAGCGGTTCGGACATCCTGAACCCGGTGGAGAAGAACTGGTACCTCTCGCAGGTGACGGACAATTTCGGACGCCCCGGCGACAGCGTGTCGCGCAACCGCCGCCAGTCATGGCTGGGCCGCGTGCACTACGCATACGACGACCGCTACATGGCCACCGTCAACTTCCGTGCCGACGGTTCCAGCAAGTTCCGCGACAAGTGCTGGGGCTTCTTCCCCTCGTTCGCGCTGGCATGGCGCATAGACCAGGAGAAGTTCCTGCGCGACGTAAGCTGGGTGAACAACCTGAAACTCAGATTCGGGTATGGATATTCAGGAAATCAGGATGCCATTGATTCTTACAATTCCCTCCAATTGGTGAAGCCCAATGGCGTAGTATCCTCTGGCGGTGACCCAACGGTGACGATGGGGTTGATACGCAATGCCAATCCTGACTTGCGTTGGGAGGTAAAACGTACGATGAACGTTGGACTGGATGCTGCTTTTTGGGACGGACGGGCTATTTTCACATTTGATTATTACCATTCCGTCACGGACGACATGCTGTATCAATATGATGTAAGCGTACCGCCCTTTGCCTATAATAAATTGCTGGCCAATCTGGGATCCATGCGTAACAGCGGAGTGGAATTAGGATTCGGCTTCACTCCTTTGCGTAAAAAAGACATGGAACTGAACGTCAACGTCAATGTAACGTTCCAACGTAATAAGCTACTTTCTCTGAGCGGAATGTATAATGGAGAATATATGTCGGCTCCACAATATACACCGATTGCCGACTTAACCGGTGCAGGCTTTCATGGTGGATACAATCACATCGTATACCAAATCGTGGGGCAACCTTTGGGAGTCTTTTATCTACCTCATTGCACAGGACTCATTCAACGCGAAGACGGGACATACGTATGCGAGATAGCCGACCTTGACGGGGGAGGTGTGGACTTGGAAGACGGAAGAGACCGTTACGTAGCCGGACAGGCCACTCCCAAGACTCTATTGGGTTCCAACATCAGTTTCCGTTATAAGAATGTGGACGTATCGTTGCAAATCAATGGTGCTTTCGGACATAAAATTTATAATGGAACGGCCCTAGCCTATATGAATATGGGAAGTTTTCCCGATTACAACGTAATGGCAGCCGCTCCCCAACGTAACATTTACGATCAGACTGCTACAGATTACTGGCTCGAAAATGGAAACTACGTGAATTTTGATTATTTGACTATCGGTTGGAATATCCCGTTGAAGAAATGGGGCAAATACGTGCAGCATCTGCGTTTATCGGCTTCGGTAAACAATCTGGCTACCATTACAGCCTATTCCGGACTGACCCCTATGATCAACAGTTATATCGTAGATGCCACACTCGGAGTGGACGACAAACGGAACTATCCGGTATATCGTTCTTATACCTTGGGATTAACTATTCAATTTTAAAGCATGACGACATGAAAAAGTGGATTTTATGGGCGGGATATACCCTTATTTGCTGCTATGGTTGTGCAGGATTCTTAGATGAAGCCCCGCGAGACCAGTTACCCGAAGAGGACGCTTATGACACGCCAGCCAATATATATCTGAACACTGTAGCTACCCTCTATAACTATGTAGGCGGATACGAAGACAGTCAAGGGTTGCAGGGAACCTGTCGAGGCGTATATGACTTGAACACACTGACCACAGATGAAGCCTTGTTGCCGACCCGCGGAGGAGACTGGTACGACGGCGGACTTTGGCAAGGACTGTTCCTACACGATTGGGGAGTCAATAATGACGTGATAGCAGCTTCGTGGGAGTATCTATACAAAGTGATTGTGCTTAGCAATAAGTCGATAGAACGTCTGACGGAACTGCAGAACCGTAAGGATGCTCCTGCAGAATTGAAAAATTATGTGGCAGAAGTCAGAGCCTTTCGGGCGATGTACTACTATTATTTGTTAGATATGTTCGGGCGTGTACCTTTGGTATTATCTTCGTCCACCCCCATGAAAGATGTCAACCAAAGCGAACGTGAGGACGTATTCAAGTTTATCGTAAACGAATTGCAGGCGGCATTACCTTATCTGAATGAAGCGCACAGCAATCAAAAAGGTGAATATTATGGTCGGATGACCCGTCCGGTAGCCTGTTTCCTGTTGGCCAAGCTATTCCTGAATGTAGAGATTTACACGGATAACGACTGGACGGACGGAAGCCGTCCCAGCGGAAAAACATATCGAGTGAAAATTGGCGCCCAAATACTGAACGCATGGCAGGCCGTACAAGCGTATTGCGATTCGATACGGGGTATGGGATACCAATTATCCTCGCGCATGGCTGATAATTTCGTGGTCTATAACGAGCCTTCGGAAGAGAATATATTTACGATACCGATGGATAAACATGCATTGCAAAACCAAATGCAATATTTATTCCGTTCCCGCCATTACAACCATGGAAAGGCTTACGGACTGAGTGGAGAGAATGGAACCAGTGCTACGGTTGAAACTTTACGTACATTCGGTTACGATACTGATTCGGTAGACCATCGCTTCGAAGACAGTTTTTTTGCCGGAACGGTTTTGGACCCAAATGGCAACCCGGTGAAATTGGATGACGGAAGTACCCTGGAGTATCTACCGTGGGCCATACGCTTGGACGTATCGGCACAACCTTACGAGAAATCCGCCGGTGCACGGATGAAGAAGTATGAAGTAGACCTGAAAAGCACAAAAGACTGTAAGTTGTCGGACAACGACATCGTATTGTTTCGTTATGCCGACGTATTACTGATGAAAAGCGAGGCTAAAATAAGAAACGGGGAAGACGGAACAACCGAGCTGAACGAAGTACGGCAACGTTCTGGTATGTATCCTCGTCCGGCTACCCTTCACAATATCCTGGAGGAACGTAAGTTGGAGCTCGTATGGGAAGGATGGAGAAGACAGGATATGATTCGTTTCGGCACCTATACGCAAGCTTACACTGACCGTCCGCAACTGGAGGGTGAGGCATCAGGCTACACCACGGTGTTTCCTATCCCAGCCAAGGTGCTGTCTTTGAATCCGCGCTTATCCCAGAATCCCGGATATGAGAAGTGGTGAATTGCCTGAAAAACCTGATAGGTTAAAAAAAACAAATACGGAGAATTTTCTATTTAAATACCTACTATTAGTTACTAAATTAATGCTACATTTGCGGCGATTTGCAATATCGAGTTTACAAAATGGCCCAAATAATCATACATCGAGGTACCGTGAAAAGCGTGAAAGGAAAACACATCTGTGTGCAGATAACCCAAGCTTCCGCGTGTTCATCTTGTGTAGCTAAAAAAATGTGTAATTCATCGGAAAGCAAAGAGAAGCTGGTCGATATTGTCAGCTCCGAAGCATTTTCTTACCGGGTAGGAGAGGAAGTACTCCTGACCGGAAGCGTGGAAATGGGACTGACAGCCGTATTTTGGGCTTACGGTGCGCCATTGTTGCTATTGATGGCTGTCTTGCTTGCTACTTTGCAAGTCACGACCGATGAGCCATTGGCAGCCCTGATGGCATTGGCGAGCCTGGCTGTCTATTACGGTGTGCTCTACCTCAACAAAAACAGGTTGACAAGAAAATTTTCATTTACCATTAAACACATAAAATAAACATTGTTATGAACGTGATTTTGATTGCAGTAATCATTCTGGGACTCGTAGGGCTGGTGGCATCCATCATGCTGTATGCGGCATCCAAGAAGTTTGCTGTCGTAGAGGATGAACGCATCGGACAGGTGGCCGAAGTCTTGCCGCAAGCCAATTGTGGCGGATGCGGTTATCCGGGATGTGCCGGTTTTGCCGCTGCTTGCGTGAAAGCGGCGGACGGTGGTTCGCTCGAAGGCAAGTTATGCCCCGTAGGTGGACAACCGGTTATGGAAAAAGTAGCCGGAATTTTGGGGCTTACGGCTACGGCCAGTACCCCGAAAGTCGCCGTTGTGCGTTGCAACGGGACTTGTGCCAATCGTCCGCGTGTGGTGGATTACGACGGAGTGCGTAGTTGCCGCGTGCAACTGTTAGCGGGCACAGGAGAGACAGCCTGTGCATTCGGTTGCTTGGGAGGCGGCGATTGTGTGGCGGCGTGCCAGTTCGGTGCGTTGTCCATCAATCCGGAAACAGGGTTGCCCGAAGTGGACGAAGAACGCTGTACGGCTTGTGGTGCCTGCGTCAAGACCTGTCCGCGAAGAGTCATCGAGCTCCGGCCAAAAGGACCGAAAAACCGCCGGATGGTCGTGATGTGCGTGAACCGCGACAAGGGCGCTGTGGCTAACAAAGTTTGCAAAGCTTCCTGTATCGGTTGCGGCAAGTGCGTGAAGACCTGTCCGTTCGAGGCCATCACTCTCAACAACAATTTGGCCTATATCGACCCGGAAAAGTGCAAGTTGTGCCGAAAGTGTGAGGAAGCTTGCCCGAAAGGAGCCATCCATGCCATCAACTTCCCGCCGCGTAAGCCGAAAGTGGAGAAACCGGCTGCAACAGCAGCCCCGAAACCATCCGAGCCGGTGGCACGACCGGTATCCGCTCCCGCAGCACAGCCTGTAACCGCCGTTACATCGGAAGAAAAGAAAGAAGCATAATTCATAGGATTGTCAAATTAAAAAAGAATATCGTGAAAACGTTTAAGATAGGTGGAGTTCATCCATCTGAAAACAAACTTTCCGCCACTTCTCCCATCCGCCGGGCCGGATTGCCCAAACAAGCTGTCTTTTCGCTTTATCAGCATATCGGCGCACCGGCCAAACCGGTCGTAGCCAAAGGAGATGAGGTGAAAGTGGGCATGATGTTAGCCGAGGCAGACGGCTTCGTGTCGGTTCCCGTCCACTCCTCCGTGTCCGGAAAAGTGAGCAAGATAGATGCGATTGTCGATGCCAGCGGTTACCGCCGTCCGGCCATCTTTGTAGACGTGGAGGGAGATGAATGGGTCGAGACGATCGATCGGACCCCCGATTTGGTGACATTGGGCCAACGGCCGGAGTTGACGGCCGAAGACATCGTGAACAAGGTGAAAGCGGCCGGTATTGTCGGTATGGGCGGTGCCACATTCCCCTGCCATGTGAAACTGACTCCCCCCAAAGGGACAAAAGCCGAATGCGTTATCATCAACGCCGTGGAATGTGAACCGTACCTGACAGCCGACCATCGGTTGCTGTTGGAAAAGCCGGACGAAATCCTGGTGGGAGTGGATCTGATCATGAAGGCAGTGGGTGTGAACAAAGGTTATATCGGCATCGAGAACAACAAACCGGACGCTATCGCCCTTCTGACGGAGAAAGCGAAAGCTTATTCGCATATTGAGATCGTGCCTTTGCAAGTGAAATATCCTCAGGGAGGAGAAAAGCAGTTGATTGCCGCTGTTACCGGACGTGAAGTCCCGGCACCGCCAGCATTGCCCATTAACGTAGGAGCAGTGGTGCAAAATGTAGGTACGGTTTTTGCCATCTACGAGGCGGTGATGAAGAACAAGCCCCTGTTTGAACGTGTCATCACCGTGACTGGCAAGGAAGTGCAAAACCCCTCCAACCTGTTGGCCCGTATCGGTACGCCGATGAACCAACTCATCGAGGAATGCGGCGGCTTGCCGGAAAATACAGGAAAAGTAATCGGCGGTGGCCCGATGATGGGAAAGGCGCTGATGAACCTCGACGTGCCGGTATGCAAAGGTTCTTCCGGTCTTTTGCTCATGAGCGAAAAGGAATCCCGCCGTGCGGAACCGCAGCCCTGCATCCGTTGCGCCAAATGCGTCAGTGCCTGTCCGATGGGGCTCGAACCCTATTTGTTGGCCACGGCTTCCGCGTTGCGCAACTGGGAGTTGGCCGAAGAGAACGACATCACGTCATGTATCGAATGCGGGTCGTGCCAGTTTACCTGTCCTTCCACGCGCCCGATGTTGGATAATATCCGTATGGGTAAGACTACTGTAATGGCCCTCATCCGGGCTCGTAATGCAAAATAAAAGAGAAAGATTATGGCAAAGAAATTAATTGTATCGCTGTCGCCCCATGTGCATGGACGGGATAGTGTACAAAGAAATATGTATGGAGTGTGTATCGCACTCATACCGGCTCTGCTGACCTCGTTGTATTTCTTTGGGTTGGGAGCCGCAATCGTATTGGCTACGTCCGTGGCCGCCTGCGTGTTCTTCGAGTGGGCTATAACGAAATATGTATTGAAACGCGACCGCGTGACGATAACCGACGGTTCGGCCATCCTGACCGGACTGCTGTTGGGTTTCAACCTGCCTTCCAACCTGCCGATATGGATCATCCTCATCGGAGCATTGGTGGCCATCGGCATCGGTAAGATGACTTTCGGCGGATTAGGATGTAATCCCTTCAATCCGGCATTGGTGGGGCGCGTGTTCCTTCTGGTTTCATTCCCGGTGCAGATGACCACATGGCCTGTGCCCGGACAAATGGCAGCTTACCTTGATGCCGAGACGGGTGCCACTCCGTTGGCCGTCATGAAGGAAGCCATCAAGAGCGGAGACGCTTCCGTGCTCCAAAGGCTACCGGACGCCATCGACATGCTCGTCGGGCAGACCGGGGGATGCTTGGGCGAGGTGAGCGCCTTGGCCTTATTGATAGGGTTGGCCTACATGTTGGCCCGACGCATCGTGACATGGCACATTCCGGTCTCCATTCTGGCTACCGTTTTTGTACTGGCCGGACTGCTTCATCTGTACAATCCCGTTTATGCGTCTCCCGTAACAGTGTTGCTGACGGGCGGTATGATGCTGGGTGCCTGCTTCATGGCTACGGATTACGTGACCTCGCCCATGACAGCGAAGGGACAGATTATTTACGGAGTGGCCATAGGTCTTCTCACCGTAGTCATTCGTACTTTCGGCGCATATCCAGAAGGCATGTCGTTCGCCATCCTGATTATGAACGCCTTTACGCCGTTGATTAACACCTATTGTAAACCTAAAAGATTCGGGGAGGTCGTAAAAAAATGAAAAAGTTAGAGTCTTCATTACTCAATATGGTCTTGGTGCTGACCGCCATTTCCCTCATAGCCGGCGGGACTTTGGCTTATATTAATAAGGTGACACAAGGCCCCATTGCCGAAATCAATGCAAAGAATTTGCAGGATGGCATCAAAAAAGTGATTTTGGGAAGCCAACCCGGCGATTTGAAAGTGGAAGAACCGGTAGAAGCAAACGGTTATACTCTCTATAAAACCGACAAGGGAACGGCTGTGAAAGCTGTAACCAATGGGTTTGGCGGCCCGCTTGAAATATTGGTGGGCTTCAACGAGGACGGCAATATTCTGGGCTATACGATTCTGGCTACGGTAGAAACCCCCGGACTGGGTGTGAAAGCCGACACATGGTTCCAGGAAGGCGGTAAGGGCAACATTATCGGACGGAATCCGGGAGAGAAAGAACTGGCCGTATCCAAAGACGGCGGAGACATCGATGCCATCACGGCGTCTACCATTACCAGCCGGGCTTTCCTGAATGCCGTGAATGCCGCTTATCAGGCGTTTAAAGGAAATACCAGCGATGCAGCGAGCGGAGCCAGCGCACAAGCCGGACGGGTGGAAAACGCAACCGGAACCGGAAGTGATTCTATTCATTAAAGAAAGGAGCGACGTAATATGAATAATTTTAAAGTGTTGATGAACGGTATCATCAAAGAAAACCCGACGTTTGTACTTCTTCTGGGTATGTGTCCCACTTTGGGTACGACTTCTTCCGCATTGAACGGTATGTCCATGGGATTGGCCACGACATTCGTGCTCGTATGTTCCAACGTGGTAATTTCTTTAATTAAGAATTTGATTCCCGACATGGTGCGTATTCCTGCATTCATTGTCGTTATCGCTTCTTTCGTAACCGCCTTGCAAATGTGCATGCAAGCATTCGTACCCGACATTTATGCCACATTGGGCTTGTTCATCCCTTTGATTGTGGTGAACTGTATCATTCTGGGACGTGCCGAAGCATTTGCCAGTAAAAACGGAGTGGTGCCTTCGTTTTTCGATGGAGTGGGAATGGGGTTAGGATTCACAATCGCCTTGACTGTCCTCGGAGCCGTACGCGAGATTTTGGGAACGGGTAAAATCTTCGGTCTGGAAGTTTGGCCGGAAGACTACGGCATGCTGATGTTCGTGTTGGCTCCCGGAGCTTTCATCGTATTAGGTTACTTGATTGCCATTGTGAACAAACTGAAGAAAGCGTAATTTGTAAACTTAGAACAATATGGAAGCAATATATCAGTATTTAATCGTTTTCATTACCGCCATATTTGTCAACAACGTCGTGTTGTCGCAAATCCTCGGTATTTGTCCGTTCCTCGGCGTATCCAAAAAAATCAATACGGCCTTAGGCATGTCGGGCGCGGTGGCGTTCGTTTTGGTGCTCGCCACACTGGTGACTTACTTGTTGCAGTATTATGTTTTGAATCCGCTCGACCTCGGCTATTTGCAGACCATAGCTTTTATCCTGGTCATTGCGGCATTGGTGCAACTGGTGGAAATCATCCTGAAAAAGGTTTCCCCTTCGCTCTACCAAGCTTTAGGGGTATTCCTACCTTTGATTACTACCAATTGTGCCGTCCTCGGTGTGGCCATATTGGTTATCCAAAAGGAATTCAATCTGATGATGGGCGTATGGTATGCCCTGAGCACTGCGTTGGGCTTCGGACTGGCTTTAGTCATTTTCGCCGGCATCCGCGAGCAACTCAACCTCGTGTCCGTACCTAAGGGGATGCAGGGCATGAGCATCGCGTTAGTCACCGCCGGTCTATTGGCCATGGCATTTATGGGTTTCAGTGGAGTAGACAACGGATTGAAGGCATTTCTGAGCCTCTAATCTGCCACGTTTTTTCAAAACCGATGCGACCTGCAAAGAAAATGCAGGTCGTATCGGTTTTTTATAGCCTAAAATTATACAACGTATAATTAAATTTAGTACATTTGCTACTGTTACAAAAACAAAAAATCGAAGCTTACTAATATGAAAGAAACAATTTTAGTGACAGGCGGTACCGGATTCATCGGTTCACACACGACGGTGGAACTCCAGCAGGCTGGTTATGACGTGGTCATCGTGGACAACCTCTCGAATTCACGTGAAGATGTATTGGATGGTATCGAAAAGATTACCGGCATTCGTCCGGCTTTTGAGAAAGTAGACTTGCGCGATTTCGACGCCACCGAGTCCGTATTCAAAAAATATCCGAAAATTAGCGGTATCATTCATTTTGCAGCGAGCAAGGCTGTAGGTGAAAGCGTACAGAAACCGTTGCTGTATTATCATAACAATATCGTTTCCCTGATTAATCTGCTGCAGTTGATGCCGAAGTATGATGTGAAGGGTATCATCTTCTCTTCATCATGTACCGTATACGGCCAGCCGGATGTGCTACCTGCGACAGAGGAGACCCCCATCAAAAAGGCGGAAAGCCCATACGGTAATACCAAACAGATTAACGAAGAAATCATCGCGGACACCATCAAGAGCGGTTCTCCGATAAAGGCCATCTTGCTGCGTTATTTCAACCCGATCGGTGCTCACAAGAGCGGAACTATCGGAGAGAATCCAAACGGAATCCCGAACAACCTGATGCCATATATCACACAGGTTGCAGTAGGAAAGCTGAAAGAGCTTGGCGTGTTCGGAAATGACTACGACACACCGGACGGAACAGGTGTCCGTGACTACATCCACGTAGTAGACCTTGCCAAGGGCCATGTAAAAGCTCTTAAGAAGCTGGAAGACAATTCCGGATTAAGCATCTACAACCTTGGAACCGGAAAAGGCTACAGTGTTCTTGATATCGTTAAGAACTTTGAGGCAGCTACCGGCGTCAAGATCCCATATGTGATCAAACCACGCCGCCCAGGCGACATCGCAACCTGCTACTCCGATGCAACCAAAGCAGAGAAAGAGAACAAAGAACTGAAGAAGACCGTCGAGAAGAGAGAGGCAACCATTTTAGAACTGAACACGGAACTCTGCAATGCGAGAGCAGAGGCAAAGGCGAACGAGGTTCCTGAAGAATTGATACAGGAGATATATTGCATGGCATATGACAAGGAAGCAGAGTCGATCGGAAAGATGGAAAGGGCAGCAGATCAGATGACAGAAGCCACTATCGCCGGAGAAGATGCACATGGATTCGCAGAGGAGTACAAGAAGCAGAAAGAGAACCGGAACAGATACAGAAAAGTGATGGAGATGCTGGACAAGAGAGAAAGACGGAGGGCCGGAAGATGAAAAAGATAGATTTCAGACAGAGAGCAGCGAAAACAGAAGAAAGAAAACGTAAAAGCAAGTATGCGGATGTGATGGTCAGAGCGACGGTGATGGGTCTGATGAAACCGGATGAAGATGTGGACAGAATGATGGACATTGAAAGCGCAGACAAGAAGTTCAATATGCGTCTGGACGAGTGGCTAAATGCGGATGACTTCAATTTCGCCCATGATTTCTATGGAATCGTGAACAACATCAACAGAGAGAAAGGGTTCCCGGCAACGGACTTCGGATTCTTCATTCCGAGATTCGCCGGAAGAGATAACTGAACATAGTTTCAAATAGCCGAAACAGGGGCGAGGTCCCTGTCTGGACACGACGGCAACGTGTTCACTGATGATGGCAAGCCGAGAGACATCATCAGAGCATCGTGAAAACATGGCGGTGCGTACAGTCTGTCAGAA
>OKUF01000621.1_pt1 | contig 10734 bp, 5 predicted proteins | sample 1606781 | NCBI WGS metagenome assembly OKUF01 (sample SAMEA3882555, study PRJEB24775) | human gut metagenome | biome: human-associated habitat; feature: intestine environment; material: feces | place: Netherlands | collected 2009/2010
ATGCGGAGAAGATCAGCAAAGCTATCAAGTCTCACATTGATCCAATACCTGATTCAACCTCTCGTTCGCAAAGGCTGAAGACAAGGAGTTCGTTGTACTCACAGTGATGCCTGGTGCTCAGATATCTTATTATAACATAGATGATGGACCGATGTAGGCATTTGTTCGTGTTGGTAACTAGAGTGTAGTAGCTAGTATCTTGAAGCACAAAGAACTGGTGCTGAAGGGTAGTAACATGTCGTATGAGCCTTGTGTATTGTTGGAAGTTCGTGGATATGGTATTTACCGTGCTTCGTGCCACATACTTTAAGCGCACTAAACGTTTGTTTGAGAATAGCGACTATGAATCATTCGGCATTATCAACGAGAAGTGTGAACTGATTAATACTGGTGCTCTGCTCGCAGACTATCCTCCTGTTCGCCACTCACATTTGTTCTGTACTCGCTGGAATGAACTTGACAAGGCTAATGGTATGGTGGTTAATTTTTGAATAAAATTATCATTGAAAGATATTTTACCAAAATAAATTGAACAATATTAGCTTTTTACATTGAATTTTGATATATTTGCATTAAACTACAAATTATTTCAATTATGAAGCAATTGAATAGGATTAAAATAGTCCTTGTTGAAAAGAATAAAACGGCTAAATGGCTCTCTGAGCAAGTTTCTCGTTGGTGTACTAATGCTTCACAACCAGATTTGGAAACATTATTTCGCATAGCGGAACTTTTGGATGTTGATGTAAGAGAATTGCTTCATGTAGAAAAGGATAAATCTAAATAAGTATATCAAGATGGCTATTCCGGTAAACATAGAAGACTTGCTTCATAAGCGTAAAATAGAATCCACCCGTATTGAGTTTAAAACAGGATGGAATCCAGATAAAATTTATCGCACCATTTGTGCTTTCGCTAATGATTTTGATAACATTGGCGGAGGATACATCATCGTAGGTGTTCAAGAAGAAGAAAACACAGGTATCGCAAAACGGCCAGTGACAGGTATTCCTATAGAGGAACTTGATAAGATACAACGTGATATGGTTGGGTTCAATCATAAGATTGAGCCATTCTATTTGCCACGAATCGACATGCAGGAGATTGACGGGAAATACGTTTTGCTTATTTGGGTGCCAGCTGGAGTGAACCGTCCTTATAATGTACGTGAACGAGTTACAGCAAGTAATCAGTCGCCATGTAAGTGGTATGTTCGTAGTGGAACCAATACTATTGAGGCGAGAGGTGAAGTCTTAGATGAATTGCGTGAGATGGCGAATCGTACTCCATTTGATGAAAGGGGTAATGAGAGTATAGAGATAACAGATATTTCAAGAGCCTTGGTTCTGGATTACTTGCAAACAGTCAACAGTCGTTTGGTTGCTGATTTCGAAAAGCTGTCCCTGTTCGAGTTGTTGTCGCAAATGGACCTGCTGGTAGGGCCCGTTGAACGTCAACTAGTCAAGAATGTGGCCGCTATGATGTTCTGTAAGAATCCTGCCAAATTTTTCCCGACAACACAAGTAGATATTGTTATCTTTCCCGAGGGCTGCATTAAGAATCCCAATAACATGATTGAGGTTCCAAAGATTGTTGGCCCTGTTCCCGATATGATAAAACAGGCATTGGACTATATCAAAACGAATGTTATCAAGAAACGTATCATTAAGCAGAAAGACAAGGCTGAATCTATAATCTTCTTCAACTATCCTTATCAAGCAATTGAAGAGGCAGTCGTTAATGCTTTGTATCATAGAGATTATCAAGAACGAGAACCGGTTGAGATTACGATTGAGCCAGAAAAGATTTCCATTCTTAGTTATGCCGGTCCGGACCGTTCCATCAGCATTGATGCTATCCAAAAGGCTGAACGTCTGAAGTCACGCCGCTACCGTAATCGTCGTTTGGGCGATTATCTCAAAGAGCTTCAGTTGTCCGAAGGTAGAGGAACCGGTATCCCAACCATACAAGACGAATTAAGAAGAAATGGCTCTGCTCCTGCTGTGATTGAGACAAATGAAGAGAGAAGTTATTTCTTGATTGAGATTCCTTGTAGAGAAGGTTTTGGTGATAGAGTCTTGATTGGGGATGATTTTATTTCCTCAGATGGTGATAAGATAAATGATAAGATAAATGATAAGATAAAAAGTGTCCTGTTAAAGATTTCAGAACTAGGAATAGCTAAAAGAAAAGACTTGCATGATGCAATAAAAATATCAATGCCTACTATTGATAGAATCCTTAAGCAACTTATTTCAGAAGATCTTAATTTGATTGAGTATCAAGGTTCGCGTAAAACAGGCGGTTATGTATTGACAGAGAAAGGCAAAGCCTTTATAAAATCAATGAATGAATAATATGTCAAAAAAACAAGAAATAATAGGACTAATTGATGCGGATCTACTTGATAATGGTACGCGTCACCCAAATCTTGTATTACTAAAATTGGCAGGATTTTTCCAAGATAATGGAATTCCATTTGAATTAATTCTTGATCCTCAGGCAAATACTTTACATTATACAAGAATATATTTGTCTTGTGTCTTTACGTTTACCAAATTACCAGAACTATATATACGATCAAAAGGAACACCGGAAGAAAAGAAGTTTAAATGTGGAGGAACTGGATTTTATGCCAATGAAGTAAGTGTAATGGAATATCGTAGAAAACGTGAACAAGATATGAACCAATTAGAACATGATGAATTCCTAAATACTCTTAGAAACTTTCATGGAGGTAAAGAGTATGGGATTAGCATGTCTCGTCAGATGCCTTACTATCATTTATATGATCAATTTATTAATCAACAAGTTAAGAAAGGTTTTAAACGAGAAAAATTTAAAGATTATCAAAAATATTCAATAGGTTTTTTAACCCGTGGTTGTGTAAGACATTGTCCATTCTGTGTTAATAAACTAGAGAATTGTATATTACCATATTCTAAATTACAATGGTTCTTGGATGATGAGAAAGATAAAAACGGAAAACTTGTTCGGCCATATATCTATTTATGGGATGACAATTTTCTTGCTTCTGACCCATCTATTTGGAGACCACTACTGAAGCAACTTATAGAGACTAAACGCCCATTTCAATTCCGGCAAGGTCTTGATGAACGCATGTTAGCAGAAAGTCCTTATGGCGAAGAAATGGCAGAAATGTTATCACGGTCGCGTTATCATGGTGATTTTATTTTTGCTTTTGATAATTGGAAAGATCATGATATAATTGAAAAATCACTTAAAATCTGGAAACGTTACAATCCAAAGAAAGGTACAAAGTTCTATTTGTTTTGTGGTTTTAAACAGTCTCCAACAAAAGTAGATATATTTTATAAAGACATTTGGGAATTATTTCAAAGAATTAAAATACTCATGCAATATGGATGTGTTGGATATGTGATGAGGCATGAAGACTATCATAATGCCCCAGTATCAAATTTTTATGTACAAATTGCCAGATGGTGTAACCAGCAGCAGTTTTACAAAAAAATGTCTTTTTGGCAATTTTGTTATAGAAATCAATCTTATTGGGAAGAAAAGACATTAAAAATAACTACACGGCCAAAGCTAAAAACATTCGATGAATTTGAACAAGATATAAGAGATGGATATTACGATAGAGTCAAAATGTGTTTATCATTAAAGTCTCTAATAAAAGTTCTAGAAATGTTTCCTAATCATAGGGCAGAATTGATAGACATGTTTAACTATTCAATGTCCGAACTTGTAGACGAAAATCTTTGGAAGTAATCAAATTATAAATAACTCACAACAATATGGCAATCATTATTAAATCTCATAAAGATACTCTTCTAATTGACTCTACTATTGGTATTAATTACAATAGTGGTAATGTACTTCAGGGAGAAAAAGATATGTATGAACGTATTGTACGAGATTGTGAAGCAAGTTCTTTGACATGGTATATGTGGTATGATAAAACTTTCAACATACCATATGGAGGTCAAAATGAAATACAGATTGATTTTCTCCTTATATGCCAAGAAGGTGCAATTATTGTTGAAGTTAAAGGTGGTATAATTGAGTTGATAATGGGGTTCTTTTATTATAGCTATAAAGGGGTCTTAAGGGAAATGAGTAGAACACCATTTAAGCAAGCTCATGATTATAAATGGGCATTGTTAAATAATGGGATATTAAATAAGGATCAAATATTTGTTGATTATGTATGTGCTTTCCCTCATAGTACTCTTGACATATCACGTGACTCTTCTCAAATCAACCTTTCTCATAAACTTTGGAATAAGTTAGATCAAGATAGTGATAATTCTTTTGCAGACTTCTGTTTAAGTGTAATTCGTAAAAATAAACGTTCTAAACGTATAATATCAAAGACAGAATTACAGTCTATTGTAAACTCACTTGCTCCATCAATTGAAGATCGTTATAAATATTCACTAACTTCGCTTCGCGAAGTTTTGGATTGGTTACAGATTGACAATCTAAGTATTCTAGAAGGTTTGAGAAAAAATCCTAGAATATTAATTGAGGGTGGACCAGGAACAGGAAAAACCACTATGGCTAAAGCATTTATTAAAAGACATAGTGGTCTTAAGGGGTTATATCTATGTTGGACAGGACTGCTAGCAAGTAAGGTTCGGCTTGATTTAGATAAAGAACGATTAAGTTCATGTACTGTCAAAACATTCAATAATTATATCAAGGAAATAACAAATATAGAACTTAATATTAAAAGTGATAATAGTCAATATGATGTTTACAAACTTTTAAGCAAAGAACTCAGTAAAATTACTAAGGTAGATTATGACTATATTATTATTGATGAAGCACAAGATGTCATTGATAAAGGTGTTGATATTGTGCTCAATGAACTATTAAGTTCACAACACAATGGTCTTAAACAAGGACGATATCTAGTATTTTATGATCTTGAACAAGGATATAATAATGTTAGTCGAAATTTGAATGAAAATATTAATAAAATAGCAAAATACGCAGCATGCTTCATACTTGATGAGAACAAACGTGTTCCTACAAATAAACTTATTGTAGAATATGCCAATAAAGTATTGTCAGTTGAACATTGCCAGGAAGCTTTTGAGTTATATTTAGATTCTCTTAAAGGAAATGATATAGCAGGACTTAGAATATCTTTCCATGATAATGTAAGAGAAGTAAAAAAAACTATTAAAGAACACACCAAACATCTATTTCAATATTGCGGAGAAATTTCTTCTACAACATTGCTGATACATTCTGATTTTAAATATAAAGAAAATGAAGATGATGATTCAGTATATGATATAATAGCAGAAATGGAGTCATTTCTTGAAGTTTTATCTGAAAAAACTATAGAAAGGAAGTCTAAGGAATTGTTAGCCTTTACAACGATACTTAAATATAAGGGTTTAGAGGATAACAATATAATACTTGTCATCCCAGCTTCAAAGATCAAGAGTTCATGGGATAATTTTCTATTCGAAATTTATGTCGGTATGACACGGGCAATCATGAATTTGGACATTATTATTCTTAAATCTAATTAATATGTTACACGACAACTTTATAAAAACAGCAAAACAGGAAAGCCATGAATTCAAGGCTCTTTTGAATATACTATCTTCTCTTAATTTACATACTAAAGAAGGTAGAAAGTTGTTGTGTGTTCTGAATAATATTATTGATTATTACATTAACAGAGAAGTGGAATATAGTGATGATGTCAAAATGCCTATAGTATATTTCCCATTATGTGAAGATTGGGCTCAGATGTTATGTGAGGAATTTGTTGCATTAAAGATGTCGTTACTTTGGGGTAAAAGCACTCGTACAAATATACTTTCCTCATATAAGTCAAAGCCATTTATATATTTGCCAGAAAAAGTTAATAAAAAGGAGCGTGAAGCATGTTCTAAACATTTTAGATTTAAACGGGATGTTGCAAAATACTTAACAGATGACATTTTAGATATGCCTTCCAACGCAAATGAGAAATGTTTCTTTTATAGTCGTACTTTATCTGATGAATATAATCTCTCATTAAAGACTAAAGGACATTATCATTTTATTCAAGATGTAGTTGGAGATTCTTTTTCAACAGAAAAATCTCCTATTTTTTTAAATGGAGATGAGGATGAAGTATATAAAAAAATAGAACAAAATGATGGGAGGTTTAAAATCCCCCATATATTCCTTTTTCTTCAGAAAAATATTGATGGGCGTAACATTCAATTATGTATGAAAATGCAACGCTCAACAATTAAAGAATATAATGAAGACTATGATGCTGGTATTCATAATGTTATAGCATTTTTATTTTCGCAAAAACCTTATAGACTACAGAGGATATACGAAAATAAACACAGTTTAGTAGAACGCTGGCAACGTGAAAAATTTGCTGAAACGCGTGATTTTATATCATTCACAAAAGCAGAAATGGATTACTTATTTGAACGTCAAGAACCATGTATTGATTTCTATGAATTAGGATGTGAAATAAATGCAGAAGAATACCAAATAAAGAATACATTTGATTTTATGATTCAAGATATTGCTCATGAAGTAAAACTACGGAATGAATTGGCGATTTGTTTTACAGATCAAAGTTTATCAAAGATAAAAGAGGAGATTCTAAACCTTAATTCTGAGGTAAATGAAGAGTATACAGATTATTTTTTACAACTTATTCATAATAAATACAAAACAGAACTTACAGAAATCTTATATAACTGGATAAAATTCCATGAGATTGCAGTAGTTTTGGATTACAACATAGATGTGTATTATAAAAAACAATTAAAATTCTTCTTACAGTCTAAATGTGGTGCATCTTCGGTTAATTTTTATACATTTAAGAATTTTAAAGCTCATAAAGATGGCTTAGTTTTCTTAAATTCAATACATGAACAAAAGATCCTTGTTCTATCAATGCTTAATCATTGTACGGGACGGAGTTGGGCAATATATCCAAACTCTTTTGATCAGTATCATCTTAATCCTGGACAAAGTGTTCTACAAATAAATAATAAGATTGTATTTGATCCTCGTTATAGTTGGTATTCTTATCGCTATGAAGAACAATTAAGATTACTTCTAAATTCAAACTATCGTGTTAGATACGTGAAAAACGGTATACAGCTTCCTGATAAACCGATAAAAATAGGTATTGAGCCCAAAGAAGATGAAGATGAACAAAATGTTCGTGACAGGCAATCAGGAGTTGAACAAAACAGAGTGAAAGTTTCATTTGGACCACGTCAGCATAAAGTGTTAGATGAATATGATTTTGTTTTATGTAAATATATGGATGAAATTTCAATTTGTACAATTCTAGATGTTTTACGTGATTTTGAAGACCCAACAGTTATTTCAATTCAACCATTGACAGATTTTTATCAACCACTTGAAGATCTTCTTGATAATGAGGAGCGTAGAGCAGGTGAAGGTGAATTAATGATACGAAATAATCCAAAGTATTGCTTAACTGATGAAGAGAAACTATCAAGCCGAGAAATGTGGAAGATCCTTTTAGGGCATCGAGTAGCACAATATGGAGAACAAGTTGTTTATAATGATATAATGAAACCACTTCTTCCAGCTGAAAGGATACAATTTATTTCATTTAAACGATGGTTAGACACATCTGAAAATTCAGTACTTCCTCGTAGTAGACGTATGCAAAAGAGAGTGATTGAAGAATATCTTCAAATAGAGGGATTATATACTCGAATGTTAAGACATAGAAAGTCAAGAATAAGTACAAATACTGAAGGTAAAAATATAATTTTCAGGACATTTTTAATTCACTGTTTACTTGAAACAGACATGAAGAAAGCCTATAAAGAGTTAAGTAATGAAGTTCTTGATTATCTTAATATTGGTAGTGAAAATGATATTAAGATTATTTTAGATCTTATAAAAGACGGCACTATAAATTTTAGACTAATTAAATCCATAAGTTATGATCAAAGATAAAAGAAATTCATTGGAATCTTTCATTAAGGAACAGTTAATAGGTCCAGGTGGTTGCGGAAATAATTTTGGAGTATATGTTTCTAATGAAAATGAGAAAGAACTTGTATGTGAAGTACTTAATACAACGCCAGGCTCTATTTATAGTACAGGCATTCTTTTCCCACGAAAAGATAATCAGTCATTATTTATGTCTGATCTAAAATACGAAATGAACGACGATGAAAATATTGGTGATGAAAATTTATCAGATGAGGATTCGGACGAACAAGGAGATGACATGAGGGATTTAGGAAATCAAGAAGAGGATGAAGATATTAATTCGCTAAGTCGTAGATTCCCTGATAGAATAGGTATATCTTGTTGTGTTAAAAACATTAAATCTTTAACTTCGAGTTCTAAAATAACAATTTCAGGACGTTATTATAAAAAATTATCTGAGAAAACACGTTTATATGTAAATATAGAAGATTATGATTTTTTTGAGAAAGTATATTCTATAGAAAAATGTAAAGATTTATTTTCTCAGTATTTCAGATACCAAGACAAAAAACTAAGTTTGTTAAAAGTTATAAATAAAGCACAGGACTTGAAGGATTTTCGCGATAAAATGCGAGAACTTAATAAATATTTTTGTTCAATTATAGCTAAAAATCCTAATGGAGAATATGATTCAATTTATACAGATAGCTCTTTCCAAGATAAAAACAAATTTTTAAGTGCATATAAAGAACGACTATTTAAATCCCTAAAATACGTAAACAGAGAAGGTGAATATTTGAGTCCGGATAAGGTTGCAGAACATAAAGTTCGTATTGCAAAAATAGAACAATATGAAACTTTTTTATCTTATTTTGAAGATATACTATCCATATGTGATTCTAAAGGATTCGGGTTCTGGGTAGGAACAAACTTTTGTAAAGAAATTGATTTATCAGCATTTGCTTTTGATTTTGAATCAGGGAAGAGAAAGATCATAATCCCCCCTAAAGAAGGTGTTACAAAAGGAATAGTAAAGTATACTCTTACTCCTGAAGTCGAAGCTTCTTTGTCCATATGGTTACAGATTTATAAGGGAATCAATGGTAAGACATATTTAAAAGTAATGCTTGCTAATGACTCTACTAAGGTTAAGGTTGATACTAAGCATTACTATTCTATTGTTGCAGAGAAGATTAATGAGTTAACATTTTTTGGAGTTAAAATTGACGTCTCAAGTTCTGAAATTATACCATATAGAAACGAAATAAATCCAGAACTTGATGATTGTGAAGTAAGCAGTTTGCAGTATCTTTATCGTAATATTGAAGATTATGCTATTGGCCACATCTGTTCTGCAAATTGGTACTATGATAATAATGGAATTATACACGTTTGTTCAGAGTTTATGCCGTCTGTTGAAACACCTGATGTAGAACCAGAACCACGAGATAAGACTAAACACATTTTTGATGAAAAGACTAACAAATTCTTACCAAAGAAATATGTAGAAGATAATCAATATCTTCAATTTAAGTGGCTTTCTGTCCTTTCTTCTAATACAGATACTGAGATTGTTGAAGGCCTTCGTAAATTTGCTGATTCATATCAAATATGGATAAAGCAATTAGATGCTGCTGGCAACTCGATTGGACGAGAGAATATTACTAAATGTGAGAAGGACTATCAGAGAATAAAGAATAATATTGATGAATTCTTGACAAATCCTGATAAGATGAAGATTTTTCGATTAATGAATACTGCTATGTTTATGCAGCTTTGGCATAGTAAAAGTAATAATCAAGAACAAGTCTTAAAGGATGAAAAAATTTTAAGTTTTGAATATTATAAAGATAAAGCGCTAGATACTACAATTTTTCCTGGAGTTGTAGCTGCATGGCGACCTTTCCAGCTTGCGTTTATTTTGCTTAATCTTGATGGAATTTTCCAAAGTAAGTGTGATCCAAAATGGGAAAAACGCAATGAATTAGTAGATCTTGTATGGTTTCCAACCGGTGGAGGTAAGACTGAGTCTTATTTGGGTATAATTGCATTAGTCATAATAAATCGTAGATTGTTGCTTAAAAATGGAGCTGGCGATGGCGTTGCTGCAATAATGCGTTATACATTACGCTTACTTACAACTCAACAATTTCAACGTGCGTTACGACTTATTCTTGCATTAGAACAGATTAGGAAATGGGATAAATACAATTTAGGAGATAAAGAAATTTCTATTGGCCTATTTGTTGGAGAAAGTTCATTGCCTAATCATTATAAAAATCTAGCTGAAGAAATTCGAAAAAACTGGGTTTCTGATGGAGGACATGGACAAATACCACTAGATCGTTGTCCTTGGTGTGGTTCTTTGCTTAGAGATAAAGAAGTATCTGTTGATCATTATTATTTTGGATGTAGTAACAAAAAATGTACATATGGAAAACGAAACTATCTGCCTATCAGACTTTGTGATGACCATGTATATGAAGAGCCGCCAACATTACTATTTGGGACTGTAGATAAATTTGCTCAACTTGCACGCCGAGTTAATGTAAATGAAGCGTGTGCAGATTCTAGACGTTTATTTGGAAATGGTACAGGATGCAATCCACCAGATTTGATTATTCAAGATGAATTACATTTGTTATTAGGTCCATTGGGTTCTGCAGTAAGTTTGTTTGAAGCAGCTATTGATCAGTTGTGTTCATACAAAAGGCAGGATGGGCTTGTGATTCGTCCTAAGATTATATCATCAACAGCTACCACACGTAATACCAGTTTTCAAGTGCGAGCTCTATA
>OKUF01000624.1_pt1 | contig 10728 bp, 9 predicted proteins | sample 1606781 | NCBI WGS metagenome assembly OKUF01 (sample SAMEA3882555, study PRJEB24775) | human gut metagenome | biome: human-associated habitat; feature: intestine environment; material: feces | place: Netherlands | collected 2009/2010
CCTATTCCCATCGTAATCGGAAGTATCAGTTTTGCGGCAGCACTTCCGATTACGATGGGAATTGGAGTAGGAGCGGCCTGCCCGGTACTGCTTTCTTCCATCGGTACAAATAAAAACGGAAAACGTACAGCCCTGATTTATCTGCTGAACGATCTGTTCGGTATGATTTTCTGGTCGATTGTCTTTTACAGTGTCAATGCTTTTGTACACTTTAAGTTTTTGAATATGACGATGAGCCCGATCAAGATCGCCATGATGAACTCTATTTTCCGTCTGGCAACAATCATGATTTTGCTTCCGTGCATTAATCTGATTGAGAAACTGGTATTCCGTCTGATCAAAGACGATCCGGAGGATCTGGAAGAGCAGGCAGATTTCGATCTCCTCGAAGAACGATTTCTGGCGTATCCGGCACTTGCCATCGGACAGAGCCATACGGCGGTCAACGGCATGGCAAAGAAGGCACGCAAGAACATTAACCGTGCACTTTCACTGTTAGGAGATTATTCACAGGATAAGTACAATAAAGTACAGGAAAAAGAAAACCTGATTGACAAATATGAGGACAAGCTTGGCACATATCTTATGCAGCTGACCGGACAGGAGATGTCTACCGTTCAGATGCAGCAGGTGTCAAAATTCCTGCACACGATCAGTGATTTTGAGCGTCTGGGAGATCATGCGGTCAATATTTCTAATGTTGCAAATGAAATTTCGGAAAAGAAGATTACATTTTCCGAGTCGGCACAGAAGGAACTTTCCGTGCTGGAGGCAGCAGTCAGGGAGATTGTCGATCTGACAGTTGATGCTTTCTGCGAGGATGATCTGGAGATGGCTGCAAAAATCGAGCCTTTGCGGGAACTGATCGGAATTTTGTGCAATGATCTCAAAAACCGGCATGTAACCAGACTGCGGGAAGGAAAATGTGAATTCCGGCAGGGATTTGCGTTTAATGATCTGCTGACGAATCTGGAAAGAATCGCAGCGCACTGTTCCAATGTTGCGGTAGCAATGATTGAGACGGAGACTTCGGAATTTGATACCCATGAGTATTTAAAGAGCGTCCGTCACATGAAAGACGATGCTTATCTGGAGTGCTTTGATTCGTATGCACGCAAATACAGTATTCCACCGACAAAAAAAGAAAAGAAAAATAAGTAGTTTTTCATCCCCCGGAAATTTCCGGGGGATTTTGTGTACCATTTATCGGACACTGAATATGAGATACTGTCTTCAACCAAAAAGAACGGGAAATAAAAGAAAGGAAGAAGACAAAATATGAAGGGATATGTGGTAGAAAACGGATATATGGGATATCTGGACGGAAAGTATGTTTTATTTGCAGATGAGAGCGATTATGAAGAGGTGTATGAGGAACAGTAAACGTTACGGTTCATGCAGTGCCGGAACACCACCGGGAAACCATGAAACTTCATTGAATTTCTGGTCTGCTTGTGGCATAATATAGATGTTAAGTTTCTGTACAGGAGGTGTCTGATATGAGAAACGAGATACAGGTTGCCGGACAGCAGACCGGTATAAAATTACGCCCATATGAACATCATGCAAAATATTACGAAACGGATCAGATGGGCATCATTCATCATTCCAACTATATCAAATGGATGGAAGAGGCAAGGATGGATCTGATGGAACAGATCGGGCTTAGTTATAAGCAGATGGAAGAGATGGAGATCATCAGTCCGGTATTGTCGGTGTCCTGTGAGTACCACAGTATGGTTCATTTTGATGACACGGTGGTGATCGAGACGAAGATCACAAAGTATAACGGAATCAAGATGGAGCTTGAGTATGTCATGAAGGACAAGGAGACAGGCGAGCTTCGCACCACTGCAAAAAGCAGCCATTGCTTTTTGAACAAATCCGGCAAACCAATCTCATTAAAGAGAATGTATCCGGAATTAGATACAAAATTTTTTGAATTTAAAGAGGCATAATAAAATGATACAGGATAGATTAAAAGCATTGAGAAGCGAGATGGCAAAGAGGGGCATTTCGCTGTATGTTGTACCTACTGCTGATTTTCATGAGTCAGAGTATGTAGGAGAGCATTTTAAGGCACGCAAATATATTACCGGTTTCACAGGCTCAGCAGGAACCGCAGTCATCACTATGGATGAGGCCGGACTATGGACAGACGGCAGGTATTTTGTGCAGGCGGCTGCGCAGCTTAAGGATACCACTGTAAAGCTCTTTAAGATTGGCGAGGAGGGCGTACCGACAGTTGATGAGTATATAAAGGATACTCTTTCGGATGGCGGTGTAATAGGCTTTGACGGCAGAGTGGTAAATGCCGCATGGGGCAAAAGACTTTCAGAAATCGCAAAAGAAAAGCACGGCAGCATGTACGTAAATGAGGATCTGATTGACCTTATATGGACTGACAGACCACCTATGTCAAAGGCACCTGTCATGATTTTTGACAATAAATATACCGGTGAGGATATAAGCTCAAAGCTTAAAAGAGTCAGAGAGCAGATGGCACAAAAGGGTGCAACACTTCATCTGATGTCATCACTTTACGATATCGCCTGGCTTTTAAATGTCAGGGGAGGCGACATAAGCTATGTGCCTGTAGTGCTTTCATACCTGGCACTGTCACAGGACAGCTGCATATGGGCCATGCCCTTGACAACACCATGCAGGATATCCTTATCAGATACAAGAGAATGCAGGGCTACAATGCACTCTGGCAGCCGGGAACAGACCACGCATCCATCGCAACAGAGGTAAAGGTCATTCAGGCACTTAAAGAGCAGGGAATCAACAAGGCAGACCTTACAAGAGAAGAGTTCCTCGAGAAATGCTGGGACTGGAGAAAAGAGTACGGCGGACGTATCGTAAAGCAGCTGCGTAAGCTTGGATCATCAGCAGACTGGCAGCGTGAGAGATTTACCATGGATGAGGGCTGCTCACACGCAGTACAGGAGGTATTTACAAAGCTTTATAAGAAGGGCTGGATTTATAAGGGCTCAAGAATCGTAAACTGGTGTCCGGTATGTAAGACATCTATTTCAGATGCAGAGGTAGAGCATGAGGAGCAGGACGGCTTCTTCTGGCACATCAACTATCCTGTAGTTGGCGAGGAAGGCAGATTCGTAGAGATAGCAACAACACGTCCTGAGACACTTTTCGGAGATACAGCAGTAGCTGTAAACCCTGATGATGAGCGTTATCAGGATATCATCGGAAAGACTTTAAAGCTTCCATGCACAGACAGAGAGATTCCTGTAATCGCAGATTCATACGTAGATAAAGAGTTTGGAACAGGCTGTGTAAAGATTACACCTGCACACGACCCTAACGATTTCGAGGTAGGAAAACGCCACAGCTTAGAGGAAATCGTTGTAATCAATGATGATGCCACAATGAACGAAAAGGCCGGAAAATATGCCGGAATGGACAGATACGAGTGCAGAAAGGCACTGGTTGAGGATCTTAAGGAGCAGGGCCTTTTAGTAAAGGTTGTACCACACTCACACAATGTAGGTGTGCATGACCGCTGTCACACAACAGTTGAGCCAATGATCAAGCAGCAGTGGTTCGTCAAGATGGACGAGATGATCAAGCCTGCAGTTGAGGGAGTAAAGAACGGAGAAATCAAGCTTCTTCCTTCAAGAATGGACAAGACATACTTCAACTGGACAGACAATATCCGCGACTGGTGCATCAGCCGTCAGCTCTGGTGGGGACACAGAATACCTGCATGGTACTGTGATGACTGTGGAGAGATGGTAGTTTCAATAGAAAAGCCTGGCAAATGTCCTAAGTGTGGCAAGGAGCACTGGACACAGGATCCTGATACACTTGATACATGGTTCTCATCAGCGCTCTGGCCATTCTCAACACTCGGCTGGCCTGAAAAGACAGAGGATCTTGACTATTTCTATCCAAACGATGTGCTCGTAACAGGCTACGATATCATTTTCTTCTGGGTAATCAGAATGATTTTCTCAGGCTATGAGCAGATGGGCAAGGCACCATTCCACACAGTGCTTTTCCACGGACTCGTAAGAGATTCACAGGGCCGCAAGATGAGTAAATCACTCGGAAACGGAATCGATCCGCTCGAGGTTATCGACAAGTATGGTGCAGATGCACTTCGTCTGACACTTATCACAGGAAATGCACCGGGAAATGACATGCGTTTCTACTGGGAGAGAGTTGAGGCTTCAAGAAACTTCGCCAACAAGGTATGGAATGCATCAAGATTTATCATGATGAACCTTGAAGGTGTAGAGCTTAGAGAGCCAAAGCTTGATGAGCTTCATGCAGCAGACAAGTGGATTCTTTCAAGGGTAAATACTCTTGCAAAGGATGCCACAGAAAACATGGACAAGTTCGAGCTTGGAATCGCAGTACAAAAGGTATACGACTTCATCTGGGATGAGTTCTGTGACTGGTATATCGAGATTGCAAAGGTTCGTACCTACAAGAAGGATGAAAACCCAGAGTCAGCAAATGCAGCACTCTGGACGCTTAAGACAGTACTTGTAAATGCACTGAAGCTCCTTCATCCATATATGCCGTTTATCACAGAGGAAATCTTCTGTACGCTTCACCCGGAAGAAGACACCATTATGCTCGCAAAATGGCCGGAATACAAAGCAGAATGGAACTTTGCAGCAGAGGAAGAGATGGTAGAGCACTGCAAAGACCTTGTAAAAGGTGTTCGTAACCTCCGTACTGAAATGGATGTTCCACCATCAAGAAAAGCAAAGATTTTCATTGTATCTGACGATGCGAAAATCAGAGACACGTTTGAATCAAACAAAGAAGTTTATGTAAACCTTGCAGGTGCAAGCGAGATCGCAGTACAGGCAGATAAGACAGGAATCGAGGAGGATGCTGTTTCCGTTGTAATTCCTGGAGCAACACTTTACCTTCCACTGGAAGATTTAGTAGACTTTGAAAAAGAAAAAGAACGTCTGTTAAAAGAACAGGCACGTCTGGAGAAAGAACTCGCGCGTTCTAAGGGAATGCTTTCCAATGAGAAGTTCTTAAGCAAAGCTCCGGAAGCAAAAGTGCAGGAAGAGAAAGACAAGCTTGCAGGCTATGAGCAGATGATGGCTCAGGTCAAAGAGCGTCTTGCACAGATGAAATAGAACAATAACCGTCCAGTCTCCCTAGCCGGTGGCGTGGACGGTTATTTTTATGGCAGGGTGTGTCATTGGTTTGTTCAACATGCACAAATTACAGAGCGAAAATGTGCGAAAAAGCAGAAAACTTGCTTGAAAAAAAGACTGGAAACGAGTATTATATAGTATATATACGATTTTTTGTAGGAAGAAGGGAGTTGGAAGAATGGCATTACCAAGTATTTCTACACCAAAAGTGAAGATTGTGAATAAAGACTTAGAGGCATGGATCAGACTCCCTGCACTGGAAGAAGGAGAACACTATACGATCGAGTATCTGCACGATGTATTACGGGTGAACCAGATTACTTATGGAATTGATGAAGCACAGCTTCAGAAAATCATCGATGAGGAGATATATGAACAGGATGTACTGGTGGCGAGAGGAGTACCGGCAGTAGAGGGACAGGATGGATTCTATGAGTATAAGGTGAATATGAACCTTGAGAAAAAGCCAAAGATACTGCCGGACGGATCCGTAGATTACTGGTCCATGTACAGTGTACAGTCGGTTCAGAAGGATCAGGTCATTGCAATATATCATCCGGCTGTAAAGGGAACAGATGGAATCGGAGTTTCCGGAAAACCGATTGCCGCAAGGGTTGCCAGAGAACAGGGAACACTTCGCGGAACCGGTTTTGGACGAAGTGAGGATTACCTTACCTATTTTTCGCTGATGGATGGGAAGATTGATATTGAGAATGATAAGATCAGGATCCAGCCAATCTATGAGGTGAGCGGAGATGCGAATCTTACTACCGGAAGCATAGATTTTACAGGAGATATTGTGATCCACGGCAGTGTGGAATCCGGAGTTACGATCAAGGCAACCGGAAGTATCACGATTGATGGAAACGTGGAAGCCTGTAATCTGGAAGCCGGTAAGGATATCATTTTAAGAAGTGGAATGGTCGGAGGGAACAAGGCACATGTCAGAACCAAAGGAAATCTGTATGCAAAGTTTATTGAGTATACAGTCATCCAGGTAGAGGGAGATATGGAGGCAGACGTATTGCTCAACTGCACAGTTGCGTGCAGAGGATCTATTCTGATCCAGGGCAGAACAGCGAAGATCATCGGTGGAGATGTCAGCGCAGTCAAGGGAATCAGGGCTACCACGATCGGAAATGAAGCGGAGATGCGGACAGCTGTTTCTGTTGGGGTAGGCACGGATTGCATAGCAAGGCTGAACCTGCTGAAGAAGAAGTTGGAAATCACCAAAATGGAAATTGACAAGATCGAACAGGGACTTGCCAAGTTTGAAGAGATGGAGAAGGAGCGTGGCGTCAGCTATCGGGAAGATCCGCGAAGAGTGGCGCTTCTGCGTACCAGAATCCAGAATATGGCGACACTCGCAGGGGATGAGGGTGAAGTGAAGCGGCTTGAGCATATGATCTCAGATGGAGCAAATGCAACGGTCTGTGTGACAAGAGATGTATTCCCTGGGGTATCCATAGCGATCAGGGATCAGATTTTAAATGTAAAAAACAATGCAAAGTGCGTAGAGTTCTATCATCTGAACGGAAAAATCTGCACGAGAACAGCAGAGGATTAACGGACAGTAACATGCAAAGGATTAAGAAATAAAAAAGAGCAGGATAGCATTTCAGGGGAAACAGGTTACAACCATAATTTTCCTGAAATGCTATTTTTATATTTCATATTATTGACGAAAAACTACTTTATTTTAATGGAAATTTCATAATTTGACATTGAAAGTGAATTCTTCCTATATTATAATCAATCAGTGAGAGAGAAATGATCAGTCAGTACAGGAAAGGTACGGAAATTAAGATGATAAATTTTGAAGAAGAATTGAAAAACTTTAAACCAAGTCTGGAAGTGGAAGAGGCAGAGCAGGCAATCTATAATCATGAGCTGACAGACATGACGGATGTTATGCAGGAAATGCTGCAGGAATTAAAGCAGCAGAACAGATAACAGGTAGATCACATGCACAGTGGCATGACAGATAGAGAGGTTTTTCATGAGATGTTATAATTGCGGTGCAGAACTTGGCAAGGGAGATAACTGCCAGAACTGCGGAACGAATGTAAAAGTATACAAAAAGATTTTGATGGCATCTAATGCCTATTACAATGATGCATTGGAGAAAGCCGGTGTCAGGGATTTGTCAGGGGCAATTGAGAGCCTGAAAATCAGTCTGCGTTTTAATAAATTAAATATTGATGCAAGAAATTTGCTTGGATTGATCTACTACGAGATGGGAGAAGTGGTGACTGCCCTCACGGAGTGGGTGATCAGTAAGAATTATCAGCCGAAGGATAATCTTGCGAGCAGGTACTTAGATGAAGTGCAGAAGAATCAGGCAAGACTGGATTCTGTCAATCAGACGATCAAGAAATACAATCAGGCATTGCTTTACTGCAAGCAGAACAGCCGTGATCTTGCAATCATTCAGTTGAAAAAAGTATTGTCGCTGAATCCAAAGCTGGTGAGTGGACATCAGCTTCTGGCGCTTTTATATATTCAGGAAGGACGCTATGATCTTGCGAAGAAATCACTGCGGAATGCCGGAAAAATTGATGCCAATAATACTGTGACACTGCGCTATCTGAAAGAAGCCAATGCAGCCTTAAGAGAGCAGAATCCGAGCAAGAAGCAGAAGAATGATGAACTCATTTCCTATCAGAGTGGCAATGAGACAATCATCCAGCCAAAATATCTGAAGGACAATTCTGCAGTCGGTACGATCATTAACATGGTGATCGGAATCGCAATCGGAATTGCAATCACCTGTTTCCTTGTGGTTCCTGGCGTGAGAAGAACCGTGATGAACAATACGAAAGCAGAAGTGCTGGATGCAAATAATACGATTTCTTCCAAGAATCAGACGATCACAAGCCTGCAGAGTCAGGTGGATGACCTTACCAGTCAGATTACGGATGCGAAGAACAGCGAGGAAGAATCTGCCAACAAACTGGAAAGCTATGACAAACTTCTGACTGCATATGAGACATACACCACAGGAGACATTGAGAAGGCAGGAGATGCATTGAGCAGTGTCAATGTGGATGACCTGAGTGCAGATGCAAAGAGTATTTATGATACCATCAATGCACAGGTGAATGCCGAATACATGGCTGCATTATATAAGGAAGGTTATGATGCATATTCCGGCAAAAAGTATGATGATGCCGTGAGTGCACTTTCCAAAGTCGTCGAGATGGATGAAAACTATGAGAATGGAAATGCACTGTACTATCTTGCACAGGCATACCGCAAGAACGAGGATATGGAAAATGCCAAAATCTATTATCAGAAAGTGGTAGAATTGTATCCAAATACAGAGCGCGCTGCAAACTCACAGAACTATCTGGATCAGAGTGAGACAGACACCGCCCGTTAATAAAAAGACAAACTGATATTAAAAAGTACGAAGGAGATCGAACCGGAAATTCCGGGGAGACTCCTTCTTTTTTTATTCATGATAATAAAATGTCTGCGGAGCGAGCATTCTATTGTTGAAAATCATAAGCAGAATGGAAAGAGAGGAACAAGAGCATGAAAAGCCAGTATATTATGGAAAAAGGATGTTTAGTTGTCTATGTGCCGCGTGAGTTAGACCATCATCAGGCAAACCGCATCCGCACGGAGACAGATCTTCTGATCGACACCTACCATGTCAGACATCTTGTGTTTGATTTTACAGAGACAGAGTTTATGGACAGCTCCGGGATTGGGGTGATCATCGGGCGGTGCAAAAACTTAGGCTATTCCGGTGGGGATGTGAGTGCGTGCCATCTGAACGAGCGCGTGGACAAGATATTTACCGTATCCGGGTTGAAAAAAATCATTCAGGTAAAAGAATAGGAGATAGTGGAGGAAGTAAAAATGAGCAGTCAGAACGAGATGAAACTGATATTTGATGCCAGGTCGGTGAATGAAAGTTTCGCCAGGGTGGCGGTGGCGGCATTTATAGCAGAATTAAACCCAACGTTAGACGAGATTGCGGATATCAAGACGGCCGTGTCCGAAGCGGTGACGAATGCGATCATTCATGGTTACCATGAACCGGAACAGAAAGTGGAACTCCTGTGTCAGATTTGTGGGGATGAGGTTTCCATCACCGTTTCGGATACAGGAGCAGGCATTGCGGATGTGTCAAAAGCGATGGAACCTTTTTATACGACAAAACCGGAGTTAGAGCGTTCCGGGATGGGATTCTCTTTTATGGAAGCGTTTATGGACAGGCTTGAGGTAGTATCCGAGCCGGGAAAAGGGACAAGCGTACATATGGTAAGAAGACTGGGAAATCAGGAAGGCTAGCCTATGGTGCGACAGGCGGAACTGATCAGACAGGCACAGGATGGGGATAAAAAAGCCAGGGACAAAGTCGTTTCGGACAACCTTGGATTAGTGCACGCAATTGTCCGCAGATTTGAAAAAAGAGGGCATGACAGGGAGGAATTGTTTCAGATCGGATGTATCGGGCTGATCAAGGCGATCGATCATTTTGATCTGTCGTTAAACCTTGCATTTTCCACTTATGCAGTGCCTATGATCACAGGGGAGATACGGCGTTTCCTGCGTGACGATGGCATGGTGAAAGTGAGCAGGAGTTTAAAAGAAAATGGATACAAAATCAGCAGGGCAAAAGAAGTTCTCACAACAGAGCTGGGGAGAGATCCGAGTCTTTTGGAGCTGTCTGCCATGACAGAACTTGGCACAGAGGAGATCGTGATGGCATTGGACGCTAACCGTGGGGTGGAGTCCATTTACCAGCCGGTCTGCGGCTCAGATGGAGATGAACTTTTACTCATTGACCAGATTGGAGATCAGAGCGATGTCTATGAGGAGCCGGAGAAGGAGGCTGTTTTAAACAAAATGGTGATCAGGCAGCTGATGGATACGCTCGACGAGACAGAACAGCAGATCATCCGGCTGCGGTATTTTGAAAATAAAACGCAGTGCGAGGTGGCAGGAATACTTGCAGTGACACAGGTGCAGATCAGCCGGAATGAGCGTAAAATCCTTGCAAAACTCCGGGCAAAACTGGAGTTATAACGTCATTTGCCGGAAAGAAAATCTTGAAGAGCGAAACCATCAATGATATAGTGAAAGGAGGAAACTCAAACAATAACCGGCAGTGATAGCAGACTGACAGAGCGTCAGGAGAGAGGGAGTACAAGAGCAGATGAATGGAACACAGATCAGTGATACACAGAGGAATAACAGAACCGCATTGACAGGGCATACCATAGAAGCGTTGATCGTGGTCGTCTTTTATGCGTGCAGATTTATCAGGGGAGAGCGGAGTCTTGGATATTTCCTGGTGATCACGGCATTGGCACTGATCCCGGTCATACTGGGACAGTTTTTCTTTTTGAAGGACAGAGAGACAGGTATGATCAAACACACGGTAGGAATCGGATTTGCCATTACGTATTCCTTCATGGTGCTGACGACCGAGGAATCGAACATTTATGTGCTTGTCATACCGATGATTTTACTTGTAAGTGTATTTAATGATGTAAAATTTTCCGTGCAGATCAATATAGGAACGGTTATCTTAAGCCTGATCATGACGATTGGTGGAGCTTTTACC
>OKUF01000638.1_pt1 | contig 10471 bp, 10 predicted proteins | sample 1606781 | NCBI WGS metagenome assembly OKUF01 (sample SAMEA3882555, study PRJEB24775) | human gut metagenome | biome: human-associated habitat; feature: intestine environment; material: feces | place: Netherlands | collected 2009/2010
GCGGTGCCATCAACGAGGCTCCCACCAAGAAGATCCCCTACTTCGACTTTGAGGTTCCCACCGCTCTGCCCGGTGTCGATCCCGCCATCCTCGACCCCCGCGACACCTACGCAGATGCCGCTCAGTGGGAAGAGAAGGCAAAGGATCTGGCTGGCCGCTTCGTGAAGAACTTCGCTAAGTACGAGGGCAACGAGCACGGCAAGGCTCTGGTCTCCGCAGGCCCCCAGCTGTAAGCTGAAACCCGCATTTTTCTTCTGAACTCCATATAAAATAAGCGCCCGCCCCGTGGTTTTTGCTCAAACCATAGGGCGGGCGCTTTGCTGTTACGGAATAATTCAGCCCAGCAGCTCCAGCACACCGGCCTTGGGGCGGGCGCCCACGGCCTGACGCACCAGCTTGCCCTGCTCGAACACCAGCAGGGTGGGAATGCTCATCACCCCGAACTGCGCCGCCAAGTCCGGCTGCTCGTCCACGTTCACCTTGCCCACCTTTACATCGGTGCGCTCCTCGGCTACCTCGTCCACCACAGGGCTCAGCATCCGGCAGGGGCCGCACCAGCTGGCCCAGAAGTCCAGCAGAACGGGCTTTTCGCTGTGGAGCACTTCCTGTGCAAAGTTTTCCTTGGTAATGTTGATGACTGCCATATTTTTTCCCTCCTGAATGGGTGTTGTGTTTTACTGACATCCTCAGTATACCCCATACGCCGCCCGCTTTTCCGTGACCGGGTCACGCAGGCGCAAAAAATACCGCCGGGCGAAAGGCACGGCGGTATAGGGGTAAACTGTTTTTACTTGCCCAGCATCTCGTGGGCGGTCTTGCAGATGGTGGCAGCGTCCAGACCGAACTTCTTCAGCAGATCCCATGCAGGGCCGGAGCAGCCGAACACGTCCTGCACGCCTACGCGGCGCACAGGGGTGGGCTGCTTCTCGCTCAGAACGGCGCAGACGGCTTCGCCCAGACCGCCGATGACGTTGTGCTCCTCGGCGGTGATGACCTTGCCGCACTCCTTTGCCGCCTTGATGACGATCTCCTCGTCCAGGGGCTTAATGGTGTGGATGTTGATGACCCGGGCGTGGATGCCCTCGGCAGCCAGCTGCTCGGCAGCCAGGCGGGCCTCGTTGACCATCAGGCCGGTGGCGATGATGGCAATGTCGCTGCCCTCGGTGATCTGCTCGCCCTTGCCCAGCTCAAAGTGGTAGGTAGCCTCATCGTGGAACACAGGCACAGCCAGACGGCCGAAGCGCAGGTAAACAGGGCCCTGCATGGCGTAAGCGGCACGCACAGCGGCGCGGGCCTCCACATCGTCTGCGGGGCAGATCACGGTCATGCCGGGCAGGCTGCGCATCAGGGCAAAGTCCTCGCAGCACTGGTGGGAAGCACCGTCCTCGCCCACGGAGATGCCGCCGTGGGTGGCACCGATCTTGACGTTCAGGCGGGGGTAAGCGATCGAGTTGCGGATCTGCTCAAAGGCACGGCCTGCGGCAAACATGGCAAAGCTGGAAACAAAGGGAACATAACCCATGGTGGCCAGACCTGCGGCCACGCCCATCATGTTGCCCTCGGCAATGCCGCAGTCGAAGTGACGGTCCGGGTACGCCTTGCGGAACATGCCGGTCTTGGTGGCGGCAGCCAGGTCAGCGTCCAGCACCACCAGGTCGTCGTGGCCCTCAGCGGCCAGCTCTTTCAGGGTGTTGCCGTAGCTGTCACGGGTAGCGATCTTCTTCACTTCTGCCATCTTACTTGTCCTCCTCTTCCAGCGCGGCGTAGGCTGCGTTCAGCTCCTGCATGGCCACAGCGTACTCTTCGTCGTTGGGGCCTTTGCCGTGCCAATCCACAGCGTTCTCCATAAAGCTCACGCCCAGGCCCTTAGTGGTGTGCAGCAGGAAGCAGGTCGGCTTGCCGGAACCATGGGAGCGGTCAAACAAGATGAATGCCTGCTCCAGGTCAGCCAGGCTGTTGCCGTTGCAGATGATGGTGTTAAAGCCGAAGGCATCCATCTTCTGGTCCAGCGGTTCGCTGTTCATGACCTTGGCGGTGGGGCCGTCGATCTGCAGGCCGTTCACGTCGATCATGATGCAGAGGTTATCCAGCTTATAGTGGTTGGCAAACATAAATGCTTCCCAGCACTCGCCCTCTTCGATCTCGCCGTCACCCAGCAGGGTGTACACGTTGACGTCGGGGTTCTTCATCTTGGCGGCCAGTGCCATGCCGGCTGCGGCGGAAACACCCTGGCCCAGGCTGCCGGCACCGAGTACAGACCCGGCGCTGCATGGCCCTTGGAAAGCACAAAACGGTCACGGTCAGGGTCCTGCGGGTTCTGCGGATCGATCTGCATTTCCTTAAAGTATAAGTAAGTCAGCACATCAGCAGCAGAAAGGCTGCCGCCCGGGTGCCCGCTTTTGCCGCCATGGGTCGCTTCAATAATGCCCATGCGCACGCGGGTCGCAGTCATTTTTAACTGCAGCATCTCTTGCTTTGTCATATCCGTATTCCTCCAGCCGGGTGCAGCTACACCCGTATTATCTACTATTATATTATACACGCCCTGCAAAAGGACGCAATAATTTTGTAAAAATAAAACGGCAGATATTTTGATACAGTATAGCATAAAAAGCTACAGTTTTCCAGTGAAAAAACTGGAAAACGCTGTCAAATATTATCAGTTTGCCGCGCATGGATAAAGTTTTGGTGCAACTGCTGAATTTTCTGTACGCAGCATGGGCGAAATTTTACACTGCCTGCCCTTGTAAGCTGCTCCAAAAGATGGCACAATAAAAAATAAGGCTACTTTTAGCCGGCCGGAAAAGGGGGCAGCAACATGGCAAACGGCATTTATATCCAGGCGGAGTACCGTGGAAAATTGATCCGCAAAATTGTCTGTAACGGCGAAGAACGCTGGTTTATCGGCTCAGACTGTGCAGTCACCTACCTGACCCTGCAGGCATGCAAAGCCGCCATTGACGCTTTGACGGTGTGAACAGCGTAGACAGGACGGCACCGCATGTCATAACTTGGCATGCCAAAATATTCTGCGGAGGCCGTAGGTACGCACATTGTGTGCCCACCAACCTGATGATGCAGTGGCTTTTCCGGGAAACAGCATACACGGAGAAAGACTGCAGGCGAACAATGTTCGCCCCGACAGAGCATTTTTTGACACACTGCGACGATAAAACACCACACTTTACCGCTTTACAATCCTGAAAAAAGCTGGTAAAGTAAGTATGGTACAATGATACCATCTACCCTTTTGCTTGTTTGTGCGCATTTGGCAGGCGGGGGACGGAATGATAAAACGGAGAAAAAGCGAGGTTAGAACAAGTGTTCAAGATCGTTAAAAAGCGGGAATTGAACCCCACAGTGACCGAAATGGTCATTGAAGCACCGCTGATCGCTAAAAAGGCGAAAGCGGGCCAGTTCATCATCATCCGCGCCAAGGAGGATTCTGAGCGCATCCCCCTGACGATTGCCCATTATGATGCCGCAGCAGGCACTGTGGCTATCATTTTCCAGATCGTCGGCGCAGGCACCATGCAGCTGAACTCCCTCAAAGAGGGCGAGTATGTGCATGACTTTGTCGGCCCGCTGGGCAAAGCAACTGAAATTGAAGGGCTCAAAAATGTCTGTGTGGTCGGCGGCGGCGTCGGCTGCGCCATTGCCCTGCCCGTTGCCCAGGCCCTCAAGGCCCAGGGCACCAAGGTTACCGGCATCATCGGCTTCCGCAATAAGGACCTTGTCATCCTGGAAGACGAATTCCGCGCCTGCTGTGACGAGCTGATCATCATGTCCGATGACGGTTCTTACGGCCAGAAGGGCGTTGTGACGATGCCGCTGGAAGAAAAGATCAAGGCTGGCGCCAACTTTGACGAGGTCATCACCATCGGCCCGCTGATCATGATGAAGTTCGTTGTCAAGACCACCAAGCCTTATAACGTTAAGACCGTTGTTTCCATGAATCCCATCATGGTGGACGGCACCGGCATGTGCGGCGGCTGCCGCCTGACTGTGGGCGGCAAAACCAAGTTTGCCTGTGTGGATGGCCCCGATTTCGACGGTTTTGAAGTCGATTTTGATGAAGCCATGCACCGCGGCACCATGTACCGCGATTTTGAAGCCCACGCGCGGGAAGCGGAATGCAACCTGCTGAAAAAGGAGGTTGAGTAACATGCCGAATATGGACCCGAAAAAATGCCCCATGCCCAGCCAGGACCCCAACGTCCGCAACAAAAACTTTAAGGAAGTTGCCCTGGGCTATACCGCTGAAATGGCTGTGAACGAAGCCAAGCGCTGCCTGCAGTGCAAAAAGCCCGCCTGCCGCACCGGCTGCCCTGTTCAGATCGATATTCCCGCCTTTATTGCCGAAGTGGCAAAGGGCAATTTTGAAGCTGCTTACCAGGTCATCGCAAAGTCCAGCGCGCTGCCCGCTGTCTGTGGCCGTGTCTGCCCGCAGGAAAACCAGTGCGAGGGCAAGTGCGTGCGCGGCATCAAGGGCGAACCCGTCGGCATTGGCCGCCTGGAGCGCTTTGTGGCTGACTGGCACCGTGAAAACGTCCACACCCCGGCTGCCAAGCCGGAGCCGAACGGCCATAAGGTGGCAGTTATCGGTGCAGGTCCTTCCGGCCTGACCGTTGCCGGCGACCTGGCCAAGCTGGGCTATAAGGTTACCGTATACGAAGCCCTGCACGTTGCAGGCGGCGTTCTGATGTACGGCATTCCGGAGTTCCGTCTGCCCAAGGATATTGTGCAGCACGAAGTGGAAGGCCTGAAAGAGCTGGGTGTTGATATTGAGTGCAACATGGTCATCGGCAAGGTGCTGACCATTGACGAGCTGATGGGCGAGTACGGCTACGAGGCCGTGTTCGTAGGCTCCGGTGCCGGTCTGCCCCGCTTTATGAACATCCCCGGCGAGAGCCTGAAGGGCGTGTATTCCGCCAACGAATTCCTGACCCGCTCCAACCTGATGAAGGCTTACCTGCCCACCAGCAAGACCCCCATCCGCACCGGCAAAAAGGTGGCCGTTGTGGGCGGCGGCAACGTGGCCATGGATGCTGCCCGCAGCGCCCTGCGTCTGGGTGCTGAGACTGTGTACATCGTCTACCGCCGCGGCATGGCCGAGCTGCCTGCCCGTAAGGAGGAGGTCGAGCACGCCGAGGAAGAGGGCATCATCTTCAAGACCCTGTGCAACCCTGTGGAGATCCACGCCAACGACGAGGGCTTCGTCAAGTCCATCACCTGCATTGAGATGGAGCTGGGTGAGCCCGATGCTTCCGGCCGCCGCCGTCCCATTGAAAAGAAGGGCAGCGAGTTTGAGCTGGACGTGGATACCGTGATCATGAGCCTGGGCACCAGCCCCAACCCGCTGATCCGCTCCACCACTCCGGGCTTGGAGACCAACAAGCACGGCTGCATCGTGACCGAGGGTGACGAGGGCAAGACCAGCCGTGACGGCGTGTACGCCGGTGGTGACGCCGTGACCGGCGCTGCTACCGTCATCAAGGCCATGGGTGCCGGTAAGGCAGCTGCAAAGGCTATGGACGAGTACATCCGCAATAAGTAACAAATAGCAACGAGGGCGCTGCACATTTACCGTGCAGCGCCCTTTTTCAGCGCAGATCTTGTTATGAACAGAGTAGGCCCGGAAAGTCTGCGGACTTTCCGGGCCTACATTTTCACGGGATGGGCACTGCCGAAAACGGCATCTGTTTTAATGTACGCCAGCCAGTTCCTTTACGGGGCGGCCGGTACGGGTCATTTCGATCTTGCGGGATTTATCGTAGCAGTAGCGGATGATGGCCTGCCGCCGCACGATGCCGATAAAGATGCCCCGGTCGTCCACCACGGGCACAAAGTTCTGGTTCATGGCCGCTTCGATCAGCTGGTCCATGCTGGTGGTGACAGTTACGGCCTTGTAATCCCGCTTGTGGGCAAAGCTCGAGATGGGCACATCCTCGGCGGCTTCAATGTCCAGTCCGTGCTGCTGTTTCAGCCCCCAGAGGATATCCCCCTCGGTCAGGGTGCCCACATACTCGCCCTTGCGGTTGAGCACCGGGATGGATGCGTAGCGGTTGTTCTCCCATTTTTCCAGCGTCTGCCGCAGGGTGAAGTCATCGTAGACATACATCAGGTCCTGCTTGGGGGAAAGGAAAAACAAAATGTTCATCAAACAGCTCTCCAATCGTTATCCTATCGTAAACAGTGGTTCTGCCGTAAGGGCGCAGCTCCCGTTCCTCTGCTTTGATTTTAGCACTTTTCCACAGGCGGATAAAGTCAAAAATCATACTTTTTAGAATTTATTCACAGTCGCACCCGGCCTTTTTGCAAAACATGCAGGAAAACCGTGCACAGGGCAGGGTTTTGTGGTATAATAGGAGCACGAATCGGCTCACATTGCCCGCCCTTTGGAAATTGTGCTGTACACAGGGCGTGGGAAGTTGTATAATAAGGATACCGATTCCTTTCCCGGTATGCGGCGGGTTTGCCGCGGCAAGCCGGGCCACCCCAACAAGATTTCAAATAAAGGAGCAGAGCGACTATGATCACTTCCCGTTTCCCGCTGGGAGATGTCAGCTTTTCCGCCGAGTACTTCTCTACGCTGGTAGGCGAAGCAACCAAACAATGCTACGGCGTGGCCGCAATGGCCCCCCGTGATCTGACCGACCGCGTCCGCTGCGCCGTGCGCGGCGTGGACGACTCGGCCAAGGGCGTCCGTGTCACACAGGAAGAGGGCCGTCTCGTGATCGAGCTGCACATTGCCGTCAGCTACGGGCTCAACATCTCCACCGCCGCGCGCAGCATCTCGCACCGCGTCAAGGACGAAGTGGAGCAGGCCACCGGCCTGAAGGTTGCCCGTGTGATCGTGTCGGTGGACGACGTGATCGCCTGATGGAACTGTATATTAAGGAGTAAGGACAATGATTTCTGGTAAGATCCTGCGCGACGCGATCATCTCCGGCGCGAACAACATCAACAACCAGCGCTCCCGTGTGGACGAGCTGAACGTTTTCCCTGTGCCCGATGGCGACACCGGCACCAACATGGGCATGACGGTGGGTGCCTCCGTGGCAGAGCTGAACGCGCTGGACGACGGCTGCACCGTGGGTGAGGCCGCCAAGACCGCTGCCTCCGCCATGCTGCGCGGTGCGCGCGGCAACTCCGGCGTGATCACCAGCCTGCTGTTCCGCGGCTTCTCCAAGGCGCTGGAAGGCAAGAAGGAAGCCGACACCGCCGACATCATCGCCGCCCTGAAAAAGGGCGTGGAGGGTGCCTACAAGGCCGTGATGAAGCCCACCGAGGGCACCATCCTGACCGTTGCCCGGGTGGCCAGCGAGGAAGCTGCCGCCTGCGGTGCCGAGGAGATCCCCGCCCTGTGGGACGTGGTGATGACCGCAGGCCAGAAGGCGCTGGAGGATACCCCCAACCTGCTGCCCGTGCTGAAAAAGGCCGGCGTTGTGGACGCAGGCGGCCAGGGCATTATGATCATCTTTGAGGGCATGGGCAAGGTGTTCCACGGCGAGCCCATGGTGGCCGGCGGCGAGGGCACCCCCAACAAGGCCAAGCTCTCCACCGAGAACGCAGGCAAGGGCGTGTTCACCGACGACCTGATGAAGGTGGAGGACATCAAGAACGGCTACTGCACCCAGTTCCTCATCAACAAGTACGAGGGCGCAAGCGCCGCAAAGATGCGCGCCTTTGCCGAATCCAACGGCGACAGCGTGGTCTGCATCGAGGATGACGATGTCATCAACCTGCATGTCCACACCGCTGACCCCGGCAAGATCCTGAGCGAGGCCATCAAGTACGGCTACCTGACCAACTTCAAGATCGAGAACATGCACGAGCAGTTCCTGGCCCGCCAGAAGCAGGGCAAGAGCCTCGAGAAGCAGGCTTCTGCCGAGAAGAAGCCCGACCCGGCCAGCGAGTTCATCTACGCTGCCGTCGATCCCAGCCGCGACTACGGCTTTGTTGCCGTCGCCGCCGGCGAGGGCCTGAAGGCCGTCTTTACCGACCTGTCCGCTGACGCGGTCGTCTCCGGCGGTCAGACCATGAACCCCGCCACCGAGGACATCCTCGCCGCCGTCCAGAGCGTCCCGGCCAAGACCGTCTTCGTCCTGCCCAACAACAAGAACATCATCATGGCTGCTGAGCAGGCCCAGAAGCTGGCCGACCGTCAGGTGATCGTTCTGCCCACCCGCACCGTGCCCATGGGCATTACCGCACTGCTGAACTTCGACCCCTCTGTGAACGCCGAGACCAACACCATCAACATGATGGCTGCTGCCGACAAGGTGTCCACCGGTCTGATCACCTACGCCGCCCGCGACAGCGAGTACGACGGCAAGCGCATCCGCAAGGGCGAGATCATGGCGCTGGAGAACGGCAAGATCGTTTCCACCTCCACCGATATCACCAAGGCCACCTACCGTCTGGCACGCAATATGTGCAAGAAGGATTCCAGCTTTGTCACCATTATTTCCGGCTGTGATGTGAGCGATGAGGACGCCGAGAAGGTTACCGAGATCGTAAAGGCAAAGTGCCCCAACCATGTGGAAGTAAGCCACATCCGCGGCGGCCAGCCCGTTTACTACTATATGATCAGCGTGGAGTAAGCACTCCCCTGCCCTGATTTGACATTATCACAAAACACAAAGAGACTGCTGCATGGTACTCCGTGCGGCAGTCTCTTTTTCTGGTGAAAAAGCAAGTCGGGAAGTTCCGCAGAACTTCCCGACTTGGAAATTATAAAAAATTCTTCCGCTGAAAATGCCCAAAGCGCACGCGGCGGGCATTCAAAATCGTCCAGACCTGATAAAAGGCCGCTGCACAAAATCTGTGCAACGGCCTTTGTTTCTCAGAAAAAGCTTACCTGACTGCTCTCGGGCAGGTCGCCCAGTGCGCCCACCTGACGCAGACGGTCCAGAATGCCGCTGCCCACGCCGGAAGCCTGCTGCAGCTCTTCCACCGAGATATATTCCTCTCCGTGGATGGTCACCCGTTCCAGAGCATCGGCGGCAGCACCGCCGAGGCCCTTCAGAGCGCTGAAGGGCAGGCGCACCTTGTCGTCCTCCACCACATACTTGGAGCCGCGGCTCTTGCCCAGCTCGATGGGCAAAAACTCGTACCCACGGCTCAGCATCTCGTTGACCAGCTGCAAGCTGACCAGCACATCCTCGTCCTTGGCATTCTTTTCCTCTTTCAGGCGGCGTTTGACCGCTTCCATGTGGGCGCGCGCCACGGCAGCGCCGCCGATGGCGGCTTCGTAGTCGATATCATCGCCGCGCACGGTAAAATACACCGCATAGAACGCCTGCGGCTTGTAGATCTTGTACCACATCAGGCGGATAGCGCTCATCAGGTAGGCCACAGCGTGAGCCTTGGGGAACATATACTTGATCTTGCGGCAGCTCTCGATGTACCAGTCCGGTACCTCGTGCTCCCGCATGGCTTCCTCCCAGCCCGGCTGGAAGCCGCCCTTGGCCACCTTACCCTTACGCACGGCTTCCATGATATCAAAGGCCATCTTGGGCTCCAGCCCCTTGCGCAGCAGGTACAGCATGATACTGTCACGGCAGCCGATGACCTCGGCGATGGTGCAGGTGCCGCTGCGGATCAGCTCGTCCGCGTTGCCAGTCCACACGTCCGTGCCGTGGGACAGACCGGAAATCTGGATCAACTCCGAGAAATTCTTAGGCCGTGCTTCCACCAACATTCCGCGCACGAAGTTCGTGCCCATCTCCGGGATGCCGAAGGTGCCGGTCTGGCTGTCGATCTGCTCCGGGGTCACGCCAAGCGCTTCCGGGCTGGTCAGCAGGCTGTACACCTTGGGGTCGTTCATGGGGATGCTGTCCACCGGGATGCCGGTGTATTCCTCAAAATACTTGTAGAAGGTGGGCATATCGTGGCCCAGCTCGTCCAGCTTGAGCAGGGTGTCGTGCAGGTACTTGAACTCGAAATGGGTGGTCAGCAGACCGCCCGCCACATCATCTGCCGGGTGCTGGATGGGACAGAAATCGTAGATCTCGTAGGTGTCCGGCACAACGACCATGCCGCCGGGGTGCTGGCCGGTGGTGCGCTTGACACCGGTGCAGCCCAGCGTCAGGCGGTTTTCCTCGGCGTGGTTCACGGTGCGCTGCCGCTCGTCCAGATACTTTTTAACGTAACCATAAGCGGTTTTATCCTGAATACCGGACACCGTGCCAGCCTTGAACACGTTGGCCTTGCCGAACAGTTCCTCGGTGTAGCGGTGCACATTAGACTGGTACTCGCCGGAGAAGTTCAGGTCGATATCCGGTTCCTTATCGCCGTAGAAGCCCAGGAAGGTCTCGAAGGGGATGTCGTGGCCGTCCACCAGCATCCGGGTGCCGCAGTGGGGGCAGTCCTTATCGGGCAGGTCAAAGCCGTCGTCCACGCTGCCGTCGGTGATGAACTCGCTGTGCTTGCACTTGGGGCAGCGGTAGTGGGGCGGCAGGCTGTT
>OKUF01000641.1_pt1 | contig 10442 bp, 11 predicted proteins | sample 1606781 | NCBI WGS metagenome assembly OKUF01 (sample SAMEA3882555, study PRJEB24775) | human gut metagenome | biome: human-associated habitat; feature: intestine environment; material: feces | place: Netherlands | collected 2009/2010
ACAGACGATGACAGATATCCAACCATGGTAAATACAGGCAGACCATCATTCACATCTGCCTCCACATCGATCATCCGTCCGTCCACACCGTGAACCGCACAGCTTTTTACTTTACTAAACATATTCGCTCCCTTCTTCTCCAAGGGCGCTGACCAAGTTTATAGTATAAAAGAAAAGAACATCTGTCAACGAACAAAGTCTGAAACTTTTGTGAACGTTGCAAATGTTCTTTTCTATGATAGGTACCACTATTTATCAATACTTATTTCTTTTTCTGTACACTGTATCCGAATTTGCCAACATAATCACCAAGCGTAAAATACTGTCCGTGGGAATATGCAATCAAATCTGTCTTATTCAGGTCAAACTTTCCTGTCTCATCCATATATTTCTCATCCGCAAGTACGGCTGTTACCTCAGCTAAGAACATATCATGGGAGCCAAGCTCAATTACCTGTGTGACCTTACACTCAATATTGACCGGGCTTTCTTCAATGACAGGTACCGACACTGTCTGTGCCTTGCCCTTCGTCATCTTCATCTCCGCGAATTTATCTACATCTCTGCCTGATTTCACACCACAATAATCCATCGCATAGCACAGATCCTTCGTCACTAAATTGATGACGAACTCTCCGTTTTTCGTAAGTAATTCATGTGAATATCTTGACTTTCGTACAGAGATCGATACCATCGGTGGATCGGAATTGATGGTTCCCGTCCATGCGATCGTGATAATGTCATCGATTCCATTTCCATCACCGGTTGTCACCATAACCGCCGGTACCGGATACAACATATTTCCCGGTTTCCAAACCTGTTTTGCCATTTTCTGCCTCCTGTTTTTTTATCTATTCAGGTAAATCAAAATACAATCATTCCGTTATTCCAGCAGACTCCGGATCTCCTGCATCTTGTAGTCCATCGCCGTAATCGTATCCGCGCACTTTTTTAACTCCTTCGCAATAATCTCCGGATGCTTCAGATTGTCCTTCTTATACTTGAGCTTATGATCAAGACTCGCCCAGAAATCCATCGCGATTGTCCGAAACTGCACTTCGACTTTCATATATTTTTTCTCATTTGACAAGAAAATCGGAATCTCCACAATCAGATGCAGACTTCGGTATCCGTTTGGCTTTGGATTCCGTATGTAATCCTTCACACATACAACCCGGATATCGTCCTGTTTTGTCAAAAGCTCTGATACCGTATATATATCCTCCGGGAACGAACAGATCACACGTACACCTGCGATATCCGTCAGGTTCTCCTCGATATTTTCTATCGAGATTTCCAGACCTTTTCGTTTCATCTTCTCCACGATGCTGAGTGGTTTTTTCAATCTGCACCGGATTGACTCAAACGGATTTCGATTATACTGTGATGCAAACTCAGTATTCAACACCTTCAGCTTTGTCTCAATCTCCATCAACGCACACTCATAGTGCATCATAGATTCTATAAATGGCTGCATCGTCTGCAGCACCTTTTCCGGGTTGTCGGAGTTCATCAGAAGCTCCATACTCATATCTGTACTCCCGTTCATGTTACACACCTCTATTCTTACGAATCGTTTTCATAAATAATTCCTTTAATTTCCGGTCATAATCTCTGCCGATCTTATTCAGTGCTTCATGGCTGACAAATCCACCTGCCATCGCAGCATGTCCACCACCGGAACCAATTCCATCCAACGCCTGATAGATTAGTTTTCCTGCATCCACATCTGCCCGCTCACTGCGCACAGAGAATTTAATGCCATCCGAATTGATAGAGTAGACAACGGCTACATCGACCACATCCAAGGACAAAATAAAATCCGATATGATCGCAACAAGGGAATTCGGTCACTCAAATGGAATGTAGGTGAATCCAACATAATCAAACACTTCGATATGCTCGATTGCCGCACCATACGCCTTCAGATCCTGAAATTCTATCGTGGAATTATACATACTGTTCAGTTTTTCCGTACTGATATAATCGAACAGATATGCCATCATATCCATATCAAACGCGGTTGTTCCACGCACAAAATCTGCCGTATCCATCTTGATTCCATAAGCAAGTGCGGTCGCAACATCCTCATCCATCGGCACACCGCTTGTCTGAAAATACGACGCAACAATGCTGGCACAGGCACCAACAATACGGATATCCTCGAACTTGTAATCCTCTGTCTTCACAAACACCGGATGATGATCGACACATGCCACCTCATTGCCCAGAAGATCTGTCGTATTTGCATTCGGTTTCTGACAATCGACATGCACGATATAGTCCTCCGCCTGCATGTCCGGGATGTCATCATACGAATAAATCTCGATGCCAAACGTATCCATCATCTTTCTTGTATTAAACCGGTCAATACTGCCGACATAACAGATGGTCGATGTAATTCCATAATATTCCAGATATCGCTTCAAGCCAAATGCACTCGATATCGCATCCGGGTCCGGGAAATTATGTGTCTGTAAATATACCTTATGTCCTCTCAGAAGTTCAATCAACGCCTTCTGTTTTTCTTCTGCCACTTGCGCCTCCTGTTAACAATCAAAGCACAGCAATACATACGCTAAGATAAGCATTGCCGTCACTAAAACAAACTCGCAAAACCCACTGACAAAATACGAAAGTATCATGCCAATCGCCATAAATAAAATCGAATATCCAAATAATGCCTTCAATGCCGCCTCTTCATCATATTTGTTCTACTACATACTATGAAACAAACGGAGTGAAAAGACGTAATTTCGTTCAAATCCTAGTTATTCTCACTTGCATGATCAATCGCTTCTTTGATTTCTGGGCTGTCAATATCCACATCTGCTTTCTTACCCATGGCTGTTGCAATCTTATCGACAACCTCTGGAATCATGTCGATCACCTTGCTTACCGTGTCACCCTGCTTGACTGGAATCATCTTCGCATGTCCGTTCTGGATCACAAGTACCGCAGTTGGAGACATCTTACCGCCCATTCCGCCTCCAGCAGAGTTGGAACCGCCGTTTTTGCCAAATGCACCGGCAGCTACACCAAAATTCACATCCACCAATGGTAAAATAATTGTATCGCCTACCTTCGTTGGCTCGCCAACAACTGTCTTCGTTGTAAGCAGGGAATCCATCCCCTGAAATAAAGAACCAACTGTCTGATTAAAATCATTTGCCATCACTCATTACCTCCAATTTCTATATTATCTTACTGATTCATTACTTTCTTTGCAACTTTTAGTGTCCTCCAGATATTGATATTCAAGACAATCCGGAGCAGATATCCAAGCCGGATTCGGCCTTTCAGCTTCACATCCAGTTCCAACACCTTCTGTTCAAAATCCGGCTGCATTGACAGCCCTTTTTGATATACAAACGGCAGTAAGCTCAAATATCCGGTCACCTGCCCGGTCTTGTATGGCTCATCCATGCCGTAATGCACATAGCCCTTTACCTTGCGTGGCAAAATATGTTTCAATGTCCGCGGAATATATTTTTTCAGATATTCACGTGTCTTTACCGTACACGACAAATTCCAGAACTTCTGCAATCGCCGGAGCTTTTTCTTCGCAGTCGCTGTCTTTTTCTCGATCTTGTCAGTCACACGCTCTGCGACCTTTCCTGGTGTGTGATTTATCACAAATGTCCAGACTTTCTTAATCTTCTCCCACACCTTCCGGCACAATATCTTCAATCTGCCCGATTGCTTCTTTTCTTCTTCCGACAGATCGTCCGGTTCGTCCAGATCAAAGATTTCATGCTCTGGTGCTTCCTCTGTCTTTGTTTCTATATCATCCTCATTTATGTCTGTCTCTGGAAGTGGTATCGTCGGAATCTCTGTAATAGTCCCATCTGACTCATCCGTTTTCTCCGATTCACTTATTATCTTCTGTGAACTATTTTCTATACTATCCTTTCGCTTTACCGGCTTCTCACAGATTGCATCATCGTCCTCATCCACGTCGATATCATCCCACGCGTCGTCGAATCCCTCATCAGCGAGATGTTCCACCTCACGCTCTGCTTCTTCTGCCTTCTTCTTTCCAAGCCTAAACCATAACAGCCGTATCTCCTGTTTCAGTTTATCCTTCTCCCGGCTCTGGTCATACAACACCCGGACACTTAAGATCAGATACCGTACCTTTGCTTTTGCCTGTAATGTCTTCCCACCCTGATACGAGATATCTGCCTGATACCGGATCGGGCAAAATAAAATCAGCATCACAAGCAAGAGAAGCAATCCTATGATACCAAGGAGGATCCATCCGATTATTTTTAAAATAAGTAACAATACATGCAGCATTCCTTACCTTACTCCTACCTGTGGTTCTTTCACTTCAATCAAAAGAAAAAATCCTCTACCTTCCATTCTTCCCCGGTTTCATCATACATATCCTGTATGATCTGCAATACGAGCTGTTCTGCCACTTCTTTGCCTCTTGCAAAGCCGACAACCCGTATCCGGGAATCCAGCTTCCTATATGGTTTTTGTAACAACTGATTATATGGATAAATCTCCAGCAATCCATCCTGCAATAACGGCAACACGATCACATACAGATTCCGGACAGGCTTATGCCGCCTGATCCTTTTCCTGATCCGTGCCTGTTTTCGCTCTGTAAGATTGTATGTATAACATTTATCAGCAAAAATCACGATTACTCCTCTATCATCTCTGAAATCAGCTTATTACATGCCATAAGTTCGCTGTCATCCTTACAATTCTCAATTACATAATCAAAATAATCCCGGATCTCCTGTTGTGTATTCATGAAGATCGGCATTGCAGCAAGCAGCTTACACATCATACTACGGTAAACCGGTCTCTTCACACTCGAAAACAAATCGCCAAGTTCCTTTACAAGTGCTTCCTTCTTTGCTGTGATATACGCATGATCTGCGGTTTCTGTCTTTCTAGAAACCTTGTCAAGATCAATAAACAAGCTTGTAGAAAGCAGCTTGCTTACCTTATCCAGACGGTCAAATGTTTCTGTCAGTGCAAGGCTTTCAATCTGCTCGGCTTTTCCAACGCGAATCTCATCCAGCACTGCTTCCAATATCACGATAGATTCATACACGCGCTCCTGCACACCTTCGATTGTGAAAAACTCATCCATCACCTCATCCGGTAACTGATCGATCGTCTCTGCCTTTACACACGCCTTGATAATACGAAGTGCTGCTGCATACCCCGGTACATCTTCTTCGTTCTTCTCATATGCTGCATCAATCGTAAGTAGGATCGTATACACATCATTTATGACTTCCTGTAACAGCATAAACGCTGACACTTCGTTGTTGATGATCGTCGCAGCCTGATTCAGACGCTTCGTCAAATCTTCAAACTCCGGCAGCGTGAGTGCCGCATAATCAGCCTCTGCAAGATCGGTATAAACATGATATAAAAATGGATACTCCGTCTCAAATCCCTTTGGCTTCTTCAAAAGCACTGCACTGCGCAGCATATCAACAAACTCATCCACAGAGGTTGTCTCGCCCTCCTCATAGATATTGAGTGTTGAATTGACAATATCATAAAACTTATTCTTCGTCATACGAACCGGAAGCTGCGCCATCAGAAGCTGTAATTTACTGTTTATAACAACCGTATCATTCTCTGCAAATACATAGGCAAACATCTTCTCAGAAAGCCCTTTTGCATCAACCGGTGCCACTTCATCACGCACGGCAGCCTCCACACGGTTTAACACATACTCATAAATCTCATATGCATCCGTGTAAGCGGTCAGAATATGCATCTTATATTCTACATTGCTACGAAGCTGTGCGATTGCTTCCATAGAATCTTCGTCCACTGCCTCGCGCTTAACCAGATGACGGTCTAACAAGCCTGTCAGAAGTGCAAAATATTTGCAGACATCCGTGTTCTTGTCATCCTGCTCATCGCATACTTCCTTCATCGTGTAATAATTCATGCTTCCCTTTACCGTTGCATAGCAGTTATACTGTCTGCCAAGCAGCTCTGCATATTCCGGAAGCTTCGTGTCTAAGTCTTTGTCTCTCTGTATATCTGTCACTAATTTCTTACATGTTGCTATCATTATATCAGTCTCCTATTTCACATGCTCATGCGTAAATAAATGTTCGTTACAATACTCATAATTTCCGTTACATTTTGAGCAGAACCGAAACTCCAGATCATCGCCATCCCGCTCCGTTCTTCCACAGATTGCACATTTGTGCTTCGTGATGTTCGATGGATATCCCATCTGCTGTGCCTTGTGACGCCGGTCTGCCTCTCCGTTTACCTGGCGGGACAGATTCTCCACGCGACGATCATAATCCCGTTTTCTTCGTTTCGCTGCCGCCTTGCTGTTCGAGCTTCGCATACCGACACCCCGCCCCATAATCAGGTAGAATATAAAGAAATTCACCAGATACGCAATGATGGAACCACGGTTCAACGTACTTGTGGTTGGCCGCATAAATTCATATGCCATCAATCCAATATCTATAACTGCGACCCAGAAAGCACGGATTGGAATGAAAAACATAAACAACACACGTGCATCCGAATACATCAGTGCAAACGCTAAGAACAATCCATAATCAAAGTAATACATTGCCCATATTCCAATATCCATCATGCCAAGAATGGAACCATTTGCATAATAGTAAATACTGATGCCTAACATGATGACCGTATTCCAGAACCATGCACCAAATATATAAAGGTTAAACATAAATGTTCCCATGGCCTGTTCGATCTGTTGTCCAAACAAAATCAATATAAATATCATCAGTATTCCAACTAAATTCAGATCTCCCGGTGGTGAAAATACCCATGTGAATAGCCGCCAGAACTGGTGCTGTTCCATAATCGCATACGGGGAAAAAACAAGCTTGACGGCAAACGTCGGTACAAACGCCCATAATATATATGAGATTGCCATCACAACTGCGATCTTGATCGGGAGATTTCGAATTGCAAATTTACCAAATTTTTTCTCTAACTTCACAAAAAAACTCAAATTAAATTTTCCTCACTTTCACTTTGCATATCAATTCGATATTATACCCTATATACATAAAAAAAGCAATCGCCACGCGCGGATTCTCCGTCTGTGGCAATCACTTTTCTCATACACTTCTATCCCATTTTCACCAATCTGTTTCTATGACTGTTTTTCTTTCTCCGGCGGAATCCGGATGATTGTTCCAAGTGGCACCCGCAGATCGTAAAGCTCCCGGTTATACTGCATCAGATCCGCAATATCCGTATCAAATTCCCCGACTAAGCTTCCTAGTGTCTCTCCAACCTTCGCCGTATAATAACGCCTCTCTTCTTCCTCATACACCTCTGTCGGAATACAGATTTCATCTCCTGGCTGCAGATTATAGACATTGACATATGGATTCTCTTTCAGGATATCAATCAGGCGGACACCATACATTTTTGATAATTTGTACAGCGTATCTCCAGCAACGACTTTGTGTACGGTTCCCTTGCATTCATGCTCCATAGCGCATATCTCCATACTCATTTCTGATTATTTTATTCTTAATAGGAAGAAAATGTTCACAATTTTTCTGTTGAAATTCATGATTCTTTCCTATATAATGTCAGATGTCGAAAAATACAGAAATATGAAATGGGAAATAGTAAAAGAGGTAATTATTAAATGAAGAGATTAGGAATCGATATTGGTTCGACCACAGTCAAGGTTGCTGTGATTGACGAAGAACATAACATATTATTTTCGGAATACAAGCGTCACTTTGCAAATATCAAAGAGACATTAAAGGAGCTTGTAGAACATGCCAGCAAGGAGCTTGGAAATGTTGAAGTTGCTCCTACGATCACCGGTTCCGGTGGACTTGCATTGGCACAGGTCATCGGGATTCCGTTTGAGCAGGAGGTTGTCTGTGTATCAGAAGCTCTGACTGACTATGCTCCACAGACGGATGTTGCGATCGAGCTTGGCGGCGAGGATGCCAAGATCATCTATTTTACAAACGGTGTGGAACAGCGTATGAACGGTGTATGTGCCGGCGGTACCGGTTCCTTTATCGACCAGATGGCATCCCTGCTCCAGACAGACGCTTCCGGACTGAATACATACGCGAAGGACTATGACACAATCTACCCGATTGCAGCACGTTGTGGTGTATTCGCAAAGACTGATATCCAGCCACTCATCAACGAAGGTGCAACGAAGCCAAACCTTGCAGCATCTATCTTCCAGGCGGTTGTCAACCAGACGATCAGTGGTCTTGCCTGTGGTAAGCCAATCAAGGGAAATGTTGCATTTTTAGGTGGTCCTCTCCACTTCCTCGACCAGCTCAAGGAAGCGTTTGTGCGGACACTGAACCTGACGCCGGAGCATATTATCGCACCGGGACATTCGCATCTGTTCGCGGCTGTCGGTGCAGCACTTCAGGCAAAGGAAGAGACACACTATACATTGGATGAGATCAGCGGAAAGCTCACAGCCGACCTTAAGATTGCTGTGGATGTAGACCGTCTTCCACCGCTGTTTGCATCGCAGGAAGACTACGACGCTTTCATCAAAAAGCAGGAGAAAAATAAAGTATTACGTTCCGACCTTGCCACCTACAAGGGGAAATGTTTCCTCGGTGTCGACGCCGGTTCCACAACAACAAAAGTCGCACTGGTTGCCGAGGATGGCAGTCTGCTCTATGATTTTTACAGCAGCAACGATGGTAGTCCTCTTCGGACAACCCTGCGTGCCATGAAAGATATCTATACAAAACTCCCGGATGGCGTGGAGATTGTAGCCGGCTGCTCTACCGGATATGGAGAAGCCTTAATTAAGTCTGCTCTCATGCTCGACTATGGTGAGGTAGAAACAATCGCCCACTACACTGCCGCTGCATTCTTTGATCCGGACGTGGACTGTATCTTAGATATCGGTGGTCAGGATATGAAATGTATCAAGATCAAGAATGAAGTCGTCGACAATGTCATGCTGAACGAAGCATGTTCCTCCGGCTGTGGCTCTTTCATCGAGACATTTGCCAAATCGTTAAATTATGATGTGAAGGATTTCGCGAAGATCGCACTTTTCGCAGAAAGCCCGATTGATCTCGGAAGCCGTTGTACTGTATTTATGAATTCCAAAGTAAAACAGGCACAGAAGGAAGGCGCAAGCGTCGCAGATATCTCTGCAGGTCTTGCTTATTCCGTTATTAAGAACGCCCTTTTGAAGGTAATCAAGCTGACCGATCCGAAGTCACTTGGCAAGAATATCGTCGTACAGGGCGGAACCTTCTATAACGATGCGGTTCTTCGAAGCTTCGAGCTTATCTCCGGCAGGGAAGCAATCCGTCCGGACATCGCCGGTATCATGGGAGCCTTCGGTGCAGCCCTGATTGCGAGAGACCGTTATGAGGAAGGCGACCAGACGACCATGCTCTCCAAGGAGGCGATGGAAGCACTCACCTACGAGACGAAGATGGCGCGTTGTAAGGGATGTACAACTGTCTCCTTACAATCAACCGTTTCACAGGCGGAAGACAGTTCATCACGGGTAACCGTTGTGAACGCGGTCTTGGTTTAAAGAAAAACCAGCACAACATGCCGAACTTATTTGAATACAAATTTAATCGTTTGTTCTCCTACGAGCCACTGACCGAAAGCGAAGCGTACCGTGGCATCATCGGTATTCCACGTGTCCTGAATATGTATGAGAACTATCCGTTCTGGTTTACATTTCTGACCAAGCTCGGCTACCGGGTACTGCTCTCTCCGAAATCATCGAGAGACATCTATACCCTTGGTATCGAGTCTATCCCAAGTGAGTCGGAATGTTATCCGGCAAAGATCTCGCATGGTCATGTTATGTGGCTGTTGAAGCAGGGAATCAAGACAATTTTCTATCCTTGTATTCCTTACGAGCGTAACGAGACACCGGATGCAAACAACCACTACAACTGCCCGATTGTCACAAGCTACGCAGAGAATATCAAGAACAACATGGAAGAGGTTTCTGCACCGGATGTCACCTACATCCGTCCGTTCCTTGCACTTGATAATAAAGATGCACTAAAGGATCGTCTGCTACGTGAATTCTCGAAATATACAAACGTCACAAAGGAAGAAATAAACGAAGCGGTTGAGGCTGCTTATGCAGAGGCAGATGCAGTCAAAGCGGACATTCAGAAAAAGGGTGAAGAGACGATCGCTTATCTGGAGAAGACCGATAAACTCGGTATCGTGCTTGCCGGTCGTCCATACCATCTGGATCCGGAGATCAACCACGGACTTCCGGAGCTTATTAACTCGTATGATATCGCTGTTTTAACAGAAGACTCTGTTGCACATCTTGGCAAAGTAGAGCGTCCTTTGATCGTATCCGATCAGTGGATGTACCACTCCCGTCTGTACAAGGCTGCAAACTACGTCAAGTCAAGCAGGAATCTGGAGCTGATCCAGTTAAACTCCTTCGGCTGTGGTCTGGATGC
>OKUF01000644.1_pt1 | contig 10427 bp, 10 predicted proteins | sample 1606781 | NCBI WGS metagenome assembly OKUF01 (sample SAMEA3882555, study PRJEB24775) | human gut metagenome | biome: human-associated habitat; feature: intestine environment; material: feces | place: Netherlands | collected 2009/2010
GGCGTTAGTGTCCGCTGAGACCACAGCGGGGTTAATGACAAGTATTTATCATTAAACGGGCGGTCCTCTGACGGCTATGCCGTGCATGAACGTCTAAAAACAAATGGAGGATTCAAAAATGGACGCACTGAAGATTATTTCTGAAGGCAGCATCAAGGCTGAAAAGCCTCAGTTCAACGTTGGCGATACCGTCCGCGTTGATGTTCGTATCAAGGATGGCGACCGTGAGCGCATTCAGGCCTTTGAGGGCACTGTCATCGCTAAGAAGCACGGCGGCGTTGCAGAGACCTTCACCGTTCGCCGCGTGGCTTACGGTGTCGGCATCGAGCGTGTCTTCCCCGTCAACAGCCCCTTCGTTGAGAAGGTCACTGTTGTCCGCAAGGGCAAGGTTCGCCGCGCAAAGCTGTTCTATCTGCGTGGCCGTACGGGCAAGGCTGCCAAGGTCAAGAGCGATATTTGATCATCCCCGATTTGAAACCGGGAGAAAAGGGACAACTTGTTGTCCCTTTTTTCTTTTTCAAAGCCCGGGCGTATGTGTAAAATCAGGAAAGGCTGGTGGCTAAGCTATGGAAAAACAGCAGCAGTCTGCCCCCGCAGTGCGCGGACAGGGCATACTGGAATGGTACGAAGCGCTTATCTCCGCAGCGCTGGTGCTGGTACTGATCTTTTCGTTTTTCTTCCGCATCATTCAGGTGGACGGGCGCTCTATGGTGCCCACCCTGACCCACGGCGATAAGCTCATTGTCTGGGCGGCAGGCTACACCCCGCAGCGGGGCGATGTGGTTATCGTGGACAGCTACACCGTCTACGGTAAGCCGTTGGTCAAGCGGATCATCGCCAAGGGCGGCGACACCATCAGCATCGACTACGACGCCGGTACGGTCACGGTGAACGGCGAACTTTTACAGGAGGACTACATTGCAGCCCCTACCTATCTGGGCTACGATGTGCAGTTCCCGTTCACGGTGCCTGAGGGCACCCTCTTTGTAATGGGGGACAACCGCAACGAATCGCTGGACAGCCGCTCCTCCTATGTCGGCTGCATTGACGAGCGTGATATTCTGGGCAAGGTGCTGCTGTGCTTTATGCCCTTTACAGATTTTGGGGTGGTAAAATGAACGAAATGGATACCCGGTTTGCAAACCAGTACAATATTCAGTGGTTCCCGGGCCACATGACCAAGACCCTGCGCATGATGGAGCAGGAGATCCAGCACGTTGATGCCAGCCTTGTGCTGCTGGATGCGCGCATTCCGCTTTCCAGCCTGAACCCGGAGATCGAGCGCATCACCGACCGCAAGCCAAAGCTCTATGCGCTGAACAAGGCCGACCTTGCCGACCCGGCTGTGACTGAGGAGTGGATCCGCTACTTCCACGCTGCAGATGCCGGCTGCGTGGCCATCAGCGCCAAGCAGAAGGGCGGCGCAAACGCCGTGAAGGTGGCTATTGAAAAGGAGCTTTCCGGTCTGCTGGAGCGCCGCCAGAACCGCGGCATGGGCGGTGCCAAAACGCAGGTGATGCTGTGCGGCATCCCCAACGTGGGCAAATCCACCTTTATCAACACCTTTGCAGGCTCTGCCCGCGCCAAGGCGGCAGACCGCCCCGGCGTGACCAAGGGCAAGCAGTGGGTCAGCACCGAAAAGTTTGATCTGCTGGATATGCCCGGCGTGCTGTGGAAAAAGTTCGATTCCAAGACCATCGCCTCCAATCTGGCCTTTATCGGCTCCATCAAGGACGATATTCTGGATGTGGAAGAACTGGCCATGAACCTGCTGGACGAGGTGCGCCGCAACTATCCCGACCTTGTGGCACAGCGCTACAAGCTGGATGCTGAAACGCTGGCACTGCCACCCTACGAGCTGCTGGAAGCCATTGGCCGCAAGCGCGGGCTGCTGGTGCGCGGCGGCGAGGTGAACACCGAGCGCTGCGCCATCATGCTGGTGGACGAGTTCCGCGCCTGCAAGTGGGGACGTATCTCTCTGGAGCGCCCGCCGCAGCGGGACGATCTGGCCGATTTTGCCGAGGAGGACGAGGAATGAAGCGCCGCTCGGATGAGGAGATCTCGGCTCCGCTGTACGCCTTTGACGCTGAGGTGCGCAGCCAGTACGGCTGCTTTGCCGGTGTGGACGAGGCTGGGCGCGGCCCGCTTTGCGGCCCTGTTTGCGTAGCGGCCTGTATTCTGGACCCGGAAAACCCGGTGTACGGCATCAATGATTCCAAAAAGCTGACCGAGAAAAAGCGCGAAGCACTGTTTGATGAGATCTGCGAAAAAGCGCTGGCCTACCGTATCGTTTTTGTGGGGCCGGAGGTCATCGACCGGGAAAACATCCTGAACGCCACCATGGGCGGGATGCAGCAGGCGGTGGAAGAACTGGACATCGTGCCTAATCTGGTGCTGGTGGACGGCAACCGCACCCCCGCAGGCTTGCAGATCCCGGCACAGCCGGTGGTCAAGGGCGATGCCACCAGCGCCAGCATCGGCGCGGCCTCGGTGCTGGCCAAGGTCAGCCGTGACCGCTATATGCTGGAACTGGATAAGCAGTACCCGCAGTATCAGCTGGCAAAGCACAAGGGCTACCCCACAAAACTGCACTATGAGCTGATCGCGCAGTACGGCATCCAGCCGTTCTACCGCCGCAGCTTCCTCAAAAAGCAGGGCTACTGGCCGGAGAGCGGTAAATGAACCGCGCCGAGACCGGCCGCAGGGGAGAAGCTGCCGCTGCCCGCTGGTATCAGAAGCAGGGCGCGCAGCTGCTGGCGCATAATTATCATACCCGCATGGGAGAGCTGGATCTTGTGCTGCGGGAGCCGGACGGCACCATCGTCATCTGCGAGGTAAAGACCCGCAGCCAAGGGATGCTGCAACGCCCCGCTGCCGCCGTAGACCCGGCCAAGCAGCACCGGCTGATCTGCGCTGCACAAGGGTATTTGCAGCAGACCGGCCAAAGCGAAGAACCGGTGCGTTTTGACGTTGCAGAGGTAGTTCCTCTTGACAGCGGGCGCTGGATGGTACATATTATAAAGGGTGCCTTTCTCTGCGAGACCTAAGGGTGTATCTGAAAAGTCGAAAATTTAGTCTATTTCTACAAGCACAGTTGGATTTTGCGTTAAACAGCCTTGAAATCCACAAAGGATTCCTGCGGCTATTTGCCTTAAATCCCGCTTGTGCTTGCGAAATATCCGTCATTTTCTTTGTTTTCAGATACACCTTAGGCAGAAACCGTGGCACCGGTGGGAAGTATGCGGCAAAACGAGGGTTTTGCCGTACAACCGGGAACGTGCCCGGCACGTTCCGTGGCGAAAAGGAGCGATGACCATGCAGTTTTTCAGTACCAGAGATCAGAACCGCAAAGTAACCTCTTCTCAGGCAATTGCACAGGGACTGTCCGATGAAGGCGGTCTGTTTGTGCCGGAAAGTTTTCCGCAGGTGGATGTAAAAGCTCTGTGCGGGCTGGACTACCCCGCGCTGGCAGCCGCCGTTGTGCGGGAGTACCTGACCGATTATGACCCCGCTTTCCTGACCGACGCCACCCGCAGCACCTACGGCGCTGCTTTCGGCGGTAAGGCAGGCTATCTTGCCCCGGTGGAAGGGGACACCTATGCCCTGGAGCTGTGGCACGGCCCGACCTGCGCCTTTAAAGATTACGCCCTGCAGCTGATGCCCAAGCTGCTGGTGGAAGCCAAAAAGAATCTGGGCCGCACTGAAAAGACTCTGATCCTTGTGGCCACCAGCGGCGACACCGGCAAGGCAGCACTGGACGGCTACCATGATATCCCCGGTGTGGAGATCGCCGTGTTCTACCCCACCGGCGGCACCAGCGAGATCCAGCGTTTGCAGATGGCAACGCAGGAGGGCGCTAATGTTGCCGTGTACGCCGTGCGCGGCAACTTTGACGATGCCCAGACCGGCGTGAAGAAGGTGTTCGGCGATAAGGCCATCGCTGCCGAACTGGAAAAGCGCAACATCCGTCTTTCCAGCGCCAACTCCATCAACTGGGGCCGCCTTGTGCCGCAGATCGTCTACTATTTTGCCGCCTACGCCCAGCTGCTCAAGGCCGGGAAGATCACCTTTGGCGACGAGGTGGACTTCTGCGTACCCACCGGCAATTTCGGCGATATCCTCGCCGGTTATTACGCAAAGCAGATGGGTCTGCCCGTGGGCAAGCTGGTCTGCGCCTCCAACGAGAACAACGTGCTGACTGATTTCCTCACCACCGGTACTTACACCGCAAAGCGGGAGTTCTTCAAGACCACCTCGCCCAGCATGGACATTCTGGTGTCCTCCAATCTGGAGCGCCTGCTGTACCATGTGACCGGCAGCGATGCCGAGGTGGCAGGCTTTATGCAGCAGCTGGCTGCCACCGGCAGCTACACCGTCCGTCCTGAGACGCTGGCCGCTATTCAGCAGACCTTCTCCTGCGGCTGGAGCAGCGAGGACGAGGTGGCAGGGGAGATCCGTTCCCGCTACGAAAAGGACGGCTACCTGTGCGATACCCATACCGCCGTGGCCTTCCATGTGGCTGCACAGAAAAAGCGTCAGGGCGTGCCCATGGTGGTGCTTTCCACCGCATCGCCCTTCAAGTTCCCCCGCAGTGTGCTGAGCGCACTGGGCAAAGCTGCCCCGGAAAACGATTTTGAAGCCATGCAGCAGCTGGAAGCTGCTACCGGTCACGCCGCACCGGCAAGCCTTGCCGCCCTGCGCAGCAAGCCGGAGCGCTTTGATACGGTCATTGCCCCGGAACAGATCGCCGAGGTGGCGCTGGGCTATCAGGCATAAGCTTCTGCGGACAGACAGAACAGGAGTAAACAGACTATGGCACTTTTTGTGCTTGGCGATCCCCATCTTTCTCTGGGCGCATCCAAGCCGATGGATATCTTTCCCGGTTGGAACGATTATGTGGACAGACTGGAGAAAAACTGGCGCAAGCTCATCACCCCGCAGGATACCATCGTGCTGGCGGGGGATATCAGCTGGGCTATGCGCCTGACCGATACCCGCAAGGACTTTGCCTTTTTGCAGCAGCTGCCCGGGCAGAAGATCATCATGAAGGGCAACCACGATTACTGGTGGTCCACCGCCAACAAGATGAACGCCTACCTCAAGGCCGAGGGCTTTGATACCCTGCATATCCTGCACAACAATTCTTACAGTGTGGAGGGGTACGCCATCTGCGGCACCCGCGGCTGGCTGTTCGATGTGGGGGAACCCCATGATGAAAAGGTGATGAACCGCGAGATCGGCCGTCTGCGCATGAGTTTGCAGGCTGCGGAGCCCGGGCTGGAAAAGCTGGTGTTCCTGCACTATCCGCCGGTTTACACCGGCACCAGTGCCCCGGAGATTGTAGCCACCCTGAAGGAGTTCGGCATCAAGACCTGCTTCTACGGGCATCTGCATGGCAACGCCATCCGGTTTGCCGTACAGGGCGAGGTGGACGGCATCCGGTACAAACTGGTAAGTGCCGATGGCCTGCGTTTCTGCCCCTACCGCATCAATTAACGGTGATAGAAAAGGGCAAAAACGACAAAATTTAAAAATTTGGTATGGCAATTGTGTCCAGAGCGTGCTATAATAAGTTTTGACGCGATTGTTGCACCCAATTGAGCGCGCGCGTCCCCGCATTCCGTGTGCATACAGCAAGGACGTGGTGCGCGGTTGCCCCGGGCAAAAACTTCCTGCCCTGAGCAATAGAATATTTGAGTGGAGGATAAACAAATGAATCTCATCAAGTGTGAAAAGCTCGAGAAGAGCATGGCAGAACTGCAGTTCTCCATCGACGCAGAAGCTTTCAAGAAGGCTGTTGCTGATGTTTTCAAAAAAGAGGGCAAGAAGTACCCTGTGCAGGGCTTCCGCAAGGGCAAGGCTCCCAAGGCTCTGATCGAGAAGATGTACGGCGCAGACGTCTTTACCTATGACGCCATCAACGAGCTGTTCCCGGAGGCTTTCGAGGCTGCCGCTAAGGAAGCTGGCGTGGAGCCCGTGGGCCGTCCTGAGGTCACCGTGGATTCTGCCAGCGAGGCAGAGGGCGCTACCCTGACCGTGAAGGTCGCCGTGAAGCCCGAGGTCAAGGTTGGCAGCTACAACGGTCTGACCGTGGAAAAGACTGTCCATACTGTTACCGACGAGGCTGTGGACGCTGAGCTGAAGCGTGTGCAGGAGCGCAACGCCCGTGAGCTGACCCGTGAGGGCGCTGCTCAGGATGGCGATATCGCTGATATCGACTTCGAGGGCTTTGTGGACGGTGTCGCATTCGAGGGCGGCAAGGCTGAGCACTACAACCTGACTCTGGGCAGCGGCAGCTTCATCCCCGGCTTTGAGGAGCAGGTCGTTGGCCACTCCGCCGGCGAGGAGTTCGATGTGAACGTCACCTTCCCCACCGAGTATCAGGCTGCTGAGCTGGCTGGCAAGGCTGCTGTCTTCAAGATCAAGCTGCACGAGGTCAAGTACAAGGAGCTGCCCGCTCTGGATGATGAGCTGGCAAAGGACTGCTCCGAGTACGACACTCTGGACGAGTTCAAGGCTTCCATCCGCAAGAACAACCAGGAGCAGCTGGACAAGCAGGACGATCTGGCTGTCGAGAATGCTCTGGTCGATCAGGTCATCGAGAGCATGGAGGGCGAGATCCCGCAGGCTATGTACGATGTCCGCATGGACGAGATGGTCAACGACTTTGCTTTCCGTGTGGAGCAGCAGGGTCTGCGTCTGGAGGACTACCTGAAGTATATGGGTCAGTCCATGGAGCAGTTCCGCGCCGCTTTCATGCCGCAGGCTGAGAAGCAGGTCAAGATCGGTCTGGCTCTGGAGGCTGTTGCTGCTGCTGAGCACATCGAGGCTTCCGAGGACGAGATCAATGCCGAGATCAAGCGCATTGCTGACCAGTACAAGATGGAAGAGGACAAGGTTCGTGAGCTGGTCAACCTCGAGGATCTGAAGCAGGATCTGGCTCGCACCAAGGCCATCGACTTCATCAAGAGCCACGCTAACATCGTGGAGAAGCCCGCAGAGGCTGAGAAGGCTGCTGACGCTGAGTAATCAGTGCCGGGCTCTGTAAAGCGCCGCAGGCGTTTTATCAAAGGTTGTTAAAATTGACCGGTACGGCTGAACTTTACAGGGGACCCGTATCGGTCAATTTTGCCAATAAACTTAAACCATTTTCAGGAGGCGAACTTTATGAGTTTTGTTCCTTACGTTGTCGAGCAGTCGGCGCACGGAGAGCGTTCCTACGATATTTTCTCTCGTCTGCTGAACGATCGCATCATCGTGCTGAGCGAGGATGTCAACGATACCACCGCAAGCCTTGTGGTGGCGCAGCTGCTGTATCTGGAAGGGCAGGACCCGGATAAGGACATCAGCCTGTATATCAACAGCCCCGGCGGCTCCATCAGTGCCGGTATGGCCATCCACGACACCATGCAGTATATCAAGTGCGATGTTTCCACCATCTGCATGGGCATGGCTGCCTCTATGGGCGCATTTCTGCTGGCAAGCGGCACCAAGGGCAAGCGCTTTGCCCTGCCCAACGCCGAGATCATGATCCACCAGCCGCTGATCGGCGGTCAGGGCGGCGGCCTTTCCGGCCAGACCACGGATATCAAGATCCATGCCGAGCACATGGTCTATATCCGCGATAAGATGAACCGGATGCTCAGCGAGTACACCGGCCAGCCGCTGGAAAAGATCCAGCAGGACACCGAGCGCGACAACTATATGACCGCGCTGGAAGCCAAGGAATACGGCCTGATCGATGAGGTCATTGCCCACCGGTAAACCGCTATAATCTATCCAGGATAAGGAAAAACAGCTATGGCAAATAACAATTCCGGCAAAAACGAAAAGGATCTGGTTTGCAGCTTTTGCGGCAAGCATCAGGACGAAGTGGAGCGCATGATCATTGGCCCCGGGGTCAATATCTGCAGCGAGTGCATCGGCCTGTGCCACGATCTGCTCTCTGACAAGCCGGATCAGCCCAAAAGCGCCCGTCCGGGACGCGGAAGCGCAAGCCGCGCCCATGTCCAACCCGCTGCCGCAGATCTGGATATCAACATCATGACCCCGGCCGAGATCAAGGATGGTCTGGATCAGTATGTCATCGGTCAGGACGAGGCAAAGCGTGTGCTGTCCGTTTCGGTCTACAACCACTATAAGCGTATTCTCAGCGGCAAGGGCGGCGACGTGGAACTGCAAAAGTCCAACGTGCTGCTGCTGGGCCCCTCCGGCGTGGGCAAGACCCTGTTGGCACAGACACTGGCCAAGATGCTGGGCGTGCCCTTCGCAATTGCGGATGCCACCACCCTTACCGAGGCCGGTTATGTGGGCGAGGACGTGGAGAACATTCTGCTCAAACTGATCCAGGCGGCAGATTTTGACGTGCAGAAGGCACAGATCGGCATCATCTACATTGATGAGATCGACAAGATCACCCGCAAGAGCGAAAACCCCTCCATCACCCGCGATGTGGGCGGCGAGGGCGTACAGCAGGCACTGCTGAAGATCTTGGAAGGCACTGTCAGCAACGTGCCGCCGCAGGGCGGCCGCAAGCACCCGCAGCAGGAGTTCATCCAGATCGACACCACCAACATCCTGTTCATCTGCGGCGGTGCCTTTGATGGTCTGGATAAGTATATTCTGCGCCGCACCGATAAGTCCGCGCTGGGCTTCGGCAGTGCGCTGAAGGATAACTCCACCGAGGCCGAGCGCGCCTTGCTGCGCAAGGTAGAGCCCCACGATCTGGTCAAGTTCGGCCTGATCCCGGAGCTGATCGGCCGTCTGCCGGTCATCACTGTGCTGGATGATCTGGACGAGGATGCACTGGTACGCGTGCTCAAGGAGCCCCGCAACAGTCTGGTCAAGCAGTACAAGGAGCTGCTGGGCATGGATAACGTGGAGCTTACCTTCACGGACGAAGCCCTGCACGCCATTGCCCGCAAGACCATCGAGCGCAAGACCGGTGCCCGCGGTCTGCGCAGTGTGATGGAAAGCATTCTGCTGCCCATCATGTACGAGGTGCCCAGCGATGCCACCATCATCCGCGTGACCGTGGATGAGGACACCGTGGAGGGCGGCGAGGCACATCTGGAATACGGTGCCGTGCGCAAACGCTATAAAAATCAGGCCGCTCTCAGCTGACGGTATCGCCGCACAGCAGGGGAGTGTTCCTGCCTAAAAGCCCTGTTTCGAAAGCTTTTTGCTTTTGGCAGGGCTTTTTGCTTTCAAATTCTTGTTTCTGACAGGAAAATGTACTATAATAATAAAATGTGGAGCGTGCGGCGTGTGTTCTCTGGCAGGGGCATACCGCAAAAGACGAGCCATAGAATTGGGTAATAGGAAGTACTATAAAGGAGTGTGTATTCAATGGCAAATTATCACGAGATGGATCGCGCTGCGCTGACCGCTGAAAAGGCAGCGCTGGAAGAGGAATACAAGCAGTTTCAGGCAAAGGGTCTGAAGCTGAATATGGCACGCGGCAAGCCCGGCCCCCACCAGATGGATCTGGCAATGGACCTGCTGAAGATGACCGACTACACCACGGATGCAGGCACCGATGCCCGCAACTACGGCGAGCTGGAGGGTCTGAGCGAGGCCCGCGCCCTGTTTGCAGATGTGTTCGGCGTAAAGCCCAACGAGGTATTCGTGGGCGGCAACTCCAGCCTGCAGTTGATGTATAACCTCATCAACATCGGTTATGTGTTTGGCTTCCCGGAGTCTCCCTGTCCGTGGTCTCAGGTGGAGAAGCGCAAGTTCCTCTGCCCGGTGCCCGGCTATGACCGTCACTTTGCCATCACCGAAGAGTTCGGCTTTGAGCTCATCAGCGTGCCCATGACCCCCAACGGCCCCGATATGGACGTTGTGGAAAAGCTGGTGGCAGAGGATGATACCATTAAGGGTATCTGGTGTGTGCCGCAGTACTCCAACCCCGATGGCTACACCTACAGCGATGAGACCATCGAGCGCTTTGCCAAGATGAAGACCGCCGCCCCGGATTTCAAGATCTTCTGGGATGAGGCCTACATCGTCCACCACCTGACCGAGGAGATCATCGAGACCCCCGTTCTGCTGAACGTGAGCAAGAAGTATGGCACGCAGGATCGCGTGTTCATGTTCACCTCCACCAGCAAGATCACCTTCCCGGGTGCCGGCGTTTCTGCCATTGCCTGCAGCGACAACAGCATGAAGTATATGTGCAAGCGCTTTGCAGTGATGATCATCAGCTACGATAAGATGAACCAGCTGCGCCATGTCCGCTTCCTGAAGAACAAGGAGGGCGTTCTGGCACACATGGCAAAGCACCGCCGCCGTCTGGTGCCCTGCTTTGATGCCGTCAAGACCGCCTTTGCCGCCAACCTCACCCCCTGCGGCGATATTGCCCACTGGACCAACCCCAAGGGCGGCTACTTCATCAGCCTGTATGTCATGCCCGGCTGCGCCAAGCG
>OKUF01000649.1_pt1 | contig 10376 bp, 5 predicted proteins | sample 1606781 | NCBI WGS metagenome assembly OKUF01 (sample SAMEA3882555, study PRJEB24775) | human gut metagenome | biome: human-associated habitat; feature: intestine environment; material: feces | place: Netherlands | collected 2009/2010
CGCCATCGCTAAAGCAATGGTGTCGGGATATCAGGGAGTGGACCTCAACAATCAGTTGAAACGAAACGATGAGATCATGGCATGCGTAAAGCACTTCGCTCTGTACGGAGCCGGAGAAGCCGGACGCGATTATAACACTGTGGATATGAGCCGCAACCGCATGTTCAACGAATACCTATACCCTTACCAGGCTGCTGTAGAGGCTGGTGTAGGTAGCGTTATGGCTTCTTTCAATGAAATAGACGGTGTGCCCGCCACAGCCAACAAATGGTTGATGACCGATGTACTGCGTAAACAATGGGGATTCGACGGTTTTGTAGTGACGGACTTCACTGGAATTTCTGAAATGGTTGCGCATGGTATCGGCGACTTACAGACAGTTTCGGCACGTGCGCTCAACGCAGGCGTAGATATGGATATGGTGAGCGAAGGCTTCATCGGTACCATTAAAAAGTCTATAGCCGAAGGAAAGATTGACATGGAAACACTGGACAAGGCTTGTCGCCGTATCCTTGAGGCCAAGTATAAGCTGGGATTGTTTGACAACCCTTACAAATATTGTGACCTGAAGCGCCCGAAACGGGATATCTTCACCAAAGAACACCGTGATGTTGCCCGCAAAATTGCGAGTGAAAGCTTTGTACTTTTAAAGAATCAACCGGCAAAAACCGGTCAGGCTCCTGTATTGCCATTGGCGAAGGAAGGTACGGTTGCCGTTATAGGTCCATTGGCAAATACCCGTAGCAACATGCCGGGAACATGGAGTGTAGCTGCACGCCTCAACGATTACCCTTCTGTATATGAAGGGTTGAAAGAAATGATGGCAGGTAAGGTGAACATCACTTATGCCAAGGGCAGCAACCTCAGTAGTGACGCCGCTTACGAAGAACGCGCCACCATGTTCGGACGTTCGCTGAACCGTGACAACCGCACAGACAAGGAAATGCTGGAAGAAGCATTGAAGGTAGCGGCAAACGCAGATCGTTGCCGCTTTAGGTGAATCTTCTGAAATGAGCGGAGAAAGTTCAAGCCGGACAGATCTGAATATTCCCGATGTACAACGCACATTACTGGAAGCATTGTTGAAGACCGGAAAACCGGTTGTATTGACCCTCTTCACTGGCCGTCCATTGACACTGACCTGGGAACAGGAAAATGTACCCGCTATCCTGAATGTATGGTTCGGCGGAAGCGAAGCTGCCTATGCTATCAGCGATGTACTGTTCGGTGATGTAAATCCAAGTGGCAAACTGACCATGACATTCCCGAAGAATGTAGGGCAGATCCCTTTGTTCTATAATCATAAAAACACCGGCCGCCCTTTGAAAGAAGGTAAATGGTTCGAGAAGTTCCGCAGTAACTATCTGGATGTTGACAATGATCCACTGTATCCGTTCGGTTACGGTTTGTCATACACCACATTCCAATACGGGGACATTACTTTGAGCGCTCCTGCAATGGACCAGGACGGTTCTGTAACCGCTGTAGTTACAGTGACCAATACCGGTAAGCGGGATGGTGCGGAAGTGGTACAACTGTATATCCGCGACTTGGTGGGAAGCATTACCCGCCCGGTGAAAGAGTTGAAAGGCTTTGAGAAGATTTTCAACTCTTTCACCGGACGGGTTACACTTCCCACAAGGTCACGAATATAAAGTTGAACCACTTCTGCACCGTCTCTCTTGCCCGTATTGGTCACAGTCACGGTAGCAGTCAGTTCGCCCTTATCCGTCATGCTAGTCTTGTCCAAAGACACGTCGCTATAAGAGAATGTGGTATAGCTCAAGCCGAAACCAAAAGGATAAAGCGGTTCATTGTCTATGTCTATATAGTTGCTGCGGAATTTCTGGAACCATGCACCGTCGGCAAGAGGGCGGCCCGTGTTCTTGTGGTTGTAGAACAAAGGAATCTGTCCCACGCTCTTCGGGAAAGTCGTAGTCAGCTTCCCACTCGGATTCACATCACCAAACAGTACATCACCGATGGCAAAACCTGCCTCACTGCCCGCAAACCATACATTCAGAATGGCCGGCACGTTTGCCTGCTCCCAGTTCAGTACCAGCGGACGACCGGTAAACAGTACCAGTACCACTGGTTTTCCTGTTTTCTTGTAACAGCATGCGTTGGGTGTCGGTCATTTCAAGATTCGTGCGGCAACTGCTCTCTCCACTCATTTCCGAAGACTCACCGAGCGCAGCCACAATAACATCCGATTTGGCAGCCACGGCAAGAGCCTCGTCCAGCAACTCCTTGTCCGAACGATTGTCACGGTGTAAAGAACGTCCGAACATAGTGGCACGTTTCTCATATTCGGCATCACTCATCAAATTACAGCCTTTCGCAGTCAATATTTCGGCTTTATCGCCTGCTACCGCCTTCAAACCTTCAGCCAAAGAAGTTGCATTCTTCAATACAGCAGCCACACTCCAAGTACCCGGCATATTACTGCGGCTGTCTGCCAACGGACCTACCACAGCAATAGTGCCTTTTTTGGCCAGCGGAAGCACATTACCCTCGTTCTTCAACAACACCAAGCTCTCCGAAGCAATCTTACGCGCAACAGCACGATGCTCTTTGGTAAAGATTTGCTTCTTGGCACGCTTCACATCACAGTATTTATAAGGATTATCGAACAAGCCCAACTTGTACTTAGCTTCCAAAATACGGCGACAAGCCGCATTAATTGCTTCTTCTGTCACTTTTCCTTCTGTCAATGACTTCTTGAGCGTACCTACAAATGCATCGCTCACCATATCCATATCCACACCTGCATTCAGTGCCAAGGCGGCAACAGTCTGCGTATCGCCCATACCGTGGTCGGTCATCTCAGCAATTCCAGTATAGTCTGTCACCACAAAGCCGTCAAATCCCCACTGCTTACGCAGTATATCCGTCATCAACCACTTGTTTCCAGTGGCAGGAATGCCATCGACCTCATTGAAAGAGGCCATCGCACTGCCCACACCGGCATCAACCGCCGCCTGATAGGGCAACATGTATTCATTGAACATGCGCTGATGACTCATATCTACTGTATTATAGTCACGTCCTGCCTCACCGGCACCATACAAGGCAAAATGCTTTACACAAGCCATGATTTCATCATTACGGCTCATATCCTTTCCCTGATAACCACGTACCATGGCCTGCGCAATGGCTGCTCCCAGAAACGGGTCTTCACCGTTGCCCTCGGACACACGCCCCCAACGGGCATCACGGCAAATATCCACCATCGGACTGAATGTCCAGCAAATACCGTCGGCGCTGGACTCAATGGCTGCAATACGTGCCGATTCTTCAACCGCCTTCATATCCCATGTACACGACAATCCCAAAGGAATGGGAAACACCGTTTCATATCCATGAATAACATCCATACCAAATAAGAGAGGAATACCCAAACGACTTTCTTCAACCGCCTGCTTCTGTACATCGCGGATACGTTCCACGCCTTTCAGATTGAAAAGCCAGCCCACTTCACCGGCACGAATACGTTTGGCCACATTACTACTTTTAGCCTGACCGGTCGTAATCTCACCGGTAACCGGCAGATTCAACTGACCTATTTTCTCTTCCAGGGTCATCTTCTTCATTAAATCGTCGATGAAACGATTCATATCGACCGGAGATTTCTGCGCATACGCACTAGCGGCAGTAAACACCAACAAGACTAAAAATGATTGTAACTTGAAAAGTAAATGCTTCATGTCTTTCATGCTTTTAATTTATAGAAATATTATTTTGCTGCAAATAAAAGAAAAGCATGCGACAACCTCCACATCCCGCACTACAACAAAAGTACACCCATCACTAAAAAACAAAAGAGGAAGTACAATATTAGTACTTCCTCCATTAATATTTTACTGTAAAACAGTCATTTAAAATTTATAAGGAAATCAGTCAAACTTTCTTCCGGAAGCAAATTGAATTTCTTACGTAACCGGTATCTCGCAGCATCAACCCCACGTGTAGAAATGTTGAGCAACTTCGCTATCTCCTTTGTCGGCATATTCAAGCGGAGCAATGCACAAAAGCGTAAATCTCCTGAAGTCAAATCAGTATATTGAAGTTTCAGATTCCGGAAGAAATTTTCATGTATACGGTCAAAATTAGCTTGAAACATTATCCAGCTCTCTTCATCAGACACTATATTATTGTTAACCAAAGCGAGAAGCTTATCCAAATTCTTACGACTATGCTGTCCCGACAACTTTTGCTTCTGTATCTCCTCTTTCAATGAATTCAAAAACTCCTGATGAGCGATATTCATCATTACCACGCTGGACAATTCTTTGCTTTTAAAACGCAAATCGGCCTCAAGCTGTTCCTTTTCCAACTCGATAATCTTCTTCTCTTGCCGTTCAAGCTCTGCCTGATGGGCTACACGCTGCTGCTCAATCACACGATCCTTCTTTTTCTTCACAAAACGATAAACAATATATTGCAGCAAGGCCAGCAGGCACAACCCTATCAGAATGTAGCTTCCCACAGCCCAATAAGACAAATACCACGGAGACAAAATCTCAAAGGGAAACTCTACCGATGCCAAAACTCTACCAGTATCATATATCTCCGCCCGAAAAACATAACTTCCATAAGGAAGACGGGCATACTTTTTCTGCAAATTGCGTCCATCGGGTATCCACTGATCAGAATACCCTTCCAACCGGTATCTTACTTTATAAGTATAATCGTTATAAACCGGATAGCACAATGTAAAACTCACTGTATTAAACTCATGTTCGACCTTGACTCCCGACTGCACGACCAATGTTTTCCGTTTATCACTGAATTCCTCAGTAACCTGCATCTCTGAAATCCATAAAGAACGCCTAGTCTGAGATTTATATAACGAGGAACTATCTGTTTCAATACGGGCAATAGCATTATTCAAGCAAAGATAGGAATGATTATTTCTCTTGTCATAAACCACGCTTCCTCGTTCTTCCACAGCCAGACCGTCAAACAAAGAATATGGAATCCGAAGTTCGATATTGAAAGTATTTATCGCACACTTCACCAAATACACAGTCCTGTCGCCCACAAACCAATAGTAATCTCCGTTCGCATGACTCACAGTCTTGATTCCCTTCAATTCCATCAATTGTTCATTCATTGTTTCATAGGGAACAATCGAATCAGTCATATCTTCGTAAGTATAGAAATATTCCCCATTAGAAAAAACTACCCGACCATTGATTTTGAACAAAGTAAAACTCCCACCTTTCACTTCTCCCAAACTCTCATACTTCCGCACATCCTTTACCTGCTTCATATCCGAATCAATCCGAAAGCGATACAAACCATTCCTTAAATGTTTCGCCCAAATATTCCCTTGATGGTCCACTTCTATATGACGAATCATGTGACTGAACCCACGTAAGGACCGAGTAAAGCAATACTCTCCCGAAGCAGTCTCCGTATATAAATTCAGAAGCGCATAAGCTCCCTCCAACAAAAAAGATTGTTCCTTCAATTCAATTTTTTCCATACACATCCCTCCTTTTACATCAGATGCCAGCTTTGATTTCAGTCCTGATATAAGGAAAGTTCCCTTGTTGTGCCCGCAGAAAATCTGTTTTCCCCATTCACCAACAAACCATGCCTGCTCTTCCAGTCCCGGCACAAGTTCGGGGACTCTGTTCCTAATCCTGTAAAGTCCTTGATTGGAAGCGATATAAGCCTCATCCTCTTTCACCAGCACATCATAGACCATTCCTATTTTCCGGTAAGGAGGCTCATAGTAATATACCAGGGAGTTATTTTGTATATAGGCTATACCTTCATCCAAAGCTGTCCATATATTGTTGTCATCATCACAATACAATCTCAAAACAGTATTGTTCTGTAGTTTATTATCCGTATTGACCTTCCAAATCAGCTTTCCCTTTTTATCCAACGCATATATGCCATCGGATATTGTGCCAACAACGTAGCAACTATCTTTGGTCATCACCGCACGATTAATGGTATGCTTCTTGAATATATCATCACATTCAGTTTCCCATTTTTCTACCCTCCCATCTCGATACAGGAAACCTCCCTGATTACGGGTAAACATTAAAACCGCATCATCATAAGGGAGCCCGGCCAGGACATCACTATCTCCAAATGCTTTTCTGGGAATAAGTTCTTTCATTTCCCTACCGGCAAAGACATAAAGTCCACCGTTTATTCTTTGAGAATAAAAAGTATTTCCAACCTGGAACAAATTCAGTGGAAGGTTCTTCATTCGAATACCTTCTACCGAATTTCCATTATAAAAAAAGAGAGAACCGAATGATTGAAATACAATTTCTCCTTGAACGCAAGCAATATCCCAGATTTCGTCATTATGAAACGCAAAATCTTTCACCTTATTTTTCAATGAATGATATTCAAGAGTGTCATAAGGAGTACGGACAAAATAACCGAATTCTTCGTAAGAGCCTACATAAATTCTTCCATCTTCACTGATATATATAGCACGCACAATTCCTTTTGTCGGTAATTCATACAGCCGCCAAGCACTTCCATCAAATTCCAACAGCCCACTGTTATTACCGAAATACATCACTCCTCTTTCGTCTTGAGCAATGGCCCAATTCTGAATACCGGCATTATAATCCGACACCGAATAGTTCCTCACTATAGGAGAAAAAGGTATGGGTGAAGCTTGCAGCAAACTACTGAAAACCAAAAACAAGAGAAACGTTATTGCAATTCTCATGAGTACTGTTTATAGGTATTTACCAGCAAAGATAAAGCTTTTTGCGTTTTCGTAAAAACAAAATCGCAGATTATCCTCTTTTATAGAAAGATAACCCGCGACAACTGATAACTCACTTTATTAATTTTCAGCCGTTTTCTGTTTTCCCAAAGGAATAGAAACCCCCAAGTAAGCATTGACATTCTTCGTATTCTTGCCAAAGAACATATAGTCTGTTCCCGCAAAGAAAGGACCCAGTTTCAGTGCCAGACCGAAGGTTTTACCGGCTCCTTGAAGTACGGAATAGCTGGCAGCTACATTGAAAGCATTCGTCGGACGGATGCAGGCAGAGAAAGTCAGCTCATTCAAGGTTTTCGGTTTGGCAAAACGACCGGTATACAAGGCACCCACTACCAGCCAATCATTCAGTAAGGCATATTCAGCGCCAAGAACCATTGTAGAAGTCAATCCACGGGTACGGCTCTTCTCAGAAGCCTCCTCCGTCTTGAGCTGCAACATGTCATAGTTAAGAATCTCGCCGCTGTTCACAATATCCATGAACTCCTGCTGCGAGGCCGGGTCAAGAAGATCATAAGTCTGCTCTGCATTGGCTCGCGCTATACTGGTATTCGATTTAGACCATTTGATAAAGCCCAAATCAAGAACTGAAGCAGAAAGTGTCAATTTATCCAGTAACTTGTAAGATACTCCCAAATCAATAGCCCCACCATATCCGGCAAAACCAAAACTGCCAAAATCAATTTCATCGATATAATCACCATTCTCATTCTCGGGAAGTTCTAACAGCTTTGACGAGTTCTCCAAAGTTGCATCCACTTGAATGGAAGCTTTACTCGTCACTCCTAAAGAGCCGACAGAAGGAGTTTCCACATGAATCTGGTTGATGTTCAGCTTTAAGTTACCGATACCCAGCAGCATCTTCACCTTACCACCTACAGCCAGTCGGTCTGTGATATTCCTTGCAAAGCCAAGGCCGACTTCCGCATAGGAATTTATCTCAAGCTTCTGTCCATTAATGGTTTCGTTAATACCCAAATAGTCAGAAATATTGTCACCGAACTCCCGGCTGCTCATGTTATTCATAAACTGGAACATGGTTTTCGGTATGGCGGCACCGATATCATTACGCAACCCCACATTGACTGACCAGAAGTTCTTTCCTTTATACCACCCGGCAGACAGAATGTCGGTACTCAAATTCACATTCAAGTTATTGGTAGCATCCAGTCGGTTCATAAAGTCATTGCTCATGAAATAGTCGCTGTCATCACTGTTCTCAATAATGTCCATAATATCCCTATACCCCAGGGAACTGGAGTTGACAGTAGCATTCAACGAACCTATCACGGGAATATTCAGATAACCGCGTCCCGGCATCAAGGCCGGATTGAGCTGCATACGCTGGTTACTTCCTTCCATAAAGTAGGAAGTGCGCAGGAACTGGGCTTGTCCGGAAAGAGAGAAGCAAAGCAACAATACCACAGACAGCCATACTTTCAGAGAATTCAATCGTTTCATAACCTTGTCAATATTTTCATTATCACCTGCAAAAATATAAAACAAGTTAATACCCTACAAACAACTTAACCGGATAGTCGTGTATAAAAGGCTTATACAGAGACTATCCGGTATAAATTAAGGAGCAAATAAAAGAATCCTCTTAAGAGTGTCCTTATACTATTTCATCATAGACATGCTCATTTGCTCTCGTAGCGGTACTCAGAAAAACCGGGGCTGTCTCCTTTCTTTGTTGCAGAGACATTGACGTCACTGCCGGAGCACTCAACATTTCCTTATATTTTTCCGGAGCAGTGAGTATCTTTACAGCCTCTTTCAAATCATCATCATCTTTCAACTGCTGGATAATGCTTCCACGCTGGAAATAATAACGCTTGATGATTTCTACCGCAATCATGCTCTTGATGTCCTTGGAGAAATGGTCAAGGTCACGGTCCAGATTATGCGACAATTTTTTCTCCAGCGCTTCAAACTCTTTCGAAGCATCAGTCAGATAGCCCTCAAATTCGGCCATCTCCTTCAGGTTCTTCAGCATCTTCTCTGTCTGCTGGTCGTATTTGAAGTCCGCCTTTTTCACCATCGCCTTGAAGTCCGCGTAATCGGCATCTGTAATTTCAAACTTCTCTGCTGAAGGAATGGTAGGATGTTTCAGGCAATAGTCCGTAGCATAATTGAAAATAAGATTGTCATTGACAAGATAGAACAGAATGTTGGGCAGCTTCTCCTGCTTCACCGCAATGTCCGGAGTCACGCCTCCACCATCCCGCACTTCACGTCCGGCAGCCGTATGGAACACGGTAGTAAGGCTGTCCGGAATACGTCCCACACTGCCGTCCTCATTCCGGTGCTTGTAGTCGATAGCCTGCACACAACGGCCGCTGGGAATATAATATTTGGAAGTCGTCAGCTTCATGGTACCACCGTATGGTAACGGACGGGTGGTCTGCACCAATCCCTTACCGAAAGTACGGTTACCGATAATAACCGCACGGTCAAGGTCCTGCAAAGAGCCCGCAAGGATTTCTGACGAAGAAGCCGTTCCGCCATTGACCAGAACAGCCAAAGGAATTTCCAGATCCAACGGTTCACGCAATGTCTTGTAGGTATTGCTGGCTTGCTTAATCTTACCCTTTGTCGTCACAAGTGTTTTTCCGCGAGGCAGAAAGAAGTTGGCTATCTCTATAGACTCATCCAGCAAGCCCCCCCCATTGTTCCGCAGGTCAATCACCAACGAAGTCATCCCCCGCTTCTTCAAGTCCAGAAAAGCCTGCTTGAACTCCTTGGAAGGATTCCCCGAGAAGGTGCTGAGATTGATATAACCTATATTATTATCCAGCACCGTATAATAAGGTATGAACGGCAATTGGATGGAACGGCGCACAATGTCGAAATCCAACGGTTTCTCTGTACCGGGACGCTGCACTTTCAGCTTGAAGCTGGTACCCACTTGTCCGCGAAGCATCTCGCTGACTTCCTGGTTGTTCTTTCCGGCAAGGTCTTTTCCGTCAATTTCCATCAAAATATCTCCGGCTTTCAGGCCTACATCGGCAGCAGGCATATTCTCGTATGGCTCAGATATCATGGAACGTTTCAGTTTCGGATTCCAAGTAATCACAGAACCTATACCACCATAGGAATTCTTCAGCATCTGCTCCAATTCGCTTTGGTCATCTTCCGGATAATACTCCGTGTAGGGATCCAGCGAGTAGAGCATGGCATCAATGCCTTCACGGATAGTCTTGTTCGGATCAATCGTATCCACGTAGAACATATCCAACTCTTTCACAATGGAATTGAATATATCCAGATTCTTTGCTATTTGGAAACTACGGCTATCACCACTCTTAAACCCCCAAAAACAAAAGGCTCCTGCTACAATCAGCAAGGTAATCATCCAGCGTATCTTTAAAATTCTTTTCATAATATGTCTATGTGATAATATGCTAATTAATTAATAAAATTTCTTCCTTGATTTTTTCCCATTGTGCAGCCTGAAGCTCCGTACCCACCACTTGTATCACATCTTTGGAGAGAAGGGAGCCTATCTTGCCACATTTCTCCAGCGAGTAGCCACACGTCAGTCCATACAAGAAACCCGCCGCAAAATAGTCACCCGCTCCTGTAGTGTCCACCACTTTCTCTACCGGAG
>OKUF01000656.1_pt1 | contig 10206 bp, 8 predicted proteins | sample 1606781 | NCBI WGS metagenome assembly OKUF01 (sample SAMEA3882555, study PRJEB24775) | human gut metagenome | biome: human-associated habitat; feature: intestine environment; material: feces | place: Netherlands | collected 2009/2010
CAATGAACCATGCACATAGTTTGTTACCTGCTCTTCTGCAGAATAACAGTACTCCTTTCCTATACTCTTAATTGCGTCTATTGTGTCGCCAGGAATGATTTGGTAGCTATCAAACGAAATCGTACAGTCTCCATCTTCTAATTCTACTGTAGGCTCAATTTCACACTTCCCTTGAAGTTCGTCTTCGATTTTATCCTTAAAGTTTTGGATATAACTATCCATGTCAAAATCAAGTCGAACTAAACCATTCTTTTGCTTAGTGACTTTCTCGATTTTTATCAAATCTCGTTTTGCGTCAAGAAGTGCATTTAAACCATCCAAGTATGCTTGCCACATTTCCTTATCCTCCTCTATGTGAATTTCAATTGGAGGAATTGGTAAAGCAAAACAATCTTTTAGGAAATTGCTAATCTCTTCTGTGTGGTTTAACCAATATGAACCAGCTCCACTTATCAGACGAAGTTCACTTTCGTTCTGATCGACAAATTTTATCTCACATTTTCTCTTTGAATACTCGTTTTCCTCTGGAAGAACGATATTCTTCTCAGATAGAACTGGATTAATCAATGAAAATCCATCACGAGCCAATTTTGCTGTTAAAGAGATATTAATTTCATCAATTTTTATAGCAAGCTCATCTAATAGCTTACCGTCTCTATTTTTTTGCCGTCTATGAATAAAGCAACACTCATGTACGCCCTTAATCTGTGCAACCATATCTTCAAAGCTCGTTGAGTTGTTCTTGTTATTGAAATCAACGTTCTTTTCAGAATAACGCACAAAGAGAGGAAATACAGAACCGTCATCGACATTCGAATAGACGTTCTCGTCGAAAGTTCTTTCTAATTCCATATTTGATTTGTTTTATTGTAAATATACGATACTGATGTTTCTGTCAAACATATTTAATTGTGCACGAACAATAGAGTCGTCCTCTATCATGACAACTACACCATAGTTCTCAAAAGATGCAGCTTGAAGTGGTGCACCTATTGCAAGGGCATTTTCATCGTAGCCATATCCTCGCAGTTCTACAATGTTTCCTTCTACATTAACTATTTTCATTCTTTTAGGTGCCATCTGAACATTGTTCTTCCAAAGTGGATGAACCCCATCAAGATTATACATGGTTACAGTATAGCCTTCTTCTCCTTGTATGTTTTTTTTGATAACGAGTCGACGATTACAACCATAGTTGTGTCCGGAAATATCTTGTCCGTTCTGGAAACGAATGTGATCAGAAGAGTCAAATACAACTTGTCCATTTGAAGGGTAATTATTTCCTTCTAAAAGGTATCTTACAAAAGAGTTGCTCATTGTTGGAACTATTTTTGAATTGTCAAATTTTGAACACAAAGATAGGAAAAGAATCTCATACGATTGTTAGAATAACGAAAAATTACACCTATTCTACTCCATAAAAGGTTTTTAGGCTTATTTTTTCCGATAACTTTGCTTGTTTTTTCGTTCACTCCACGGAAGGTCAGACGATGAGCCCCCCCGAGCCTGTACCGACATGAACCTCTGCTGGTCCGCCAGCGGCAAGGGTGAAAACGGCACCCAGCAATTCCGCCTGTTTTCCATTTACCTGTTCCTGCGGATCAAATACAGCGTTGACAAACTCCTCGTCCGTGATCTGGCCGTTGAAATGGCTTTGGGCCACATCATAGTCTATTTGGAATTTGATGTTCTCAAAAAGCTCATCACCGACCCGTGTCCAGATGTGGAGCGACGGATTCCGATAGTTTGAGACATTGATACGTACAAGTTCGGCACCGGACGAGAGGCTGTAACGTTGGGGATTGGCCTTGCGGTCAAGCAAACTTATCTGTTTCCTCTGTCTATCTATGATTGCATCCTTCTCCTTGAATTGCCGTTCTGCCGTTTCTGCCCTATGAATGGCCTTGTCAATCTCTTTTTGATAACCATTCCGTAATTGTTCTATATCCGCTTTATGTTTTTCTTGTAACTGGGACTTTTCTGCCATGAGTATTTTAATCTGATTTTTGAGTTTGGCAATCTGCTCGTCCTTATTCGCAAGTTCTTTCTTAGCTTTTGCCAAATCACCTTTGCCAAACCATGACAGGACTGTACTTCTACCTTCTTTTGCTTGCTCAATATCAGCCTGTAATTTGGCTATGTCTTCCTCATACCTATTCATCTGTTGCTTGTAGTATTCCGAGTTCGCCTGATGCTTAGCGGTAGAACCGACAATTCCACGCTGTAACCCGAACGGTTTCATGGCCTTGGCATAGCTGTTCTGGTATTCATGTAATTTGGTACGACGCATCACATCGTCCGCCGACAAACGGGGTCCGGACTTCGTTTCATATTTCTTTTCGCCCTCCCGCTTCCTGCGGATACGCTCTCCGGTTACAATGGGCACGACTGTGGCGTGCAGATGCGGGGTCTTCTCGTCCATATGCAGCACGCAGGACACAAGATTCTCATCACCAAAGGTCTCCTTTAGCCATTTGAGATTGACATCAATCCAACTGCCCAGTTTGCCGTCATTGGCAATTTTCATCATCTGCTCATGTGTTCCGGTCAGCATTATGCGTATTGCCTTTGTCTGGTTCTTGCTGACTTTGCGGCGCAGCCCGGCAGTGTTAATACGGTGCTGGATTGCTTCTGTGCGATTGGCTACTCCATCAGGAAACGTAAGCAGTTCCCTGTTCTGTGATGTTCGTTTCGCATCGGCATTTGCCGGAACATATTTCTTTCCTTTGGCATCCTTCCTTTCTATATGGCATGACATTCCACTGTCATTGCCACTGCCACGTTGCAGGTGGCAGACAGCGTATTGTGTATTACTCATATCTGTTCGTTATTTTACTATGATTCTTATTGTAAAATCCCGTCCTATGTGCCACAAGCAACTGGGTGTCGAGAGGACATCCCTCCCTTATGGGTTTTTTGACTGCTGGACGCGAAGCGGAGGCGGTGAAAATGCCCTAATAAACTACGGGATTTTACAAACCCTTTTTCAAGGACAGCGAGCTGTCCAATCCATCCAATTATCATATCTGTTCTGCATCCACCAATTCCAACCCAAGTTCGTCAATCAATGTCTGCAAGCCGGGGTTACGGTCAATCATCCGTTGAAGTATCATCTGAGGGGTGTCCTCCATCAGAAGGAAGTCCGCAATGTCCAATCCTCTGGCACGTTGTTCATCGGTTGCCATATCTTCCAGTACCGTACTGACCGATACGGACCGGCAGACATTAGCAAGCATGGAAGTCTTCTGCTTCCACTGCTCCGTTGCAACAAGGTCTGGCATCAGTACTACATCCCGATGCGCCAGTATACGAACGGCCTTTTCGTTGAAACAACCGTTCTTTCCTCCGGTCGCCAGCCATAAGCCGTCAGGCATAAAATGAGCTGCAATGAGTGCTGTCTTCTCGCTTTCCACAATGAACACTGTCTTGTCGGGATAGCGGACAAGAAGATGTTCGCCAAAGAAACACTGGCATAGGTTGAAGCCTGGCAGACGCAACTCGGTATGCACCCAACACACGTGCGGATGAGGAACTTTCAGCCGATGCCCGGTCTTGGCGTCATATCCCATAATCTTACCTGTATGTACCTGTCCGTTGGAATCCACCTGCCAGAATACTGCCGAACCGTTCCATTTTTTGGAAGTCCCGACCCGGTAAAGTTTGAAGAGCCTTTCGGTATTGCTTCTGCCAATCGTGTCGGACAGGAATGTGTACAACGGGTTGATGTCATAGTGTGACAGTGAATGCTGCATGACAGCCGAATCTATAAAAGACGGAGGACTGACTGGCTTCTTTGGAGTTACGGCTTGCGGTTTCCACTCCTGCCTGAATGAATCCAATTCATCGGGATGTTCCCGAAAGAAATCCTTTGGTGTGTAATGGTAGCCGCAACTGTGTTCGTGGTCGCATTTGCCGACATGGGGAGGGAAGGTTATCTCTCCCGACTCATCGATATAACGGGTAAAACAAGCCTTGCGCTTGCATTCGGGACACGCTACCTTGCTGCCCCGATGATATTTTTCAAAATGAAATCTGTAGTTGTCCATGATAATTTCTGAAATGGATTTGCAGTAATTTCAGTTTTCAGTCCTTTCAGTTTTGCAGGAATTGGCAATTTGCTCCTTAACGAAACTGAAAAACTGAACATTCTGAAAGCTGCAAACAGGGGTTATACATTGCAGTTTCTATTCTCGGCTGTGAATGATACCTTTTCATAGACTCCCTGCCTGACCTTGTGGATGAGCCTATTCTTTGCAAGTTCTTTAAGATAGTTCATCACCGTGCGCTCCGTCACTTTTAGCTGTCTTCCTGCATCAAGGGCTTCAGCTGTGGTAAAAGAATTTTTCAGCAAGGAGAGCAATTCCAGCGACGGCTCGTCACAGGCATCGTTTGCCACATATTCGCGTATGCGCCTGTAAGAACCTTCGAAATAGTCATTCAGCCGGATAGCACCTTCAATGGCAGCCGTTGTTACGAATTGCAGACGACTCTCACCACAGGCGTAAAACAGAACTTGAAGAATCAGTGCCAGGCGTGCCACCTGCACAGGGCTTTTCATGGGACGCGATTCGACAAGGTTTTCATCCCTTATGGCATTGATGCGTTCGATCGTATTGTTGTGCCAGTTGAAGAAAACCCTTTTCGCTTCCGCTTCCATGCCTATCAGATGAGGGATATTCCCTTCATCATTCACTTCATAGTCAAGGGAGAATACTTTTTCCATGATTGCCTCCCATGTCCTCCATGCAGATGCCGGATTGCTCCCTGTATCCTCCTCTTCGCTTTCCGTCCACCGTGGCACCAGATACGACTTGGGCATCACGAACAGAATGCGGTCAAGCAGCCCGTTATCCTCGTATCCCTTTTTGAGGAGCTCATGCACACGCCTGGTCTGTGTCGTGCCGACCATGTTGATGCACGGATTCTCAATGTGTATGGGAATGGGATTGCTGACACGGGTCACATCTATGGCACTATTGCTCCATGCGGACAGAAGCTGCTCTATCAACTGCCCCTTGTTGTAGCGGTTGGCTGAATTGAACATGCCCATAATCTCGTCCACCAAGATGACCACGCTTCTCGGATTGTTGTTATGCGTTAGCAAGAGCGATTCGGGAGTGAAGTCGGACACGATGGTACGTTTCAGAACAGGTCTCTTTCCGTTTTCTCCTGCCGCTTTCCATGTTTCCATTTCTGCCGCATACGCCTTGAACAGGGCATAGTCGTGTTTCCGGATCGGGCGGTATGCCGCCTCCAGCGGTGGTGTCTTGCCCAGTCCGGGTCTGCCTACCAGAATGATGTACAACGCACCGTTGCTCTGCCAGTCGCCCTTGATTCGGATGCGGTATGTTCCGCCCAAGGCAGCGGACACGGCCGACAGCATGGACGTTGCGATGAACTCCGCCTTGTAGTTCTCGTATGTAGCCATGTCGAGTATGATTGACTGCACGATCTGCGGAAACACATCCAAGGGGAAGCCCGTGTCTTCGGTATGCTCCGCCTCCATGCGAATCCGGTTGCACAGTTCAAGCCGGGTGTTCTTCATCTCAGCCATTTCTCTTCTTGCAATAGGATGTTACACTCTCTGACTTGGCTCCCGTCTGCACGCGGCGCACATCGGACTTGGCATACATGTTCTTGTTCCCGACTTTGACCGGGACAAGATAGCCACGCTTCGCCCACAGGTTGAGCGTACCCTCGCATACATTCAGCAACTCACGGACTTGTTTCGTATTCAGCCAACCTTCTTCCGCTTCACGCTGCATGGCAGCTTTCTGTTCTTCCTGCTGTGCGGTGATGGTACGCTGGACGATGGATTCCGCAAACATTTTAAGGTCTGTGGGAGTGACTTCCAGTTTCACGTTCGCTCCCTGTTCGACTAGACTTTCAATCGTAATCATAACTATCAGCTTTTGAAGTTTTTGACGACCATCTTCAAAAGTTCCCTGATGCCCCGCTTCCGATGGCTTATAAAAGAGAAGCACCGTCGACCCTCGGGAAAAGGATTGACGGTGCAAAGGTATATCGGAATTGAAAGTGGTTGAAAGAATATAAGTTGGCATATTTGTCATGACAGAAAAGACAATTCTGACAACTCCAAACAACCTTATTTTACCCAGTTTCACCTGATTCGTCCGGGTTGGGAAGAGTTTCCATAAGGTCGGTTTTGAGTTCGTCCAGCAGGGTCTGGCAAATGTCGCCATTAATCATCACGCACATTTTGTTCACTCCGTCTTTTGCGACGTGTTGCGTTGTCGTCAGCGTGTGGATGGCCTGCCGATAGGAGCTTTCGCTTTTTATACCGCCCATGTCTTCAAACTGACAGGTAAGAGCTGCTGCAAATTCTTTTGCGCTACCCATGTTGGTTAACAGCCCAAGCTCATTCAGGGCATAATAGGTCAGAGCCTGCTCTGTTGCCGTATCATATTTGGAGATGAATTTCCGGATAACTCCGATAACAGCATCTTTGTCGTTACAATCAAGATAATCTACAAGTGGCTGTACTTTCGCTTTCCGGCGTCCGCGTGTTTTTTGCGCATCATCAACAGTCTGGGTATTGTCAGATGTTTGCCCTGTTCCTGTATTATGTCCTTCCTCTGTTCCGCTGTCCATTTCCTCTGTCACGGACTGTAACGCCCACTCTCCGACATCGCCCTTTTCAATGGCTTCGTTCATGGAAAAGTACCTGTCCCAGTCGGTCTGGGTACGGAAACCGCTCTTGATGGACACATCTATAATCTGTCTGATGACAAAAGAACAGCTCATTTTGTCCGCCTTGTCTGCTTTCGGGTTCTTCATCTGCCTGTCTACCATGCCGACCATTGCCTCGAAGCTCTTGCCGTAATACAGCCAGCTCAACACAAGCGGTGCCGAAAGGGTTATACCCGGCTCTTTGGACTTTCCGCCAAAAAAGGATTTCATTCTGCCCCAAAGTGTGGTAGGAGGTGTATCAGGCAGAGGGGAACTCTCTTCCCTCTGTTTCCTGTACAGCTCAACTATCTGTCCGGGCACTGCATTCTCCTTGAACTGCAGGTCTATATTTGCAAAATTCTCCGCACTGTCATCGTTCCAGCACAGTTCCCATTCAGTTTTGATTTTGGGCAGTTGTCTGAATATGGCCCGGCAGATGGCAAGGTACTGCTTCTCGTCACCGTTTGTCATCAGACGTGCGAAACGGACGTATTCCTCCCTGTGCGTGTTCTTCCACCGGAGAATGTCCTCCTTGAACTGTTCGTAGGTCAGTTGTTGTTCATCCATATTCATGCTGTATTATCGGGTTAAATATAAAAGGGGATAGAAATGAGGAAACGGCCAAATCAATCCAACAGGTTGACCAGTTCCTTCTTCATCTCGTCGTCAATCTTGCGGTATCGGGCGAAAGCGCGGCTACCTTCGGAATGTCCCGACATGGAGGCAATCAGGTTCGGGTCTTTGACCTGTTTGTAGAGGTTGCCTATAAAGGTCTTCCGTGCCGTGTGGGTGGTTGCCACTTCATATAAAGGTCTTGCCACATCCTCACGTGTCTTCGGGTCGAGGACTCTGACCATGCGGTCGATGCCCACATACTTGAGGATTTCCTTTATCTTCTTGTTGTAACCGAAATGCGAGAACCTTGGAAGCAGCGCATCTTCCAGTTCCTTGTAACGTTCTAATATATCCAATGCTTTCTGGTTGAGCGGTACCCGTACCGTGCCCGCGTGTTCCAGTTTGGTCTTCTGTGGGATATACTCCACACAGCCCTCAACGATATTTGCCTTGGTCAATTTATTCAAATCACTCACACGACAACCGATAAGGCACTGGAACATAAATATGTCACGATAGACCGGATAGGTGGCACCCATTCCGCTCAAATCGGCATAATACACCTTGTCTCTCTCTTCAAGGGTAAGGTAGAACGGGTCGCCATACATGGGCTGGGTTATCTGGTACTGGTCAAACGGATTGTTTCTTGTCAGTCCGCGCCTGATGCACCACTTGATGACGGTACGGATGCGGTAGAGGCTTCCCGACATACTGTTCTCGGAACGTTTCTGCTCGACATTGCGGCGCGGTTCATTCTGATAGAATACCGGATACATCTCCACATACCTGTATTCCTCCTGCATCCAGAACTTGAAGTCCCTTATGTCGTCTGCCGTAATGGAGTCGATGCAGAGGTGGAATCCGCGCTGGTGCATGACCTCGTGCCGGAAGCGTTCGTAGCGCAGCACCTTGTTGAGATTGTCCTGATGGTGCTTCATGCTGTCATGCGCAAGCGGAGTTTCTTCGATATATTTCTGAATCTGGTACGACAGCAGGTATTCGTCTGCCTTGTTGCCGCCCCTCGCGTTGATGTTGGGATGGTGGTATTCCTCTATCAGCCCTTTCAGCCAGTTGCCGTCCACGCCACGGTGGTATTCCTTGGTGATAAGGTGGGTTATCTGCTGGATGTCCCTGTCAAAGTTCATCCGCTTCTCTTCCGATACCAGAGCCACACGGGGCTTGTACCCCTGTTTCTCCGCGCTCCAGTGGTTGGGGTTGATGGAAAGCTCGCTTGCCGCCTTGATGTCCACTCCGCCGATGTCCCGGACACGGAAATAGACACGTGCCAGATCCGTCACGTTGTTCTTGGCCGATGTCTTCCTGATGAATGCCGTTACTTTCATATATGTATCCTTTTAATATTTCCTAATTTATCATTTTTACCAGCTTGCGCTTCATGTCGTCATCAATGGTGCGGTAACGCCTGAACGCCCGGCTTCCCTCCACGTGCCCCGACATGGAGGCTATCAGGTTCGGGTCTTTGACCTGCTTGTAGAGGTTGCCGATAAATGTCTTTCGTGCAGTATGGGTGGTCGCCACTTCATATAACGGTCGTGCCACATCCTCGCGTGTCTTCGGGTCAAGGACTCTCACCATGCGGTCAATGCCCACATACTTGAGAATCGCCTTTATCTTCTTGTTATAGCCGAAGTGCGAGAACCGGGGAAGTAATGCGTCTTCCAAGTCCTTATATCTCTCCAATATGTCCAACGCCTTTTGGTTAAGCGGAACTCTGACTGTGTTGGCATGTTCCAGCTTGGTCTTTTGCGGAATGTATTCCACACAACCGTCCACGATGTTTGCCTTGGTCAGTCTGTTCAAGTCACTTACACGGCAACCTATCAGACACTGGAACATGAATATGTCCCGATATACGGAATAGGTTGCCCCCATGCCGCTCAGGTCGGCATAATAGACCTTGTCCCTTTCTTCGAGAGTAAGGTAAAACGGATCGCCATACATGGGCTGGGCTATCTGGTACTGGTCAAAAGGGTTGTTTCTTGTCAGCCCCCGTTTGATGCACCATTTGATGACGGTGCGGATGCGGTAGAGTGTCCCCGACATGCTGTTCTCGGAGCGTTGCTGGGCTACATCACGGGGCAGCTCGTCTTTATAGAATACGGGATACATTTCCACATACCTGTACTCTTCCTGCATCCACAACTTGAAATCACGGATGTCGTCAGCGGTAATGGAATCTATACAAAGGTGGAAGCCCCGCTGGTGCATGACCTCTTGATGAAAACGCTCGTAACGCAGTACCTTTTTCAGATTGTCGCGGTGATGCTTCCAGCTTTCTGCGGCAAGGGGTGTCTCGTCCATGTACTTCTGTATCTGGTAAGATAGCAGATACTCGTCTGCCGGATTGCCGCCACGGAAGTTGATGTTGGGATGATGGTATTCCTCTATCAGCCCTTTCAGCCAGCTGCCGTCCACTCCACGATGGTATTTCTCGGCAATAAGGTGCGTAATGTTTTGGATGTCCTTTTCAAAGCCCATCCGTTTGTCTTCCGACACCAATGCGACACGGGGCTTATACCCCTGCCGTTCCGCACTCCAGTGGTTGGGGTTGATGGAGAGTTCGCTCGCTGCCTTGATGTCAACGCCTCCCACGTCACGGACTCTGAAATAGACTCGTGCCTGGTCAGTGACATTATTCTTGGCGGCGGTCTTTCTTATAAATGCGGTAACTTTCATTATGCGTCCTCCTTAGTTTATCATATCCACAAGTTTCGTTTCATCTCATCGTCAATCGTGCGGTAGCGGTTGAATGCCCGACTGCCCTCCACATGTCCCGACATGGAGGCTATCAGATTGGGGTCGGGAACCTGTTTGTAGAGGTTGCCTATAAAGGTTTTGCGTGCCGTATGGCTGGTGGCTACCTCATATAATGGTTTCTGC
>OKUF01000667.1_pt1 | contig 10088 bp, 9 predicted proteins | sample 1606781 | NCBI WGS metagenome assembly OKUF01 (sample SAMEA3882555, study PRJEB24775) | human gut metagenome | biome: human-associated habitat; feature: intestine environment; material: feces | place: Netherlands | collected 2009/2010
GAAGAGATCCCAGATTTTGAAAACAGTTGTTTGAGATATCATAAACAATTGGCAAATCAAAATCTACAACAAATCCCCCTGCCAAACATCCTTAACCTTCATCTCATGCGCAATCCTATTCAAAACTTTCCGCTTATAAACACTCCACTCAGGAGCAATCAACAAATCTCTCGGTCCATCTCCAGTTAATCGATGAATCACGATCTCAGGACTCAGATTCTCAATACATTTCAAAATCAGATCAACATAAGACTTCAAAGTAAACACATCAAAGGGATGTTCCTCATAATGATCAGCCAGATCCGTATTTTTCAAAATATGCAGCATAGAAAATTTAACCCCATGAATCGGAAGGTGATTCAGATAACGAACTGACTCAAGCATCATATCATCCGTTTCACTAGGAAGCCCAAGAATCAGGTGAACAACAGTCAATACACCGATCTTATGAAGATTCATAACTGCTTCATCAAAACAAGACAAAGGGTACCCACGCCGGATAAAAGAAGCGGTCTCTTCATGAATCGTCTGCAGACCAAGTTCCACAAACACAGGTTTGATCTTATTTAATTGATTTAAAAGTTCCAAAACCTCGGCAGGCAGGCAATCCGGTCTGGTACCGATCGCAAGAGCAACGATTCGTGGATCGTTAACCGCTTCCATATACAAAGCTTCCAGTTTTTCAATCGGACCATAAGTATTCGTAAAAGCCTGAAAATAAGCAATATACTTTCCATTCTCGATCTTTCTAGAAACCATCTCAATTCCAGCGGTGATCTGATCTGTCACAGACAAAGCAGCTGAAGAAGCAAAATCCCCGGAACCGCCCTCACTGCAAAAGATACAACCACCAGTTCCAAGTGTTCCATCTCTGTTTGGACAGGTAAAACCACCATCTAAGGATACTTTATAAATTTTCTCACCAAAATAATTCTTTAAAAAACTATCAAACGAATAATAACGTTTTCCATGCCAATTCATATGATCATAACTCCTAACTACAAGTTTGTTATCTACAAGATAGCACGAAAAATGTGGAAATTCCAGTGTTTTCAAGTCACAAAATGTTCATAACATTATCACGTACTATAAAATCTCAATCACAAAACTCAAAGTTTCATGTTCTCCAGACTCCAAGAATCGCACCCCTCTTTTATGTTCAAACACATCATCCTCATCACTGCAGGTAGAAGTTCCACTCCAAGGTTCCAAAGCAACAAAAGGTCCATCATTTGCACTAGACCATACACCCAGATAATCAAAATCAGGGAAAGTAACTAAGATACCATGACCGCTTTCCTTATGTTTTAATGCAACCGTGCGTGATTTCAACTGATCAAAGATCAAAGCATCCTTGTAAAATAAAGAATGTTTTACAGGGATCACAGTTTCATGATCAAGAACAGGAATACGGTCGTTATTATTGATCAAACCATCATCAGTAAGCTGTGCACAGGCAGCAGTTTCCGGTTGTTCAAATTCCACGATATAATCTTCAAAATTCTCCCCTTCATACACTGGACAGTTAAATGCAGGATGACCGCCAATACAGTAAGGCATAACGATGTCCCCATGATTGATCACCTTATGACTGACTTTCACTCCATGATCCGTTAATTCATAGATCATCTGGAGTTCAAAATCATAAGGATACTGTTCTTTTGTAGAATCATCCGCTTTCAAAGAATAAACAGCACAAGTTTCAGAAGAAGAAACCAAAGTAAATTCTAATTTTCTTGCAAGACCATGACGGCCAAAAGAACAAGTCTTAGAATCACCGATGGTTGCAGTTCCATTTCTTAAACATCCAACGATCGGAAATAAGACAGGTGCCTGTCCGCTCCAGAAGTCAGGGTTTCCCTGCCAGAGATATTCCGTACCAGAAGCATCTTTGATAGAAGTCAGTTCCCCACCAAGAGATTTTAAAGTGACAGATACATTTTCATTGCGTAAGATTGTATTGCTCATGAGATATCCTCCTAGATTTAATATAGAATCATTATACCATGAATTAACATCGAAAAACACTTGTGTTTCTTGGGAAAAGCAATAGTTAAAAGCATATTTTTTATAAAGAATCAGTAGAAATTTAAGAAGTGGTGTGATAATATGACTAAGTATGCGTAGAAATGTAAAATAATAGATAAAAATAGAAAAGAGGAAAAAGATTATGGCAAACAGCATTGAGCAGGAGATCGGCCGCAGAAGAACCTTTGCGATCATTTCCCATCCGGATGCCGGTAAGACAACGTTGACTGAGAAGTTCCTTTTATATGGAGGAGCGATCAATACAGCGGGGTCTGTGAAAGGAAAGGCAAACTCCAAACATGCAGTATCTGACTGGATGGAGATTGAAAAAGAAAGAGGTATCTCTGTCACTTCTTCTGTATTACAGTTTGAATACGAAGGAAAATGTATCAATATCCTTGATACACCAGGACATGAGGATTTCTCAGAAGATACGTATCGTACACTGATGGCAGCGGATTGTGCCGTCATGGTGATCGATGCTTCCAAGGGTGTCGAACCACAGACGATCAAGTTATTTAAGGTCTGTGTTATGAGACATATCCCGATCTTTACATTTATCAATAAGATGGACCGTGAAGCTAAGGATACTTTCGATTTGTTAGACGATATCGAGAAAGTCTTAGGGATCGAGACATGTCCGATCAACTGGCCGATCGGATGTGGAAAAGAATTTAAGGGTGTATACGAGCGTGCATCAAGAAATATCTTACGATTCGAGGCAGTCTCCACAGGTGGTGCAAAAGAAGCAAAAGAAACGATTATTTCAGCAGATGATGATAATGCAGCAGATCTGATCGGAGAAGATTTCTATGAGAATCTGATGGAAGAAATTGAATTATTAGATGGTGCGGCAGCAGATCTTGATATGGAGAAAGTACATCAGGGAAAACTATCTCCAGTATTCTTTGGATCAGCACTTACAAACTTTGGTGTAGAACCATTCTTAGAGCATTTCCTGAAGATGACAAACAGACCACTTGCAAGAACATCCAAGGGAGAAGAAGTGGATCCTGTGGAAAATGGTTTTTCAGCGTTTGTCTTTAAGATTCAGGCAAATATGAACAAAAACCACCGTGACAGAATTGCATTTATGAGAATCTGTTCCGGTAAATTCGAAGCGAACATGGAAGTAAAACATGTACAGAGTAAGAAAAAGATGAGGCTTTCCCAGCCACAGCAGATCATGGCACAGGAACGTAAGATCGTAGAAGAGGCATATGCAGGAGATATCATCGGAGTATTTGATCCGGGAATCTTCTCTATTGGAGACACTGTCTGCCTTCCAAAAGATGACTTTGAATATGAAGGAATCCCAACATTCGCACCAGAACATTTTGCAAGAGTCATCCAGTTAGATTCTATGAAGCGTAAGCAGTTTGTGAAGGGTGTAGAACAGATCGCACAGGAAGGTGCTATCCAGATCTTCCAGGAACATGAAGCAGGATTTGCAGAGATCATCGTCGGAGTTGTAGGAACACTTCAGTTTGATGTCTTAAAATATCGCCTGGAAAATGAATACAACTGTGAAATCCGTTTAGAACCATTGCCATATCAGGCAATTCGCTGGATCAAAGACCGCAACACGGATATGAATAAATTACGTGGTGTATCTGAAGTTAAGAAAGTCAAAGATATGCGAGGAAATCCACTGTTGTTATTTAAGAATGAATGGGGAATCCAGTTTGTACTTGATCGCAATGAGGGATTAGAGTTGGTTGAGTTCAGCAAAGAGTAGTATAAATTGCATTTCTTTTTGATAAGAAAAAGCATTGTAACTTGAGAATAAAGATGATATATTATATTAGTATATTTCTTAAGTTATCAAAAATAATATAAATATCAGACTTAGAAAAGAGATTGTTATGGCGTTGATAGATATTCATACACATATATTATATGGAGTTGATGATGGAGCAAAGGACATCAATGATTCAATGGGACTGTTGGATGAAGAACGGGAACAAGGCGTGGATCAGGTAATACTGACTCCGCATTACGGTCCGAAGTTTGGACATCCGGATACAGAAGTACTGAGAGAGAAGTTTGAGGCGATCAGAGAGAAGGCACACAAGTATTATCCAGAGATTCAGTTATACCTTGGGAGCGAATTATATTATCAGCAAGGGACAGTTTCAGATCTGAAACAAGGGAAAGCATTGACGATGAATGGGACCCGTTATGTTTTAGTGGAGTTTGCAACATCAGATGCCTATTCACATATATATCGTGCGGTTCAGGATTTTGTATATGCAGGATATATTCCGATCCTTGCACATGTAGAGAGATACAAAGCAGTTTTCGGACATGTAGACAAGATTGTCGAACTGATCGAAACAGGTGCATATATTCAGATAAATGCGGAAAGCCTGATCGGAGGAATTTTTGATAAACGAGCATCTTTTTGTAAGAAGCTTATGAAAGAAAGACTGGTCCATTTTCTTGGAACGGATTGTCATGATTTCCGGACAAGAAGACCAAATATGAAACCTGCAGCAGAAGTTGTACGGAAGAAGCATGCGGACCAGATCCTTTATGAGAATCCAAGGAAGATGCTTGAGGGGAAAAGTATTTAATTAAAGAAGGGATAAAAACATCTATGTACGAATTAGAGAATGATGATGAGATCGAGATTGATTTAAGGGAATTGTTTTTGGCATTGAAGAAGAAGATCGTTTGGATTTTGTTGACAGCAATCGTCTTTGCAGGTGCATCAGGATTGATCACGAAGTTTGCGATGACACCGATCTATTCTTCTACAGCACAGCTTTATGTTGTTTCAAAGGGTGGACTTTCACAGCTTACAGCTAATAATGATACATTAAAGAGTGGTGCTTCACAGCTTGCAGATGGAACAAATCAGATAGTTTCAGGTGTTGACCAGCTCACAACAGGTTCTAAGACACTTTCAGAGGGTGCACACACACTTGCAGACGGTATGGTACAGTTCAATGAGGAGGGAATCAACAAGATTCTCGACGCATACAACGGTGACTTAAAGCCATTCACCGACAAGCTTCAGGCAGTAATTGACGCAGGTGAGGAATATCAGACATACTCAGCAATCGCTGATGGACAGACGGGCAGCGTTAAGTTCATATATAAATTAGCTTCAATAGATGCTAAGGCAGATAGCGACAAATAATTAATTATTAAAAGATGTTTGTAACTATTCAGTACAGAAATATGCGGTACCGCATATTTCGTAAGAAAACATAGATTATGTAGGAGCAAGCGCCCATCAGCGCAGCTGATTCTTATGCGCTTGCGGCTCGCAACTGTGAAGGTACTGAACAGTTACGACTTTTAATATATTGACCCTCATATCATTTTTATGCATTATACGGAAACGAAACATACGGTCAGGAAATACACGGACAGGAAATATATGGATAATAAACATGCGGAAAGGAAACATACGAAATGGGATATTTAATCAGTGAGACAACAAAAGAGGAGCGCGAGGCAATTGTGGCTGAGTCGCTTGGCAATATCGAGGCCACCTGCGATGGCTGCATGTCGGGACTTGCCGAGATGTATCAGGACTATATTGACGGAAAGAAGGAGCTTCGTGAGATAAATATGGAGTTCAACGCCAGGTATGTGCACGGAGAGGATATGCCGGGGCGAAGCGGCTGTGGATATAAATAAAAAACGTGCAACCCTTTTGGGCTGCACGTTTTTTATTATCCTAAAAGTGCCTTATCAGAAGCAAATTCCTCGCCGGAAACCTCCTCAAATTTCATGAGCAGATCCTCCACAGTGAGGTTTTTCTTTTCCTCGCCTGAGATATTAAGGACAACCTGTCCGTTATTCATCATGATGAGTCTGTTGCCGTGAGCGATGGCATCACGCATGTTGTGTGTGACCATCATGGCTGTCAGGCTGTTCTCCTTGATGATTTTGTCTGTGAGAGTGAGCACCTTTGCGGCTGTCTTAGGGTCGAGAGCAGCGGTGTGCTCATCCAAAAGCAGCACCTTCGGCTTCTGGAGTGAAGCCATGAGCAGTGTAACAGCCTGACGCTGTCCACCTGAGAGCAGACCAACCTTTGAGGTCATTCGATCCTCGAGTCCCAGATCAAGCTCCTTTAAAAGCTCGTGGAAATGCTCCTTTTCAGCCTTTGTGATACCCCAGCCAAGACCACGGCGCTTTCCGCGGCGCGCTGCAAGTGCGAGGTTTTCATCAATCTGCATGGTTGCGGTAGTTCCTGTCATTGGATCCTGGAACACACGTCCCAGAAATGATGCACGCTTGAACTCAGGAAGTCCTGTGACATCCACTCCATCAATGAGAATTGAACCATCGTCTACAGGCCATGTGCCTGCAACGGCATTGAGCATGGTCGATTTTCCGGCACCGTTTCCACCGATAACAGTGACGAAATCGCCCTCCTCAAGCTTTAGGTTTACACCATTAAGGGCATGCTTTTCATTGATTGTGCCCGGATTGAAGGTTTTATGTACGTTTCTAATCTCTAGCATTTATTTGCCCTCCTTTGCGTTAAGTGCTGAGGCAGAGCGCTTGCCGGCCTTTTTGAAGGAGGCTTTGCTCTTGCCCTTCAGGTAAGGCACTGCAAGGAAAATTGCCACGATGATTGCAGTGAAGAGCTTTAAGTCATCACTTGGCATCTGCAGCCACAGAACAATTCCGATTACAATGTAGTAAACAATTCCACCAAATATGACAAAGATAAGTTTTCCCATGAAATTCATGTGCTTTCCGAGGATTGCATCGCCGAGCACCTCACCGATGATAACTGCGGCAAGACCGATGACGATTCCACCACGGCCCATGTTTACATCGGAAAAGCCTGAGTACTGTGAAAGCAGGCCGCCTGAGAGCGCTACAATTGCATTTGAAAGCGCAAGACCGATGAGCTTCATGTTGTCGATGTTGATACCCTGAGCCTTGCTCATTGCAGGGTTGCAGCCAGTGGCACGGATAGCAGAGCCTTGCTCTGTTCCGAAATACCAGTAAAGCACCGCGATAATTACAACCGAGAAAATCACACCGACAATTATCGCATGTGTCAAGTTACGTGATGAAAGCACCAGATTATATTTATCTGCGCTAAGTGCCTGGTTGGCGTGGCGCTGCATGATATTTAAGTTGATAGAGTAGAGTGCTATCTGTGTAAGGATTCCTGCCAGAATCGGAGGAATGCCGAGCTTTGTATGTAAGAGACCGGTGCAGAGTCCTGCGAGCAGACCGGCAATACATGCGCAAAGCAGTGAAACCCAGATATTGTAGCCGTTAATCGTCATCATAACGGTTACGGCACCACCTGTTGCAAATGAGCCATCAACCGTCAGATCGGCGAAGTCCAGCAGTCTGAAGGTGATATAAACACCGAGTGCCATGATACCCCAAATCAGGCCCTGGGCTATATTGCCCGGAAGGGCATTGGTGAATGCAACCGGATTTAAGGTTGCAAAATAATTCATTAGAATCATTTTATTAAATACCTCCATAGTGCAGCTGTTTATTCAGCTGAGATTTCCTCATAGCCGTCAGGAACTGTGATTCCAAGCTCCTTGGCGCGGTCCGGAAGGTACTCCTTAGTGAACTTAGGAGCGCTCTTAACCTCCATAGTTTTGATGTCTGTACCATTTACAAGGATATCGTAAGCCATCTCACCTGTTGTGTATCCAAGGTCATAGTAGCTGATAGAAAGTGTTGCCACACCACAGCCCTTAGCGATTCCTTCCTCGCCAGCGAAGATAGGTTTCTTAGCCTGTGAAGCTACATTGTTGATAGCCTCTGTACATGAAGCAGCAGTGTTGTCAGTTGGGATGTAGATTGCATCAGATGCATCACATGCGCTCTGTGTTACTGCAGCAACATCATTTGAATCAGAGAAAGTGTACTCTTTTACAGTGTATCCCTCGTCCTCAAGGTATTTGGTAATAGTTGTTGACTGGTAGATACTGTTTGGCTCAGATGAGCAGTAGATGATACCGATGTTCTTTGCATCCGGGAAGAGCTCCTTGATGCATTTAGCCTGCTCATCGAGTGGAGCGAGGTCTGTAGTACCTGAAATATTCTTTCCTGTAGTGCCTGACCAGTCTGACATATCAAGAGCTGTAGCGTAGTCTGTGATAGATGTTCCGAGAATCGGAATAGAGTCTGTAGCTGCTGAAGCGGCCTGAAGAGCTGCTGTGGCATTTCCAAGGATAAGGTCATAGTCGTTTGTGACGAACGTGGTGCAGATTGTAGAGCATGTAGAAGCATCTCCTGCGGCATTCTGTTCGTCAAATGAGACATCGTCTCCGAGCTTGTCCTTTAATGCGTCCTTAAAGCCCTTTGTAGCGGCATCGAGAGCCTCGTGCTGTACGAGCTGGCAGATACCTACCTGATATTTGGCATCTGAGTTCTTACCTGACTGTGTGCCACCGTTTGCTGAACCGGAATCTCCGCATCCGGCAAGTCCAAGAACCATTGTTCCGGCAAGAACAAGTGAAGCTAAAATTTTAGATCTCTTTTTCATGATAATTCCTCCTTTTGTCAGCGCTTTAAAGCGTTGATGTATCAATTAGGTAAATTATATTAACTTATTAATGAGAAGTCAAGGGAAGATGAGGAAAAAGTAGGGTTTAATATATATAAATGATGGATAATAGGCTATAATTGAAAATAAACATAGCATCAATAAAATGGTAAAGGAAGAAAACACTTTGATAAATATAGCTATATGTGATGATGATTTAGTCTTTGCGTCAAAAATGGAAGCAATATCTTAAAAAGTGGAGCTTATGGTCTCCATTTGTTTCGCTGTGGTTAGGGAGCTGTTTTGGGGATTTCAGCGGTTTCAGCTACTTTTTTGGAGAATTTTCCGGCTGTTTCGCTGTGGTTAGGGAGCTGTTTTGTGGATTTCAGCAGTTTCAGCTACTTTTTTCAAGAATTTTTCCTGCTTTTTGGCTGGATTGGGGAGCTGTTTTAGAAGTTTTATGGATTACAGCTACCCAAGGCCTGCCTGCTATCAACCTATGGCTATTGTACATTATGTTAATTTAGTGTGGGGAATATTATGCTAAAGAATAAAAATGATGGTTCATACTGGATTTCCGCAGTAAAATTATTAAAAAACTTCGCATTAAAAGAAACCATCTTAAAATGCGAAGTTTTTTACATAATTATTCAGCTACAACCTTGGCAAATTTCTTCTTACCACGTCTGATAATGAGACCCTCGCCTTTGAAATCGTCGAGAGTGTATTTTGTAGAGATATCAGTTACCTTCTCATCTGCAACGGAAACACCGCCCTGCTGGATATTTCTGCGGCCGTCTCCTCTTGAATCGCAAAGTCCTGCCTTTACGAGAACAGAGATGATATCAAGCTCTCCGTCAGGGAAGTCCTCAGCTGTAACGGTAACTGTAGGCATATTTGCGTTGTTGGCTCCGCCTGCGAAAAGAGCATGGCTTGCCTCTTTAGCCTTTGCGGCTTCCTCCTCACCGTGAACAAGCTTTGTAAGCTCGAATGCCAGAATTTCCTTAGCTTCATTGAGCTGTGCGCCCTCCCAGCTTTCCATCTTGTCAATCTCTTCGAGAGGAAGGAAGGTGAGCATTCTGATACATTTAAGAACATCGGCATCAGAAACGTTTCTCCAGTACTGGAAGAACTCGAAAGGTGTTGTCTTGTTAGGATCAAGCCATACTGCACCGGACTGTGTCTTGCCCATCTTCTTGCCCTCAGAGTTTAGGAGCAGATTGATTGTCATAGCGTATGCGTCTTTTCCCAGCTTACGTCTGATGAGCTCTGTTCCACCGAGCATATTGCTCCACTGGTCGTCTCCACCGAACTCCATGTTGCAGCCGTATTTCTGGAAAAGTGTGTAGAAATCGTAGCTCTGCATGATCATGTAGTTAAACTCAAGGAAGGAAAGACCTTTTTCCATACGCTGCTTGTAGCACTCAGCTGTGAGCATACGGTTTACTGAGAAATGAGCACCAACCTCGCGGAGCACGTCAACGTAGTTTAAGTCCATCAGCCAGTCAGCGTTGTTTACCATGATAGCCTTGCCCTCGCCAAAGTCGATGAAGCGGCTCATCTGTTTCTTGAA
>OKUF01000671.1_pt1 | contig 10039 bp, 8 predicted proteins | sample 1606781 | NCBI WGS metagenome assembly OKUF01 (sample SAMEA3882555, study PRJEB24775) | human gut metagenome | biome: human-associated habitat; feature: intestine environment; material: feces | place: Netherlands | collected 2009/2010
CAAATCAAGCGCTCTAGCCAAGCTGAGCCACACCCCGTAAGTGCTTTGCTGTTTCTCTATTTCCTCAACAGCAAGATTTATTATATAGAATCGTCCTTTAAATGTCAACAACTTTTTTCAACTTTTTTTATTTTTCTTGAACACTTTGTCGCAAATCCCCTGTTTATGCGGTTTCTGATCTTATATTTTTTCATTATCCTTTTTTATTTTTCTTAGACTTACTAAAAAAATCATAGGAAAAAGCCGCTAATTGTATCAAAAAAAGAACACCAAAAACAGGTGTTCTTTCTTCGTTTCAGTTTCCTATATGAAGCTTTCTTATTCTACTTCCTCGATGTCTTCTTCTTTCACATCCGTATCATCTTCTTCATCGAAGAAATCATCGTCAAAATCATCATCAAAGTCTTCATCAAAATCATCCATATAATCTGGTGTCAGATATTTATATACCGCAAATGCGATTCCTGCAACTGCTGCGATCGCTCCGATGATCGCTAACGCCCAAACGATTTTGTTATCTTCTTTTTCTTTTTTTGTTGCAATGATGTCTGAAACTTTTGCCATTTCTAAAAGATCACTTAATTTTTCCATGCCGCTCATTCCTTTCTTATGCGTTTTCTTTATTATATCACTTCTAACTATATTTTACTAACTTTTTCGTTCATTTTATTCGACTTTTTTTAGTTTTGCAAAGGATGCGAACATTTTTTTCACTCCTGCTTTCTCAAAGTCTACTGTTACCTCGTAATCACGGCCTCCAGAGACAATTTCAAGCACTTTTCCTTTTCCAAATTTTATATGTTTCACCATATCTCCAACATCATATGGTAAAGTATCCATTTTCGTTGAAGTAAATGATTTTGCTTGATATGGTTTTCTAAATCGATTACTGCGATTTGATGAAAACAATGCTTTATCTGGACGTTTTTCTTTGAAGTTGACCCCTGTGTCTAACTGTAATAGCTGTTCCGGAATCTCATCGATAAACCGTGAAACTTTATTAAACTGAGTTCTTCCTTGCATCATTCTTCGTTTTGCCGCACTTAAATAAAGCTTTTTCTTTGCTCTTGTGATTCCTACATAGCAAAGACGTCTTTCTTCTTCCATATCGTCATCATCTTCAGACATCACCGTCATATAACTTGGGAAGATTCCATCTTCCATACCACAAATAAATACGTATGGAAATTCCAGACCTTTTGCACTATGCAGTGTCATTAATACAACCCTGTTATCTGAATCTTCTAGATTATCAATATCTGCAACCAATGCGATTTCTTCTAATAATTCTGACAGACTCGCTTCTTCTGCTTCCTGTTCATATGTTACAACTTTATTTAAAAGCTCATTGATATTTTCAATTCTTCCTTCAGCTTCTTCCGTTTCTTCAGCTTTCAGATTCGCAATATATCCTGTTTCATCTGTAATATACTTAAATAATTCTTCCAGCGACCCTTCCTGCATCTTGCGTCTGAATTCACGGATCAGATCAGCAAATCCATTGATCTTTTTCTTTGCATTTCCCAATGTATCAATGCTATCCGCAGAAAAGCATGCATCTAAAAAACTAATATTATGCTCAACTGCATACACATTGATCTTCTCGATTGTTGCTGCACCGATCCCTCGTCTTGGAACATTGATGATCCTTCGCACTGCCAGATCATCCAGCCCATTATCAACAACTTTTAAGTAACTCAAAATATCTTTCACTTCTTTTCTCTGATAGAAGTTTGTGCCTCCCACAATACGGTATGGAATATTTTTGATCATAAAACTTTCTTCAAATACACGAGACTGCGCATTAGTACGATAAAGGATTGCCATATTTTTATAATCATAGCCTTCTTTGGATAGATCTTCAATCTCATGAATGATCTTTCTTGCTTCTTCATATTCTGTTCCATACTGATGGAATTCGATCAGATCTCCTTCTTCGTTCTCAGTCCAAAGTTTCTTCGTTTTTCTTCCCTTATTGTGTTTGATCACCTCATTCGCTGCATTTAAGATATTCTTCGTGGAACGATAATTCTGCTCGAGTTTGATCGTAACTGCTTCTGGAAATACATTTTCAAAGTTTAAGATGTTCTTTACATTCGCACCTCTGAATTTGTAAATAGACTGGTCATCATCACCTACAACGCAGAGATTCTTGTATTTCCCAGCAAGAAGGCTTACAAATTTAAACTGCGCTGTGTTGGTATCCTGATACTCGTCAACCATGATATAACGAAATCTCTCCTGATAATAATCAAGCACTTCTGGATGGAACTGAAATAATTCCACGGTCTTAAAGATCAGATCATCAAAATCCAGTGCATTATTTGCCTTTAACTGCTTCTGATATTCTTTATAGATCTGTGCGATCTTTTTCTTCTTAAAATCATACTGATGTCTTGTTTCGTACTCGGAAGGTGTCATAAATTCATCTTTGGCAGAAGAAATCTCATTGATGATCCTTCTCTCTGGCATCATCTTTGTATCAATCTTATACTGCTTGCAGATCTGTTTGATCAGGGATTTCTGATCATCTGCATCATAGATCGTGAAACTGTTTCCATAACCAAGCTTATCAATATGCCTTCTTAAGATTCTCACACAAGTTGAATGGAAAGTACTGACCCAGATATGCTCTGCTCCAAATCCGACCAGATCATCGACCCTCTCTCTCATTTCCTTCGCTGCTTTATTTGTAAATGTGATCGCCATAATATGATAAGGATTCACACCCTGATCCATCAGATAAGCAATCCTGTGCGTCAACACACGAGTCTTTCCAGACCCTGCACCAGCAAGAAGCAAAAGCGGTCCCTCCGTACAAAAAACGGCTTCCTGCTGCTGTTCATTTAATGTATCATAAATTCCCATAGATAAATTCCTTTCTCAAAGCTTAACTGCTATTATACCTTATCGAGCGAAGCGAGTCCAGTCCGTTGCACCTGATGTTTTTTCTCTTGTCATATGGTTTGAATAACCGTATAATATAGTCATAAGATAAGGAGAAATCATTATGGAATTTGAAAAACAACTCGAAGAATGGATGAAACTCGATTATGTGCTTCCAGAAGACCTTCCAAACATCGAATTGTATATGGATCAGGTCACTACTTTTTTAGAAGAACAGCTAAAGAATACGAAGCGTTTCGAAGAAGATAAGATATTTACAAAAACCATGATCAACAACTATACCAAAAACCATCTTCTTCCACCTTCTAATAAGAAGAAATATTCCAGGAATCACATGATTCTTTTAATTTATATTTATTATCTGAAGAATTTTTTATCAATTTCAGATATTAAGAATCTGTTAGATCCTTTAAATGAACATTTTGATGATCAGGACTCAAAGAATTCTTTTTATACGATTTATAATGAGATTTTCAAGCTGGAGCATGATCATAATACGGCGATCCGAGATTCGATCGCAGATGTATTTCATAAATCTGAGGCTACTTTTGCTGAATTAAAGGAGTCGAAGAAGAAAGAACAGCTGCAGCAATTTGCTTTTATTACACTTCTTGGATATGATATCTATCTAAGGAAACAGGTGATTGAGAAAATGATCGATGAACTCTATCAACCAGAGTCAAACAATAAAGCAGAAAAGAAAAAGAAGAAATAGGCATCTGCCTATTTCTTCATTCGTTTAAATACCATATCATAGCCATCACTTCCATAATTCAATGAACGATTCACTCGGCTGATGGTTGCCGTGGAAGCACCTGTCTTATCTGCAACTTCTAAGTATGTATGCTTATCATATAACATCGAAGCCACCTCAAATCTCTGAGCTAACGATTCTAATTCATTTACTGTACAAAGATCTTCAAAAAATGTAAAACATTCTTCTTCTGTCTCTAATGTCAGTACTGCCTGAAATAATCTTTTTGCCGCTTCTGTCTTGATTTTCTTGCTCATTAGCATTTACTCCCTTTCTGATCTTATAGTTCCACTATACTATATCAGAGTGTTAAAGTAAAGCAATATTTTCTTTATGCTTCTCCTACTGTTGTTTTCACAATACCAACTCTTTCAAGATATCCTCTTGTCTCAGATACAACATCTCCGTTCAACGCAAGCAGTGCTACAAGGTTCGGGAATGCCATTAATCCATTACAGATATCCGCAATAGTCCATACAGCACTAACTGTCATAAATGGTCCAATAAATACTGCTAAAATATAAAACCATTTGAACGCTGTGATAACGAATTTCTTTCCATTTACCAGGTATTCCAGACATCTTTCACTATAATATGCCCATCCAAGAATTGTTGTAAATGCAAAGAATACCAGACACATCATTAATACAAATGCTGATGCTTTTGCAGGGAATGGAAGTCCTAATGCAAATGCCTTTGTTGTGACTGCAACTCCTTCAAGTCCCATATCCCATGCACCTGTCATAACGATTGCAAGTCCTGTCATTGTACATACGATGATCGTATCAATAAATGTTCCTGTCATAGATACAAGTCCCTGACGTACTGGTTCATTTGTCTGAGCTGCTGCCGCTGCGATCGGTGCTGATCCAAGTCCTGCTTCGTTAGAGAAGATTCCTCTTGCAATACCTTTCTGCATTGCAACTGTCATAGCTCCGATTGCTCCACCTGCAACTGCTTTTAGTCCAAATGCTGACTGTACGATCTCAGCAAATGCTGCTGGTACCTGTGGTAAATGTGTGAATACAATGATCAGACAGACACCAATATATGTCACTGCCATAAATGGCACGATAACCTCTGATACCTTAGAGATTCTCTTGATTCCTCCAATGATAACAAGTCCTGCACAGATTGTTACGATAATTCCTGCTACAACAACGCTAATAGAATAATTCATTCCAAATAAGCTGATCGTATGTACATTGGATGGGTCAAAAAAGTTATTAACTGCTGATGTGATTCCATTTACCTGTGTAAATGTTCCGATTCCAAACAAACCTACCATTGTTCCAAATACACAGAATAATTTTGCAAGCCATTTAAAATTCTTACCCATTCCTTTTTCAATGTAATAGAATGGTCCGCCAAGTGCGTGACCATCTTCTGCGATCACTCTATACTTAACCGCTAACATTCCTTCAGCATATTTTGTTGCCATTCCAAAAAAGGCTGCAAGCCACATCCAGAATAATGCTCCTGGTCCACCTGCAACGATTGCTGTCGCACATCCTACGATATTACCAGTTCCGATCGTTGCTGAAAGTGCCGTACATAATGCACCAAAACTTGTAACTTCTCCTTCTCCATCATCTTCATTATGAAATACATAATGTAGTGCCTTTCCAAGATGTCTGATCTGTAGTCCTCGAAGCCTGACTGTCAATAAGATTCCTGTAAAAAGGATCAAGATGATGAGGGGCATCCCCCAAATAAAATTGTCGACGTTGTTTAGTACATCGTTTAGCGTGTTTAACATTTTTCATTCCTCCAAAAATAGATCTTTGCGAATGTAACCTTGAACAGCTTGATTTTTGCATATCTGAGTATACAAAAAAGAGCTGATTAAATCAGCTCTAAAGAGTATCGAATACATTGCTTATAAAGCTCTGTCCTTTTGCCTGAGAGATTAGTTTCCTAATAGAAACTGTACACCTTCGGCGCTCACTTATGAGACTCTCCAGAGTTCATTTCTTTTTGTTCATCAGAAAGAAATGCCTATGTTTATTTTTCTTATCCGCAATATTTACTTTATATGATGATTCTGATATTTGCAAGTATTTTTTTTAATAATCAGTCACTTTCAGCACACTATACAAAAACACTTGTCTTTCTATGGCATACATATGTAATATTTTCCATACAATATTTTTATCAGTTTCTTTGCTTTTTTCCTGCTGCTGTGTTAAACTGATTCAGATACGCTCAATGCGTATGGAAACATTAGTTAAAGGAGACAATTTATAATGAAGAAACACAAAAGAAGCACTTTCTCTGGAAAGCTTGGCTTTGTATTATCAGCTGCTGGTGCTTCCGTAGGGCTTGGAAACATCTGGAGATTTCCATATCTCGCTGCTAAATATGGCGGTGGAATCTTTTTACTTGTTTATATCATACTTGCACTGACCTTCGGTTACACCTTGATCATGGCGGAGACTTCTCTTGGACGCATGACAAGAAAAAGCCCTGTTGGAGCATTTGAAAGCTTTGGAAACTCACGTTTTATATCTATTGGTGGTTGGATCAATGCAATCATTCCGATCCTCATCGTTCCTTATTATTCTGTGATCGGTGGATGGGTGATCAAATACCTGATCGAATATTTTGCCGGACATAGTAAAACTTTAGCTGGCGATGCTTATTTTACGACATTTATTTCCAATGGGTGGTCTACAGAAATCTGTTTTATCATTTTTACATTATTTACACTTGGTATCATTTACGCCGGTGTACGAAATGGAATTGAGCGTGTATCAAGATTTATGATGCCGATCCTGATCGTTTTATCACTGATCATCGCTGTGTATTCTGTAACCAGACCAGGTGCTATTGAAGGGGTAAAATACTTTCTTGTGCCAAACTTTGATCATTTTTCATGGATGACCGTTGTATCTGCAATGGGACAGATGTTTTATTCTTTATCCATTGCAATGGGAATATTGATCACATTTGGTTCTTATATGAAGAAAGATACTTCCATTGAAAAATCTACAGAGAATGTTGAGATTTTTGATACTGCGATCGCGATCATGGCTGGACTTATGATCATTCCTGCTGTTTTTGCTTTCTCTGGCGGTAATGCCGAAACATTAAAGTCTGGACCTGCCTTAATGTTTATCACAATCCCGAAAGTTTTTGCAAACATGGGATTTGGAACTGCGATCGGTATTGTATTTTTCTTATTAGTACTGTTTGCAGCTGTGACAAGTTCGATCGCACTGACAGAAAGTGCTGTTTCGACGTTCGAAGATGAACTACACTGGAGCCGTAAAAAATCAACTGTGTTCATGGGAATGGTTATGTTACTGCTTGGAACGCTTTCCTGCCTTGGGTATGGACCTCTTGCGAATTTTAAGATTCTTGGAATGCAATTTCTTGATTTCTTCGATTTCATAACAAACTCTGTGATGATGCCGATTGCCGCGATCGCAACCTGCCTTCTGGTGTCAAAAGTTGTTGGAGTTGATAAAATAGAAGAAGAGATCACAAAAGACGGACAGGCATTTCGCCGCAAGAAGATTTTCTGTTTTATGATCAAATATCTGTGCCCGCTTTTTGCAGCGATCATTTTGATCAGCTCAGTTGCAAATGCTTTTGGAATTATCACAATGTAATTTCATATATGTGTACTACTACAAAAAGGATGGCTGATTTCTCAGCCATCCTTTTTATATGATCATCCTTTAAAGATTATGCTTCATCAATTGCTTTTCCGATGTCATTTCTCTTATATTTGTTTGCAAAATCAATCCATTCTGTTGCTTTGTAAGCATTTGCTCTTGCAGCCTTTAGATTTTCTCCTTTTGCTACAACACCTAAGACACGTCCTCCATTTGTCACGATCTTATCACCATCAAACTTTGTTCCAGCGTGGAATACATAATATCCATCTTTGTCTTTGAATGTATCTAATCCTTTGATTTCGAATCCTTTATCGTATTTCTCTGGATATCCGTCAGATGCTAAAACAACGCATACTGCTGCATTATCTTCGAATTCCAATTCTACATCAGATAATTTTCCATCAATGCAGGCTTCCATCACGTCGATGATATCATTCTTCATTCTTGGAAGAACAACCTGTGCTTCTGGATCTCCAAAACGTGCATTGTATTCTAAGACTTTTGGTCCGTCTTCTGTGATCATCAATCCTGTAAATAAGATTCCTGTAAATGGTCTTCCCTCAGAAGCCATCGCATCGATCGTTGACTGATAGACATATTTTTCACAGAATGCTTCTACTTCATCATTGTAGAATGGACTTGGAGAGAATGTTCCCATTCCTCCTGTGTTAAGTCCCTGATCTCCATCTTTAGCACGTTTATGGTCCTGTGCGGATGTCATACATTTGATCGTTTTTCCATCACAGAATGCCAGAACAGATACTTCTCTTCCTGTCATAAACTCTTCAATAACGATTTCATTACCAGCATCACCAAACTGTTTGTCAAGCATTAATGTCTTAACACCTTCTTTAGCTTCTTCTAATGTGTTACAGATCAATACACCTTTTCCAAGTGCTAATCCATCCGCTTTTAATACGATTGGCATCTTAGCTGTTTCTAAATATTTGATAGCTTCATCTGGATCTGTAAAATTCTCATATGCAGCTGTTGGAATCTTATATTTCTTCATCAGATCTTTAGAAAATGCTTTGGAACCTTCGATGATCGCTGCATTCTTTCTTGGTCCAAAAACACGCAGTCCTTCTGATTCAAATGCATCGACAACACCACCAACTAATGGATCATCCATTCCAATGATCGTAAGATCAATTGCATTTTCTTTCGCAAATGCAACCAGTTTATCGAATTCCATTGCTTTGATATTTACACATTCCGCAAATTCAGCAATTCCTGCATTTCCTGGTGCACAATAAATCTTGTCTACTTTTGGGCTTTTAGCGACAGACCATGCGATCGCGTGTTCTCTTCCACCGCTTCCTACGATTAAAACTTTCATCTTTCATTTCCTTTCTTTCGTGATCTGAATGATTTATAGATAAATGACTTTTCCTTCTTCGACTTTGATCCTTCCATTAGCAATGTCATCAATGGCTTTCGGCATAATAACCCATTCTGCCTGCTCCATGATTCTTCGCTGAAGAACTTCTGGAGTATCTCCCTGTTTGATCTCTACTGCCTTCTGGGCAATGATCGGACCTGTATCCGTTCCTTCATCGACAAAATGAACGGTTGCTCCAGAAACTTTAACTCCCCTTGCCAAGGCTTTCTCATGAACCTTCAATCCATAATAGCCTGTTCCGCAAAATGATGGGATCAATGATGGGTGAATATTAATGATCCTGTTTTCAAATTCATGAATGATCTTCTCCGGAATCACAACCAAGCATCCCGCAAGAACGATCAGATCAATCTTACGGTCTACAAGCTCGTTATACAATGCTTCGTTAAATAAATCTCTTGTCTCAAAATCTTTGGGAGAAAGTGCAACTGCTTCGATATCATGTTTCTTCGCACGCTCAAGTGCATATGCATTCTTATTATTGCTGATCACAACATCAATCTTCGCATTTGTAATGCTTCCATTCTCGATTCCATCGATAATGGCCTGAAGGTTTGTTCCTCCTCCGGAAACAAGTACTGCCACTTTTAGCATAAAGTAACTCCTTTTTCTCCAGCTTCCATATGCCCTACGATATATGGTGTATCTCCTGCTGCTTTGATCGCTTCCATTGTTTTGTCAACATCTTCTTTATCAACCGCAACAACCATTCCAAGTCCCATATTGAATGTGTTGTACATCATCTCTTCTGCGATATCTCCTTCTTTGGCAAGAAGTTTAAAGATTGCTGGTACTTCATAGCTGTCTTTCTTCACAACTGCTTTCATTCCTTCTGGAAGCATACGTGGGATATTCTCATAGAATCCACCACCTGTGATATGACTGCATGCTTTAACTGTAACTCCTGCATCTTTCACACTCTTTAATGCTTTTACATAGATTCTTGTCGGAGCAAGTAATGCTTCTCCTAATGTTTTTCCTAATTCATCATAATATGTATTTAAAGATTCTTTACTCATATCAAATACTTTTCTTACTAAAGAGAATCCATTGCTGTGAACTCCTGTAGATGCCATACCGATCAAGACATCTCCATCTTTTAAGTTTTCTCCTGTGATCAGGTCTTTTCTGTCACATACACCAACTGCAAATCCTGCAAGGTCATAGTCTTCTTCTGGCATAAGTCCTGGATGTTCTGCTGTCTCTCCACCGATCAAGGCTGCATCTGACTGTACACATCCTTCTGCTACACCGCTTACGATCTCAGCGATCTTTTCAGGATAGTTTTTACCGCAGGCAATATAGTCTAAGAAGAACAGAGGTTCTCCTCCTGCACATGCAATATCATTTACA
>OKUF01000672.1_pt1 | contig 9991 bp, 10 predicted proteins | sample 1606781 | NCBI WGS metagenome assembly OKUF01 (sample SAMEA3882555, study PRJEB24775) | human gut metagenome | biome: human-associated habitat; feature: intestine environment; material: feces | place: Netherlands | collected 2009/2010
AAGCTATCAAACCTTCCGGCAGGTCTACGGTGATGACCTTGTGCTTCTGGTCAATGTCTATGATAAACTCTTCTTGTGCCGGCACCAGCAGTTCTTCTCCCTGATAATCTACCACAAACAGTGTGTTGATGGTCGATGTGTCCACGTCCGTCACTTCTCCCAGCGTGCCGTGATGTACTTCCTCCATACGAAAACCGACGAAGAAGTCCCAACTCAGTTCACCTGGTCCTGCCTCTTCTGCATGCTTTACGGGGAAGTAGACCTCAATATTAGTGAACATGCGGGCGCGTTCTGCCGTGTCCACGCCTTCTAGTTTGACAAGGGCGGTGGTGTCGGAGCGGAAACGGTATTCTTCCAAGAAGAAAGGCACCAGTATACCATCCAGCAGGCAGATTAGGTATTCGGCTTCCACCCGGTCGAAGATGTCATCCGTAAAAGTGAACGATAGTTCTCCGTGAATGCCGTGGGGCTTGTTGAATATACCTATCTTATATACTTCTTCTCTCTTTATCATCTTATTCTATTCTTGTTATTCTTGCTCCGAGCGCATTCAGTCGCCCTTCGATGTTCTGATACCCACGGTCTATCTGCTCTATGTTGTGGATGCGGCTGATGCCGTCCGCACTCATGGCAGCTATCAGCAGGGCGATGCCCGCACGGATATCGGGCGAGGTCATGTTGCCGCCACGTAGTTTAAAGCCGTGGTCGTGACCGATGACAACGGCGCGGTGCGGGTCGCAGAGGATAATTTGCGCTCCCATATCTATCAGCTTGTCCACAAAGAACAAACGGCTTTCGAACATTTTCTGATGAATGAGTACACTACCTTTTGCCTGGGTGGCAACCACCAGCAGCACACTGAGCAAGTCTGGTGTCAGTCCGGGCCAGGGTGCGTCGGCAATGGTCATGATGGAGCCGTCGATAAAGGACTCTATCTGGTACGTCTCTTGTGCGGGCACGTAAATGTCGTCTTCCCACTGCTCCATCTTGATGCCGAGTCGACGGAAACTGTCGGGGATAATTCCCAAGTTCTCGTAGGAGACATTCTTGATGGTCAGTTCGCTACGGGTCATGGCTGCCATGCCAATGAAACTGCCCACCTCAATCATGTCCGGCAAAACCGTATGTGCGGCACCGTGAAGCGAATCTACTCCTACGATGGTGAGCAGGTTGGAAGCTATTCCGCTGATGTTCGCCCCCATACGGTTGAGCAAATGACAAAGTTGTTGGATATAAGGTTCGCACGCAGCATTATATATCGTTGTCGTACCCATAGCCAACACTGAAGCCATAATGATATTGGCCGTACCCGTGACCGAGGCTTCGTCGAGCAACATATACGTACCACACAACCGCCCGGCATGAATGTCGTATACGCCCCGGCGGATGTCATAATCAAACTTGGCTCCCAATTTCTGGATTCCGAGAAAATGCGTATCCAACCGACGGCGTCCGATTTTGTCTCCTCCCGGCTTAGCCACCATGGCACGACCGAAACGGGCTATCATCGGGCCGATAAGCATCACGCTTCCCCGCAGTTTGGTACAACGCGCCAGAAACTCATCGCTCTGCACATATTCCATGTTCACCTCGTCGGCCTGGAACGTAAAGTCGCCCGGAGCATTCCGCGTGACTTTCACACCGACATCTTCCAACAAACGGATTTGGTTGTTCACATCCGAGATGTCGGGTATGTTTTTGATACGTACCGGTTCTGAAGTAAGCAACGTCGCACAAATCACCTGCAAGGCTTCGTTCTTCGCGCCTTGGGGTACTATCTCTCCGGTCAAACGACGACCACCCTCTATAATAAATGAAGCCATACGAACAGAACCGCCGCTTAATTTTTCCGTTTGTTCTTCCGCCCGACATTACGATAAGCCACAGGGGCACGCCCCGGCTGAGCCTTATCATATTGGTCGGAGAACAAGTGAAAACGTTCTCTATCCAAATGCACGGTACCATGCGTATAGTGGTCCAAATCCAAAGCCACCTTGTCATCGTCCATGGCATCCTTGTTCCAATTACCCAAGCTCCGTTTCATCTGCCCGGCTACCAACAGCGTCAGTTCTTCCCGTTCCGCACCCTCCGGCATCTCGGCCAATTTACGTATCAACGCTTCCAACAAAGCCCCGTAATGACGATAACGGATCTTTTTCATCGGATAAGCCATAGGAGACGGCTTGCTGTCCCCTCCTACTTTTCTGGGCGTCACTTCGTACGGATAATCAATATCCAACTTATAATCGGCCATGATAGCCAAATGATCCCACAATTTATGCTTGAAATCCGGTACGTCACGCAAATGCGGAAACATGTTTCCCATTATCGAGACTATCGTGCGGGCACAACGTTGACGCTCCTCACGGTTTTCCAGCGTGAGCGCATAATCCACCATTTCCTGGATGCCGCGTCCGTACTCCGGCATCGGTAATTTCTTACGTTGGGTATTATATATCATTTACAAAAGTTTTTTCGGTTTTGAAGCTACAAATTCTTTCAAATAGAAAGGCTCGAAATAAGCCACGTCTTCAAATCGGCCCAGCGCAAAAGCCTTCTCCGCCAAAGGCCCCATGTTCCGGGCCAAAGGCATGACATCCGGAAGGAAATGCGCATTCGGGTGCGTAATTCCAGTCTTGCATTTCTCTGCGCCGTCGCCCAAAAAGTACACCGGCCGTTCGTTCAGGAAGTCTTGGTAAGTGCTCTCGTCCACAATGTCGGCTCCGATGGCCCGTACCGGTCTCAAAGCCCTGTCGTACAAAGCGGCATATACTTCCATCCTGCGCGCATCTATCATAGGACACAACAAAGCGTCTTCAGGCAAGTCTTCCTGATAGAGCAGCACCGGCACGCACAACAGTTCCAACGTCGGGACAGCTATCAGCTTCAAACCGCGGGCATAGCAGATGCCTTTGGCCATCGACACACCGATACGCAATCCCGTATACGACCCCGGCCCCTGACTCACTGCCACCGCATCGAAAGGAATTCCGTGATTGTCGATATAAGAGATAGCTTCGTCCACAAAAACACCTAACTGCACCGCATGCGAAGGCCCGCTTTTGTCTACTTTTTCAAACAATACCGCCCCGTCTTCTGTAACGGCTACCGAGCAAACCTTCGTACTCGTTTCAATATGCAGTATACAAGACATAAACTATTTTTTCCTTAGAATAACTCCGCAAAGTTACCATTTTATCCTATTATTTTCCTACTTTTGCATAAAATAATTATTAAATCATGATTCAATCAATGACGGGCTACGGCAAATCGACTGCCGTAGTGAAAGGCAAAAAGATACACGTGGAAATCAAATCCCTCAATAGCAAGGCTTTAGATCTTTCCGCACGTATCGTACCGCTCTATCGGGAAAAGGAAATGGAAATCCGCGCCATGATCAGCCAGACGCTGGAGCGCGGAAAAGTGGACTTCACCATCTGGGTGGAAAAAGACGACACGCAAACGGCTACACCTATCAACGGCGTTATCTTGGACAACTACTACCAGCAGATTAAACAAATCAGTGAAGAACGCCATATTCCCCTTCCGGCCGACTGGTTCGCCACGTTATTGCGCCTGCCGGACGTCATGACCCGCACGGAAGTGGAAGAATTGGACGAGGAGGAATGGACAGCCGTACGGACTGCCATCGAGGAAGCCATCGGCAAGCTCGTGGACTTCCGCAAACAGGAAGGTGCCGCACTGCAAAGGAAATTCACAGAGAAGATACAAAACATAGGCGATTTGCTGAAAAGCATCGAGCCGTATGAGCAAAGCCGCACCGAACGCATCCGCCAACGTCTGGTGGAAGCCTTGGAAACGATTCCCAATGTGGAATACGACAAGAACCGCCTGGAGCAGGAAATGATCTATTATATCGAGAAACTGGATATCAACGAAGAGAAACAGCGTCTGGCCAACCACTTGAAATATTTCATGGAGACCATGGAAAACGGTCATGGACAAGGCAAGAAGTTAGGCTTCATCGCCCAGGAAATGGGACGTGAAATCAACACGACGGGAAGCAAGAGCAATCTGGCCGAAATGCAGAACATCGTGGTGAAGATGAAAGACGAACTGGAACAAATCAAAGAACAAGTGCTCAACGTAATGTAACCACACCGACGATAATGACAGGCAAATTGATTATCTTTTCCGCTCCCAGCGGCAGCGGGAAAAGCACGCTCATCAATTATCTGATGGGACAGGACTTGAATTTGGCTTTCAGCATCAGTGCGACCAGCCGTCCGCCACGGGGGACGGAGCGTGACGGGGTGGAATATTTCTTCCTCACGCCCGAAGAGTTCCGCCAACGCATCGCCAACGGTGAATTCCTGGAATATGAGGAAGTCTACAAAGACCGCTTCTACGGCACGCTGAAAGCTCAGGTGGAAAAGCAACTGGAAGCCGGACAGAACGTAGTGTTCGACGTGGACGTACATGGCGGATGCCGCATCAAAGAATTTTACGGCGACCGCGCTTTAAGTATGTTCATCCAACCGCCCTCGGTGGAAGAGCTTCGCCGCAGACTGGAAAGCCGGGGCACCGACGCGCCGGAAGTCATAGACGACCGCATCGCACGGGCGGAATACGAACTGACATTCGCCCCCAAATTCGATACGATAGTCGTAAACGACGACCTCGAAAAGGCCAAAGCCGAAGCACTGGCCCGCCTGAAAGCCTTCTTGCACCCATAAAACCCACAGCCCATGGACGACAAAACCATCCAAAGGAACTTACAGACCAGCATCATACTGTTCGTCTTATGTCTGATAGTCACCATCGCCGCAGCCCTCTTGCAATGGACCGAAATCACCATCGCCATGGGAGTGTTAGCCGTGGTGCAAGCCTACATCATCTACGTATGGTGGCACCGGAAACGCCATCGGAAACCCCATTTCCAACATAAACCCCACGAAAGGGCATGACGGAAACGGGCATCTACGGGGGGTCTTTCAATCCTATCCACCGGGGACACGTGGAGTTGGCCGAACGCCTTTGCCGGGATGAAGGGTTGGACGAATTGTGGTTTATGGTATCTCCCCAGAATCCATTCAAAAAGTCGTCTCCCGATTTATTGAATGAAAATATCCGTCTGGAGCTGGCCCGCATGGCCGTACGGGAACATCCCAGCCTCAAAGTGAGTGATTTTGAGTTCCGCCTGCCCCGCCCGTCCTACACGGCAGACACTTTGGCTGCCTTGCGGCAAGCTTATCCCAACCGGCTTTTCACATTAGTCATCGGTGCAGACAACTGGCTTGCTTTCAAGGACTGGAAGAAACCGGACGAGATTCTAAGCCACCATCGCATCTTGGTCTACCCCCGTCCCGATTACGCGGTGGAGGCCGCGTCCCTTCCCCCCGGTGTCAAGCTTACGGACACCCCGCTCATCGACATCAGTTCCACCGAAATCCGCCGTCTCATCTCCCAAGGCGACGACGCCTCTTACGGATTAGACGAAGCGGTCTGGCAGGAAATCCGCAAAAAAGGATACTATCGGAAAGCATAAGGCATCTGAGTGAATAAAAACAGACATGCCCACTGTCTCTTCCACGATTCAGCAGGCATGTCACATCTTTACGGCATCCTTCTCTCACAAAAGCCGATATGCCGACTCATTCATTATACCAATTTTACCTTCAATACCGGTGCTATGTCATTCGTCTTCTCCTCCGGCAACGTCACTTTCAGGCCGTCCTCGCCACAAGTGAACTTCACCTTTCCGTAACCTAACAACTCCACACTTTTCACCTTTCCTTTATAATAAGGAGAACCTTTACGGAAGCTTTTCATCATGATTACTTTGCTTTCCGGCCATCCTAAGGCCGTAGCATACACGACCTTCTTGCCTTTCTGTACAAAACGTACATCCTTTGCCGTATAATTCTGCCCTTCATTGAACCCCTGCGCTTTCATCGGGTTGGCAGCCTCAGCCAGAGGTCCCTCGCCGAACGTCGTCCACGGGCGCGTGCCGTAAATGCTCTCGCCATTGATGTCCATCCACGCCTTGAGGTCTTTCAGGATGGCCACCTCCTTCTCGTCTATCGCCCCGCTGCCACGCAAAGGAACACTCAACAACAAGTTTCCATTTTTGCTCACGATATCCACCAGCATTTTCACCACCGTGGCCGCCGGTTTGTAGTGCCCGCGGTCATAAATGCCACCCGAGGCACGTACAGGTCTGCCATGCCTTCTCCTGCGGACGGTCGGGTATGCCACGCTCCACATCCCACACCATGGCCTCCTTATGCTTGTCTTCCAATATCTTACCGGTAACCACCGCACGCATCTTCCCTTTGTGGTCTTTCAAGCTCTTGTTGTACATGTGAGCCAGAATCCTCACTCCCTCGTCGCTGATGGGGTAGAACGGCAATACGGTATCGTCAAAGTACAATACATCAGGATGATAACGGTTCACCACATCCAGCGTGCGGTTGTAGACATTCGTCTTGAAAGCTTCCGACGGCTGCGACGCCCCGTTTCCCCACGCCCATTGCGAATGGATGGTACCGATATTTTTGCTGTCCTTACTCCGTTCGTGCCGCTGTTCGTACAAATCCTGCGGGTCGTAACCTTCCCACCATTTTCCTTTTCCGTCCGCCTTCGTCAGCTTACCGTCGAAGTCCTGCGCACCTTCCATCCACGTCCACGTATGCGAGGCATGGATGCTCACACCCAACGGCAAACCATATTTCTTACAAGCCGCAGCCCATTCGCCCACGACATCCCGTTTCGGCCCCATGTTCACGGAGTTCCACGGCTGGTACTTACTGTCCCAAAGGTCGAAATTATCGTGGTGATTACCCAGAGTCATGAAATAGCGTGCCCCTACGCTCTTATAGAAACGAATCAGAGAATCCGGTTCCCACTCTTCCGCCTTCCATTCGTGAATCACATCCTTGAAACCGAAATCTTTCGGGTTACCGTACTTTTTTACATGCACATCATACTGCCACTCGCCAGGATAATACATGTGACGGGCATACCAGTCACCCGACTCCGGCTCACACTGCGGTCCCCAATGCGCCCAAATACCGAACTTGGCATCGCGGAACCAGTCCGGACATTCATATCGGGCCAATGAAGCCCATGTAGGCTCGTACTCTCCGGTTTGCATCGGTTCCACCCCTTCTTTCTCTTGTGCACGTACCTGCTGCATTCCCGTCAGCGAAAAGAACAACGCGCCACATACAAATTGGGTTACATAACGTTTCATGAATCTTGCTGTTTTAAGTTGAAATCAGATTTTCTTCTATACCTTCGCTTCCACTCTACTACGTTTCGAGCAAAAGCATAGTGCAAATATAGGCATATTATTCATGTCCATCCTTGCATTATGACGACCAAAAATAGGATTTTATCACCCAACATTCCTTTGTCCTCCCTGACAAAATGTCATTTCCGTCCCCATAAGAATCGCGAATTCTCCCCACAGGAAAGCATCCGTCGGTTTTATGCGATTCTCGCGCATCCGCCTATGTACAAAAAGAAAGCCCCGGAAGCCTTTTCCAACCATACTGAAACGAAACAAGTCTTGACCTGCGCACGCCGCAAACGGGTCGTACAGCCATAATTTCCAAAAACAGACAAAATGGAAGTACCTTTTTGCCGTATTTCCGCCATCAAATAGAGAAAAAAGAGAGGTTTTCCGGCATGCCTTCCGTAAACCGACACACAAAAATCCTCCGTTTTCCATAGTTTCCGGAAACAACTTGCGCAGAACCGTTTCCCGCTTTCAGCCAAACGAAAAATCATTCACAGCCGAACGACTGCATGATATGCAGAGAAAAAGCGTATATATACAGCTTTTATGAATAAATATACACTCCCAACATACATTCGCATTACAGAAAGAGTTTTTTAAACCCTCGCCAAACCTCCATAAAATGGCATTTCGGTATCAGAATGACATATAAATCTCAAAAAAACCTCTCCTCGTGTCAGACAGGACTGAAGAGCCTCCAAGATTGTCCTATACGATAGACCAGGCAATAAAAACAAGGACAGGCAAAAAGGGAAAAGCCTCATTTTACCTGTCCATACACGTATATGCCCCACGGAAACTTACGAGAATATATCAAGCCCACCCTTTCCGATAAGCTTTATGTCCGTAGACCGTCACGACGACAAAGCAAACGAACGGCAGGACAAAAGACAAGTTGACGGCCGGCATCCCCCAAAGCGTATGCAAGTCGATGATGGATGCTTGTAGCGGAGGCAACACCGAACCGCCGAGGATGGCCATAATCAGGCCGGCAGCCCCGAATTTGGCATCCTCTCCCAACCCTTTCAAGGCTATACCGTAAATCGTAGGGAACATAAGCGACATACAGGCTGAAACGCCCACGACACAGTACATCCCCCAAATGTTCTGCAAAAACATCACGCCCAACGTGCACAAAGCAGCCGCCACAGCCAACGTACGCAACAACAGTCCCGGATTAAAGAAACGCAACAAGAACGTACAAATGAAACGGCTGGCACAAAATACGGCCATCGCAGCGATATTGAACTGTTGCGAACGCACCTCGGCAGCCTGTTCAGCCATGCCCATCGACATGAAAAGGCGGGTACCGTACTGGATGATGAACGTCCAGCACATGATTTGTGCTCCCACGTAGAAAAACTGCGCAACCACGCCCTCACGATAACGAGGTACGGCCACGAGACGCTTCAACGTAGGCAGGAAATCAATCTTACCCGATGTATCGCGATGACGCGGCATCTTCATCAAACGAATGAGAACCAACATGGAAAGCGTCACCAGCCCCACCACCAAATAGGGAGCGATGAGCGTCTCCAAATCCGCGTCGCGCACCGCTTCGAACTCGCTGCCGGAAAGCAACGCCCGTCCGGCGGTATCCAAAGGATGCAACCGACGCTGGATGAATTCCATCGCCACATACATGCCCAGCAAAGCACCTATGGGATTGAATGCCTGTGCCAGGTTAAGCCGCCGCGTGGCTGTCTCTTCGGCCCCCATCGAAAGGATGTAGGGGTTGCAACTCGTCTCCAAGAAAGACAGCCCGCAAGTGAGTATGAAATAGGCTATGAGAAAAGGGTAATAGTCTCCCGTCATTTTGGCCGGGAAAAAGAGAAAGGCTCCCAACGCATACAAGCCCAACCCCAACATGACCCCGGCCTTGTAGGAATAGCGACGAACGAACATGGCCGCAGGAAAAGCCATGGCAAAATATCCCCCGTAGAAAGCGACTTGTACGAGCGTACCCTCCGTCACACTCATGCGGAATATCTTGGAAAAGGATTTCACCAAAGGGGTAGTCACATCGTTGGCAAAGCCCCACAAGGCAAAACAACTGGTAATAAGCGCAAAAGGGATGATGGCCGCCCAAGTGCCGTCACCCACTACCGGAATTTTCCGACTATCTTTCATATTTTCGTTTTTTTGATATTAGACTGGTGTTTAAATTCATTCATAAAGGTGAAACATTCTCTCCATCGGTTGCCACTTCTCTGCCGAGGAAGCTCCGGGTTCTGCCTGTTGGAACACGGACATATAGTCTTCCCATTCCTGTTGGCGCGGCAGTGTGGCCAGTTTTGCCATGGCTTCATCCCAATCGAAGTCCAACGGAGTCTCTACTATCATGAAGAGCTTGGTGCCCAATATGTAGATTTCCATCTCCAGAATACCCACCTCACGGATACCCTGCCGGATTTCCGGCCAAGCTTCCTCACGGCTATGGCGCCGACGGTATTCGGCAATCAGTTCGGGATTGTCTCGCAATTCCAATGTCTGGCAATAACGCTTAACAGGTGCGTTATATTGCTTTACTTGATAACCTTTCATATTTTTTTAGATTATAATTTGAATTTCGTTCTTATTCTTGATTCTTCCGCACGTTTCGGCTTGCACTAACAGGTTGCCGATGGCCGTAGCCTCTACCGGGCCGGCCAGTACAGGAATGCCCGTAGCCTCTTCCGTCAGACGGTTGAGCAAGCGGTTGCGGCATTCGCCGCCGATGACATGCAG
>OKUF01000683.1_pt1 | contig 9906 bp, 10 predicted proteins | sample 1606781 | NCBI WGS metagenome assembly OKUF01 (sample SAMEA3882555, study PRJEB24775) | human gut metagenome | biome: human-associated habitat; feature: intestine environment; material: feces | place: Netherlands | collected 2009/2010
ACCGGCGCGTGCGGCTCGAATACCGTGACCGGGGCAAGTTCGAAGCCCAGATACAGGTGGCCAACGACCTGCTGATCTTCCAGATGCACACCGACGTCTTCGAGTTCGAGCCGAACCACGTCATCTGGCAGAATCCCTACGTGCAGACGGACCGGGACAACTCCTACTGCGGCGTGATCAACATCTACAACTTCCTTTCGGACTCGTTCAAGTTCAACCGCAATGCCGACGAAGGCTATCTCATCGGCCGCATTTTCATCAACCGTGAAAAGTGCTACTTCGTCGAAGGGAAACAGCAGACCTCGATGCGCCCCATGCAGTTTGGCAAAGCGGAGATCGATTCCGAGGCGCTGGTCCGCATTCTCGAATCGGCGATCTATTATGCCCTCAATTTCGACCTGCTGCTGCCCTCCTACGACGACAACAAGCGCGTGACGGTCGATCAGTTCAATACCAAACTCGATAATTCGAAATTCGTAACCGGCAAGCGCCTGGGATACGATTTCGATGTGGACGACATTTAGAATCAGAAACAGATATAGAGAACCATGCTGAAAAAATTACTCCTGCTGATCCTTCTCGGCACTGCTTTCACCGCACAAGCGGAAGCCGCCGCTCCCTCCACTTACCGCGACATCGCCCGGCTCCGTGCGATGAACCAGCGGGCGCAGGGCATCCGTCCCGCAGCCGACGGAAAATCCTATACGACTCTTCGCGGCAACGCCATCGAGCGTCACAGCTACACGAAGGACGCTCCCGGCGAGCTGCTGTTCGAATGGAAGAACGACAAAGAAAACCGCGATATCGCCGACTATCAGTTTTCACCCGACGGAAAACTGCTGCTGCTCTCGATCGGCTCCGAACCGATCTACCGGCACTCCTATACCACCGATTACTACCTGAAAGACGCCGACGGCCTGCGCCCCATTCTGACCGATCTGTCCGACACGCGCGACGCTTCGTTCTCGCCCGACGGACGGACGATCGCCTTCTCGAGCGGCAACAACCTCTACCTCTACGACATCGTCGGGGATTCCGTGCGTCCGATCACGACAGACGGTGCATGGAACCGGATTATCAACGGTACGACCGACTGGGTATATGAAGAGGAGTGCGCCTTCACGAAGGCTTACGCTTTTTCGCCCGACGGACAGAAGATCGCCTACCTGCGTTTCGACGAATCCCGCGTACCCGTTTTCGAGATGATGCGTTACGACGGCAAGCTCTATAACGAAGCCTATTCGTTCAAATACCCCAAAGCGGGCGACGCCAATTCGGTGGTCGATCTCTACGTTTACGACCTTAAAACGGGCGAAACGGAGCGTGTCGATGTCGGTCCCGACCGGGGACAGTACATCCTTCAACCGGAATGGACGCCCGACGGACGGCTCTGTTTCCAGCGGATGAACCGTCGTCAGAACCATTTCGAAGCGGTACTGTGCAATCCGGATGGCACGCAGCAGGTGATCTATGACGAACGCTCGCCCAAATACGTCGATCACCTCAACAAGACTTTTTATTTCCTGGAAGACGGACGCCGTTTCATCGTTCGGGAGGAGACCTCGACGGGTTATATGCACCTCTACCTGTACGGCATCGGCCAAGGTGTGCTTCACCCCATTACGCAGGGTGAGTGGGAAGTTACCGATTTCGTCGGACTGCGCAGCGACAAGGTTTACTACATCTCGACCGAAAGTTCGCCCCTGAAACGCGACCTCTACCGAATCGGACTCGACGGCAAGCACAAGGAGCGCCTCACTCCCGGCGACGGTTACTATTCGATCTATCCCAGCGCCGACCTGTCCTACTACATCTGCGAAGGCGGCGGCAGCTCCGCCCCCGGCCGTACCGACGTTTTCAACGCCGCCGGCAAACGGGTGCGCACGCTCTATGACAACGCACCGCTGAAGGAAGCGCTCGCGGAGGCGTCCGGGAGTTCTTCACCTTCACCACCGAGCGGGGCGACGAGCTGAACGGTTACATGCTCAAGCCGCTCGACTTCGACCCGGCAAAATGCTACCCCGTGCTGCTGACCCAGTATTCCGGTCCGGGATCGCAGCAGGTTGCCGAAGTGTGGGGTCCCGACTGGGAGGACGCGCTCGTCACGCATGGCTATATCGTCGTGTGCGTCGATCCCCGAGGCACCGGATACCGGGGCGAAGAGTTCAAGAAACTCACTTACGGCGACCTCGGCCGGCTGGAGGTCGAAGACCAGATTTCGACCGCCCGCTACATGGCCCGTCAGAGCTGGGTCGATCCAGCGCGAATCGGCATCTACGGCTGGTCGTACGGAGGTTTCATGGCCCTAGGATGCGCTTTCAGGGGCGAAGGCCTTTTCAAAATGGCGATCGCCGTAGCTCCCGTCACTTCGTGGCGCTACTACGATTCGATCTATACGGAAAATTTCAACGGTCTTCCCGAAGACCATCCGAAGGGATACGACGACAATTCGCCCGTCAATCTCGCGCACCTGTTCCGCGACGACAGCACGCGTCTGCTGATCGTTCATGGTACGGCGGACGACAACGTCCATTTCCAGAACACGATGGAGATGGTCCGTGCATTGAACAAGCTCGGGAAGCAGTACGACATGATGGTCTATCCCGACCAGAACCATTCGATGATGCCCGACGATATGATACACGTCCGCGAGAAAATGCTCCGTTATACGTTGGAAAATTTGTAACCGGCAAAATACCGTGAAAAATCTGCTGCTGCATCCCACACCGATCGGAACGGTCGGAATCGTCGAGAACGGTCGGGCCATCACCGACATTCTCTTCGAAGAACAACTCCCCGGGCATGCCGTCCGGCATACGACCCTCTTGCTCGAGCGGGCGGCGAAACAGTTGGATGAATATTTCGCCGGAAAACGCACCTCTTTCGATCTGCCGCTTGAACCGGAGGGAACCCCTTATCGGAAGAAAGTTTGGCAGGTCCTCACGGAAATTCCTTATGGACAAACCATGACTTACGGCGAAATCGCCCGTCGGACAGGTAATCCGCAGGCTTCGCGGGCGGTGCCAACCATCACAATCCGATTCCGATCGTCATTCCCTGCCATCGGGTCATCGGTGCGGGCGGCAAGCTGACCGGTTACGCCGGCGGTCTGCCGCGCAAAGAGTTCCTGCTCGCCCTCGAAAGGAACAGGCTGCCGAAATAAAAAACGAAGGCCGGAGTGAAAACTCCGGCCTTTTTCGCAGGCTCTGCTCCGCATCACGCAGGCTCGAACATATCTTTGCCTACGCCGCAAAGCGGGCAGCTCCAATCGTCGGGCAGATCTTCGAAAGCGGTGCCGGGAGCGATGCCGCTGTCCGGATCACCGACCGCAGGGTCATAGATGTAGTCACAAACTGTGCAACGATACTTTTTCATAGTCCGAAAATATTTAGATTAAGTGAAACTGTATTTTTACAAATATAATACCTCTTCCGGGATTCCTCGTGTTTTTCCCCGAAAATTTACGATAATTCTGTATATACCGGATAAAATCGCTCCGTAGGCATCGAAGCCGGGTACTACGCCGCAGCTGTCGGGCCGAACAATCCTCCGCAGGAGGCAAGACAGCTCCGAAAGGAAGACGACAAAAAACGCCGCCGCAATCTATGTGCGACGGCGTAATATTCGTTCTTTCCACCCGGGCAGAAGAAGCCCGGTTCGAACGGAAGTCTTTATTTGATGCGCTCGTAATATTCGCGGGTACGCGTATCGACGCGGATCTTGTCGCCGGTATTGATGAACAGGGGAACCTTGATCGTCGCACCCGTATTCACCGTTGCGGGTTTGAGCGAGTTGGTCGAGGCGGTATCGCCTTTGATGCCCGGTTCGGTATAGGTCACTTCCATATCGACGATCGGGGGCAGCTCGGCGGAAAGAACGCTCTCCTTCTCGGTGTGGAACATCACCTCGACGATCTGACCGTCGGCCATCAGGTCGTAATTGTCGATCAGGTTCTTGTCGATGTTGATCTCCTCGAAAGTTTCCGTATGCATGAAGTGCGCACCCAGATCGTCTTCGTAGGTGAACTGATAGGGACGGCGCTCCACACGCACCGGCTCGATCTTCGCACCGGCGGAGAAGGTATTCTCCAGCACGCGGCCGTTTTCCAGGTTTTTGAGTTTGGTACGCACGAAAGCGGGGCCCTTGCCCGGTTTCACGTGCTGAAAATCTACGATCTGGAAGGTCTTGCCGTCCAATTCGATGCACATGCCGATCTTGATGTCTGCTGTAGTTGCCATAGGAATATTTTTATTTACGATTTTTCGCGGAGGCAAAGTTACGAAAAATCTGCGTAAATCGGGCAACGTCGGCTTATTTTTCCGAATCCGAATCGTTTCGTCCCGCCGATCGTCCCTCGCCGGTCCATCGGTAGCGCGGTCCGGAAATACCTAAAAGAGCCGTGACCCGCTCGGCCACCGACCGGCACAACTCCTCTACGGACGAGGGGCGGGCGTAAAATCCGGGGGAAGCGGGCAACACGACGGCGCCGGCTTCGGTAAGAGCGGTCATGTTGCGCAGGTGAATCAGCGAGAGGGGCGTTTCTCGCACGACCAGCACCAGGCGGCGGCGCTCCTTGAGCATCACGTCCGCAGCCCGTTCGATCAAGCTTTGCGAAACGCCGCAGGCGATGCGTCCCAGGGTTCCGACCGAACAAGGAACGACCGCCATCGCGTCGTAATCGGCCGAACCGCTGGCCGGAGGAGCGAACAAATCGTCGTTGTCGAAAATGCGGATGCGAGGATCTTCTGGCATAGTAACTCCTTCGAAATCAGCCACTTCACTGGCATGAGTGCTGTAAACGAGCGCGATTTCGGAAACCTCTTCGGCCCGGAGCAGTTGCTCGAGGCAAAGGCGGGCATACAGAGCGCCGCTGGCGGCTGTGACGGCGACGACGATTTTCATAGAGTTACAATTCGATGGTTTTGCATTTGAGCCCCAACTTCCGGATCTTGTCCAACGTGCGGGGCAAGGCATAACGCATGTTCCGGAACGATTTTTCGCTGTCGTGGAAAACCACGATAGCTCCCGGTTCGAGGTGTTTGGTTACGTTCTTCAGGCATTTGCGGGGCGAGAGCGACCGGCTGTAATCGCGCGAAAGCACGTCCCACATCACCAGCTTGTAGCGCTGCGACAACGCCCGGGCCTGCGCCGGCGTGATCCGGGCGTAGGGTGGTCGGAACAGTTCGCTGTGAATCAAATCGTTGGCGAAATCGACATCCTCGATGTAGCGTTCCAGGCTCATCCCCCAGCCTTTCTGGTGGGAGTAGGTATGGTTACCGACCTTGTGGCCCGCGTCCACGATGCGGCGGAAAAGATCGGGATAAGCCTCCACGTTTTTGCCCAGAACGAAAAACGTCGCCTTGGCGTCGTACTTCTCCAGCATCGCCAGAATCCACTCCGTGATGCCCGGTGTGGGGCCGTCGTCGAAGGTCAGGAAAACCCCCTCCGGGTCGTCGATCTCCCAGATCAGCGACGGGAACAGGTGACGGATTATTTTGGGCGGCTTGAGTTTCATGACGAGAAAAAATACTCCGGCGGAGTACGGCATCGACAAAGATAGTACAAAATCGCCGATTTTCAACAGACGATCTTCCGGTGCGTTCGCTTTATAGGCAAAATGAAAAATATGAATTCCTCCTTTGCGGAATATGCCGCTGATTCTCGAAACCCCCGACGAATTGCGTTGGGCGGAGGAGATCGCGGAATTAAAACGGTTTTGGGAAGAATAGTCGAACGGTTGGGATTCGCTTCCCGTCGAAACGGCTGTTTCGGCGGGAACTTTCGTGCGAAAATATTTGCAGGATTTGATCGAGTTATCTATCTTTGAGAAAAATACGCTACTGTAGTTTGTCTGCAAAAACGTTATGCCTATGAAGAAATCGTACTTTTTGTTGCTTGCAGTCCTGTTGTGGGGTTGCTCGACGTTCGAAGAGGAGGTTCTTCCGGCCCCGGGGGATTCTCCGCGTCAGTTGTCGGTTTCGGCGGTGGAAGAGCCTGGTCCCGATCCGGGTTCGTTGGAGATCATGCAGCGTGCGGTGGACAGCGTTGCTGCCCATAGCGGGCAGCGCAGCCGTTCTGCCTCGGTATCGGGTGCTCAGATCGAACCTACCCACCGTTACGTACGTTTCTCTCCGGCCACGAAAGCGCAGTTCGACGCTTTGTTCGATCAGGATGAATTTACCTGTTATAACTTTCCGTTGGATGAGGTTTCTCCGGTAAGTGCGGATGAGGGCTTCCGGATGTCCGGACCTTCGGATACTCCGGAACAGCTCTACGCGGTACTTCGTACGACGGTCGTCTTGCCCGATACGATTGCGAGCGAGGTTTTGAAAGAGTTGTACGACCCGTCGGTTACGGAGCGGGGCGTTGCGGATCCAGTGTGGGCGGATCGGGTCTGGGCCGAGGCTCGTGCTTTGATCGACGACGGGCGCCATCCGGGGAAAATAATTCCTTACATTCCTTCCGGAGAGATTAAGGTTTGGGACAATATTGCCGGAGATTACATTCCGATCGAGGGTGTTATGGTTACTATCATGCCTCCTGATAACTTGTTGAGGGTCTTGACAACGAGGACAGATAAGGATGGTAAATTCAGAATGTCGGGGTCGGTTCAGGAGCCAGTTAATTATGCGCTTTCGTGGAATACGGTGTATTGGACGATCAAGAGCAGCGCCGTGAGTTCGGCGAACTTGCGGGGTCCCAGCGTGCAGGGCGCCTGGAATGTGAAGATTTCCGGAGATGATGTTATTAGTGGTCCTGCGACGGTTTTTCGGGCCGCTTACCGATACTGGCACAAGATGCCGGCATTGGGATTGACCGCACCCAATTTGGGTAGGAAAGTGAGAATTACATGCCATAATTCGGTAGGTTTCACATATTATTGGAATGGAAAAGAGTTAAGTGCTTCCGGCCTATTTCATCCTGTCGTAAATAGTGATGCTGATCCTGATATAGAAGTGGCCTGTAAGAGAAATGCCAGCTATGTTTTCGGAACTGTAGCTCATGAGATTGGGCATGCGGCCCATTATGCTTTCAATCCGAAATTTAATGGAAAGACGAATGCCTTGATTAAGGAGAGTTGGGCACAATTTACCCGCTACATTTTAACGGAAACGGAATACAAGGATTTGGGCCTATATGGTAAATTGCATAAAAGTCGATTATTTAATCCGAATCAGCATTTGGTGGCATTTCAGGTTCCGGATTATTATAATCAGCAAATGTGGTACTTGGGATTAGGGGCTGAAAGAGATGAGACTGTGCGATTGTACACTCCCATGTTTGTAGATTTATACGATACATTCAATCAAAATAAATGGTATGGATATTGGTCTCCCGGCAGAACAAAAGATGATTTGGACAGGACCCCGGATGATGATATTTGCATGCTGACTATTCGGGAAATCCAAGAGATTGCTTTTGGATCGAAAAACAAATCGGAGGCTATCGGATGGATTCGGCAGTACGCCGCCCGATACGGTTTTACTTCGGAGGAAATCGATCGGTACTGGGCGGTTTACTCTTTAATCGAGGATGAAGATTATGATCGGTATAAATAGTATGAATAATTATTGAAAAAACATTGGATTATGAAAAATTTGATATGGATATTGGCGGCGATTATGCTTGCAGGCTGTGGTGACAACGAAGAGGGTCAGGATATGGGGCTGCATGGCGATCCTCCCGGATATAGCCTTTTTATTTGGTCGAATGAGAGTGATCACCGGATAACGATGACGGTAACCGATCGATTCGAGAAGAAAGAGATCCTTCCCGGAGAAAGCCTGTTGCAGGAGGAGGTCGGTTTCGTTACCCCTCCGAGCCTTGAAGGATATATGATAGACGGTGTTTCGATTGTGTTCGACGATGGCCCGTACGGGGGTGTATTTTTCAGGACAGATAAGGTTACGGCGTTTAATCCCTGTCTTGAATGTAATTATACGGTGGAACGGTCGAATATCGATGGTTATATTGGATTTTGCAGGTGGACCTATACCTTCACCAACGCCGACTACGATGCGGCCGTGGCTCGCGGGCCGATGAAGGAGCAGTAACCATACGGGAGCGACTTGTTTGCAGGCACGAAACCCGGCCGGGGAATATTTCCCGGCCGGGTTTTTGCAGGAAACTCTGCCGAAGCCGTTTGCATTCTCGAAAAATATCCCTACATTTGTAGTAAACAGATTAACCGGACCGGACTATGAAAAAATTATCGTATCTGCTGACATTGCTGCTACTCGTTACCCTCATGACGGGCTGCAAAGCGTTCCATACTCTGATGGATTCGAAACTCAAAGCCGCTCAGGGGGCACCGTACGAATTGATTGTCGTGTGCAACCAACAGTTGTGGGAGAGCGAGTTGGGTGATACGCTGCGTTCGGTGCTGTTGGCTCCGATTCCCTATCTGAACGAACGGGAACCTCTGTTCAACGTGATGCAGTTTCCGGAATCGGGATTCAAAGGTACGGTCGTCGATTACCGCAATATCCTCAAAGTGCTCGTCGATCCCTCCCTTGCGGCGGCTTCGGCCGGTGTGCAATACGATGTTACGGCTTCTCCGCAGGTCGTGGTGACGCTTCAGGGACCGACCCGGGAGGCACTTACGCAATATGTCGCGGAGCATCGTGCGGAGTTGGTGCAAACCTTCGAAGGGGCCGAGCGCGACCGCTCGATCGCTTTCGCCAACAAGTTCAATCAGACGGAATCCGGCAAGCTCGTTCGAGAAAAGTTCGGCGTGGAGATGAAGATTCCCAAAGGCTACATCCTGGCCCAACAAAGCGATGATTTCCTCTGGTTCCGGTACGAATTCCCGGCTGCGAGCCAGGGCTTCATGCTCTATTCCTATCCTTACGAAGGGAAGCAGTCCCTTTCGGAGGAGGCGTTGCTGGCTGCCCGCAACCGTTTCGCCGCTCGCATTCCGGGGCCGAGCGACGGCTCCTATATGACCACATCGAAAGTCTTTACGCCCCGGTATCGGTTTTTCCGGCTCGAAGGCAGAGCCTGGGTCGAAATGCGCGGATTCTGGGATGTCGAAGGGGATTTCATGGGAGGTCCGTTCGTAAGCTATACGACCGTCGATACGGCGACCGACCGGGTTTTCACGCTGGATTGTTATGTTTATTCTCCGAAACTTCCCAAACGCAATTATATGCGCGAAGTGGAACACTTGCTTCATCTGGTGAAATTCCCCGCAGCGACCGGTTCCGCATCTGCGACTGTCACCGCTGGCAGGCGGGAGGCGGCAAAATCAGATGCTCCGGCATCCCGGGACGCAAATCCGAAACCCGAAGCAATCTCGTCGGAATCCTGATAATCCGCCGCCCCGGTGTTGCAATTCCTGACATATCTGTTCATCGCCATCTATACGGCGACGGTTATCGGCATCATCCTGGTTGTCATTTTGGGCAACCGCAACCCGCTCAAGACGATCCCGTGGGTCGTCGTGCTGATTTTCGCTCCGGTCGTGGGATTGGTTTTCTATTTCTTCTTCGGGCAGGATCTGCGGCGCAAGCGGATTATTTCGCGCCGTACCTACAAGCGGCTCATGGTCTATGCTCTTCCGGCCCATGTGCGTCGAAGCGATGCCCCCGTTCCGGCCGCATGTCAATCCCTGTCCACTCTGCTTACCAATACTTCGCAGGCGGTTTCCTTTTACGGCAGCCGCCTGACCCATTACGGCGACGGGGCTTCCAAGATGACCGCCCTGCTCGAAGAGATCGAAAAGGCCCGCGACCATATTCACATTCTCTATTATATTTTTTGTGACGATGAAACGGGTGCCCGTCTTCAGCAGGCGCTGATCCGCAAGGCAAAGGAGGGTGTCAAAGTCCGCGTACTCTATGACGACGTAGGCTGCAACGGGGTCAAGAAAGAATTTTTCCAGCAGATGCGCGATGCGGGTGCGGA
>OKUF01000684.1_pt1 | contig 9903 bp, 7 predicted proteins | sample 1606781 | NCBI WGS metagenome assembly OKUF01 (sample SAMEA3882555, study PRJEB24775) | human gut metagenome | biome: human-associated habitat; feature: intestine environment; material: feces | place: Netherlands | collected 2009/2010
CTTTCGGCCCCCTACGGACTGAGCTACACGCCGGGCATGTGGCTCAATTCGATCCAGGTGTCGAAGGGTATTTCGTCCGTGACTGCCGGACATGAGGCCATCACCGGACAGATCAACCTCGAGCACCGCAAACCGACCGACGACGAGCGGCTGTTCATCAACTTCTACCTTGACGACGAACTGCGTCCCGAGCTGAACCTTTCGACGGCGCTTCCTGTAACCAAGGATAAGAAATTATCGACGATCCTCCTGTTGCACGGATCGTTGGATACTCATTTGCTGGGCGACATGGACGACAACGGCGACGGATTTATGGATCTGCCGAAAACCCGCCTGGGAGCGGTTGCAAACCGCTGGCTTTATACGGCTGACAACGGAGCGCAGGTGCGGTGGGGCTTCAAGTATCTGGCGGAAAATCGCTTGAGCGGTCAGAAGCACTACAAGGCTTCGATGCGTGAAGAGATGGATACCGACTGGGACAAGGGGGCCATGTACGGCTCGCAGATCAAGAACCGCGAGCTGAACGCCTACTTCAAATTCGGTATGCCGGTCGGTCCCGGTGTCTATGACGAGGACCAGCAGGACGAGCTTCGTTCGAACATCGCTTTCGTGGCCGATTACGACCGCTTCCGCGAACGGGCCTACTTCGGGCTCAACGATTACGACGGTACGGACAACATGGTTTCGCTGAACATGATGTACAACCACTATTTCTCCTTCCGTCATTCGCTGATCGTCGGCGTGCAGTCGCATCTGCAATTCCTTGACGAGTCGCTGCTCAACCCGACGCCGTGGCTGGATGCCGCCGGAGCCTGGAATCTCGACCGTCAGGAGAACGAGGTAGGCGCCTATGCCGAATATACCTACACGATCAAGGACAAGCTCTCCGTAGTTGCGGGCATACGCGGGGACTACAACGGTTATTACGATAAGTTCTACGTTACTCCGCGCGGTCATATCAAGTGGAACATCACCCCGACGACGATCCTGCGCGGTTCGGCCGGGCTGGGTTATCGTTCGACCAACGTCATCACCGATAATATCGGCGTTTTGGCTACGGGACGGCATATTACGTTCGAAAGACCGACGGCTCTTTCGGCGGGAGCCGCCGCTGTGCGCGGACCTCTCAATCCCGGCTCTGCTTACGGGGGATATACGACCTGGATGGTCGCAGACGGCGGTGCGGGCAATTTCAAAGCGCTCAACCGGATGGAGAAAGCCCTCACCGCAGGCGGTAGCCTGACGCAGATTTTCACGCTCGTGAAAGAGGAGGACGCGACGTTGAGTTTCGACTACTTCCGCACGCAATTTTATAATTCGGTGATTGCCGATCAGGAGTATTCGCCGAACGACATTTATATTTACAGCTCGGACAAACGCTCCTTTACCGATACTTATCAGGTCGATTTTTCGTGGACTCCGGTGGAGCGGTTCGATATTTTCGCTACGTACCGCTATACGAACAGCCGTATGACGATCGATCGTCCGGACGGCAGTACGGCGCTCGTGGAGCGTCCGCTGGTAAGCCGTTACAAGGCGCTGCTCAACTTGCAGTATTCGACCCGCTACAACCGCTGGGTGTTCGATGTGACGGCTCAGCTCAACGGTCCTTCGCGCCTGCCGACCCAGACGGGCGACCTGGCCGATTCCGAGATGTCGCCGACGTATCCGATGTTCTTCGCGCAGGTGACCCGCAAAGTCGGCAAGTTCGATATTTACGTGGGCTGCGAGAACATTCTCGATTATAAGCAGAAGCACCCGATTCTGAATGCGGACGATCCTTTCTCGGCGGGTTTCAACTCGTCGGTGATCTGGGGACCTCTGATGGGGCGCAAGTTTTATGCGGGATTGCGTATCAATTTTTATTGATTGAAAGAACGAATTAAATTAGTTATACGACGATGAAAAAAATGATTTTGTGCTGCCTCGTGGCAGTATTGGGATGCGGGGTGTTCGCCGTGGAAGCGAAGACGCCGCAGAAGAAGGGCGAGATCGTTACTACGGTGTTCACGGTCGATATCGATTGCGAAAGCTGTGCGGCCCGCATTATGAACAACGTGCCGGTAATCGGCAAGGGGATCAAGGATATTCAGGTCGATGTTCCCTCGAAAGAGGTGACCGTGACCTATGACAGTGCCAAGACCTCGCCCGAGGAGCTGATCAAAGGATTCGGAAAGATCCGGGTCAAGGCGGAAGAAAAACCTGTCAAATAGTTATATATGGGTTAGTTAATTTGGATGGAGAGCCGGGGTTCCGAAAGGAATCCCGGCTTTTTTCGATCGGCGAATGTCCCCTCAGGGAAGAGGTATCCGATCGGAGCAAAACGGACGGGATGCATCCGTAATAAAGGAAGAGCACGCGTCGTACCATTGGTATTTTAGAACTTTTCCACGATCTTTGCGGCGGCAATACTCCACAGTGTGTTGTGTATTGGAAAACATTCACTAACTTTGCGGTGCCGTCCCCGCGGATGGCGACATATTGTTTAGTGAAAGTGTTTCGCTAATCCTTATCAAGAAAATTTGGCGATTTTTAGGAAACAAGGATGGCAATACGAACACTCATCACCGTGTATAGCTATATCGGTTCTCGATATACTGGGGTATTGTTTATTTGTTTCCGGGCCACGCCGAATGCCTCTTGATGGATAAACGAACGACTCCACGCTTTTCTTTTTTGTAAATGGGTTGAATCGGCGCCTGTCAGCAAGAAATTCGATTGTATGATAGAAGATCGCTGGAAGTGTCAAAACTGCGGAAATTCCGTGCCGGACGGATTGACTGTATGTCCGAAATGCGGGCTGGTTAAAGGTGGATTCGACGAGTTGCCGAAACATACGGCAGACGGTTTGGAGATAGCTCGGGTCGAACAGAAAGTCAAAGTAGAAATTCCGTTTATTTTGTATCTGGGGACTGTCTGTTCTATTATTTTATTGGCCATTGTAGTTTATATTTATGTGGCAATAAAATTATGAAATCTTTTATCTATAGGTATATTTTATATTTAACCGTCGTTCCTTTCATCTCTTGTAATTCGGATTTGCGTATCGAAGGAACGTATGATTTTGCCGATTCAAATGATCCGATGAAAAGCATCATTATCTCCGAAGCGGATCAAACAGGATTTGTTTCCATCTATTACGTAATGGAATCTCCGTATTCATCAAATGCCGAGCAAATAATTTTCGCACAAGATAGAAGTAAACCTGACAGAACATCCGATGGCGGGTTATTGCTCGAAAGTGAATGGGGACAATTGATCTTTGAAAAACCTCAATCCTTCGTATTTGTTATTTCGTCCGGGACGGAAATAAATTTCGGAAATGCATTCAGCATAACCGCACTATATGGAGAGCAAGCGCCTCGAGTCCCGCAAAACGTTACGTTCCGGGGCGGATAAACTGGCTGGGACGATGATTTCCAACTTTAAGAATACGCTCGAATTGACTCAACGGCGCGAATTGGAAGAGCTGAAACGACGCGAATCGCAACCGATCGTTGTCGAACCTTACCTGTGTAAATTCGAACTCGATCGTTGGGATCAAGTTATATTCACTTTCAAAGCCGACCTCCGGAATGTGTCGCAAAGCACATTTATCGACGCTGAATTTTATGAAGAATATATCGCAGGAGAAGATTGGGTTGGGGAACCTTACATCCGCGACCGATTGGCTGCATGGGTTTCCTTTTACTTTAATAAAGAGTACGTTTTGAGAAGAGACGAGGGGATGTTTTCCAGATACGAATGTATGTTTCCTAATGTTTCTTTCGATAATCCGTGGAAACCGCAAGAAACGAAGTCCTTTGAGGTTGTCATGTCGATTTATGACGACGATGCCGTAACCAAAGGTTTTACTGCATTCGATGTCAAAAGTTGTATCCTTCATTTCAATTTGACGGTCGAAGACCCTGACGGGCGGAAAATTCCGATGAAAATGAAATTCGATCTGGCGGATGTTTGGAAGGATTTTATTGACAAGTAGTTATTGGTTGATGATATTTTATTGAAGAAATTGCTCGTGGATTTTCAGAATATTAACGAGGTATAAGGCCCGGTAAACTGGTAAAAAGAATATCAGTGAAGTATTTATTTTGCTTTGTGCTCGATACGACAGGGGATTAGTGCCGTTCGAGGTGGAAAAGTATATGACCAAATTAAATAGCGATTGACAATGAAAAAACTGTTTTTTGCCAGCCTGTGGGTTTTGGCTTGTTTGACCGCAGCCTGTTCCGATGAAAAAGACGAACCGAACGGCGAGTCCGGATCGGTCGTCGGAGAATGGGTGTTTCAGAAGAACGAGTATTATCGGAATGGAAAAATGATCGACAGTTTTACGGCTGTGGAGGACGAGGATAAGATGATCGCTGTATTTCGGGAAGACGGGACTTTTCGTTATTACGATTTCCCGCCCGAAGAGTATTATGACGGGACTTATTCTTATGATGAAGCGTCGGGAGTGTTGGTGACGGACGACGGGATCGAAAAACAGAGCTGCCGGGCCGAAATAACCGTTTCGGAGATGAAATGGATTTATGATGAAGGCAATGATGAGATGCTTGTCGAATATTATACGCGCAAGTAACGGTTTTTGTTGGTGCGCTTAAAAAAAGAGGCGTTGTTTATTGTTGTTCTCCGATGTAAAAAAGATGCGGGGACCGGATTTATCCGGTCCCCGCATCTTAACATGTCCCTTGCCGATACCAATCGATACGGTATTTTTGTTTTGCACTCGCTTTGCGGAGCCTGGGTAGATTTGTTTTGCGGGAAAGCTATTTCTCTTTCGGTTCGACAACCAGTTCTTTGGCCCGTCGGAGCGCCGCATTGATATTCGGGCAGATGTTTTCCTCGCCCAGCAGGGAGTAGAATCCCGCTTTGTGCAGGACTTCGTGTACTTTGGGATTGACGCCCGAAAGGATGATGCGGGTATTTTCCTGTTGCGATATGCGGCAGAGGTTCGTGAGGTTATGGATGCCCGTCGAGTCGATGAAGGGGACCTTTCGCATACGGATGATCCGCACCTGTGCGTGGTCGCCGAGCTGCACCATCTGTTCCTCGTGCGACTCGAGGTCCGACTCCTTACCGGGGTCTATTTCGTTGCGGATGACCGAGATGTCGGTAGTTTCCATCACGCGCCGCATGAAGAGCAGGCAGGCGAGTACCAGTCCGACTTCGATGGCCACCGTCAGGTCGATGATGACCGTCAGCAGGAAGGTGACCAACAGCACCGCGACATCCGAGCGGGGATTCTTCATCAGAGCCCGGAACGTGCGCCATTCGCTCATGTTGTACGATACCACTACCAGCACGCCTGCCAGGCAGGCCATTGGGATATATTGCGCCAGCGGCATCAGGAACAGGAAGATCAGCAGCAGTACGACGGCATGGATGACGCCTGCGACCGGCGTGCGGCCGCCGTTGTTGATATTGGTCATCGTGCGGGCGATGGCTCCGGTGGCGGGAATGCCGCCGAACAGAGGCGTCACCACGTTGGCGATACCTTGGGCCACGAGTTCCTGGTTGGAGTTGTGCTTGTCCCCCGTCACGCCGTCGGCGACCGTTGCCGACAGCAGCGATTCGATGGCGCCCAGTACGGCGATGGTGATAGCTGCGGGCAGCAGTCCTTTCATCCCTTCCCATGAGAGGGCGGGGATGACCGCGTCGGGCAGTTGGGAGTTGATCGTGAATCGGTCGCCGATGGTTTCGACGGAGTCGATTCCGGCGTAGCGTTTCAGCAGATAGACGGCCAGCGTCATAACGACGATAGCGATCAGCGAACCGGGTATCTTTTTCGAGAAGCGGGGCGTGAGGGCGATGATGGCGACGCTGATAACGCCTACGGCCGTTGCCCAGAGGTCGATCGTCCCGAAATTCTGGAAGTAGACCATCCACTTCCCGGCGAAGTCGCCCGGCATTTCGGGGGTCGTGAGGCCGAACAGATCCTTGATCTGCGTGGTGAAGATCGTCACGGCGATACCGCTGGTGAAACCGACGACGATCGGGTAGGGAATGAATTTGATGATCGTCCCCAGGCGGAAGAGTCCCAGCAGGATCAGGAATACGCCCGCCATGATCGTGGCGACGGTCAGTCCCTCGATGCCGTACTGTTGGATGATGCCATAGACGATCACGATGAATGCACCTGTGGGGCCGCCGATCTGTACGCGACTGCCGCCGAGCGCCGATGTGAGGAAGCCGGCGATGATGGCCGTGATGATGCCTTTTTCCGGTGAAACGCCCGATGCGATGCCGAAGGCGATCGCCAGCGGCAGGGCCACGATGCCGACGATGATGCCGGCCATGAGGTCGGCGGTGAATTTCTCCCGGGAGTAGTGCTTCAGGGATGTGAGAAGTGCGGGTCTGAATTCGATCATCTCCGAATTTTTATTTTAAGGTTAATTTTAAGGTTGAAAAATGGTGGCGCAAAGGTAGTGAAAATGAGGGGAGGATAAAACAAACGGCTTCGTTTTTTATACCGCGTGCATTCTGTTCATTGCGGAAATAAAAGACTATTATTCATATTTTCATTGTGTTACATCTTTTTAGATTGAATTGGGAGCAGATCGATTCGTGTGTCTGCGCCGTATAAAAAGCCGGGGCGGACGATTTCCGTTTAAGAGTCTGTTTTGAATTTTATAAATGAGTTAGACATTGGCCGAGAGAAAATGTTTCGGCTTTTTTGAACCTCTTTTCGGCATCTTCTTTCAGCAGGTGCTGAAAATAGTCCGCTATTTACGCAACTTCCTCAAAATAATCTACTCGAAAACAGCTCTCAAATAATCTCGACGTAAAATTCGAGCAGGTTCTAAAAATCGAGATAGAGGAAAATGAACACCTTCCGGCATGCAATGCCGGAAGGTGTCATACGGATTTTGTACTTTTATCGAACGTTATTTTTTCAGTTTCGCCAACTGTTCTTTCAGGCTGAAACGGTCGAATTCGTCGATAAGGTTCGTCATCAGCTCTTTCACGCTCTCGATCTTTTCGGCTCGCCAGGCATTGACGCCGGCGAAAGCGTATCCTGCCGACAGGTTGCCTTTGAAGGCGTTGTAGAGAGCCATGATGATGCAGTAGGGGCTGTGGGTTACGTCGCAGGTCTTGATACAGTTGAACGGACAGCTTTTGGGTTGTTTCAACCCTTGTTTCACCCGTTCCAGGAAAGAGTTGTGGATGGCCCGCCCCGGCATACCCACCGGACTTTGGATGATCTCTATGTCCTGTTGAGAGGCTTCGATGTAACTCCGCTTGAACTCCGTCGAGGCGTCGCACTCCTCCGTGGTGACGAAGCGCGTGCCCATCTGGACACCGTCGGCGCCCAGCTCCATGATGCGATAAATGTCTTCGCCCGTGTAGATGCCGCCTGCTGCGATGACCGGGATGTGCGTGTCGTGCGCCGTGCCGAAACGACGGACTTCCGAAACGATTTCGGGCAGCAGCCGCTCCAGCGAGAAGTGTTCGTCGGTGATCTGTTCCGGCTTGTAGCCCAGGTGTCCGCCGGCCTTGGGTCCCTCGACCACGATCGCGTCGGGAACGTATTTGTAGTTGGCGAGCCATTTCTCGCAGATGAGCTTGGCGGCTCGGGCCGACGAAACGATCGGAGCCAACTTCGTCTTGCTGCCTTTGGTCAGGAACGACGGCAGGTTGAGGGGCATACCGGCCCCCGAGAAGATGATGTCGGCCTTCTCTGCGATGGCCGTTCTGACCATGTCTGCGAAGTTGGACATGGCCACCATGACATTGACGCCGATGATGCCTTTGGTCTTTTCACGGGCTTTGCGCAGCTCTTCGCGCAGGCCCCAGATGCTTGCCGTATTGTAGTCTTTGGAGTGTTCCCGGTAGATGACGCCCAGTCCGGCCGAGGAGATCACTCCCACACCGCCTTGGTTGGCTACGGCCGATGCGAGTCCCGAGAGGGAGATGCCTACGCCCATACCACCCTGAATGATGGGAAGACGGGCCAGCAGATCGCCGATTTTCAATGTTTTCATAGTTAAAGTTGCTTTGAATTTATATTTTCTCCTTTCTCTCCGTACGTCGTGCCCGCCGATCGCGCCGTATCGTTTGTCGATTCGGCTTTTTCATAAGTTTCTCCTTGAGCGGATGTTTCGATCGGTTTCAGGTTTTCCCGAAAGGCGGCTCTGTGCGGGGAGAGTGGAGCTTTTTGTAAGTTTTGGATCCCGGGTGCCCGTAAAAATATTGTATGTAGGGTCGGGACAGTTTGTATTTCTGTTATTGTTCCGCTGTCGGTGCGACGGTCAGTTCGAGCTCCTCGAGCCGTGCCACGGGTGCGATGTCCAGGGTTGCGATATTGCCGTTCATGTAGCGGTAGTATCCTGCCAGGGCGATCATCGCGGCGTTGTCGGTCGTGAATTTGAATTCGGGCAGGAAGGTGCGCCATCCCCGTTTCCTTCCCTCCTCCGTGATGCCGTTGCGGAGCCCTGAATTGGCCGATACGCCGCCTGCGATGGCGATGTCGCGGATCCCGTACTCCTTGGAGGCTTTTACGAGCTTGTCGAGCAGAATTTCCACGATGGTCGTCTGCAGCGAGGCGCAGAGGTCGGCTTTGTTTTTCTCGATGAAATTCGGATCTTCGGCCATTTCGTCCCGCAACGTATAGAGGAACGAGGTTTTGAGTCCCGAGAACGAGTAGTCGAAACCCTCGATGCGGGGTTTGGCGAAGCGGAACGCGTGCGGATCGCCCTCCCTGGCCAGTTTGTCGATCACCGGCCCGCCCGGATAGGGCAGCCCCATGACTTTGGCGCACTTGTCGAACGCTTCGCCCGCCGCGTCGTCGATCGTCGTGCCGACGATCTGCATGTCGAGCGGACCGTCCACTTTTACGATCTGGGTATGTCCTCCGCTGACCAGCAGGCAGAGGAATGGAAAGTCGGGGTGCGGAAGCTGTCGGTCGGGCAGGTCCAGAAAGTGGGAGAGGATGTGCCCCTGCAGATGATTGACCTCCACCAGCGGAATGTCGTGGGAGATCGAGAGTCCTTTGGCGAACGATACGCCCACCAAAAGCGATCCCAGCAGACCGGGTCCGCGCGTGAAGGCAATGGCGTCGATCTTGTCGATGGTGACGCCGGCCTCTTTCAGAGCCGTATCGACCACCGGAACGATGTTCTGTTGATGAGCTCGGGAGGCCAGCTCCGGAATGACGCCGCCGTATTTCTGGTGCACGGCCTGCGAAGCGATTACGTTCGATAGGAGTGTCCGGTCGCGGATGACTGCGGCCGAAGTGTCGTCGCAGGAGGATTCTATGCCTAAAATGGTAATGTCCATGTGATTTTTGTGTGGCAAAAAACTTTACAAAGATAGTGAAAGCCGAGAGAAAATGGGAACGAGTTCCCATTTTTTCCGAGGTACATCCTATCCAAGACTATGTCAAAGATACGAATAAGCCGAGCGCAAAAGCAAATTTATTTGTGTTTTGCCGAGGCGGAATTATCCGAATAAAAATCAAAGATACGGAATAAAATCCGAAATGATTCGCCGATGTCCGTATTTATTTCGGGCGGCAGCCGATACCGGGTCGCTGTTCGGGCTTCGGAAAAGCTCCGAAATGCGATTGGCAACAGGTTTGCGGTTCTGTATTGTACCGGGCGCGGATTTTTACCGGTCGTTGCGGGAGGGCTTCGCGGCAAGTTCTTCGAACGGTGACTTTTAACGATAAATATCCGGTCTGCCGGATGTTAAATCCCGAAATTTGCTTAAATTTGCAATTTATTAAAAACGGTTTTGTCGGATAATGCGCAGGATAGTGAACATACTGGCCAAGATGGTGTCGGCGATCGTGCTGGCGCTGATCTTTCTGCCTCTGTTGGTCGCCCTGTTGTTCGAGATTCCTGCCGCTCAGAATTTCGTCGCTCGGGAGGCGACGGAAATAATCTCCCGCAAGCTCGGCAC
>OKUF01000688.1_pt1 | contig 9893 bp, 7 predicted proteins | sample 1606781 | NCBI WGS metagenome assembly OKUF01 (sample SAMEA3882555, study PRJEB24775) | human gut metagenome | biome: human-associated habitat; feature: intestine environment; material: feces | place: Netherlands | collected 2009/2010
GCTGTGTCCAAAAGTCTTCGTCTTTGATGACCGGCGTACCTTCCCTTGGCTGCTCGCGTTGTTCGAACCTCTCGCCGGGAATGGGAGAAAAGTCGAAGCCGGTATAAGCCGTGGTACGCTTAATCAGCATATTATGGTATTTCTTCAATGCGCCCAGTTCTGCAATCATATTGTCTTTCACCAATACCCGCTGACCGTTGGGGAGTGTAGAAAAATCCTGTTCTATCACCAGATTGCTGATAAAGTTCACACTCGAACGGAGCGGCAGGTTGACCAGACAACGTTTCACCTGATAAGTCCCGTCGTCCAAAACCCATAACCGTCCCGAGAATCCGAAATCCTGCGGATTTTGAGGAATGAAACTCAATTCGATGCACTTGTCTCCTTCTATGTCCAAAGTATCCATGATGTAATACTGATAGAAAGAAATGGCATTGGTAGAAGATAAGGGACTGGTGAAGTAACGCTCCAAAAGATTGATCGAATTATCGTAAATGTTCACGTCGGCGAAGAAACGCTGAAGGACCACGTTCACGATGTCCCCCGTGGCGAACAGTTCATTCAAGCCTTCCGAGTTCGTTCCCCGGATGAAATTCCGTTCCGCCTCCGGTTGTTTCCTGTATATATGTTCCGACGAAGTCTCATTATAGGTCAGGGGGAGGATGTTGGTTTGGGTCTGCGGACAGAATTCCACCTGTTTGACCAACAACGGATATTTGCGTAAAAAACTGCTGTCGATAAAGTGTTGCGTGATATTGTTGAAACCGAAAGTGATACGCTGATACTTGTCATAACGGTAATAGTCGTTCTGTCTCAAGTCGCTTTTCTCTTTGGCCGCTATCACTTTCCGCATCAATTCCACCGCAGGATTGTCTTTGCGACTGTATCGTCTCTTTTTCGGTTTTACCAGTAACTCAGACAATTCCTTGTCCAAATTCTGAAGCTTGACATTCAATGTTTTTTTCTCTCCGGCCTTTATATATATCTTATACGTCTGGTAGCCGACATAAGAAAACACAAGGGTATCTCCTTTATCCGGTGTTTGCAAAGTGTATCTGCCTTTGTCATTGGTTGTGGTTCCCACTGTCTTTTGTTTTCCGTAGTATACGTTGACCGACGGAATAGGTTCTCCCGTGTCGGCATCCGTCACCCGTCCCCGAATCTGTGCTTTCAGGGTATGCGGGACAAAGCACATCAAGACTAAAAACAATAATATGTATCTATGATAAAGCTTCAGCAGCATGCGATTTCTTTTAAATTGAACTGCAAAATTAGTGAATAGCGAGGGATTCACATTATAAATTAAACTATTTAAAGAAATTCTACAAAGGAAGAAAGTACATTCTGCCGTGAAATATATATCTTTGTCGCAATTTATAAAAATTCATAAAAACAACGATTGAATGGAAAACGCAAAACAACAGACAGGAGTGCCGGAAAACGCCTTCCGGGAACTCAAAAAAGGCGAGCAGTATGAACCTCTGATGTCACCGGAGCGCACGTATAAGGAAGTGACCGTGTGGTCGGTATTATGGGGCATGCTCATGGCCGTGGTCTTTTCGGCCGCATCAGCCTATTTAGGACTGAAAGTAGGACAAGTGTTCGAGGCGGCTATCCCTATCACGATTATCGCGATAGGCGTGACGGGAGCCACCCACCGGAAAGGGGCATTGGGAGAGAACGTCATCATCCAGAGCATCGGGGCATGTTCCGGTATGATTGTGGCCGGAGCCATATTCACCTTGCCTGCCCTCTATATCCTGGAAGACAAATATCCGGAAATGACGGTGAACTTCATAGAAGTGTTCATCGCCTCCGTGTTGGGAGGAGTCTTGGGCATCCTTTTCCTCATCCCTTTCCGCAAGTATTTCGTGAAAGACATGCACGGCAAATATCCTTTTCCCGAAGCCACGGCCTCCACGCAGGTATTGGTTTCCGGAGAGAAAGGCGGCAATCAGGCTTTACCGCTCCTCGTGGCCGGAGTCGTAGGCGGCATTTATGACTTCATCATCGCTACAGTAGGCTGGTGGAACGAGAGCGTCACGTCACGTTGTCTGGAATGGGGGCAAGCGCTGGCGGACAAGACCAAACTTGTCTTTAAAATCAATACGGGGGCGGCCGTGCTGGGTATGGGATACATCGTGGGCTTGAAATATGCGCTCATCATTTGTTGCGGTTCCGTGGCCGTATGGTGGATTATCGTCCCGGCCATTTCATGGTTGTTCCCCGACCTCGTCGTGAGTGCCGGCAGTTCTTCCGTTACAGCCTCCCAAGCCAGTGCCGAACAAATCTTCCAATATGCCAAGAGCATCGGTATCGGCGGTATCGCCATGGCCGGTATCATCGGCATTTTCAAAAGCCGCAAAATCATCATGGGGGCTGTGGGTCTGGCTGCACAAGAAATGAAAGGCAAGGGAAAGACCGACACGGCCGTTCCCCGGACACAAAAGGATTTATCGATGAAAATCATTGCTGTCGGCTCTCTCCTGACCTTGGCAGCCATCCTGTTGTTTTTCTATTTCGGGGTCATGGAAGGCAACCTGCTCTTCACGCTCACCGGAGTGCTTCTCGTAGCCGTTATCGCTTTTCTCTTCACTACGGTTGCGGCCAACGCCATTGCGATTGTCGGCAGCAACCCCGTATCCGGCATGACGCTGATGACCCTCATCCTGGCTTCCGTCATCATGGTGGCCGTCGGCCTGAAAGGTCCGGCTGGCATGGTGGCCGCACTGATTATGGGCGGAGTAGTCTGCACCGCCCTCTCCACGGCCGGAAGTTTCATCACCGACTTGAAAATCGGCTATTGGCTGGGCAGCACACCCAAGAAACAAGAAACATTCAAGTTTCTGGGTACTCTTGTATCAGCCGCCACCGTGGCCGGAGTCATCATGATATTGAATGACACTTACGGATTCACAAGCGGACAACTTGCCGCACCTCAAGCCAACGCCATGGCCGCCGTCATCGAACCGCTGATGAGCGGTGCGGGTGCTCCCTGGTTGCTTTACGGCATCGGCGCGGCCCTTGCCATCCTTCTCACCCTTTTCAACGTTTCGGCCCTTGCCTTCGCTTTAGGCATGTTCATTCCGCTCGAACTGAACTTGCCCTTGTTGGTCGGCGGGCTCATTAACTGGTATGTCACCACACGGAGCAGCAAAGAGCAAGTCAACAAGGAACGAGGCGAGAAAGGTACGCTCATTGCTTCCGGATTCATTGCCGGAGGAGCCTTGATGGGCGTAGTCAGTGCAGCCCTGCGTTTCGGAGGAATCTCGTTCGACTATTCCACCTGGTGGGCCAGTCCGGCCAGCGAATGGCTCTCCCTGCTGATGTATGTTCTCCTTATTATATATATGATAAAGGCGAGCATGCGCATCAAGAAATGACGGAGAAGAGAAAAAACGCCTAAAAAACAAAGGGTAACCTTTGGCAAGTCGGAGAAAAAGTGTAACTTTGCGCCGCCGTTACGAGTTAACGGCATATTTCAAACCTATATTAAAAACAAAACATTAATTATGGCAACAAAAATTAGATTGCAGCGTAACGGACGTAAGGGCTACGCCTTCTACAGCATCGTTATTGCAGACGTAAGAGCACCACGTGATGGTAAGTTTACAGAAAAGATTGGTACATACAACCCGAACACCAATCCCGCCACTGTAGATTTGAAATTCGATCGCGCTCTTTATTGGGTGGAAGTAGGTGCACAGCCTACCGACACGGTTCGCAACATCTTGTCCAAGGAAGGTGTCTACATGATGAAACACCTCCGTGGCGGTGTGAAGAAGGGTGCTTTTGATGAAGCTGCCGCACAAGCAAAATTCGAAGCTTGGAAAAACGACAAGCAGAAAGGCTTAGAAGCATTCGAGGCCAAGAAAGCCGCCGAGAAGAAGGCTGCCGCTGAAGCACGTCTGCAAGCTGAGAAGAAAGTCAATGAAGAGATCGCTAAGAAAGTAGCAGAGAAGAAAGCTGCCGAGGCTGCTGCAAAAGCAGAGGCTGAAGCAGAAGCTCCTGCTGATGCTCCCGCAGAGGAAACTACAGAAACTCCTGCCGAAGCATAAACAACTTCTATTAAATACTTCTTTCAAACAAACAACGGGTAAGGCGTACCGCAAGGTGCGCCTTATTCTTTTGCCGTCCTCCTCTCATTATATCCTACATAGACATTGAAGAATTATTTGTACTTCATTGCCATTTTGTCAAATCGTTAATCTCATCCTCGCAAGACTTGCTTATTTCCAGCCGTCATAAGACGTGTCCGCAAATACGCGATTCTTGCACGTCCCGGAAAAAGCATGATGACAGCCATTCCAAGGTTATGCCTTCCAAAAGTCTACCGGACGGTGAAATCCTGCTCTTGCAGGCATAAATTATGCAGGCTTCAAGGCATTCGGCCTTACAAAAAGACATCGCGCTTTTGTATTGCCCAACCGTCCAAATAGCATAAAAAGGGGCAATGGCAGCAGCCCGTTTTTACGTTTTCAGGCATGCTTTTCGTCACCGTGCAGAGAGCGACGGGACGGGATGCGGAGAAAAAAAATGTTTTTTCAGCCGAACGGAAAATTTTTCTCCTGAGAAAAAAGTGCTCCTTGGGTTAACGAAAGCGAAAAACAGCCGTGAAAACTAAAAAAATGTATCTGAAAAAGCTCCCCATTGCTCTTGTTTTAAACTTCAGATAAAGAATCAATCCCTGCAAGAACGGCCTCCTTACTTTCATCCTGTCAGAGAAAGGATTGGAACGAAAGCAAAATGACAAAAAGAATGATTGGATTCAGGGAAAGCATTGTGGTCGTTCTCTTGGTAAGAGAGCAACCACGGTACAAAGTTATACAAAATATTACACAATATACTAATTTACAGTTGTTTTTTTCAGAAACTTTTATTTCTCTTGTTTTGCAAAACAGCATTTATATACCGTTTGCGAAACAAAAGCAAGCGGTTTCAGACTTGTTTCATTCTGATTTATAACTATTTACTTTTCCATGATTGGATTCGGTTGCTCTCTTACCAAGAGATATACCGCAAAAAGTGCGAAAGCGCAAAGGGAAAACGGAACGACAAACACGCGGCAGAAAAACGATGTGGACAGACAATCCGGGAAACCGATTATTTTTCAACCTTCAGCTTAACAGCTTGTCTAACAAGAAAATGCAAAGACAAGCTGGAGTAATAAAAGTACCCTTTTGAGAAAGATGGACGAAACACCCCAATGGTATGTCCTACGTGATTTGAGCCGTCCCAACGCCAAACTTTCCGCTTTTGAAAAACTGACGGAACGGGGTGTAAGATGTTTCACGCCGATGGTAAAGAAACCAATCGAAAGGAGGGGCAAACACGGTTGGAAAGATGTGCCTTACATGCGCGACTTGCTTTTCGCCCACAGTACACGCGACGTGCTCGACCCTTTCATGAGACCCGGGCTCAAACTGCAATACCGCTATATATACGGTGGATTCATGGAACCCATGACCGTGCGCGAGGCCGACATGGAACGTTTTATCTTGGCCGTGACTTCTTCCGTCTCTTCCAAATACTACCGTCCCGAAGAAATCACCCCGGCCATGCGTAACCGCAGAATACGCATCATCGGTGGCCCGCTCCACGGCTACGAGGGCAGTCTACGCGGCACCACCGTGAAACGCCTGTTGGTGGAACTGCCGATGTTGTTGGCTGCCGCCGTGGAGGTGGAACCGGAATTCATACAACTCCTGTAGGCGAAAAAATTCCGCAATAAATTTTTTACGCCACACTTCATTTTTGTATCTTTGTCTTCACGAAGATAGGATGCGGTTCGGCATAGGCAAACCGGAAAACTTTGTTTTCGTTTGTCTCTGCGCTCACCTTTCGCTATCTTTGTCCCGAGTCCCGTAGTGTCGGGATGGTAGAATAGAAGAGAGCGTCTTTTTGGAAATTACTTTGTCGCAATAGAAAATCCCCAAATTCTAAATGAGAACGCAAAGTGATACAACAGATGCTCACGCTTCATGTATATACCCGTGCTTGCATTCCCTGTTTCGTCAGGGGATGCGGGCATGTATATCCATAAGCGTGAGGCTGTTGTTTGGCTGTTTGCGTTTTCACCGGAATGGGGATTCCGCTATTGTGGCAAGCAGTCCGGCAAGCAGCCTCACGCTCCTCTTTAAATCTTGAAAATGATTGTAAACAGTCCGGTGGATGGCTGACGGACGCAATAAAAAAGATGGAGAATATGAAGAAATTTTTTCTCTTGATGATGGCTTGCGGCGTGGCTCTTTGGGGACGTGCGCAGCAAGGGACGGATGTCCTCATGGCAACCCTTCAACACGGGGATGAGGTGAGTGTGTATTACGGTAAAACGGCCTTGGAGGAAGCTTACACGGCTGCTGCGGACAGCGGGGACGTGGTTACGCTGAGCGCGGGACGGTTTACGGCTCCTAACCCCATACAGAAGTCCTTGTCCATTGTGGGGAACGGTTTTGTGTCGGATATGGAGAATGGAGTGTTCCCGACAATAATAGAAAGCAACCTGTATTTCAAACCTCGTGATATTGTAGATGACGACGGGGAGACCGTGAAGGAAGCTATAAAAGTAGACGGTACAAAGCTTGAAGGATTGTATTTGAATGGAGGTATGGTCTTTGAGAGTTCTGGTATGGTTCGTAATGTAGAGGTCGTGAAATGTCGGATAGGAAGTGATTATCGGCAATTTAAAACGAGTACAGAAAACTTTGTGCTTCGTCAATGTATTTTGGATGATGATTTATGTTTTAATAGTGAGAGTAGTTGGTATAATCACCAAAACTTCTATATTGTAGGTTGTTATGTGCCGGGAATACAGTTTCCACGTGAGTATAATACCATACTGATGGATCATTCCATTTTCGTTGATGACAGAATGAACAACTTGACTGTGAGCAATTCTATTATAGGAGGAGTTTATAATGCTATAAGCGGAAGTGTTGTGAACAACTGTATATTCCTTGAACAAAACCCTTCCAATATCATAGGAGCTGGCAACTGGGTAGACTGCAAATATGCCGGAATTTTCGAGGAAAGCATGAACGATCTGGCATGGGACGGTGTGAAAACATTCAAACTGAAATATCCCGAAGAGTACATAGGGACGGACGGCACGCAGGTCGGACTTTACGGTGGTCCTTATCCTTACAACCCTACGCCTTCCATACCCCAAATCAAAGAAAGCCATATCGACACGACGGTGGCCGCCGACGGCAAGCTGAAAGTGAGCGTGACGGTAGAGGCGCAAACCGAAGACTAACGGGAAATGGAGGTGCGTATGAAAATCTATCATTGGTTACTTCCCGCCCTTTCGCTTTTCCCTGCTTCCGCTGCCGCACAGATGGCCGGTTATGAATACTGGACAGACGGGAACGACACACAGCGTACGTACGTGGAGCAGACACAAGGAAGCGTGGGGATAGAGATAGATGTGGCGGATTTGCGTCCGGGCATACACCGTTTTCACTTCCGTGCATGCGATGCGCAGGGGCGTTGGAGCAGTCCGTTTTGCCGTTATTTCCTCCGTTTGGGAAAAGCGTATGACGGCACCGCCACATGCGAATATGCCATAGACGGTGGCGAATGGGCGGAGGCCGCTTTGGTCGACGGCCGTCTCGATTTGGAGCTTCCCGTATCAGGCTTGGTGCCGGGCGTGCACCGTCTTATGCTCCGCTTTGCCGACGAAGCCGGACGTTGGACAGGGATAATGACCCGTAATTTTGTATGTCTCGGGCCGGATTATTCTTCCAATACCCTGCGGAGCTATGAGTGCTGGATAGACGGCGATTATGCCGCACGGGTGGAAGGCACGGCCGAAGGAAGCATGGTGGAACTGGAGCTTTCCACGTCGGATTTGTCCTACGGGCTTCATCGCGTGTCATTTCGTAGCCGGGATGAGGCGGGGCGTTGGAGTGCGCCGTTCTCCCGTTATTTTGTGAAGGCAGAACCTTCTTTGGCCGACAACCGTATAGAAGCCTATGAATATTGGTTCAACAACGGAAAAACCACACGGGTGGAAGTCACCCCGGCCAATCCTTTTGCGGCGGATGATATTGGGGTGGACGTAGAGGGTGTCGTGCCGCATGAGATCCCGGAGAATTACACGGTGGATTGGGAAACTTGTACTGCCTATTGCCCGGACGACGTGGTATTCGGCATGCGTTTCGGCGATACCTCCGGACGTTGGACTGAGGCGCGTACCGACACGTTTGCCTATGACGTTCCGGTGACATTGGATTTCCGTTCCTTGGTTTACGGTGATTCGGCCATGGTCGTGCAACCTGAAGAAGGCCGGATTTATGCTTATGAAGTCACGGCGCAGGCTGGTGATTCATTGGTCTGGGGAGCGAATGCTCCTTGCCGGATGGACATCTATGACGAAAGCGGGACACGGCTTTACCGTTTAGGCCAGTCCGTAGGTGCGATGGAACAGAAGATGGAGGCGGAAACCAACGGGAAACTGTATGCGTTGGCTTACGGTGCACGTGTGGACACCTTGTCTTTGTGGTGCCATAAATTGGTGCCGACCCGTGTCTCATGGGTAGAGTCCGGCATCAAAGTCTCGGTGTCGGAAGGGCATATCCGTGTGGTGCAGGCCGAAGGATGGGATTGTTCGGTTTACCATACGCAAGGATATGTGTTAGAACGGCGCAAGGGGCTGAAAGTTTCTGAAGATTTCGTCCTTCCGCGAGGAATCTATGTGGTTTCTCTGACGGCGAAAGACGGTAATACATATAAGAAAAAAGTAATCGTTCCGTAAACGATTGGCGTTAAGGTGGGTGGACCCGGATGAGAGAGTTCCGGGTTCGCCTTTATGTATTTTAAGGATAGTTCTTAGGAAAACACTGTTTTTTATCGTACTTTTGTGGCGATTAATCCGAGCTGAAATAAAATGGATGCAATAGCCCTGATAGATAAATATTACGCTGATAATCCCCGTTTGAGGGAACTTCTATGGATTCATAGCCGCTAGGTGGCCGACCGTTGCCTGAAAATTGCAGCACTCCATCCGGAACTGGATTTGGACAAGGCATTTTTGGAAGAAGCAGCTTTGTTGCATGATATCGGCATTTTGCATACCCACGCTCCCGGTATTTTGTGTACGGGAGACGCACCTTATATTTGCCACGGTTATCTCGGGGCGGAGATGTTGCGTGCGGAAGGATTTCCGCTCCATGCCAGGGTGTGCGAGCGTCATACCGGCGCGGGGCTTTCGCGAGAAGAAGTCGCAGCGCAGGGCTTGCCGATACCCGTACAGGATTATTATCCGGAGACTTTGGAAGAACAGCTCATCTGTTATGCGGATAAATTTTATTCCAAATCCCATCCCGACCGGGAAAAAACACCGGAACAGGCGTTGAAGAGCGTAAGCAAGTATGGCGAGGACGGGGCACGGCGTTTTCGGTGTTGGATGGAACTTTTTACGGAAAATCTCGGGCATTAAGCGGATTTTGTGTAATTTTGCATTCGCTTACTGATTTAGAACAAGACTGAATTCGGTTGAAAACAAAAATAGCTATATTCCTTTTGGTGGGTAGTTCATTCTGTATGCTGGCGCAAGGCGGATTGAACGGAGGGTTTTCGTCTTCTTACGTTGAGATAGGAAGAGGAATGTCCGATAGTCTGGCAAAAGATAGTAGAGCTGCGGATTCTTTACTGAAAGATACGATACTTTCCGGTTTGCGTGAAATGGCAGCGGACAGTGCCGGACATCTTCCTGACAGTGTCCGGGAAAAGGTTGCCGCGCCGGATAGCATCGGAGCGGTGGTCACAGACAGCGTACAGACAGATTCGGTGGCGGAAGACACCGCTAAGGTGAGCAAGTCGGTGCTCGACCAGCCTGTAGAATATACGGCCTCCGACTCAGTGACTTTCGAGGCCGGACTGGGAAATGCCAA
>OKUF01000699.1_pt1 | contig 9817 bp, 9 predicted proteins | sample 1606781 | NCBI WGS metagenome assembly OKUF01 (sample SAMEA3882555, study PRJEB24775) | human gut metagenome | biome: human-associated habitat; feature: intestine environment; material: feces | place: Netherlands | collected 2009/2010
AACATTGCTAATATTTCTGAAACATCAAGCATTTCTAAAAGTTTCAAACATATGCATATAGATGTATAAGCGTTGGATATATCATACATAGAACATATTCATATCTACACTTTTGTTATTACTACATTTCCTTCACATCTAAAATTTTCTCACCAGTTCCATAACTTCGACCATCTTGGTAAAGTCCTTGCTTCCATCTGTCTCGATTCCGGAGCTTACATCCAGCCCGTAGCTTCCAAGTGCTGCTGCCTCCCGCAGGTTTCCCGCATGAAGCCCGCCTGCTAAGAAATACGGTTTTCCGAACAGCTCTCCTTCTGCGGTATCTCCGGCTGCTGCCTTGGCCTCCCGCAGCAGTTCCCAGTCAAATGCCTCTCCGGTTCCGCCAAGTACACCCTTCCGGTAGGTATCTAAGAGCAGGTAATCAACCGGAAGTGCCGCTGTCTGCCGTATCTGTTCGACTGTCTGCACCTTGACCGCCTTTATAACCGGCACGTCACATACCTCACGCAGACATCTGATATAATCCGCATCCTCCTCGCCATGCAGCTGGATCATGTCGATACATCCATCCTGCACGAGCGATGCGATCACGGGAATATCTTCATTCACAAACACACCGACTGCCGGAATCTCCGCATCCAATGTTTCCCGGAATTGCTTTGCCTGCGCGGCACTGATCTTCCGTCTTGTATTCGCAAATATGAATCCAACAAAATCCGGTTTGACCCGATTTGCATATTCGATATCGCACGGCTTCATCATGCCGCATAATTTTATCTTCTGCATTTTACTTTCCTTCCAGCCTGTTCCATCCTTATCCTGCTTTGCACACCACTTTAATCACCTGACACATGCCTATATTCCCCGCAGTTCATCTAATGCCTGCTTCTTGTTCTCACTGCGCATCAGCGTCTCGCCGATCAGCACCGCATCCGTGCCATTTTCCAGAAGCTTCGCAATGTCCTCTGCCGTCTTGATTCCGCTCTCTGAGACAAATGAGACTTCCTTTGGCACCATCTTCCGATACCTTGCGGAATTGTTGATATCCACCGTAAATGTCTTCAGATCCCGGTTGTTCACACCGATAATCGATGCCTCTGCACGAAGTGCCATCTCCACCTCCCGCTCATCGTGTGCCTCAACTAACGCCGACATACCAAGTTCCGTTGCAATCGCCTGATACTCTTCTAACTCCGACTGGGAAAGAAGAGAACAGATCAGCAGGATTGCCGATGCGCCAAGCGTCCGTGCCTGATAGATCATATACGGATCAATCGTAAAATCCTTCCGCAATACCGGAATTGTCACATGCTGGGTAATCTCTTTTAAGTACATGTCCTTTCCCTGAAAATAATACGGTTCCGTCAGGCACGAGATTGCGGATGCGCCGGCTATCTCATACTCCTTCGCGATCTCCAGATACGGGAATTCCTCTGCGATCACACCCTTCGACGGAGACGCCTTCTTCACCTCACAGATGAACGAGATTCCCGGACTCTTCAGAGTCTGATAAAATGGAAATAACTTCGGACGGTTTCCTTTCGGCAATTCCGCTGCCAGCCGCTCCGCTTCATTCCGCATATGGAAAAATGGTATTTGTTTTTTATCTTCTTCCACACGCGCCCGTGTCTTTTCTGCTATCTCATCTAATATCATGCTCTAACTCCCTTATGCTGCATTCGTTTCGGCGATAAACTGTTCCATAGTTGCAAGCGCCTTGCCACTTGTGATCATCTCACGTGCCTCTTTGATACCTTCCTCCATGCTCACATTTTTCGCAACATGGATGGCTGCACCCGCGTTAATCAGCACGGCATCAAGCTTTGCACCTTTTACCTTTCCTTCGAGGATTTCCTTCACCAGTGCTGCATTTTCTTCCGGTGTTCCTCCAACCAAGTCTTCCTTCCTGCATCGTGTGAATCCGAACTGTTCCGGCGTGATCGTGTACTTCGTGACTTTACCATCGGCAAGCTCGCAAACCTCAGTATCCGCACTCATGGAAATCTCATCCAAGCAATCCTTGCCATAGACAACCATCGCATGCTTTAAGCCAAGCTCCTTCAGCGCATTCGCTACCGTGTCAAGCAGCTCCTCGCTGTACACGCCGAGCAGCTGGTATGTATTATAAGCAGGGTTTGTCAGAGGTCCCAGAATATTAAACACGGTCGGAACGCCGATTGCTTTTCTCACCGGACCAACATAACGCATTGCCGGATGATATTTCTGTGCGAACAGGAAGCACAGGTTTGTATCCTTCAGCACCTTCGCATTCTTCTCAGGCTCAAGCATCAGATTGACACCGAGTGTCTCAAGGCAATCGGCGGTTCCGCATTTGCTCGAAGCGGCTCGGTTTCCGTGCTTGGCAACTGCCACACCTGCCGCTGCAGTTACGATTGCTGCAGTAGTCGAAATATTAAATGTATTCGAACGGTCTCCACCGGTTCCGACGATATCAATCACATCCATATCGCCACGGTCAAGCTTCGTTGCGAAACTGCGCATACCTTCGGCGCAGGCAGAAATCTCTTCGGCTGTCTCCCCTTTCATATGCAGGGCTACCAGAAATGCTGCGACCTGTGACTGTTCTGCCTCGCCGCTCATGATCTCCTTCATAACCTGAAGGGCTTCCTCTCTTGTCAGATTCTCTTTATTCATTGCTTTGCTGATCGCTTCTTTTATCATCGCTTTGTCCTCCTTATTTCATACCCAAAAACTGCTCCATAATTTTCCTTCCATCGGGGGTCAGGATTGACTCCGGGTGGAACTGTACGCCGTATACCGGGTAGTTCCGGTGCTCCACTGCCATGATCTCGCCATCCTCCGTGCGGGCGATTACCTTCAGCTCCGCCGGAAGCTTGTCTTCCTCTGCGGCAAGTGAATGATATCTGGCTGCCTGTAATTTTGGTTCCATCCCCTTGAAGATGGCGCTGTCGGTGTCGAGATCAACGATAGACATCTTTCCGTGCATCAGCTTCTTCGCATATCCGATCTCGCCGCCGAATGTCTCGCAGATTGCCTGATGTCCCAGACACACCCCGAAGATTGGAATCTTCCCTTTGAAGTAATCAATGACTTCCTCACAGATTCCGGCATCCTTTGGTCTGCCCGGTCCCGGTGATACGATGATGTGATCCGGTGCCAGTGCTTCGATCTCCGCAATCGTCATCTCATCATTTCTTATAACCTTGATGTCCGGTCGGATCATTCCGATAAGCTGATACAAGTTGTACGAAAAACTATCGTAATTATCAATCAGTAATATCATGCTGCCATCTCCTTTCTTAGTCTGTCATTTCCTGTGAGATCTCGATTGCTTTCATCACAGCCTTTGCCTTGTTGATACATTCCTGATATTCATTCTCCGGCACACTGTCTGCCACGATTCCGGCTCCGCTTCGTACGAATACCTTTCCGTTCTTCTTATATGCGATCCGGATCGCGATACAGGTATCTAAGTTTCCGGTAAAATCAATATATCCGATTGCTCCCCCGTAGATGCCGCGTTTGTTGTTCTCAAGTTCATTGATAATCTCACAGGCACGGATCTTCGGTGCGCCAGACAAGGTTCCTGCCGGAAGGATTGCATCGACCGCATCTGTCACGGAGCAGTCGTCCCGCAGTTCCCCGCGTACCGTAGAACCGATATGCATCACATGCGAATACCGCTCGATGCTCATGTATTTCTCCACTTCCACGCTTCCGAACTTGCTGATCTTGCCGATATCATTTCTTCCGAGATCAACGAGCATATTATGTTCGGATCGCTCTTTCTCGTCTGCTAAAAGTTCCTCTTCGTTTTTGAGATCTTCTTCCTTCGTCTTTCCTCTCGGTCTCGTTCCCGCCAATGGGAAGGTATGTAACACACCATTTTCCAACTTCACCAATGTCTCCGGGGAAGCTCCCGCTACCTCGATGTCATCGCCGCTGAAGTAGAACATATACGGCGATGGGTTGATCGTACGAAGTACCCGGTAAGTATTCAGCAGGCTTCCGGAGAAATCCGCTTCCAGCCGGTTCGATAATACAACCTGGAAGATATCTCCTTCGTAGATGTAATTCTTCGCTTTTTTCACCATGTTGCAGAAGGCTTCCTTATCGAACAGCTTCCTGTATTCGGATGTCATCTTCGCCGGTTCTACCTCTGCTTCCTCTCCATGCTTGATCAGTTCAATGATCTCGGATATTTCTTCCACCGCATGGATATAATTCTCCGTCAGGTTATCCGTCTTCGCATTCGCGATGATGAGCAGCTTCTGCTTCACATTGTCAAATGCGATGACCTTATCGAACAGCATCAGGTCTACATCGTTAAACCCTTCTTCATCTTCCGCATCCAGATTCAGCTTCGGTTCACTGTATTTGATGTAATCATATGCGAAATACCCAACCAGTCCACCGGTAAATGTCGGGAATCCTTCGATCTTCGGGCTTTTGTAATCTGCCAGGATTTCATTGATACAGGCTTCCGGATGCTGTACCAGCACCTCGCGGATAACCGTTCCGTTCACATCGGTGACTTTCAGCTTTCCGTTCATACATGTCACACAAAGCTTTGGCTTGTAACCAAGGAATGTATAGCGTCCCCAGTTTTCCTGATTCTCCACACTCTCTAACATATAACAATGCTTGCTTGCTTTTTTCAGTATCTTCAGCACCTGCATCGGTGTGCGGATATCGGAATAGATTTCCTTTAACACCGGAACAACCTTATAATCCTTCTGATACTGCATCGCTTCTTCTAATGTTGGTCTGATCATCTCCAAACTCCTTTCTTCGTGACATGGTTCCAATAATTTATTCATTGCAATAAAAAAGTCCTTGACAAAATATACTTTTGTCAAGGACGGAATTCCCGCGGTGCCACCTTGTTTCATGAGAGTTTCCTCCCATGCTCTTTCAGAATACTATCATATTCCCTGCAACTAACGTATGCGAACGTCATAGAATACTCAGAGCGGATGCTCCTTTGACTATGCCCTCCGTGGTCCATTTGCTACCCTGCGTCCGACCCGGTTCTCAGCCTCCCGGATTCTCTGTACGTGCACGATGTAACGTTATCTCCACATCATTGGTTTCGTGTCACTATTCATTTTTGATAGGCTCATACTACTCTACTTCAGAAAAAATGTCAATAACCTTTTTTCAGTTATTTTTCCTTTGTCAAAACAACGTTAGCTTAATGCACTCAAACGTTCTGCAAGTGCCTGCAATTCTCCGACGATATCACCAACCTCTACAACAATCGAGCTGTTCTCCTCGCTGCTCTCAAGTGTTACGCTTGAATGTGCTGTCACTTCCTCGGTTGCTGCCGAGATTGTCTGGATACTATCCACGATTGCCTCATTCGACTGTGCCAGAGAAGATACCAGTCCGGTCAGCTCCTCTGTCAACTGATGGATATCCTGGGTCCGGCTTGCAATCGTCTCGAAGCTCGATGCAGTCTCAGTCGCTGCGATGCTCTGTAACTTATTGTTATCAATCAGGTAGCTGACAACATTTACAACCTCTGTCAGCTCCTCAGAAATATTCCCAATCAGTTCGGCGATATTGACCGTTGCTTCCTGGGTCTGGTCTGCAAGAGCAGAAATCTCAGATGCAACAACCGCAAAGCCCTTACCTGCTTCGCCGACTCTTGCTGCCTCGATACTTGCATTTAAGGAAAGAAGGCTTGTCTGATCGGTGATGTTCCCGATGATATCGACGATTCCCTGCATCTGGCTTGCATATGCCGTCAGCTTATCGAGCTCGGTTGCCACCTTCTTGCTCGCCTCATCGCTTGTCTCCACCTGTGAGATCAGTTCGTCAATCTTATTCTTACCCTGTGCAACCTCCTTGCTCGCCTCATCCATATCGCTCTCGATCGTATCGGATACATGTTCCACACGCTCGATTACCTGCTGGATTTCTTCTGTCTTAAGAAGCTGGGACTGTACCGAATCCGCGGTATCGTTCGTTCCATTTGTTACTTCTTCCATGGATGCCTTTGTCTTTGTAACCGAATCCTCCAGCGTTGTCATCTTCTCCGAAACTGTCAGAATATCTCCGATCATATTCTCAGAGATTTCCAGTATCTGCTCTAACATTGCAGATACAGACTCCTTCTCCTGTGTGATAGCCTTCATCTTCGCTTCATTGTTCGAGATGATAACATTTGTCGCCATCACCATAAACAACGCGAACAGCAATGTAAACCCGATCCGGATTTCAACATTCGGAAGATCCTGCGGCGTTATCATGCCATTTGCTGCCATATAAATCACATGAATCAGGTTAAGGAGGAATATTCCTCCCGCTGCGCCAAAGCTCAATCGTTTCTCTCCATATACAATGACGAACAAACTAACAAGTGCACCATACACAAACGCAACCGGAGACACGGTTGTAAATATCGTAAAGGTGTAAAATACTGCATATGAATAAATCAAAATCCGTTTCAGATTTTCACTCGCCGGATTCCGCTTATATTCGATCCAGATTGCAGCGAGCGGCAGGATGGAAAGGGCTGCGAAGATTGCGAAATATCCGCCTGTCCGGCTGCCCTTGATTACCTCCGCAAGATAGCATACCAGCAAAACTGCATTATAAATCGTATACCCGGTTACCGTGAACCGGTTTGCCCGGCTCGTTCCCTCCAGACTATCCAGCGTATTTTTTACTTCAGCGACTTTTTCCTGCATCTTCTCCTGCATATTATCATGCGCTGCAGCCATTGCTTCTTTTATGTTTTCTTCCATATTGCGCGTTCCTCCTATCGTTTATTTTTACTTTGAAAGATTCTTCAACTCTTCAACAAGCTGCATATCTTCCGGTCTCACCTTCATGTTCGTACAGAGATTCTTCCCTTCTGCCGTTGTCACACTGATCTCGATGATCGAACCCTCGCCGATCTGCGCCGATGCCGCCTTGAAAAAAGCAGGAAGCTTCGGATGATTCATCGTAAACTGTGATAACAGCCCCTTTGCTTTCATAAAATTCATTGGATTCATGTCTGTCACTCTCCTTTAGCCCAGTCAAATGATGTCCGCACAGCCTTTTCCCAGCCGCGCACACGCTCATTCTTCTCTTCTTCTGTGATCTGTGGTTCAAATATCCGCTCGATCTGTGCGTTACTTCGGATCTCGTCCATATCCTTCCAATAGGAAACAGCCAGTCCCGCCAGATATGCCGCTCCGAGCGCTGTCGACTCCACACATACCGGACGCCTGACCGGAACCTGTATGATATCTGCCTGCGTCTGCATCAGGTAATTATTCGCACTGGCTCCACCGTCCACATTCAACGATTGCAGATGGATACCGGAATCCTGATTCATCGCCGCAAGCACATCTGCCACCTGATAGGCAATCGAATCGAGCGTTGCACGCACGATATGTTTTTTATTCACTCCACGTGTCAATCCCACAATCGTACCTCGCGCGTAGCTGTCCCAATACGGAGCGCCAAGTCCGGTAAATGCCGGAACGACGTAACAACCTGCTGTATCGTCCACCTGTGTGGCAAGCGCTTCACTCTGTGCCGCATCCCGGATAAATTCCATCTCGTCACGCAGCCACTGTATCGCTGCGCCTGCAACAAAGATCGAACCTTCGAGTGCGTAATTGATCTTTCCATCTCTGCCCCAGCCAATCGTCGTAACAAGCCCATGCTTAGAAAGAATTGGTGTCTCTCCGGTATTCATCAGAAGGAAACAGCCCGTTCCATATGTATTCTTCGCATCGCCCGCCTGAAAGCAATTCTGTCCAAAGAGCGCTGCCTGCTGATCGCCTGCGGCACCTGCAATCGGAATCTCGCCGCCTAACAGATTCGTACATGTATAACCATAAACCTCACTGTTCGAACGCACCTTTGGCAGCATGCATTCTGGAATATCCAACAGTTTTAAGATATCTGCATCCCACTGGAGCGTATGAATATTGAACATCATCGTCCGCGATGCATTGGAATAATCTGTCACATGCACCGCTCCACCGGTCAGCTTCCAGATGAGCCATGTCTCAACCGTTCCGAACAACAGCTCTCCGGCTTCTGCGCGCTGCCTTGCCTGTGGCACATGGTCTAACACCCATTTTACCTTTGTCGCAGAGAAATACGGATCTACGATCAGACCGGTCTTTTGCTGGATCATATCTTTAATTGGACGCACATTCCCTTCTGCATCCGTCATCGTCTGACCGACCAATTTCTCACAATATTCTGCGGTTCTCCGGCACTGCCAGACAATCGCATTGCAGATTGGCTGTCCGGTCTTCTTATCCCAGATAATCGTTGTCTCACGCTGGTTTGTAATTCCGATTGCCGCAATATCCTCCGCTGTCACATTGATCTTAGACATTGCTTCCACCGCCACACCAAGCTGCGTCGACCAGATCTCGTTTGCATCATGCTCCACCCAGCCAGGCTGCGGAAATATCTGCGTAAATTCTTTCTGTGCCATACTCACGATCGTACCGCTCTTATCGAATAAAATGCAGCGGTTGCTCGTTGTACCGGCGTCTAGCGCCATAATATAGCGTTTCTCTTGTTTCTCCAATACCCGTTCCTCACTTTTGCCCAAATATTCTCTGATATCCGTAATTTAACTTCTGCTCCGGCTCCATGGCAGCTGCCATCTCCTGCGATTCTGTCCGCACCTGTATCTGCCGCGCTTCCTGCATACGGTTTTCACATTCCAGATTGCCGCAGTTCATACAGATGCCCTGGCAATGCTGTTCCGGATTGTCAGACAGCAATGCGAAAAACACCACACTTTTCGACGGCTGTAATACGCCATATTCATTTGCCGTAATATCATTTTCCTGTCCGATATCTGCCGGCTGTCTGCCATATACCTCTGCAAGCAGCTTCTGCATGCCATCGAGCGGAATTTCCTCTCCGACAAATACATACCGCTTCACATAGCGGCGATGGAATTTCGGATAGCTCTGATTGAAATCCGCATACATCTGCAAAAGCAGCTCATTTGCCACACACTCCACCATATAGCTTTCCGATAACGCGTGCTCTCGCTCATAATATTCCTGCAGACGATCCACACCTTCGCCAAGTGTCATCGCCACAAGCGCCGACTGTTCTGCATCGAGAAGCGGAACGCCCCGCATCCGTGTGTTGATCCGATAGATTGCATACGGTGCCATGTAAGTGCGAACCTTCTCATATACCTGCTGCAACGCTTCTTTTTCTTCTGTGGAAAAATGATATTTGCGCATCACCTGCTCGATAAATGCGTCCTTATTTGGTTGTTCAACTGCCATTCTGACTTTCATAGTTCCACTCTTACCGTTTAATTTTTTATAAAATCATATATGTCTTGATATACCCGTTTTCTGCCTTTTTCATTCAAAATCTCATGACGCATACCCTTGTACATCGCGCCCCGAACATCCGTATATCCAAGATCCTTCATAAAATGAATTGCTTTTCCAAAATCACTTGGACTGATCGCACATGGATCATCCTTGCCGGAGAAGAACTTGATTGGCAGATCCTTATGCTTCATCTGCCAGCCATCCTTACTGTATGTCTCCTGCAGAAGATAGACCAGATTCTCATAGCCATCTAATGTAAATGTGAAATTGCAATACCGGTCGTTGTTGTATTTTTCTACCGCATCGCGATCAGAATTGATCCACGCATGCTGTAATTTCTCCTTCTTAAACCGTCTCTCATAGCTCGAATTCATCATAATGTGATCCATAAGCTTTGAGTGCTTGCGCCTGCCCTTGCATCCACGGAGAATCTTCAATAACCGCAGTCCCGGTGCAATGCCATGCCGCATCGAAGGACTTCCGACGATCACTGCCTTGTCGATCTCATCGTC
>OKUF01000703.1_pt1 | contig 9761 bp, 8 predicted proteins | sample 1606781 | NCBI WGS metagenome assembly OKUF01 (sample SAMEA3882555, study PRJEB24775) | human gut metagenome | biome: human-associated habitat; feature: intestine environment; material: feces | place: Netherlands | collected 2009/2010
GCGCCGAGCAGGGCGTGCCCTGCGTCCTGAGCGAAGTCTTTGCCAAGGGCGGCGAGGGCGGCAAGGCACTGGCAGAGAAGGTGCTGGACATCATGGAGGACTGCTCCGTCCAGTACACCTACCCGCTGGAGATGCCCCTGAAGGATAAGATCAGCGCCATCGCCACGAAGATCTACCGCGCCGACGGCGTGAGCTACAGCGCTGCTGCCGCCAAGACGCTGGCCGAGCTGACGGAGATGGGTTACGGCGATCTGCCTGTCTGCATCGCCAAGACCCAGTACAGCTTCAGCGATAATGCCAAGCTCACCGGCGCGCCCACCGGCTTTACGATGGAGGTGCGTGAGGTGCGTCTGGCTGCGGGTGCCGGTTTCGTGGTGGTCATCTGCGGAAACATCATGACCATGCCCGGTCTGCCCAAGAAGCCCGCTGCCGTGGGTATCGATGTGGACGCCGACGGCAAGATCACAGGCCTGTTCTAAACGAAATTTCCTTCCATTCCTGCCCCTGCTGTCCCTCGGGACGGCGGGGGCTTTTTTGTGATATAGCCCAAAAAGTTAGCCGATAATTGTGCACCTTGCTCTGAAACTGTGTACAAAGGGTGTGAGATTTGAGAAAAAAGTCTTCATACGGTTTACAAAAGTGTAACAAACTGTTATACTTTACAGCAGTGAATATAGCAGTTTGCGTTTTTAATGCACAAGCAACATCCGCAAACTGCATATCGCAAAGCTGCCGTTTTGATTGGCACTATTTTTGAAAATTGCGATAAAAATATATTTTCCGCTGATCATGCCCAAAGCACACGCGGCGGGCATTCCAAATCGTCCCGCCCCGCAAAAGATGGCATCACTCTGCCGCGTCCGTCACCCGGACGGGGTAGCCCGTCCGCACACAGCGCACCGCATACCGGGCGTTGCCGCCGGAGGTGCAGGTGAACAGGGTCAGATCCCAGCTGTCTGTCTCGGTGGCGGTGGTCATCTCCTCGATCTGGGTGGGGTGCAAAGTCTCCACGCTCTCCACCTCATAGCTCCAGCGCAGACCGTCTGCATCCGTAAAATAGACCGAGCTGCCGATGGCCAGCCACTTGATGGGGCTGAAGTGCATTGCGTAGTTGTGGCCGCAGATCACAAGATCATCGCCATAGGTGGTGCCGCTGTACCGCCCGGGGGCGATCTTCAGCCCGGCGTAGCTCCACTGCGCCATCACCGGCAGTTCCAGCCCTGCCGCCGGGATGGAAAGCACCCCGATGTAGTCCCGCCCTTCCACCTCCACGGTGGTCATCTCCTGCGTCGGGTCCAGCACCGGCTGCGGGGCTGCAGTCTCGTTTTCCTGCTGGTGCTCCGTAATGGTCTTTTGCATGGTCTGCTCCAGCTCGCCCAATACTTCCTGCGAAGCCTTTTCTGCCCGGGCGGCATCCCACCGGTTGTAACCCAGCAGCCCGGCGGCGCTCAAGATCAGCACCGCACCCAGCACCATGCACAGCCTGCCGATTTTCCGTTTCATTGCATTCCGTCCTTTATATATAATAGTATCGTCTGCTTCAGTATACCATTCCCCGCTCCGGTTTACAACCGTTCTTTCGGGCGATTTTTATCGGGCAGCAGCGCGCAGACCAGCCGCACCATCTGCCCGGTCAGGGGCAGCCACACCAGCGCGCACAGTACGTTGAATAAGGTGTGTGCGTTGGCGATCTGCCGGGCGATCACGGCACACTCTGCCCCTGTGGGCGAGCACAGCCGCACCAGCGCCGCAAAGGGCTGCAGCAGTACGCAGCACACCGCCGCGCCGCTCAGGTTAAAGATGGCGTGGGCTGCCGCCACCCGCTTGGCGTCTCTTCCCTGCCCGATGGCGGCAAGCACCGCCGTAACGGTGGTGCCGATGTTATCCCCCAGCAGAATGGGGATAGCCGCCGTCAGCCCCAGCAGACTGTGTACGCCGTCTGCCCCGGGCTGCGCCGCCATGCTTTGCAGCAGCGCCACCGTGGCAGAGCTGCTCTGCACCGTCAGTGTCATGCAGACGCCCGCCAGAAGCCCATGCAACGGGCTTTGCTGCACCCGGGCAAGCTCCAACCGGAGCAACGGGCTTTGCAGCAGCGGCTCCATGGCGCTGCGCATCACCGTGACACCCTCGAACAGCAGCCCAAAGCCGAACACCGCCTCGCCCACGCAGCGGCCCCGCCAGTTTTTGCAGGCCAGACAGAGCAGCACCCCGCAAAACAGCAGCAGATACCGCCAGCTTTCCACCCGGAACGCCAGCAGCTGCGCCGTGACCGTTGTGCCGATGTTCGCTCCGAACACCACCGGCACCGCCTGCCGCAGCTGCAACAGCCCCGCTGCCAGAAAGGCAATGACCATGACCGTGACCGCCGAGCTGCTTTGCAGCACCGCCGTTACCGCAGCACCGGTCAGCAGCCCTGCCGCCGGGTTTGCGGTGCACCGCGCCAGCAGGCTGCGCAGCCGCTTGCCCGCCCCCTGCTGTACTGCCCTGCACAGGCTGTCCGTCCCGTATAAAAACAGCGCCAATCCGCCGAATACCTGCAACAGTACCTGTGATCCCTGCTCCATCTGCACCCTCCGTTTCTGCCTGTCCTTTATTTTTATGCAGCGAGAGCCGGTTTGCGCATTGACAAAACCTACAAGTTTTTTGTGAATTTTTGTTTAATATTTCCCTATTCCCTTGCAATCCAGCTGCAAAAGGAATATGCTTATCAGGCGTTAATACTTAACAGCTGTTAAGTATTTGAAAAATGCAAACGAGGAGGGACTGTTGTGTCCGAGCCAAGCACCCCCAGCTTTCAGGGGATGTGCCATTATATCGGGCAGCTGAGCAAGGCATCCAAGGCCGGGATACGGGCGGCGCTGGCCGATTGCCCCAAATGCCACTTTAATATGCTGGAAGGCCTGCTGCATTCTATCAACTGCCACGGAAAGGACGGTGCCATTTATGTCTCTGACCTTGCCCGGGAGATCCGACAGCCGCTGCCGGCGGTCTCGCGCGGGCTGCGGTTGATGGAGCAGGACGGCACTGTGGTGCGGGAACCGGACCCCGCCGACCGCCGCAAAACGCTGGTGCGCGTCACCCCCAAGGGGTATGAGCTGTGCCACCAGTGTGAGCAGGCTCTGCGCGACTACTTTGCCAGCGTGCTGGCACGGTTAGAGCCGGAGCAGGTAGCCCAGATGGACGCGCTGCGCGGCGCGCTGATGGATGCCATTCTTGCGGAAAATGCCGCGCGCAACATTGACCCGAAGGGAGAAACGAACCATGACAAAGATCTTTAAGCAGCTGGCCCGACACTGGGCGGTCTGCCTTGTGGTGTTCGCGCTGCTGTTCGTGCAGGCGTACTGCGACCTTGCACTGCCGGACTACACCAGCAAGATCGTGGACACCGGCATCCAGCAGGGCGGCATTGAAAGTCCCCTGCCCCAGACGGTGCGCCAGAGCACGCTGGACACGCTGAGCCTGCTGATGAGCGAAGAGGATGCACAAAAGCTGCAAAACGCCTACCAGTACTACCTGCAGGACGATGGCGTGCTGCAGCTGCGCTCTGACCTGACTGAGGACGAGCGCACCGCGCTGGAGGACGCCGTGACCACCCCGGACATCGTGCTGTATATGGCTGCCGCACAGGCCGCCAACACCCCCGCCGGGCAGAACAGCATGGGCATGACCGGCCTTGCCGAGATGCCCTCTGCCGCTGCGGACACCGACACCGAGACCATTACCCCCACGGCAGCGGATCTGGACACCGTTTGCAGCCAGTTTGCCGCCATGAGCCAGATGCCCGGCTTTGACCGCAGTATGCTGCAAAAGCAGCTGGACGGTGCCATGAGCCAGCTGGACAGCACCCTGCTGGAAAACCTGAAAAGCCAGTCTTTGCTGCTGGTGCAGCTGGAATACGAGGCACAGGGCGTTGCACGGAATGTGCAGATGCAGTACCTCTTCCGGGTGGGCGGCCAGATGCTGGCGCTCACCCTGCTGATGGTAGCCGTGGCTGTGGCCGTTGGCTTCCTTGCCTCCCGGGTGTCCGCTGCCATCGGCCGCGACCTGCGCCGGGAGACCTTCTCCAGCGTCATCGGCTTTTCCAACGCAGAGATTGAGAACTTCTCCACCGCCTCCCTCATCACCCGCACCACCAACGATATCCAGCAGGTGCAGTTCGTCTGCGTCATCCTGCTGCGTATGGTGGCCTATGCGCCCATTCTGGGCATTGGCGGTGTGCTGCACGTTGTGGGCAGCAGCTCCGGCCTTTCCTGGATCGTGGTGCTGGACGTGGCCATCCTGCTGTTGCTCATCATTTTCCTGATGAGCGTTGCCATGCCCAAATTCAAGGTGATGCAGCAGCTGGTGGACCGGTTGAATCTGGTCAGCCGCGAAATTTTGACCGGCATCATGCCGGTGCGCGCCTTCAGCCGCGAAAAGTTTGAGGAGCAGCGCTTTGACAAGGCCAACCGGGAGCTGATGGGCACCCAGCTGTTCACCAACCGCGCTATGGTGGCTATGATGCCCTTTATGACCCTGATCATGAACGGCACCAGCCTGCTCATCGTCTGGTTCGGCGGCAAGGCCATGGACGCCGGCACTATGCAGGTGGGCGAAATGATCGCCTTTATCACCTACACCATGCAGATCGTCATGTCCTTTTTGATGCTGGCCATGGTGGCCGTCATGCTGCCCCGCGCCGGTGTGGCTGCGGATCGTATCGACGAGGTCATCCGCACCAAAGCCACCATCCACGACCCGGATGAAGCCGCCGCAAAGGCTGCACAGGCGCACACCGACTGGCAGGGCGTGGTGCAGTTCGAGGATGTGAGCTTCCGTTACCCCGGTGCGGACAGCGATGCGCTGGAGCACATCAGCTTTACCGCAAAGCCCGGCGAGACCACCGCCATCATCGGCTCCACCGGCTGCGGCAAGTCCACCCTGCTCAACCTGATCCCCCGCTTTTACGATGTGACCGGCGGCAAGGTGACCGTGGACGGCATTGACGTGCGCGAGATGCCGCAGGCACAGCTGCACGACCTGCTGGGCTATGTGCCCCAGAAGGGTGTGCTGTTCAGCGGCACCATCGACAGCAACCTGAAATTCGGCGGCGAAGATATCACCGATGCGCAGGTACAAAAAGCTGCTGCCATTGCGCAGGCCACTGATTTTATTGAAGCAAAGCCGGAGGGCTACCAAAGCCCCATCGCACAGGGCGGCTCCAACGTATCGGGCGGCCAGAAGCAGCGGCTTTCCATTGCCCGGGCAATTGCCAAAAATCCCAAGGTCTATCTGTTTGACGACAGCTTCTCGGCACTGGACTACAAGACCGATGTAACCCTGCGCCGCGCTTTGAAGGCACAGACCGACAACGCCACCGTGATCATTGTGGCACAGCGCATCTCCACCGTGCTGCACGCGAACCAGATCCTTGTGCTGGACGAGGGCAGGCTGGTGGGCAAGGGCACCCACGCCCAGCTGATGGTCAGCTGCCCGGAATATCAGGAGATCGCCCGCAGCCAGCTGAGCCAGAAGGAGCTGGCGCTGGATACCCTGAATACAGAAAAGGAGGGTGAGTGATATGCCCAGACCCGGACGTCCCACCACCGAGCGCGCCAAAAACTTTAAAGGCACGCTGCGGCAGCTCATCCGCACCATGAGCCACTACAAGCTGCCCCTTGCGGCAGCCATGCTGTTTGCTGTTCTGTCCACCATCTTCAACATTGCAGGCCCCAAGGTGCTGGCAAAGGCCACCACCGCCCTTGCCACCGGCTGGATCGCCCGGCTGCGCGGCACCGGCAGCATCGATTTTGTGTATATCGGCCGCATTCTGCTGTTTTTGCTGGGAATGTACCTGCTGAGCAGCGCTTTCAGCTTTATTCAAGGCTGGCTGATGACCGGCCTTTCCCAGAAAGTCTGCTACGACTTCCGCCGCCAGATCAGTGAAAAGATCAACCGTCTGCCGCTGGCGTACTTTGAAAAGCGCACCGTGGGCGAGGTGCTCTCCCGCATCACCAACGATGTGGACACGCTGGGACAGAGCCTGAACCAGAGCATCACCCAGCTGATCACCAGCGTGACTACCATGATCGGTGTGCTGGTAATGATGCTCTCCATCAGCCCCCGCATGACCCTGATCGCCCTGCTGATCCTGCCGGTGTCGCTGGCGCTGGTGCTGGTGGTGGTCAAGTTCAGCCAGAAGTACTTCAAGGCACAGCAGGCCACCCTGGGCGTGGTCAACGGTCAGGTAGAGGAGGTCTACGCCGGCCACAACGTGGTCAAGGCCTTCAACCGCGAAGCCGTGGTGCTGGCAGACTTCAACGCCGCCAACGATAAGCTGTACGAATCCGCATGGAAGAGCCAGTTCCTCTCCGGCCTGATGATGCCCATCATGAACTTTGTGGGCAACCTGGGCTATGTGGCAGTGGCTATCGTGGGCAGCATCTTTGCCGCAAACGGCGTTATCACCATCGGTGATATTCAGGCCTTTATCCAGTACGTCAAAAACTTTACCCAGCCCATCCAGCAGCTCTCTCAGGTGTCCAATATGCTGCAAAGCATGGCCGCTGCCGCCGAGCGGGTGTTCGAATTCCTGAACGAGCCGGAAGAAGAGCAGCTGGCAGACCCCGCCCACCGCGCCGACCCCGCCGATATTGACGGACAGGTCACCTTTGACCATGTGCGCTTCGGCTACACCCCGGACAAGACCGTCATCCACGACTTCAGCTGCACGGTGCAGCCCGGCCAGAAGGTAGCCATCGTAGGCCCCACCGGCGCGGGCAAGACCACTATGGTCAAGCTGCTGATGCGCTTTTACGATGTGGATGCCGGTTCCATCACCCTGAACGGCCACGATGTGCGGGACTTTGACCGCAGCGCTCTGCGCGAGGGCTTTGGCATGGTGCTGCAGGACACATGGCTGTTCAAGGGCACCATCATGGAGAACATCCGCTACGGCCGGCTGGACGCCACCGATGAAGAGGTGATCGCCGCCGCAAAGGCTGCCAACGCCGACCACTTTATCCGCACCCTGCCCGGCGGCTACCAGATGGAACTGAACGAGGACGCCTCCAACGTCAGTCAGGGACAGAAACAGCTGCTCACCATCGCCCGCACCATTCTGGCAGATAACCGCATCCTGATTTTGGATGAGGCTACCAGCAGCGTGGATACCCGCACCGAACAGCGCATCCAGACCGCCATGGACCGCCTGATGAAGGGCCGCACCAGCTTTGTCATCGCCCACCGCCTTTCCACCATCCGCGATGCCGACCTCATCCTTGTGATGCGGGACGGCGACATTGTGGAGCAGGGCACCCACGACCAGCTCATTGAGGCCGGCGGTTTCTACGCTGACCTGTACAACAGCCAGTTTGAGGATGTTGTGGATTAAGCCAAGCTCCCTTCTTTGAAAAAGGCTCAGGTTTCGATCAAAAACCTGAGCCTTTTTCTTTTGTCAATTCCTACCGGATGTGCTATACTTATTTTCGTGTCTTGAAGTAGGAAAGGAGTAACCACTCATGGAAACCACTCAAAAGCCCTACGCATTCAGCCGCAAGGTATTCTGCGAAGGGATGCGGGATGGTGTGCCCATTGCGCTGGGCTATTTTGCTGTCTCGTTCTCATTGGGCATTGCAGCCCGCAATGCGGGGCTGACCCCCATTCAGGGCTTTTTTGCAAGCCTGTTCAACAATGCTTCTGCCGGTGAGTATGCAGCCTTTTCGCTGATCGCTGCCGGTGCCACCTATCTGGAAGTTGCCATCATCACCCTGATCGCCAATGCGCGGTATCTGCTGATGAGCTGCGCTCTGGCCCAGAAATTTGCCCCCAGCACGCCGTTCTTCCACCGGCTCATCATCGGCTACGATGTCACCGATGAGCTGTTCGGCATCACCATCGCCCGGCCCGGCTACCTGAACCCCTTCTACACCTACGGCGCCATCGCGCTGGCCGCCCCGGCGTGGGCCTCGGGCACGGCGCTGGGCATCATCGCGGGCAATCTGCTGCCTCTGCGGGCCGTCAGCGCCCTCAGCGTGGCGCTCTACGGGATGTTCCTCGCCATCATCATCCCCCCGGCCCGGAAGGATAAGGTCGTCGCCGGGCTGGTGGTCCTCAGCTTCGCGCTGAGCTTCGTCTGCACCTACCTGCCGGGCATCTCCACCCTTTCGGACGGCACCCGCACCATCCTGCTGACGGTGCTGATCTCCTGCGGGGCAGCCGTTCTGTTTCCTGTTACACCCGAAGCACCGGAAACTGCCGGAACTGAGGAGGTGCAGGCATGACCTACAATAACTGGGTCTATATCGCCGTGATGGCCGCCGTTTCTTACGCCATCCGTGTGCTGCCGCTGACCCTTATCCGTAAACCCATCAAAAACCAGTTCATCCAGTCCTTCCTCTACTATGTGCCCTATGTGACGCTGGCCGTAATGACCTTCCCGGCCATCATCAACGCCACCCAGAGCCCCATTGCCGGTGCAGCCGCGCTGGTAGTGGGCATCGCCGCTGCATGGTTCGGAGCCAGTCTGTTTCAGGTGTCCGTCTCCTGCTGTGCCGTGGTGCTTGTGCTGGAACTGTTTTTGGTGCACTGAGCATGAAGATCTTAATTTCCGGCTCCTCCGGCTTTGTGGGTTCCCGGGTACTGCATCAGTGGCAGGGCTGTGCAGAGCTTTTCACCTTCCCGCGCGGATCTCTGGCCGCTGCCGATGAAACTGCCATTCGCCGTTTTGCGGAAACCGTGCAGACGGATGTCATCCTGCATCTGGCGGCATTGTCCGATACCGGCTACTGCCAGCAGCACCCGGAGGAATCCCGGCGTGCCAACGTTGAACTGCCTGTCTGGATGGCAAAAGCTGCACGGGACACCGGGGCCAAGCTGATCTCATTCAGCTCGGATCAGGTGTACGCAGGTGTGACCCAGCCCGGCCCCCTGCCCGAAACGCTGCCGCTCTCCCCCGCCAACACCTATGGTCAGCACAAGCTGGAGGCCGAGGAGCAGGTCCTTGCGCTCTGCCCGGAGGCGGTGCTTCTGCGGGCTCCGTGGATGTACGATCTGCCCGGCGATGGCCTGCCCCTCCGGGGCAATCTGCCGCTGAACCTTCTGCAGGCCGCGAAGACCGGCGAAGTGCTGCGCTTTTCCCGCCGCGACCACCGGGGCGTGGGCTATGTGCGGGAGGTCATTGCAAACCTTCTCCCCGCGATGGCGCTGCCCGGCGGCGTCTACAACTTCGGCAGCGGGAATGACAAGGATATGGTCGATACTGCGCTGTATTTCGCACACCTGCTCCAAGTGGATGTGCACATCGAAGAGGCGGACTTTGTCCGGAACCTCGTGATGGACGGGCAAAAGCTGCAGGAACATGGCATCGTGTTCCGGTCTACGCAGGGGGCATTCCGGCAGTGCCTTGCAGATCACGGGGTGGACATTTGATACACAGACAGCAAAACAGGCTCTCCCAAAAGGAGAGCCTGTTTTACTTATTTCCATAGTTGTTCTGCCACCAGCTCCAGCACACTTCCGGCGATGCAGCGGGCTTTGTCCGAGATGAGGAAGCAGTTTTCCAGCTCCTCGCGGCGGGGGTCTACGTCGGCCACCTTGAAGCCCATCGTGACGGGATACCCGTCCCGCAGCAGGCCCCGCAGGATACCTCCGATGCAGGTCGTGACCGGGGTGCGGGTGCCGTCAAAGGCCTCGATCTCGGCGATGACGTCGCCCGGCTCCACAACATCGCCGATGGCGCGCAGCTCATGAAAGATGCCTTCCCGCGCCGCGTGGACGACCCG
>OKUF01000722.1_pt1 | contig 9632 bp, 5 predicted proteins | sample 1606781 | NCBI WGS metagenome assembly OKUF01 (sample SAMEA3882555, study PRJEB24775) | human gut metagenome | biome: human-associated habitat; feature: intestine environment; material: feces | place: Netherlands | collected 2009/2010
AGAAGAAACCAGCCGATGGGTTTGGTATCGTATGCATACAGGATTTCCTGGAAAAGCTCAGATAATGTCAGTACAAATGTTTTCTGTGTCTGAGAGGAGGCTTCGGCAGCAGAAAGCTCTTCCAATGGAAAAGCCGGAAGAAGCAGTTGATGAGAGAGCAGCGGACGAATCCAGTCTGCTTCACAGGAATCCAGATAGGCACATGAGAGAATTTCTGGAAGAAATACAAGGGCATGGTGAACCGAAGGGGTAGTTCCAATGCTGCAGAGCTGATGCAGTTCGTGACTGTTGATGAAAAGAAAAGTACCTTCGGAAATTGTCCGGGTTTCAGTTTTCAGTGTCAGAGTGAGAGTACCTTTTTCAACCCAGATCCATTCTAATTCTTTATGCCAGTGAAAAGGAACAGAGAGCCCGCCATGCGCATAATCCTGATGATAGATATGGAGCGGAACAGGTTCGGTTCCATGCACGGTAAAATCCCGGATTCCGCCAGAAAGAACAGGGGAACAAGATTCAGGAGAAAAGAGCTCTTTTGAACGTTCTTTTTTCATAAAAGTCAAAATCCTTTCATTAAATACGAAAATCAGGTTAGAAAATATAAGATAATATCATTATACTGCTCTTATAGGAAAAAAGAAAGAGAGGACAGAAAATGAAAAGAGAGTGGTGGCATAGCTTAACCGTATATCAGATTTACACCAGAAGCTTCTGTGACAGCAACGGAGACGGCATCGGCGATTTTGGAGGGATTCTGCAGAAGCTGGACTATCTGCAGGAGCTTGGTGTTGGAGCCATCTGGCTTTCGCCTTTTAACGATTCTCCTAATTACGACAATGGATATGATGTCAGTGACTATTATAAAGTAATGGAAGAAGCGGGCACAATGGAAGAGCTGGAAGAACTGATCGCAGCCTGTGAAAAGCGGGAAATTGTGGTCATGATGGATCTTGTTTTAAATCATAGTTCCCATCTGCACCCATGGTTCCTGGAAGCCAGAAAGGATCGAAACAGTAAATACCATGATTTTTACATCTGGAAGGAAGGAACGAAGGAGCAGCCGCCAGAAGGCGGCGGAGCATTCTTTGGAGGAAGCACCTGGGAATGGGTGCCGGAGGTTCAGGAATATTATTATCACAGTTTCAGTGTAATGCAGCCGGATCTGAACTGGAAAAATCCGTCGCTTCGGAAAGAGCTGTACCGGATGATCCAGTTCTGGATGGATAAAGGGATCCGTGGTTTCCGGCTGGATGCAATTGACAATATTGTAAAAGATGGACATGGAGGAAATGATACTCATTCAGAGCAGATTCATACATACTTAATGGAAATGAATCAGAATACGTATGGAAAATCAGAACAGATCCTGACAGTGGGGGAAACCGGAGGTGCTACGGTAGAAATGGCACAGCAGTATTCTGATCCGGAAAGCCAGGAGCTCAGTATGATTTTTCAGTTTGAACTGATGGGAATCGACGGCATCCGAAGTGGAAACTGGGATCCGAAACCGTATACGCTGCCGCAACTGAAGCAGCTCTTTGAAAAATGGCAGACGGGACTGGAAGAAAAAGGATGGAACAGCCTGTTCTGGGGAAACCATGATTTTCCGCGTGTCGTATCGCGCTTTGGAAATGACAGGGAACCGTATCGGGAAAAATCAGCAAAAATGTTGGCTGTCCTTCTCCATGGGATGAAAGGAACTCCTTATATTTACCAGGGGGAAGAAATCGGTATGACAAATGTGTCAGGGCTTCGGATCGAGGACTATCAGGATATCGAGTCTGTAAATTTTGCCGAAGACCGTAAAAAAGAAGGCTGGGAGGAAGAAAAAATTCGTACCTATCTTGCACGGAACAGCCGGGACCATGCGCGGACGCCAATGCAGTGGAATGCGGAAAAACACGCCGGATTTACAGCGGGAACACCGTGGATGGCGGAAAATCAGAATTACGCGGAGATCAATGTGGAAAACAGCAGAAAAAATCCGGATTCCCTCTTCTATTTCTATCAAAAACTAATTGCGCTGCGTAGGAAAAATGACACTCTTGTTTATGGGGATTTCCGTCTGATTGAGGAAGAAAATCCGGATATTTTTGCTTATGAGAGAAATCTGGGAGAGAAAAAGCTGATTGTGCTCTGCAATTTCCGGGATACCGCGGCAGAGATGAAAGCCCGATATGATTTGACAAAAGGAACGGTTCTGATTCATAATGATACAGAAAGCCTCACAAAAGAAGTGTGGAAGTTACAGCCGTATGAGGCGTATATGATTGAACTTCTGCAGTAAAAAGACAGAAATGAAAAGCAGCAGAAGAAGAAAACTGCAGGAGCAACTGGAAACAGGAGGGAAAAAATGTATCGCGTTCTTCTTGTAGAAGATGAAGAAATTGAACTGGAGACATTGCGGGATTATATTGACTGGAAAAAGAACGGGATTTCCAGGGTATTTACCGCGCGCAATGGCAGAAGGGCACTGGAGTGCCTGGAAGAAAATATGGCAGATATTGTGATTACGGATATTCAGATGCCAGGAATGAGTGGAATTGAACTGGCAGAGGTAGCAGATCGGAACTGGCAGAGACGATCGTACGCCGGGGATATCCATGCAAAATTGTTTTTCTGACAGGATATGATGATTTTTCCTATATCCATTCCGCTTTTCAGGTGAATGCCGTGGATTACCTTTTAAAGCCATTTACGATTGAAGAAGTAGAAGCATGTCTGAAAAAAGTGAGAAGTGAACTGGAGAAAAGTGAGATAGCAGACTGGTCGCGGAAAACGGCGGCGAAGCAGTTGCTGGAAATGGCTTTGCGGGAAAAACAGGAAACAGAGCTTTTACGGAAAAATTTCCGTGGTGTATTTGGAGAAGAACTGGAAGAGTGCAGGTTTGGAATCATAGCGGTTTATGGAAAAACGGAAGAAAACATCTGTAGCCAAATTCAGGAAAAATACAAGGGCATCCGTTACATCAGCAAAACGGAACGGATCAGCATTCTGCTGCTGGCGGGGTATCTGTCGGTGAAAGATACGGCATTTCAGATCTGGAATGATTTGAAAGAAGACGCACCGAGAGCCGTTGGATGGTGCAGTGGAGCATGGACAGCTGACTGCCTGTACGAAAAGGCGGAAAAACTTCGGAACTGTTGTGTTCTGGCATTTCATATGGATCCACCGGAACTTTTCTGTGCAGATGAAAAAGAAACGGAAGAGGAAAAAGCATATCATTTCCGGGAACAGAAGGAGCGGAGAGAAGAAATCTGTCGTCTGGTCAGCAACGGGAAAAAGCAGGAAACGCTGCAGACCATGAAAGATTATTTTCAACAGCTAAAGGGGCTTGCGCCGAAAACATTTGCGGGAGAAGTTTACAATCTCTATATGTATCTATGGAACCGTCTTGTTTTGAGCGATGAACTGCTGGAAAACTGGATGGAAGCAGAAAAAATTTTGAGAGAAAATGAAATTTTTGAAGTAAACAACAGTTATCAGATGCGGGAAAAGATGAAGCAGTATCTGGAACGGATGTTGGCATTTTTTGAAGAACAGAATCAAAATCCAAATTACTATGCCGTTTATCAGGTAAAAACATATCTTCAGGAGCACTGCTCGGAAAGCGCAGATATCGAGAAGCTGGCTACGGAGGTCGGTTTGTCTCCGAATTATCTGAGGAGCCTGTTTAAAGAGGCAACAGGAAAAACGATTTTGGAATACAATACGGAAATGCGTCTGCAGAGGGCGGCGGAACTGTTAAAGAATAAGAAAAATAAAGTACGGGAAGTGAGTCTGGCGGTTGGATATGAAAATGTTTCTTACTTTGGCGTTGTTTTTCAGAAAAGATTTGGAGTGACACCAAATGAATATCGTAAAATGGTATAAAAATCGGAGTTTTCAGTTTAAACTGGTGATCGGCTATCTGGTACTGGCACTGATTCCAATGCTGTGTGTTACCTGGTACAGTTATGGAAAAACAAGGAATGTGCTTCTTACTGAAGCATATCAGAGTGCAGAACAGGAAGCAGAACGAATTGAAAAAAATTTTTCTACGATGGTCGAGCCTTACGAAACAATTCTGGATGTGCTGTATGTGGATCAGATGCTGAGCGGATATTTGTTTCAGGATTACAGCAACGATTCTTATGAAGATATGTTTTACTATATTGATAAGAAGCTCAGCGAAATCTGTCTGATGAATGCAGGAATTTACAAAATCTGTTTTTACAGCAACAATGAAACGCTTCCGCAGGATAATTATTATTTTTATTCCATGCAGGATCTAGATCGGAGGGAACGTGTGCTGACATTTGATGCGATAGGGGAAACGGTATTCTGTGGGACATCTGGAGACGGAAAAGCATTTCATATGAATCGTCTGATGAATTTTTATCCACAGGGCGGGATGAAGGGCGTACTGTCGTTACAGATTGAAAATCAGCAGATACAGCCCCTCCTCGAAACAATAAATTCCACCGATGAAATTTATCTGGTGGATCAAAAAGGATATATTCTGGCTGCTTCCGAACCGGAAATGGCAGGCCTTCCGATCCGGACCAGAATGCCGGAAGAGGATCTGGAGCAGAAAGCGCAGATTGAGTTTGAGCGTGACGGCATTTCAAAAATCGGAAATATCCAGAGCGGAGTTTTCGGAACAAAAATTCTTGTGATTTCGGATAAGGAGACGGTTTTAAAAGACGCAAAAGCTGTTTCAAGAAGGATGATGTTCCTGATCCTCTGCAGCGCGGCTATGGTATTTCTCTGCATTATCTGTTACACAAGATGGATTTCCGCGCGGGTGCAGAAAGTGGTGTATGCAGCAAAACGGATGGGACAGGGAGAATTTGATTACCGTCTGGAAAATATGGGAGAAGACGAGATCGGACAGATCGGGCTGGCGTTTAATCAGCTCAGTGATCAGATTCAGGAGCTAATTCGGGAAAATTACGAAAAGAAAATCCGGATTCAGACGAGCGAACTGAATTTGCTGCAGGAACAGATCAATCCGCACTTTCTTTACAATGCACTTGCGGTTATTTCAGCACTGGCGATGCGGGAAGGTGGAAAACAGACGATGCAGGCGGTCAAAAATTTGTCCAGCTTCTACCGGATTTCCCTGAATAAGGGAAAACAGGTGCTTTCCATCCAGGAAGAAGTGGAACTGCTGCAGAGCTATCTGAAAATCCAGCAGATGCGTTTTCGGGACAGCGTACAGGTGGAGTATGAGATTGCAAGAGAAGTACTGACATATCGAACCATTAAACTTCTTCTGCAGCCGCTGGTTGAAAATGCCATTCACCATGCGAGAAAAGAGGAAGAAGTTCTCCACATTGCGGTCAGAATTCAAAAAGAAGAAAGGGATGTGGTATTCCAGGTGACAGATGATGGATGTGGAATCGAGGCGGAAAAACTGATTAAACTGCGAAGTTCTCTGCGGCGCTCAGAGGAAGGATATGGACTGAGAAATGTTGCAAACAGGGTTCGTCTGGCTTATGGAGAGAATTATGGTGTCCGAATAGAAAGCCAGGAAGGATATGGAACGACAGTTTCTGTCAGAATTCCAGTAAACGAATAAAAAATCAACAAAGCAGAAATAACTTCGTATTGTTTGCATAGAAAAGGAAACAGAAACCGGCTGATAAAGGTGATTTTGCCCGTCAGCCGGTTTCTGTTTCGTTAGATATTGACAGAAATCGTAAGAAAACAACAGAATAAAAAAGAGAATTATAAAACTCCGTTAAATCGAGATAGAAATCATAAAAAAGTGAGATTGTTGCAGGACAGACTATCCATTAGAATGGAAACATAGACAGCAAGAGTGTACAAGATGAACAAAAAGAAGAAAGAAGGAGAAGGCATGAAAAAAGAAAACGTGCATGCAAAGCACAAAAAAAGCCTCGCGGAACGGTTCTGGAAACAGAAATATCTGTTTTTACTGCTGATTCCATCGTTGGTATGGGTCATTCTGATCTGCTATGCACCAATGACAGGACTGTATATGTCCTTCATCAACTACACGCCGCAGGGTAGCGGCTATTTTGCGGATATGGCGAATTCGCAGTTTGTCGGTCTTGACTGGTTCAAGTATTTCTTTTCCACAGATTTCACAAAAATCATGAGAAACACACTGGCAACCAGCTTACTGACACTGTTATTCTCATTCCCGCTGCCAATCATTCTGGCGCTTTGCCTGAATGAAGTTCGAAACCAGAAGGCAAAGAAATTTGTACAGACCGCATCTTATATTCCCTATTTTATTTCCTGGGTTATTGCGGCAAACATTTTCCTTACATTCCTTTCTTCAGACGGCGTCATCAACAATCTGTTAAAATTCTTCGGATTAACCGATGAGTCGATTCTGTTTTTCCAGAAAGGACCATATTTCTGGTGGATCATCGCGATCGCAAATGCGTGGAAGGTACTTGGATACAATGCGATTATCTATATGGCGGCAATCTCCGGCATCAGCCAGGATATGTATGAAGCAGCGGATGTGGATGGTGCGACGAGAATGCAGAAGATTCTGCATATCACACTTCCGGCATTAAAGCCGACCATTATGATTCTTCTGATTCTGGCAATCGGAGGTGTTCTGAATACAGGATATGAGCAGCAGCTGTTGATGTCTAATGATGCTATTTTAAATTATTCTGATGTACTTGATACGTATGCATACCGCTATGGTCTGAAAAACGGAATGTATTCTTACGGTACTGCAGTAGGATTCTTTAAATCCGCAGTCTCCTTCATTCTGGTCATCAGTGCAAATGCACTTTCGAAGAAATTCAGTGATGATAATACGGCACTGTTTTAGGAGGAAGGAAAATGAGAGAAAAAGCAATTAAAATCAAAAGAAAACGTTGTGCCAGTGACTGGTTTCTTGATATTTTCAAAGTGGTTTTTCTGGTGTTAGTTACTGTGATCTGTGTGTATCCGTTCTGGAACATTTTTGTGGTATCCATTAACGATGCAACCGATGCACTGCGCGGCGGGCTCTACTTTCTGCCGAGAAAACTGAGTCTGGCAAGTTATAAAGATATTCTGGGACGTGCCACATTTTTGCATGGTATTCTGATCACTGTACTTCGTACTGCAATTGGTACACCGCTGGCGGTCCTTGTCACGACAGCACTTGCCTATGTGCTTTCCAGAAAAGAGCTGCTGTTCCGGAAACAGCTGAACCTGTTCTTTATCTTCACCATGTATTTTGGCGGCGGAATGGTTCCGTATTATATGGTATTAAAGAGCCTTGGAATGCTGAATAATTTCATTGTATTTATTTTCCCGAACCTGGTAAGTGTTTATAATATGATTCTGGTAAAGAATTATATAGAGGGAATGCCGGCAGAGATTTTTGAATCGGCGAAAATTGACGGAGCAAATGATCTGACAGTTTTCTTTAAAATGGTAATTCCATTGTCCAAGCCGATTATTATGACTATTGCACTGTTTGTTGCAATTACACATTGGAATTCTTGGTTCGATGCATATTTGTTTACGAATGCACAGTCTTTAAAAACAATGCAGTCCATTTTGGTTGAAATTCTGAATCAGTATCAGACTTCATCAGCGAACCAGGCGGCAAATCAGGCGTCACAGACCATTACACCGGACAGCATTCGAATGGCTGCTACGATGATTGCGACCATTCCGATTATCATGGTTTATCCGTTTATTCAGAAATATTTTGTTAAAGGAATCATGCTCGGATCTGTAAAGAGCTGATGATAGAAGGAGGAAAAGAAAATGAAGTTTAAAAAAAGTATCGCAATGGCGATGAGTGTCCTGATGGCAGCGGGAATGCTTGCAGGATGCGGATCAAATGGCAGTACATCATCAAGTACTGCATCCGGCAGTGCATCATCTGCATCGGGCGAGGTATCAACAGACGGAGTTACGATTTCTATCTTTGACAAAAACTCCGGAAGCAATACCTTTGATGATCCAGTTGCAAAAGCAATTGAGGAAAAAACAGGTGTCAAAATTCAGGTAGAAAATCCAACCGGAGATCCGCTGGAAAAATTGAACCTGATGCTGACCGGTCAGAATTACCCGGATATCGTCCTGATGGATCGTGGAAATGATATTGTAAACCGTTACATTGAGGCAGGCGCACTGCTTCCGTTGAATGATCTGATCGATGAGTACGGCCCGGATGTAAAAGAGATGTACGGGGAAACCTTAAACAAGAGTCGTTATACCGATGGAAAGAATTACTATCTGAATAACTGGTACGGAGAAGATCCGGATCCGGTAGCCGGTGTTCTGATGCGCTATGATTATCTGTGCGAAATCGTTGGAAAAGACCGCGCAGACAGCGATGAGCCATTTACACAGGAAGAGTATATTGACATTTGCAAGAAATTCAAAGAACTTCATCCGACCATTGACGGAAAAGAGAGTATTGCCATTACCTTTGATGCAGAATCCAAAAACTACGATGGAACATTAAAAGTAATGTATGGTCTGAAAACATATTATCAGGATGGGGACAATCTGGAACATGTTGCCAAAGCACCAAACTTCAAAGAGATGATGTCCTTTGCCAATGAACTGTATACCGAAGGCCTTCTGGACAAAGAGTGGGTTGTCAACAAGAAAAATCAGTGGACGCAGAAACTGTCTGCAGGCAACGTATTCAGTACCTTTGCTTCCTACTGGGATACCGATGCAGCAAATACAGCACTTGCTTCTTCTGTAGGAGAAGATGCAAAATTCTATTCCTATAAAATCCTTGGAAACGGAATCAGCGCAGATGAAACTACTTACTCCGGAAGAAGTACACTTGGCTGGGATGCAATCGCGATCACCAAGAATTGTAAAAATCCGGAAGCAGCTATGAAGATGATCAACTACCTTGCAAGCGAAGAAGGACAGTATCTTCTGATGTGGGGTATTGAGGGAACCAACTGGAATATGGAAGATGGAAAACACGTTCCGAACGATGATCTGATTGAAGGATTCCAGACGGATTTTGACAAAACAAAACTGGATACCGGCGTCCGCAAATGGACCTGGTTTGTAAAGAACGGAAATGGTACAGACGGAACTCCATACGATGTAACACAGTATAAAGTAAAAGAGACCCGGCAGGTGGCTATGAATCACTTTGGTGAGAACGACAGATGGGATACCGCAGAGTTTACAGGCCTTACCCCGGCAGGAAGCACTCCGGATGGCTTGAAATGGCAGAAAATCCAGGATATCTACGATCAGGAATATCCGAAGATTGTGAATGCAGACAGCCACGATGCGGCAATGGAAGAGTACGACAAGATGATTTCCGAAATGAATGACGCAGGACTGGAAGATGTAGAAAAAGTTATCACACAGAATTATCAGGAGCGTATGAAACTCTGGAATGAGTAAGCTAAAGTAAAATAAAAAAATCATACACGGAAAAGAACCGGCAGAAATCGAAATACAGATTTCTATGTCGGTTCTTTTTTATCAGAAGAAGCATTGCGATTTTCAAGGAATCTGGATATAATGAGGAAAACTGGAAAAACAGGGAAATCCAACCGCATGAGACAGGAGGCATCGTACATGGCAGCGAAAGAACAGTTAACCGCAATGGAAATGATCTGGGGATTTATGAGTGGGACGACAGGACATATGGGAAAGACGGACTTTGCGCCGCAGAAGGA
>OKUF01000731.1_pt1 | contig 9488 bp, 6 predicted proteins | sample 1606781 | NCBI WGS metagenome assembly OKUF01 (sample SAMEA3882555, study PRJEB24775) | human gut metagenome | biome: human-associated habitat; feature: intestine environment; material: feces | place: Netherlands | collected 2009/2010
CCCGCCAAAGCACCCCCGGTTGCTGACCAGCGAGAATTTGATCTCCGATATCGCAGGGATTCCACCCTGTGCCTCATAAATCGGATGATAGGTCTTCGTATATGGAAGCGCATACACCTCGTCCATCTCCTGCTCCATCAGTGGTTCCGCCGGTGGATTCTGGATCACATATTGATAATCCTTATATTTTTCTACCAGAATCTTCGCGGTGATATGATCTGTGTTATCATATTGGATTTTAAAGCTTCGCGCGTAATTTAATTTGTCTTCCTGCAACGCGTCATACGACGGAAGCTCAATATAGTCTTCATACAGATGTTCCAGATTTCTTGCTTTGTAGACCGTTCCATGAATAAAACTTAAGTCTTTGATGTCGATGCCGCTTTGCAGCGCATCCGCGATCTCCACAATGGCATGCTCACCCATACCATAGATCACAATATCCGCCTGTGCATCAACGAGAATCGAATGTTTCAACTTATTGGACCAGTAATCATAATGTGCCTGCCACAATTGCCGCATCCTTGTATTTCTTCCGGATCAGATTGCAGTAAACGATTGTCGCATAATCTGGTCGTTTTCCCATCTCGCCACCCGGGGTGTATGCATCTGTATGCCGTCTTTTCTTGGAAACAGTATAATGGTTCACCATTGAATCCATATTTCCGGCGCACACCAAAAAGGCAAGCTTCGGCCTGCCATAAATCGCAATCGAATTTTCATCCTTCCAGTCTGGCTGTGAAATGATTGCCACTTTATATCCATGTGCCTCTAACACACGGCTGATGATCGCCGGTCCAAAAGATGGATGATCCACATAGGCATCTCCGATCACATAGACAAAGTCCGGCTGTTCCCAGCCCTTTAATTGCATTTCCTTCTGCGTGAGTGGGAGGAACCGCTCATCATATGTATATTCCACACCATGTTCACGCAATGTTTTCTTCTTATTTTCCACGTATTTCTATCCTGTCTCTTACTCTTCCAAGGTTCTTCCGTCCTTGATATAATAATGGGCTGTTCCTGCACCTGTCGCAACAACCTGATCCGGATTCTTGATGTTCACAACCGGGACACCAATCTTATCCATAATAAGCTTGTCCATACCAAATATCTTGCTTCCGCCTCCGGCAAGGATAATACCATGCTCGGATATATCGGAAACCAGTTCCGGTGGTGCCGCCTCCAACATCTCCCGAACGGAATCCAAGATCTGATCTGTCTCCTCCTGACACGCCTCGATCATCTCAGAGGATTTGACTGCCATCTTCGTTGGAAGTCCGCGCACCAGTTCCTTTCCACGTGCATACCCGATCGCATCCTGTTCCCGCGGATACACAGAACCAATGTCCTTCTTCAACTGTTCGGCAGAGCTTTCGCCCAGCAGCACATTATGACGTTTCCGCATATAACGGATGATTGCCTCATCGAAATCATCGCCACCAATCTTGATGGAACTGCTATGCTGCACACCGCCTCTTGCTACGATTGCAATATCCGTCGTTCCCGCACCGATATCCACAACCATCGCACCAACTGCCGACTCAATATCCACACCTGCACCGATGGCTGCCGCAAATGGTTCCTCAAGCACATACACATTCTTTGCACCGGTACGGTATACTGCATCACACGCTGCACGCCGCTGTACGTCCGTGACACCACTTGGCACACAGACGCAGATGTTTGGTTTGCCCCAGATCTTTCGTTTTGCAATCGCTGACTTCACATAGATCTTGAGCATACGCTCCGTCATAATATAATCGGAGATAACACCATTCCGGATCGGACGTGTCACCTCAATATCCTCCGGTGTCTTTCCAAGCATCTTTTTGGCTTTATTTCCAACCGCAATGATCTTTTTACTTTTAGCCTCATATGCAACCACCGATGGCTGGTTGACTACGATTCCTTTGTCTTTTATGTATATGACCGTATTCGATGTTCCAAGGTCTATACCGATATCTATATTTACCACGTTTTATACCTCTTATCTTCTGGTTTCTTATTTATCATCCCGTCTATTGGCTTATCACGTAAAAAGCCGATGCTTAAATTATAAGCATCGGCTCTGATTTTTTCAACGATTATTTAAAATCTTCACTTAGTAAATATTTCCGGCTGGAACCTTTTGCCTTCTCACGATCGTCACATTTGAGCATTGCCTCATCGCAAGCCTTGAGCATACGATCGATATTTCCAGACTCCATTGCCATCAGGAGATTCTTTACAGTGCCTTCTACAGAATCATCTGTCTTAAAGCCCTGCTGTTTGAAATATCCCTTTGCAATCGCAAGCATATCCTGTGTAGAAATGCCTTCCATATTGATCTGGTGTGTAAACTTATCCTTGGCATCTCCAGTCGCTCCAAACAAGCGGTTGATAGACTCAGTCGCACCTGTCAGAATCACAACAACATCGTTTACATCCTTGGCTGTAAGTTTCATCAGCTCTGTCATCTTATCTGGTGCGATCAGACCTGCATTTTCAACAACCATACATCCACCGGCAAGCTTTGACATTGCATCTGCAAGTTTAACCTTGTTCAATGCCTGTGCCTTGATCTTCGCGATCGTCTTCGCCTTGCAGATTCCCATATCGTAGAAGCTTCTTGCGAAATCTTCTCCGACACTGGTCAGACCAAATCCGTGATCACCCATCATACATACGTTACGATTCTCCTGATCAACAGTAATGGCATTGAATGTATCCACGAGACTCTTTCCGGATTTCTCCATCTTTGTATACTTTTCAAGGTAAGATGCAGCAAGTGGAAGTTTTCCTTCCTCCGCTGGCTGTGTCAGGTCGATCTGAATGCTGTCTGCCTGCTCTGCCGCCTTCAGCGCTTCCTCTTCGGCCTTCTTTGCAGCCTCTAAGATCTTGCGGGCTTCCTCAGCCTTCGCCTTTGCTTCCGCCTCTGCCTTTGCAGCTTCCTCGGCTGCCTTCTTGCGAGCCTCTTCTTCTGCCTTTGCAGCAAGTTCTTCCGCTGCCTTCTTCTTTGCTTCCTCTTCGGCTTTCTTCTTTGCTTCCGCCTCTGCCTTCTTCTTAGCTTCTTCTTCAGCCTTCTTGCGTTTCTCTTCCTCAGCCTTTGCCTTTGCGGCTTCTTCCGCTGCCTTCTTTGCATCTGCCTCTGCCTTCTTACGAGCTTCCTCAGCTGCCTTTAGTGCTGCCTCTTCCGCCTTCTTTGCTTCTTCTAAGATACGCATAGCCTCTTCGGCTTTCTTACGGGCTTCTTCGGCTGCTTTCTTTGCTTCTTCCTCAGCCTTCTTACGGGCTTCTGCTTCGGCTTTCTTCTTGGCTTCTTCCTCTGCCTTCTTCTTTGCTTCCGCCTCTGCCTTCTTCTTTGCTTCCGCCTCTGCCTTCTTCTTTGCCTCTGCTTCGGCTTTCTTCTTTGCTTCTTCCTCAGCTTTCTTCTTTGCTTCTGCTTCGGCTTTCTTCTTGGCTTCTTCCTCAGCACGCTTCCGATTCTCTTCTGCACGCTTTGTTGCTTCTTCTTCTGCCTTCTGTGCCTGTTCTAAGATACGCTTTGCTTCTTCGGCTTTCTTCTTTGCCTCTTCCGCCTTCTTCAAAGCTTCCTGCTTTGCCTTGGCTCTTGCCTCTTCCTCAGCCTTCTTGCGGGCTTCCTCGGCTGCTTTCAGACGTGCCTCTTCCGCTTTCTTACGTTTTTCTTCCTCTTCTGCCTTGAGGCGTGCCTCCTCGGCTGCACGTTTCTCAGCGGCTGCAGCTGCACGCTGTCTGGCTGCTGCTTCTGCGATTCTACGCTCCTGTGCAGCTGCCTTTTCTTCTGCCTCTTTCAGCTTCTTTCTTCTGGCTTCTTCTTTCCGCTCAGCTTCCTCAATAGCCGCCTTCTTCTTGGCTGCCTCTGCCTCCGCTGCCTTCTTCGCCATCTCTTCCTGCGCCTTTTTCTTTTCTTCCTCTGCCTTATTCTCAGCATCGCCATACTGCGCAAGCTTTGATATCTCTGCACCCAGAGCATCCTCATCCTCATCGCCAAGATCGTACATACTCTTCACATCATTGGTTGGAGTACTCCGGTTTGGCACAATGCTGATGATATCATCTGCATCATCCTTGGATGCTTTGTTCTCCTGTGCTTTCCACTCTACACCATCGGAAATAATCGTTGTATTTCCCTGTTTTGTAAAGGATGCTTCCTCTTCTGCATCATCCCCATTGATTACCTTTACATCGCCACTGCCACCGGATAATTTTGTAGGACGCAATCTTGCTTTTTCATCATCCTGAGCCTTTTTCTTCTCAGGTGCTTTCTCTTCCTGCTTGTTACCCATGTCAATATTGAGACCAAGTCCTCCAGATGGCTCTGTAGCTCCAAGGCTACCGCCCAGTCCTCCAAGTCCTTTGCTCTCTGTCTTGCCACCTGACAGTCCGCCACCTACTGGTGCTCCAAGTCCGCCGCCAGCCGGCTTATCTAAGGATTTTCCAGACTTATCTGCCTGAATGCCAACACTCATGCCAAGTCCTTCATCACTTGCCTTCTTTGGCTCTTCCTTCGCAGGTTCTGCTGCCTTTGCAGGTGCCTCTTCTGGTTCCTCGTCCTCCAATTTAATACCAAGTTCTGCAGCTTTCTTACGACGTTTTTTCTCTTCGATTTTCGCAAGTTCTTCTGCTGACAGAGTTTTGTATTTTGGCTTATTGTGGTCTGCAGCAGTTTCTCCCGCATCTGCAGCTCCAGACAATTGCATTGCTTCCTGCTCTTTTTTCAATTTTGCAGCCTTGGCAGCTTTCTCCTTTTCTACCTGTGCTCTTACCGCAGCAATCAATGCTTCTCTTTGATCAATAGCCACTCCCATTGCCTCCTTTCAGTCATACCTTCTCTCGGTCATATCTTCTCGTCAAGAATTATCTGTATTCTTTCACACGTTTTAGCAAATTCTTCTTAACAGAATCTATCTTCAAAGATGCTTTTAACTCATCTCGTGAAGGTCCTTTTTGTACCGGCTGTTCCTCTTTCTTCTCGGCCTGTGGTGTTGTTGGAATCGAGTCTATGCTGATTCCAAGTGATGCAAGTAACGCTTCTGCCTCTCTCTGCATCTGCTCTTCCTTCTGCATGTTCTCTGTCATCTTATCCTGTGCTTCTTCCATGATCTCGTTGAAATTGTTCTCAACGATTTTCACTTCTTTGTGATAATCCGGGAATAACGATGACTTGAATACCGGGAAGTCCAACTTCTTTTTTTCCGGTTTCGTTGTAAATGGAGCTACATGGAATTCCTCTTTCGGTTCTTCCTCCGGCTCCTCGATTTCTTCCTCTGTCTCTGGTTCTTCTTCAACAGCTTCTTCTACTACTGTCTCCTCGATCTCCGGTTCTGACTCGGATTCCACCTCTGGCTCCGGTTCTACAACCTCTGGCTCCTCAATTTCTTCCTCAACCTCTGGTTCTTCTTCGACAGTCTCTTCAATCTCCAGTTCTGTCTCCGGTTCTTCCTCAACAACATCTTCTACTGTCTCTTCGATCTCCAGTTCTGGCTCGGCTTCCACCTCTGGCTCTGGTTCTACGACCTCCGGCTCCTCGATTTCTTCCTCTGCCTCTGGTTCCTCTTCGACAGTCTCTTCAATCTCCAGTTCTGCCTCCGGTTCTTCTTTCACAGCTTCTTCCACCGTCTCTTCGATTTCCGGTTCTGGTTCGGCTTCAATCTCTGGCTCCGGTTCTACAACCTCTGGCTCCTCGATCTCTTCCTCAACCTCCGGTTCTTCCTCCACAGTTTCTTCAATCTCAGGTTTCGGTTCCGGCATCTTCATCTCTCCGAATTCATCATCCACAGTTTCAGAGAAATCGTCAACCTCATATTCTTCCTCAAAATCTTCCGGCGCCAGTTCCACTGTCTGGAATTCAAACGTCGTTTTCTTGGCTGTTGTCACTTCTGCTTCCTTCGTCTCGGTCTCCTGCGTCACATGTTCCTTGGATGCAAGTTCCTCAATCGTATCCGCTTCTGCTTCAAAACCATCATCTTCATCTACTACGACTACATCTTTTGCAATTGTCCCTTTTCCATGTCTCATATCTTCCGCCTGCCCTGTTGTCTCTGCAATCTCTGATGAAATGTCACTATTTGATTCTTTCGGCTCTTCCGATGGTTTTACATCTTCCGATTCCGATGTTACTTCTTTTGTTTCTTCTATATCAGCATCCGTTGTCTCAGATTCTTCCTCGTGTTTCTTTCTCTTCCGTCTCTGGAAAAATCCCTTCTTTTTTTCTTTTTCCGGTTCTTCCGCTTCTGTCTCAGACGCTTCCTCTGCCGTTTTTTGTTCTGATGTTTCTGTCACAGATGCTTTCTCTGCTGTTTCTTGTTCTGTCACAGTTGTTTTCTCAGACGTCTTCTGTTCTGTCTCATCCGCAACTGTCTCAGGCACTTTCGTTTCGGTTTCCGTTTTTTCTTCGGTAGCAGGTTTCACTTCTGCCTCAGTCTTTTCAGCTTCCGCCGCTGCCGCAGCTTCTGCCTTTTCCTGCTGCTTTTGTTTTTTCAGCAGTTTCTTTTCTTTCCGTTGCTCCTCGCGTTCCTGCTTTTTGAGCATCTTCTGCACTTTCTTCTCCGAACCGGCAGGTGTATATGAATCCTCATACATGATCGTAATCTCTGCCTCTTTCGGATGCATCCGCAGATCATCGGCTGCAAGCAGCTCCTGTTCTTCTGCACGAAGTGCCTCCATATCTGGATCATCATCTACAGCTTCAGTGTCCGCATATATATCGAAATATGTATCTACCTTTACTTTTCCAGCTTCGATATCCAATATAATCTGGCTGTTATCGGAATTCTTGAACGATGCATGATATAACTCAGCCAGCGTCGCCGCCTCGTTCTGTTTTTCCTCTTTCTTGTAAAGCAGATATAACTCAAAGCTCCAGTCATAGTCCAGATTGTGTGCATACCCGGCAATCAATGGTTCCAGCGTCTTGTAATCGTCCGCATGTTCATGCTTATTCCAGACATATTCCATGTCCCGGCTGTCATATGCATTGGCATCAAACATATACATATCGTAATACGTCTTTGCCAGCTGGAAATATCCCATCCGCAAATACAGCTCCACAAACGTATACAAAACCCGCTTCGATTCCGGTCCCAGACGATGCGCCATGATCAGACATCGTCTGGCATCCTTATATCTATCATTTTTTATGTAAATCTCTCCACACAGTCTCAGGAACTGTGGGTTCAGGGATTTTGTCAAATCCTGATGTTCCACTAACTCAAGTGCCAGACTATATTCTCTGGAATTCGCCAACTCTTTAATTTTATTTACACTCGCCATGCTGAGTCCTGCGCCCATGCCCTGTCACCTCTGCCAGTTTCATTTTACTTAGTGTCCTTCAAAGACCTTTTCTACCTTCTCGATTACGGTGTCTTTCATGTTGCCTCTTGTCTTTTCATACTGCAATCCTGACTCCATAATCTCCAAAAGTTCCATTCTGTACTCGCTATCAATATCCTTGATGTATTCCATCAATACATCCTTCAGTTCAATGACATATTCCTTCGTCTGCATCTTTGCAAGCATCTCATCTGGATTGAACTTCGATGTACTCTTCATGTCTTCCTGCTTACGTCCACAGATCAGACATTCATCTGCACCAGCCTCGTTTACATAACCACAGTTACATGTCCAGATCATGCCATCGGTACGATACTTCTCGACTGCATCAATACCACGTTTCTCTTTAAGTGCAGATAATCTATGTAACGGCATGCTGACATCGATTGGCTGGTCGTTGCACGCGAATACACCACGGCTTGTCACATATTTGGAGATGCGTACCTTTGCATCCTTCAAAAGCAGAATATCCTTTGCAGGAAGCTTACACTCCATATCCTTGGATTCGATCAGAGAAACATTTCCTTTCTCAAATACAAAATCCAGATCCTTTAACAGCAATCGTTCTTCATACAGGTTTGTCAGCTCAACGTCTGCACGGATTGCACGAATATCATCTTTGTTATAATTAAAGAAATCTGTAGAAATTGTTACCCCATTCTTAGAACCACGTAACCATACACGTACCGGTCTTGGCACCAGACGATTATAGTAGTTGCTGACATACAGAGATTTTTCTGTAACTGGATTCTCCTCTGGCTTCTTCTTCAGGCGAACAGCTGTACCAGAAGCGATCGTTCCTACGGAATAGCTTGCAAACTGTGTATAATTCAGTTCCACGCCAATTACCGCATCCGCTTTCTTTCTTGCTGCGATTGTCTGCAAACGCTTCAGTGCTGTCTCATTTACCTGCTCCAGCTTGCCTGTCAGCTTCTCACTCTCGGAATCTGACATCTCACTCACACCGGCTGCAAACCCCTTGAAAAAGTTCGAGCTAAGTACCGACTGTACATTTACAAATCCCAAATACTCTACGATTTCGTAACCCTCAAAGCCCTGTCCGGACGTCAACATTACTTCTGTCATTTTTATTACCCTCCCAAAATAAAAATAATCGCTCAAATTTACCTTAAATGATACCATACTTCCGTCATATTTGAAAGACTTTTTGTATGATTTATAACATTTTCATCAATTATTTTGTGCATTTTATGCAAAAATCACCAAATTTCTAAAATGCTAATGGATTTTTATTCTCATATTTGTGGAAATAAAACTCCAAATCAAAGTATGTCTGCTCTTCGCTGTCTCCCGTAATCCGCCACTCAGGCTTCTCGTCAAGATTTGGAAAATATGCATCCGCATCATACTCGAAGTCCACCTTTGTGATGTGGGCTACATCGCATTCATCCACGAGCTGCTCATAAATTTTCTGTCCACCAATGATATAAATATCCTCTGAATTGTATTTTTCAAGCTCCTTGTGAAGCTCATCAAGTGAGTGAACCACGACAGCGCCCTCCACCTCATAGGATGGGTTATGTGTGAGCACTATGTTGGTTCTGTTCTTAAGAGGTCTGCTGTTTGGAAAGCTCTCAAGTGTCTTTCTGCCCATGACTACAACCTTTCCTGTAGTCATCTCGCGGAAAAACTTCTGATCCATAGGTATCCGAACGAGCAACTGGTTATTTTTTCCAATTGCCCAGTTATTGTCAACTGCTGCTATTAAATTCATAATTTTCTCCCTGTTGTAATCGTTGCTGTTCACACAAAGTAGTGAACAATAACCTTCTTATAACTACTTCATATCCACATTCTTTAAACCGCAATAGGTATATCCTTAATCTGCTCACCTGTCACATAGTCTGTTATCTTGATATCATCCGTCGTAAACTGATAGAAATCCTTTATGTCAGGATTGAGCCAGAACTTTGGAGCATCGTACTGTGGTCTCTCAATCAGCTCCTTCACAATTGGCACATGCCTGTCGTAAATGTGTGCATCTGCAATCACGTGCACCAGCTCTCCAACTCTCATATCACACACCTGCGCCAGCATATGCATAAGCACCGCATACTGGCATACATTCCAATTGTTCGCTGCAAGCACATCCTGTGAGCGCTGATTTAAGATACCATTTAATGTGAGCCTGT